>Ga0307474_10002205_pt1 | contig 14003 bp, 17 predicted proteins | sample atmos_gasesECM1C_2_FD_203312 | JGI IMG/M metagenome (GOLD analysis project Ga0307474, IMG submission 203312) | Hardwood forest soil microbial communities from Morgan-Monroe State Forest, Indiana, United States - atmos_gasesECM1C_05 | ecosystem: Environmental > Terrestrial > Soil > Temperate... | reverse complement strand
ACCTTGGGAACCTTGGGCAATATCGTCAATCTTCACAGCGGCGACGTGTTGCAGGTGCACATGACCTATGACGGCACCACACTGGCCATGACCATCACCGACACGGTGACCAACGCCACGTTCACCACTTCCTGGCCGATCAACATTCCTGCCACCGTGGGAGCCAACACGGCTCTTGTGGGCTTCACCGCCGGTACCGGTCTGCAAACCACAACACAAGTCATAAGCTGGACGTACGGTCCGTAAGAAATCCAATCACGCGTGCCTTCGGCAATTTGACCCGGTAGCCGTCATCCGTTATAGTCATCAAGCGGGGTGGAGCAGCCTGGTAGCTCGTCGGGCTCATAACCCGAAGGTCGTCAGTTCAAATCTGACCCCCGCAACCAATTTTGCTGATTCACAAGGGCTTGCTGATTGCATCCAGCAGGCCCTTCTTCTTTTTGGGAAAGAAATCAGTTTCTTTATCAGATCCGCGGTTCCAGGGGCCTATACGCCTTATCGGTCTCAATCATTAAATTCGGAAACTTAAGGAGCAAAGCCGCGAATTTTCTTAGTTCTTTAGCGTGGCGTTTTTCCGGGGCGCAAGTCCAGGCCTCGACATTTTGCCGATCTTTCCGAGGCATTTGATGGCGCGACGCATTGGCGGTGAGCTGTTGCTCGCGTGCGCTACCTAATCCACGACAATCTGGCCCTTCATTCCCCTATGGCCAAGACCGCAAGTGTGGCAACACCTAAACGTGTAAGTGCCAGAGATTTTCGCCAAAAATTCAATTGTCGTTGTCTCTCCCTTTTTAAGCTGCCAGCAGTCTTGTAGCGAAGCAAAGATCAATCCATCTTTACTACCTGGTTTATCACCATCGGCACTAACTCCAATTTTGAAGCCATGATCGTGGTCCACAGCGGTGATTTTGAGGCGAACCATGCTCCCTGCCTTCACATGAACGGGCGCGGGCGAATACTCGTACTTCTTTGCCACAAGTTCGATGACCTGTGCGTTTTGGTTCTGTGCCGCGACTGGACTGGCCTTCGGAAAAATCAAAGCAAGTGCCAACGCAAACACTGATGCAGTGGGCAAAAGAGCGATTCCTTTCATCAAACCTCCTCCTGGTTCTTTTCACGCCAGCGTTGGAGTCTCACCGGCTAAAAGAAGCTTGTGAGACTCCATTGAGCGTGTTCATGATGTTTGCGTCTGCCCTAAGCTCGCTCAAGATTCGCGTCGGGCCTCATCCGCTTCTGCTGCCAGGTTCAACAAAAATTGCTGGAGTTCGTTCGGCTGGCCGATGAAAAGCCCGTCTTCGATAAAGCCCTTGATAGCTCCGGTCGCATCCAGCTGACCCGGTCCGGTCGGACGAATGATGGAGACTTCCGGCAGGCCTTTGATGAAGTCTGTCGGTTCCGGCATGATCAAATTTGCCTGGAGCGACTCTGGCTGTCCAACCGCTAAATTGACAAACGTCAGAGTTCCGCCCGGCTGATTGTCGGTGAGAGCAACGGCGTTGCCGGCCTTATCGTGCCAGACTTGGAAGTGCATGATTTCCGCGCCGCCAATGCTGATGGTGATGCGCAGAACTTCGGGGCTCGATACGCGCTGGCTTAGCGTGGCGTAGAGACTGGTTCCAGCTTGTTCGATGAATCCAAAGTGAAATCCCGCTGTATTGGCAATCGCCTGGGCGTGATTCGCGTCGCTCAAGTCGGCAAGAGTTGCGGGAATCGCAGGATGCTGGCCCTTATTCAAGCTTGGTACCGCTTGCGGAAACATCGGCGCGCCGAGATCGACGTTTTCCTTGCTTCGGTAGCGTGTCCACCAACTGGTATCCACTTTCAATTGCTTCAGGTTGGTGAGACGCCCAATCTGCGGCACGCCTGGAACGCTGCTGGGCGCCAGGTTGTGCGCAAACTTGTCGAGATTGATCGGTTGATGTCCCTTGGATTTCAAGTACGCCTGTAGAAAGGCAACGTGGCTGATCTCATCATCGGTGTTGTCAGAAATGTATTGCGGCATGTCTCCGTCGAGCTGGAGCAGCCCATTCACGTAAGGCTGAAACGTGGGATTATTCGCGACCTCGACTCCACCGAGTTCCTTGTATTGCTTCCACAAGTCCGTTTCAATAATCTCGGCGGCTAGCAAGAGCTGCAAAATGGCAACGTCTCCCTCGCTCAGGCTTCCTCCCTCGCGATCTTGGGCGAACACGGGTGCCCCTTTGGCCAGAAAGCCGGCTCCGATCGCCGCCGCTCCGACGCCCAAGGCTCCCTTCCTCAAGAATGAACGACGCGCTGCGCCCTGCTTGTTTTCAATGCCGGATTTGTCCATATGCTTCGTCCCTTTCATGGCGATTAAGTCTCAAACCGCTTTTAACTTGAAAATGGTGACTGGTTTCGCGGACTTCTTCTGAACACAAGCCCTTGCTTCCGGAGTCTCGACCAACCCACTAGCTGCGAATCCGAAAGTTCGGTCGCGTCTTGGCGCAGCAAATCAGGTTCAGTCGCACTGCCTTCTTCGCGAAACGAAGTAGCAGTACAGCAAACCATTGTCGCGCTCCGACGATAACGACTGCACTTCCATCCTTTTTATTCCTTGGCGGAAAATAAAAAGAGACCCGTGTGATGTACCTATTTATCTGTTTCGAGAACGAGATAGTGAAGACTGCCCAGTCGTTCAACCTGCAACGCGATTGCATCGGCTGATTTGAGGTCGTCCAGTGTGGATCGCAGCGAGTCAACGCTGTCAACGAACGTTCCGTTCACGGAATAGATTACGTCTCCCGGAAGCGGCCCCTCGCCCTGGTAAGCTCCGTACGTCTCTTTGCCCGCCACGACAACTCCGAAGCGGTTGCGCAGCGGGGGTAAGAGCAGCATAAGCTTGTCATCGAGGGTGAGACCCAGGATCCCGAGCTGCGGAATTTTGGCCTCTTCCTTTGTAACCAGGTCGGCAAGGCGTTCCTGCACATCCTGTTTTTCGCTCACCGGTACTTGATACGAGATAGCCTGTTTGCCGCGCTGGATTTGGAGCCTCACGTTCTCGCCCACGGCAAAAGAATAAAGAGACAGCCCGAATTGACGAATATTTTGAACTGGCTTGTCATTCACCGACAGCACGATATCGCCGGGCCTCAAACCGGCGCTCGCCGCCGGGCCGTCTGGTATTACATCCTCGATGACCACACCCTCTTCGCGTTCGAGACCGAGTCCCGATGCCAAAGCCGGTGTGATATTGCGCGCCGAGGCGCCGATCTGGTGATGGTGCACATGGCCTTCATTTCGAACCTGGTTATAAACGCTGCGGACCACATTGCTGGGAATGGCCAGACCGATCCCTTCGTTGCCACCCGACTGGGTTAGAATAAGCGTATTAATCCCGACCACGCGACCGCGCGTATCGACGAGCGGTCCACCGCTATTGCCCGGATTAATCGCAGCATCTGTCTGCACGTAGATCGTCGGACTGTCTGGATCCGGTTGCCTGGCGACGGAGCTCACAATCCCCATGCTCACCGAATTATCGAGACCCAATGGGCTGCCAAAGGCCAACACCAATTGCCCTTGTCTTAGATCGCTCGAATCCGACAATTCTAGGGTGGGCAGATCGGTTGCATCGATTTTGAGCAGTGCAAGGTCTGTGTCACGATCAGCGACTACCAGCTTGGCGTCGAACAAAGCGTGGCGTGCTTGATTCTGTGCTGCAGGTAAAAGCACTTCCTGATTAAGCTGAACGCGTATTCGATGTCCCCCTTGCACCACATGGGCGTTTGTTACGATCCAGCCATCGGAAGCAAGTATGATGCCCGATCCGGAGGTCACCCCGCGCGACAACAGATCCGTGTTTCTGTGCTCGCGCTCACTATCCGGTTTGTACCCGGTGCTAAAGATCTGCACAACGCCGCGGCTCACTCGCTTCGATAGCGCCTCGAGCGATGTGCTCACTTGATGAAGTGCATCAAGACCGGTGTCTGCGATTGGGAGTTTGGTCTGCACCGACGTAGATGGCTTGGTGGACTGCCCCCTTGACAGCGCAGGCGCAAACAGGACTCCTAGGCAAAACGCTACGCGGCTAATGAGCTTGATCTGCTTGTGGACTCTCGTTTGAAAGCCGTTCATAACGAATCCTTGTTCCGCGATGCTTGGTCGAATGATTTCGCCAAACGGTCGAGACGACGATCGATCCCGTGCAGGGTCAGTTTGCCTTTCTATGGTTCTTTTTTGGAACATGCACGTGCAACAGCCCATTCACGCGATTTACGTCAGCCTGCGTTATGTCGATTTCTTCCGGAAAGAGATGAACCGATGCTACGTCCGGCTTGGCCTCAATCTCTCCGTTACGTCGGGCAGGACTGCGGAAAACAATCATGCTATGCGGTGTCATACTCAAGATGGTGGTCACTTCCGGATCTCGCGGACACTCAATAAAGAGGTCAAATTGCGAGGTGTTCCCGTTAAAGTCATTCTGCAGAAGTTCCTTCTCGGCGGTGATCCAGTCTTCCCTGTCAGATCCATGCGCGTACCCACGCTCTTCGAAAAGCTGGTAGGCACGTTTGGCGATTGTTTGCAGGATGATCTCCTGGTGTTGTTCGTTTCTGCTTTCGACCGTGATCACCCACCGTTTGTTAGCCGTTCCAGCCTGCTTCTCCATTCTGTTAGCTCCTTTCCTCTCCATTTGTGACACCCTCCCCGGACGTTCGCTTTCACATTTCTGGGATCATGAACGTCCTGGTATCGACAAATTAAAGGACGAAACCTTAGCGTTGTGTCGTCTGGGTTTGTTGGTGCTTCAAGATCACCGGTTCATCACTCCGTAGGAGCGAAATGGTTCTTTCGGAGCATTTTGACAAGCGATTCGCCAGCCTGCATTTTTCAGCGATGCGAGTCACGAACGCCACTACATTTAGAGCCAGTACGAGAAGCACAAGCCATACGACAATTGCAGGTCTCAACATTTCTTGGTCCTTCCGCGCTTCAATTGCCCTTCCTCTGTGAATACCTGTGTCGGCAACGTTCTATTCCTCGCTGCGACGAGTGCCGCCGCTTAAAGAGAAAGGACATCGACTGCAGGACTGGCGGATCTCGCACCTGCAGTCCGCACAATCTTGCTGCTCTGAAACGGAGGACACAATTACTCAGGAAATTGCCTACGTGGAAGAATCGATTAGCTTGTGGAGCCGCTCGAGATCGGCAACTTTTGTGTCAGAGACGACGCAGAATTCCATTTTGCCCTTTCGCCAATCGACCCACTGAAAGCCTTGCCGTGATCCTGAGCGCGCGGCTGTCTCCGCTTCTCGAGTGCGCCACATGAACACATTTATGGGATGACCGTCACGTTCGTAGGCAAGAACCGCGACCGAACGGCCTTCAATAACGTCCAGGCGGCCGCCCTTCAGGGCGAAACCCTCGCTCGCGAAATCGCGAACAGGGACAGCAAACTTAAGCTTGGCCTCGAACCACGACGTGACCATCCGCTCATCGTTGGAGGCGACCCCGATTGTGGAACCAGGCTGTAAGGAGTGCAGATGCGAGTCCACGATTTCTCCGGCTAGCTCGGCTTGGTAGTCGTCAACCTCGAGCCGCGAACCCAGCTTCCCAAGCACGATGGCAATGAAAAGCAGGGCGGCCGCGGCTGCCATCCAGTGCCACAGCAACGGCTTGGACGCAGGAGTCTTTGGCGCAATTGGATGGAAACGCGCGTTAATCCTCCAACGCAGCGATGCCGTGGCGGGCTCATAGAGCTGAGCCAGGTGCAATCTGTCACGCAACAGATCCAGGTCCACAAGCTCCGTGGCACAGCGGGCGCAAGACCGGAGGTGACGCTCGAATTCTTCAGCTGTGTTAGCAGACAGCTCATCGTCGAAATACTCTTGAAGCAGAGAATCGGAAAAGTCACACCTCACGGACAGGCTCCTTGCGAAGAATTTGTCAGCGCGGAATACAATTGGCGGCGCGCACGGGAAAGCGAAGACATGACCGTGCCAATGGGGATCGACGTGATCGTGGCGATCTCCTTGTAGGAACAGCCTTCGAGCTCTCGAAGTACAAGGACTTCGCGGAATCGTGGCGGCAATGTCTCAAGGGCCAGCGTGAGGCGCTTGTGATCGTCCGCGATAATAGCGAGGGTCTCGGGTGTAGCGCTCGTCTGCTGGTGCAACTCTTCGTCGAATTCTGTGCTTAATTCCATTGGGCGATTCTTCTCCAACCAGGTGTAGCACGTATTGCGCACGATTTGGAGCAGCCATGCCCGGGCATCGCCACCGTTAAACCCGCCAAAGAAGCGGCAGGCCCGGAGCAGAGCTTCTTGAGCGACGTCCTCGGCATCAAAACGCCCGCGCAACAGCCACCGCGCGAGATTGAAAGCGGCATCGACATGGGGCAGCACCAGGTTCTCAAAGCGCTCCCGGTCTTCGACGCTTAGTTCACTCACAATTCACTCCGAACGTCAGACCTCGTAAAGTAGGAACCGATTTATGCCTGATTTTATTCTCTCTGGACGCCCGTAAATTGAGTTGCATGCGGAGCACACGGCAAGGGCAAGCTTGGAATAAACGGGTGGGCACGTCGGTCCTGATAAGCGAGGACGTTGAATGGCGAACGCAGGCGTCTCAAACGCGAACTACGAGCAAGGGCAGTACACCCTGGCCATGGTGGATTCTTCGCTGGCGTGAACGTAACGTAGCGAAACTCAAATCAATTCGAGCTTAAAAAGGAGACAAATTATGAGGAGAAGTGTGTTCATTGCAGGTTTAGCAGCGGCACTGGTGCTGGGAATGGGAGTTTTCGGCTCAGGCTCAAAGAGATTCCAGGCCAGCGCGCAACAAAACCCGTCGAGTGTGGAAATAAAGATCGACAACTTCAGTTTTGGACCGATGGAGCTGACCGTCCCTGTCGGGACGACGGTGACGTGGATCAATCGTGACGACATTCCCCACACGGTGGTTAGCACAGATGACTCGAAGACGTTCAAGTCCAAGGTCCTGGACACGGACGAAAAGTTCTCTTTCACCTTCAGCAAGCCGGGAACTTATCCGTACTTCTGTTCGGTTCATCCGAAAATGACCGCCAAAGTCATCGTGCAGTGAGTGAGGAGCGGCCTTGCATCCTTTTGACTTAAAGACGGTACTTTTCGCGAAGCATGCGCAGCACGTGGTGCTGATTCATTTCCCGATCGCGCTATTCATAATCGGCGTGTTGTTTGATTTTCTCGCGCAATGGAAGAAGCAGCACGTACTAGCGGCGGTCGCCTACTACAACTTGCTGGTGGCTGCGATCGCAACCATACCCGTGGTCATCACCGGAATTGTCGCATGGCAATGGGAGCTTGAGGGACAGAAGCTGAAAGGCGTTCTGTTGATGCATCTGGTGATGGGATGCGCATCGACACTTCTGATTTGGGCGGTGTGGTTCATCCATCGGCGAACGCGACCGAACCAGGAGGAGATTCTACCCGGATATCGATTGCCAATCGAGGCTGTGGCCGTATTCATCGTCGCACTAACTGGACACCTTGGCGGCTTTCTCAGCGGAGTGAATGCGCCGGGATAAACCTACTTGGAAACCCAAAATTAGTTCACTAACTCCCAAAGATCAAGAACCATTAGAGAGATGAATAGCGAAAAGGAGCATGCAAATGAAAACTAAGACTCTGTTGGCGGTAGCAGCGCTAGCATACGCACCTCTGGGACTGGCGAGCAATAAGGCCGCGTATCCCAAAGAAAAAGTAGCGGCCTTTGTAGCCGAGAAATTGGACTTGACATCGCTACCGTCTACGTTTCGGCCCAAGAAAGAAAAAGGGAAAAAGACGATTGCGGACTACGGATTCAGCCCGCAGATGGTGAGTGAAAACGAAGCGGTGATCAAAGCGGCTAGTGGAGATAAGAAGTTTGCGATCACAATTCTCGATCAGACATCGTCAGGGATCTACGCATGCGTTGCCGAGCCAGGAGAAACCGGCGTCGCGCCAAAAGCGCAAAGCGTGATTTTTCTGAAGAGGAAGGACGCGAGCGCGTTGTTAAGGGCTCGCGAATCCTGGCGCGAATTTGCCGCATGCCCAGTAATTGGCGGAAGTGACTCCACAACGAGTGCGTACGGAGATTGAGGAGTCACGTCGCGGCGCGTTTGCGATAACGTTTGTGGCTTTGGGCGCGGGTCGCGCCGACCGCCCTGTGAAATGTTTACAGTGTGACGCACGATTTGCGACCTGCGCCTCCCCCATCCCCAGGATGAATTCCGCCACTCCGCGAAACGAGACTCTCGTCTGAATGTGAACAAAACGCTGGCGGCACTCTGCGTGGAGACAATCGATTGATGAAGGCATTTCTTGAAACGGCCGCCCCACTTGGCGCCAATGTGGTTCTTGTCCTCGAAATTGCTATGGGGATAGGTCTTTTGCTCGGCGCGCGACTTGCCCGCAAGGGGCGCTTTCGGCAACACGCCTGGTGCCAATCCAGCATCGTGCTTCTGAACCTCGCCGTGGTTGTGGTCATGATGATTCCTTCGTTCCGCGTCCATGTGCTGCCCAGGGTACCGGCCAAGCTGGGCAAGGCTTACTACGCATTGGCAACGACACACGGTGCGTTCGGAACCGTAACGGAACTCGCGGGACTGTTCATCGTGCTGTCCGCGGGCACAAACGTCTTGCCAGAAAGGTTGCGCATCACCAAATACAAGGGATGGATGCGAAGCGTCCTCTTGCTCTGGTGGGTAGTGCTGTTACTGGGAATGGCAACCTACACGCGCTGGTACGTACCGCACTCATTTAGCAAATAGATTTTCGTAGCGTGTTTTATAGGAGCGACGTTGAAGATCGGCCTGATTTGCTCGCTTTTACTCTTCAGTCTTTCTGCGCAAATCGGCCGAGCACAATCGGGAACGCCGTCCGTTCCAGAGGCTAATCCAGGCCGGCCCACGGTATCGACGCCGGCGACACTTACGCCGGTCGGATACCTACAATTTGAGAATGGCGTGCTCTTCGCAGAAAACTCGACCGAGTTTTCGAAGCGCCTCGGGATCGGCCAGGTCACAAAACTGTCGGTGCTTCCAAGGTTGGAGCTGTTTTTACAAAGTGAGCCGCTCGCAATCAGTCAGTCAGAAAACCAGGTGGCCGTGCATGAAGGAGAGGTCTTCGCGGGTGTGCAGGGCGTGGTCTTCGCCGGTACGGAGTCATGGCCAACGGTTTCCATCAGCTATCTCCGTCGGATTCACACCAGTGTCGCCCCGGAACTCGACGTTGGCACTTTTCGACAGTCCACATCGATTCTCCTGAGCGAAGATCTGCGTGGATTTCACTTCGATACGAACGGGATAGTTGCGGAGCAGGTGCAAGGGGAAGTACGCCGAGCCCAATTCGGAGAAACACTATCTATCTCCCATTCCATAGGGAAGTTCACAATCTCCGGCGAAATATGGCATTTTTCACAGCCATTCGAGAAGGGCAACACGGTTGGCAATCTCTGGGCGGTCTCCCGTGCCCTACGGAAGAATTTGGTGGCCGACGCAGGATTTAACCGCGGACTAACCAAAACGTCTACGCGCTGGGAAGTGTTCGCGGGATTCACATACCTGCTGCCGCACCGTCTTTGGATGGCTCGTCGAAGACTGCAACCGTGATTTCGCCTCAGGTCTCCTTCGTTTTTCTTTACATTGCTTCGGTGTTCGCTCCCCTGTTTGCAAACTTGCCGCATATTGAGTCAGGACAACGGCGGAATAAAACACGGTCAATTCGGTCTATGTAATTGAACGACGGCAAACGCAGAGCGAGGACCGCCCATGGCTGAATATCAAATGACACTAGTAGATCGCCAAAGAATTGCCCGGGACACGATGGCTTTCTGGTTTGACACAAATGGTGCCAGCTACGAATTCCGAGCTGGACAGCATGCCGACTTTGTCTTCGGAAGCGAAAGCGACAATTCCCGGACCTTTTCGATCGCCAGCTCTCCTCTTGACAAAGAGCCGATCATGATCGCGATGCGCATGCGCAAGACAGTCTTCAAGAGCGCGTTGAAGGCCGCCCCTCTTGGCACCAAGTTCATTGTGAGCCGCCCCCGAGGATCTTTCACATTACATAGAGATATCACCCGGCCTGCCGTGTTTGTGGCAGGCGGCATCGGGATCTCCCCGATTCGCAGTATCCTCCAGGCTGCCACCCAGGAACGTCTGTCACACAAACTGTACTTATTCTATTCCAACCGGGAAGCCGACGATGCTGCATTCATCGAAGAACTTCAAGGCCTGGTTGCGCAGAATTCCAATTTCACGTTTGTGCCAACGGTCACTGGCCATAAAACTCTCGCTTGGCCTTACGAAAAAGGTCACATCAATCGCGAGATGCTGACGCGTCATCTATTCCTGCTCAATGGACCTATCTACTACATCGCAGGACCGTCGGGAATGGTCACGGCGATGACCGACGTGCTGTACTCCTCAGGTGTCAGCCCGGACGATATGCGCACGGAGGAATTCGGAGATTACAAGCTCTACCAAGATTCAACGCCAGCCGATCAGACGATTGACAACAATCGCTCAAATTCAGCGCCATGACCGCGGCTGCGACGGAGACCCTGTGAAACGTAGTCTGGTTGCGGCTCGTGTTTTTCTTCTACCGATCATTCCTCTTCTGTTCGTTGGCGTCGCCCTCCGGCAATGGCCGGCGCTCGCAGTCGCGCAATCGGACGTTTCAGACGACGTGAAGCATGACACACCGGGCCAGCTAATTAAGCGAGGCCAGTCCGTCCATGTCGATGTGGACCTTGCGCTGGTCAACGTTACCGTCACCGACCCGCAGGACCGCTTTGTTACAGGTCTCGAGTCCGATAACTTCCGTATCTTCGAAAACAGCGTCGAGCAGGAGATCCAATATTTCTCCTCCGAAGACGTCCCCATCTCCATCGGCGTCATCTTCGATCTCAGCGGCAGCATGGCCAACAAAGTTGGTAAGGCCAGGGAAGCCGCCTTGCAGTTTTTCAAGACTGCCAATCCTCAAGACGAGTTCTTTCTCATCAGTTTCAACGACCGCGCAGAGCTCATGAGCACCTTCACCAACAGTGTTGAAGATCTGCAGAGCCGCATACTCTCGGCGCCTGCGAAAGGCCGCACTGCGCTCCTCGATGGGATTTATCTGGGTCTCAGCCAGATGAGGACGGCTCGAAACGGCAAACGGGCATTGCTGATCATGTCCGACGGCGGAGATAACAATAGCCGCTACACCGAGAAGGATATCAAGCGCATGGTTCGAGAGGCGGGTACACAGCTGTACTCGGTCGGCATATTTGACCCATTTGAGTATCGCAGCCGAACGCCAGAGGAACTCAGCGGCCCTTCGCTGCTGTCGGAAGTGACGGAGCTGACCGGTGGGCGCGCATTCTCCGTCGGAAATATCAACGAGCTGCCGGACATCGCCGCAAAGATAGGCGCCGAGCTCCGCAACCAATACATTCTGGGATACCGCCCGAGTAATAAATCGCACGACGCGCGATGGCGCAAAATAAAAGTCAAGCTGCGCGCCCCGAAAGGACTTCCGCCTCTCAGCGTCTACGCAAAGACAGGCTACTACGCCCCTAGCCTCTAGCCACTCTCTCAGCCTTTACATCTACGTTGCGAAGTATTGAACGTGCTAAAATGAGCGCGACAGATGCTGGCCGAGGTTCTGATTCGGCTCTCGGCAGTTTGCTGTTGCAAACTGCCGATAAAACGCCGGTTCCTACCTATCTAACACTCGGCCCTCGAAAGGTGTCCAGACCAGTCAGGCTGACAAGCGTCATCACACGCGCGCCGCAAAACTGCTTTCACAATCGGCGAATTAACTAACCCGATAGTCATCCCGCAGCACATTCATCTCCTTGATTTATAACTCTTCCTCAATTACAACGGTCGGCTCTCACTGCTTTGGACAAATTGGGGACAGAATCGTGATTCTCTCTGCGCTCTCAGGTTAATCGCTTCAAGGAACCGTAACTATTTTCGCGCTGGCGAGCGTTGGTCGCGGTCAGGAATGAGACACCGACCGCCCCGCGCATCCAAATCGTTTGGGATGCCATTCTTCAGTTCCTCTTGATGATAAATACCGTCTTGTCGTCAATACGGTCCTGTTCGCCAATCTGGCGCAGACGATCGTCATTTTTCACGGCGCACTCCAGCAATGCATTGCAGATTTCCTTTGCTGGTTGGCGATAATGCTCACGCATCACTCCTTCGAGTTGCTGGCGTACTTCTTTGTCGCTGCCGTCGTAGACTCCGTCTGTATAAAGCACAAAAATGTCTCCCGGACTCAGCAGTGTGAGCTCAGCGACATCGGAGGACTTCACCCTTCTCTCGCGGGATTCCAGTGACAAATACTTGTCACGATCAGGATGATCTTCGGGGATCTGCAAGCCGAGAGGCAGAAATTGCACCATTCGGCTTTTGTCAATCTCCATGAACTTGCGATATTCCGCAGAGAAGACTAACGGCGGTACGTGGCCGAAGTTCACGAATCGGAAATGGCCATAAGGGTGCACTTCGCCATAAAGCATGGTCGCGATTTCCTGGGCGTTCTCCTTCTCGGTTCTACCGAGGGCATTGCGAGCAGTGACCGATTGAGCCAACCTCAGATTGATCCTCTCGAACAAATCCGGAGTTGTTTTCCCGCGATGATCGAGTTCGGAAAGCATGAGGGCATGAAACGTGTCGTGGACCGTTGACGCGATTTTCGCTGCAATGATTCCGTGGCCTTCGGCGTCCACCAACAGAACACCCGCAATGCTATACAACTCGCGCAGATCTTCCGCGACACGCACCTGTTCTGAGCTTCGCGCCTCTCTGTATGTTGATTCCATTTCGAGTTTGCAGCCCGGCCTTGATTTCAGCCATTTCACATGGTCGTCCACCGAATTGTGCGGCGCCGCGTCTGGCGGGAGCGGCTGGAGATACTCTTTCGATCGCTTCAAGGCTCGCTGAATACGGGCTTCGATGTCGTAGCGCTGCTGAAAGTTTATGTACTCAAACAGGTCGCCGCCGACCTTTCCAGCAGGAATGGAGTTGCCGTACATCTCAATTCCTTGCAAATGCGGAATCGCTCCTTCCACCGGCATCAGGCGCTTCCGTAGGTATTCATCAATCGTTGGAGGGGTATACGTTGTTGCCATAAACAAATCCAGGAGAGTGGCGCTTAGCGCTGCGAAATGCGTATAGCTCCGTCGGCATGATTATGTGGGGCATCAGCGATCGAGGTCAATCTTGTTCAGGGTCGGATGGGGGCCTGATGCCGAGTCGTTTCATCTTGTAAAACAAAGTAGTGCGCTTCAATCCGAGCCGGGCGGCCGCGCCACGCGGACCGCCGATCACCCAGTTGGCGCGCTGGCAAGCGGCGCGAATTTCCTCACGAATTTTGTCTTCCAGCGTCGGGTTCGAACTCTTGAGTGCCCGTGCCCGGAGTTCCAGGGGAGGATTCGGCCGAAAGACACCGCCCTTCGAAAGGATGACGCCCCGCTCAACATAGTTTTGCAGCTCCCGCACATTGCCAGGCCAAGAATGGAAAACTATCGCTCGCATGGTTTCCTCGGGAATGGTGTCAATGACTTTGCCCATAGAAGACGCGAAGTGCTCGACAAAATACCTAACAAATTCGGGGATGTCTTCTTTCCTGTCGCGGAGGGGAGGTAAAACCAAAGGGAAGGTGTTCAGCCGATAGTATAAATCTTCTCGAAATTCGCCATCCCGAACCATTTGCCACAAGTCTCCATTCGTTGCGGCTATGACTCGAACATCCACTCTGGTGGTGTGCGTGCTACCTACCGCTTCGAATTCGCGTTCCTGGAGAACGCGGAGGAGTTTGGGTTGAAGTTCGAGGGGAATGTCTCCGATTTCATCCAGGAATAACGTGCCCCGATCCGCCAATGTGAACCAACCGGTGTGAGATCCGATGGCGCCCGTGAATGCTCCTCGCACATGACCAAACAGTTCGCTCTCGAGTAGGCCCGCGGGCATCGCTGCACAGTTGAGCTTGACTAGATTTCTCGTTCGACGTGAGCTAATTTCGTGAACCG
>Ga0307474_10002204_pt1 | contig 14004 bp, 13 predicted proteins | sample atmos_gasesECM1C_2_FD_203312 | JGI IMG/M metagenome (GOLD analysis project Ga0307474, IMG submission 203312) | Hardwood forest soil microbial communities from Morgan-Monroe State Forest, Indiana, United States - atmos_gasesECM1C_05 | ecosystem: Environmental > Terrestrial > Soil > Temperate... | reverse complement strand
AATTGGCGGGTTACGCTATCGCTAACCCGCCCTACGTCCTTTTGAATTGAGAGTTTGGGACTCCCTCGGTTGAAGCTGCTAACCTGCCCGTGATCCGATAAGCTGCCCGTCATCATCGATCCAACGGTGAACAAGAATAATCAAAGAGCTGCCAGCCGTCGGCCGGGCGACGCGCGGCAGGGAGGCCTCCATGAATCGAACAACCGCAAATCTTGCCTGCACCACGGGAGTTTTACTTGCCATGTTGACTGGCACCGCGAGCGCACAGAATTCACCAGCAAGTGCCTCGATCGACGCGAACCTGCGCGGCGCGGTTGAGCGTAACGATGTGCCGGGCGTGGTTGCGCTCGTCACCAATCGCGATCGCGCACTCTACGAGGGTGCGTTTGGGGTCGCCGATGTCGCGACCAAGCGCCCGCTCAAGCCGGATTCGCTGTTTCGCATCGCCTCGATGACCAAGCCGGTCACCTCGGTGGCGCTGATGCAGCTCGTCGAGCAGGGCAAGATCGGTCTCGACGATCCGGCCGAAAAATATCTGCCGGAGCTTGCGAACCTGAACGTCATCGAATCCTTCAATGCGGCGACCGGCGACTACCGGCTCCGTCCGCCTGCAACCCGGCCTTCGGTCCGGCAGTTCCTGACGCACACCTCCGGACTGGGCTACGGCTTCACCAGCGCGATTATCCGGGATTTCAAGCCGCGTGCCGGCGAAACCTTTCCGTTCGGACCGCTGGTGTTCGATCCCGGCGAGCGCTGGCTCTACAGTACTTCGACCGACGTCGTCGGCCGGCTGGTGGAAGTAATATCCGGCCAAAAGCTCGAGGATTACTTCCGCGAGCACATCTTCGCGCCGCTGAAGATGAACGACACTTTCTATAATGTGCCGGAAGCCAAGGGGCCGCGCCTCGTCGCGCAACAGCAGCGCGCCGGCGCGCGCATGGATGGCGATATCATTCTGCAAAGCCAGCAACTCGGACTCACGATCGCGGCCCCGATCGGTGGCGGCGGGCTTGCCTCGACCGCCGAGGATTATGGACGCTTCATGCGCATGATCCTCAATGGCGGCGCGCTTGACGGGGCTCGGGTCCTCAAGGCCGAGACCGTGGCGCTGATGAGCCAGAACCAGATCGGTGCGGTCTCGGTCACCGCGTTGAAAAGCGCGCTGCCGCGCAGCGCCGACTTCACCTTCATTGCCGATGGCCGCGACAAATGGGGGCTCGGCTTCCTCATCACCGTCGATCAGGTGCCGGGAAAACGCTCGCCCGGCAGCCTGAGCTGGGGCGGCATCAACAACACCTATTTCTGGATCGACCCTACCCGCGGCATGGCCGGCGTGATCATGATGCAGTATCTGCCGTTTGCCGATGCCAAGGCGCTCGCCGTCTACGATGCATTCGAACGCGGCGCCTATCAGCTCGTCAGTGCCGAGCGGTAGAAGCTTTGCGAGGGCTGGCCGGTCGCCGTGATGACGACGGCGCCGGGTTCGTTTGCGCTCGCATGCACCTGCAAGCTCGGCCGCCGGGATTCAATGCTTCGATGCGGGCGAGCGCGAATGGCGCTGCCTTGTGGCCAGCCACCAGTAAAGCCCCGCCGTCACGAGGCCTGCGACTGGAAAGACAAGCATGAGTGGATCGGTGGCCCAGCGCGGAAAAAAGTCCCAGAATGGTTCTGTTGGTGGTCCGGAATCCGGACCGCTACTCTTCCACATCAACAGGGTCACCGGCATAATCACTGCTGCGCCAAGCGCCAGGCCGAGCAGGCAGGCCATCCACGACGTTACCGGCCGCCACAGCGAAAGCAGGAATAGCGAGGGCAGAAACAGGAAGATCGTCGTGCCGTAGGAGACCACGCAGGCCGGGATCAAAAGGATCAGGAACGGCAAGACGACCGGGCCTTCTCCCTGCAACAATGGCGCCATCACGATGCTGAGAATGAGCGGCACCGGCAAGGGCGCTAGAATCAAGGCCCTCCAACTGAAGCGCATCGCTCCACTCCGCAGTCGCCGCCACGAGCCCGTTCTTTTACCTCTCCCCGTTTACGGGGAGAGATCGATCGCGAAGCGATCGGGTGAGGGGGACTTTCCGCGAGCTGTGCTATTGGAGAATCCCCCTCACCCCAACCCTCTCCCCGCAGGCGGGGAGAGGGAGCAGACGCCCATCGCGGCTACTGTTCATCACGCTTCGACTCACACCCCGCCCATCTTGCAGACGATTTTCCATTCTTCCGCCGTCACCGGCTGCACCGACAGCCGCGAATATTTGACCAGCGCCATGGAAGCGAGTTTCTTCTCGGCCTTGATCGCAACCATCGTCACGGGCTTTGGCACCGGCTTGTCGGCCTTGATATCGACGCACACAAATTTTCCGCTTCTGTCGGTGGGGTCAGGATAGGCCTCCTTGATCACCTCGGCGATGCCGACGATCTCCTTGCCCTCGTTGGAGTGATAGAAGAAGGCCTTGTCGCCCTTCTTCATGTTCTTAAGGTTCTGCCGCGCGGTGAAGTTGCGCACGCCGGTCCAGGCCTCGCCCTTGGCGCCTTTGGCGACCTGCTGGTCCCACGACCAGGACGAAGGTTCGGATTTCACCAGCCAGTAGTTCATGGGGACTCTCCCGATCCGTCATGCCCGCGCTTGGCGCGGGCATCCACGTCTTTCTCTCCCGTACAAGAAAAGCAAGACGTGGATGGCCGGGTCAAGCCCGGCCATGCCGAGGGCAGGCCATCCCGCGCTCGTTACATCGTCAATACCGAGACGGAGATATAAGTCGTCAAGTGGCTAACCGTGTAGCGCGTCCAAAGGCAGGAAATCAGATGTTCAATCGTCGGGAATTCGTCACGCTTGCCGCGGGCGCCATGGCCGTGGGCGGGCCCAGACAAGCGTCCGCGGACAACATCAAGCCGATCAAATTCAAGGCGATCGCCTTCGATGGCTTCCCCATCATCGATCCGCGCCCGGTGTTTGCAAGGCTGGAAGAAATGTTTCCGGCCCATGGACCGGAGCTTGGCAATGCCTGGCGCTCGCGGCAATTCGAATACACCTGGTTGCGGACGCTTGGCGGGCGCTATGTCGATTTCTGGCAGGTGACGGAGGAGTCGCTGGTCTTTGCCGTCAAAACGCGCGGAATCAATTTGTCCGCCGCGGAGCGCGATCAGTTGATGCAGACCTGGCTTTCGCTCAAGGTCTGGCCTGACGTCGCGCCGGCGTTGCAGCAGTTGAAGAATGCCGGCATTCGCATGGCTTTCCTGTCCAACCTCACCGAGGCGATGCTGGATGCGGCGGTGAAAAATTCAGGACTTGAGGGATTTTTCGAGCCGCATCTCTCGACTGACAAAGTGCAAGCCTTCAAGCCCGATCCGCGCGCCTATCAGATGGGCCTCGATGCGTTCAAGCTGAAAAAGGAAGAAATCGTCTTTGCCGCTTTCGCCGGCTGGGATGCGGCGGGCGCCAAATGGTTCGGCTATCCGACCTTCTGGGTTAATCGCTTGAGCGCGCCCGTCGAGGAATTGGGCGTGATGCCGGATGCAATGGGTTCGGGGTTGGGAGATCTGGTGGAGTTCGTACTGGGGTGAGGGGGCTTTTCCAACTCGTCATGCCCGCGCAAAAGCGCGAAGCGCGTCTTCGCGCTAGATGTCGCGGGCATCCACGTCTTGAATGCGATAAACGAAGACGTGGATGGCCGGGTCAAGCCCGGCCATGACGAACCGTGAGAGCCTTTATGAGCGACGACAAGATGTCACCCCTCCGCCTTGAACGGCCGCGTCAGTAAACCTTCGATCGCATTGTCGATCGTCTTGGCGCCGCGCAGGATGTCGGCGACCGCGTTCGACACGGGCATGTCGATGTCCTGCGAAGCCGCTAGCTCCATCAGCACCGGTGCGGTGAATTCGCCTTCGGCGAGCTTGTCGCGCGGACGCGCTTGCCCGCGACCCAGCGCCAGCCCAAGCGCGAAATTGCGTGACTGCGGGCTCGCGCAGGTCAGGATGAGGTCGCCGAGGCCGGAGAGGCCGACCAGCGTCTCTGTGCGCGCTCCAAGCGCGCGGCCAAACCTCGCAAGCTCCGAGAAGCCGCGCGTGGTCAGCGCGGCCTGCGCCGAGGCGCCGAGATTTTTGCCGACTGCGATGCCGACCGCGATCGCCAGCACGTTTTTCGCCGCTCCTCCGATCTCGACGCCGCGGACATCGGAGGTGTGGTAGGGCCGGAACGTCGCCGAACCCAGCGCCTGCACCAGCTTGCTTGCAAGTTCGGCGTCCCTGGCCGCGAGCGTCACCGCAGTGGGCAGGCCGCGCGCCACATCGACCGCGAAACTCGGCCCCGAGAGGATCGCTGGATATGCGTTGGGCGCAGCCTCCGCGATCACTTCGGTCATGAATTTATGCGTGCCGCGTTCGATGCCCTTGGCGCAGGCAATGACCGGCGTGTCCTTTGAAAGATGCGGGGCAAGCGCGGTCACTGCCGCGCGCAGATTCTGCGCCGGCGTTGCGACCAGGACGATCGCGGCCTTTGCGGCAAGCGCGATGTCGTCGGTCACCTTGACGTTGGCCTCGAGCTTGGCGCCGGGCAATTTTGCATTGGTGCGCGTGGCCGCGATCTTGCCCGCAATCGCTGGGTCGCGTGTGCAGAGCACGACCTCTCGTCCGGCGCGCGCGGCGACGCCGGTGAGCGCCGTCCCCCACGCACCGGCGCCGATCACTGCGACTGAGTCAAACGAGGACATTATCGATCCTCGATGAACCCCCTCTCCCCGCTTTTGCGGGGAGAGGGTTGGGGTGAGGGGCCGTTATCAGCGAAGGAGGTGGCGATGCTGAGCGCGTGGCGGTTCCCCCTCACCCGGATCGCATCTTCCGATGCGATCCGACCTCTCCCCGTAAACGGGGCGAGGTGGAAAAGGGCCCACCGCTTTGCGGGGGGAGGGATAAGAAAGTGCGCCTCGGACACTGATCGTCGTCCCGCAAGCGGGGAGAGGTGAGGAGCAGCTGCACGGCACGATGGTGCGTTCATGACGGCCTCAAAATCCCGCGCGGGTATTGGCAAACTTCGCCGGTGGGCGGGCATTCTGATCGAGCAGCCAGCGCGCGCGGGGAGCGGCATCCATCGTGTCGGTCAATCCGATCGCCAGCCGTTCCGCGCCGGCCCAGGCGATCATGGCGCCGTTGTCGGTGCAGAGCGCAGGCGGCGGGATGATCAACGTGGTCTGAGCCTTTGCGGCGACGTCCTGCAACGCGCCGCGAATTGCCTGATTGGCGGCGACACCGCCGGCGGCGACCAGCGCGCGCGGCGGTCCGAACTGCTCGTGGAAGAGCCGCAAGCCCATGCTTAGCCGGTCCGCGGTCGATTCGAGCACCGCCGCCTGAAAGCTGGCGCAGAGATCGCTGATGTCCTGCGGCTCCATCGGCGTCAGCAGGCTGACTTCGTTGCGCACCGCCGTCTTCAACCCCGACAGGGAGAAATTGGCGTCGGCACGCCCGAGCATCGGCCTTGGAAATGCAAAACGCCGGGCGTCGCCGCCGGATGCGGCGCGCTCGACCTCCGGCCCGCCCGGATAAGGGAGGCCGAGCATCTTGGCTACCTTGTCGAAGGCTTCGCCCATGGCGTCATCGACCGTGGTGCCGAGCCGCACATATTGGCCGACGCCGATCACCGCGACGATCTGGGTGTGACCGCCCGAGGCGAGGAACAGGCAATATGGAAAAGCGAGCGCGCAGGTCAGGCGCGGGGTCAGTGCGTGGGCCTCGAGATGGTTCACGGCGATCAGCGGGGTGTCGTGCACCATCGCGATCGCCTTGGCGGTGGTGAGCCCCACGATGACGCCGCCGATCAGGCCGGGACCGGCCGCTGCGGCAACACCGGAGAGCTGCGCAAAGCTCACGCCTGCCTGCCTCATCGCGCTATCAACGATGCCGTCGAGCAGTTCGACATGGGCGCGCGCGGCGATCTCCGGCACCACGCCGCCAAAGATCGCGTGCTCCTCGGTTTGCGACCGCACGATATTGGACAGGATCCGTCCCGCGCCGTCGCTGTCGCGCTCGACCACGGCGGCTGCGGTTTCATCGCAGGTGGTCTCGATTCCCAGCACCAATGTTGGCGCGTCGTTGGTCAATCTTTAGCTCTTGTGCTTTCAAGCAATCCGGCGTTTCCCTTAGTCGGGTAGCATTCCCAGGTCGTAAAGAGCAATTGCGGAATGTAAGGGCTTCAAAGGGTTTGATGCATGGCCATTCTCGTCACACGCCCGCACCCGGATGCCGAGACCACCGCCGCGGGCTTGCGGGCGAGGGGCTTTGAGGTGCTGCTCGCGCCGATGCTGCGCTTTGAGCCCGCAGCCTTCCACGACGACACTGACGCGCGGTACGGTGGCCTCATCGTCACCAGCGCCAACGCGTTGCGCGCGATCGAATCCGACCTCAAAGCCAGCCGGCTGCTCAGGCTGCCGCTGTTTGCGGTTGGGGAACATACCGCAACAATTGCCCGCAATCTTGGATTCCAACAGGTCATTTCGGCCGGTGGCGACGCCACGGCCTTGCGCGAGTGCGTCCTTGAGGCCGTCAAGTCGAAAGTCCTGAAGAAAGCGCATACGCTGCTCTATCTGGCGGGCGCCGATCTTGCGCGCGATCTTTCCGGAGATTTTCGAGAGCGCGGAATTACCGTCGTGACGCAAACCACCTACCGGATGGTTCCGGTCTTGAGCCTGCCGCGTGAAACCTGCGAAGCCTTCGCCGCCAATCATATCGAGGCGGTGCTGCATTATTCGAGGCGAAGCGCCGGCGCATTTTTGGAAGCGGTTCGCGCCGCCGGCGTGGAAATATCGGCACTTTCCGTTCCGCAATTCTGCGTTTCCGCAGGCGTTGCCTCGGTCCTGCGCGACGCCGGCGCGACCCGGGTCATGGTGGCGGGGTCACCGGACGAGAATGCCTTATTTGCGCTGCTATTTTCCCGGTTCTGAGACTTGTTGGGGCTGGACCGTGCTTTGCGCGGCCATTCGCGCTAAAACGCGCAACCTAGTGTCCTGATTCCGAAGTTCGTATCATTGCGCGGCATACTCGTTTACGAACTTCGGAATCGAAAGGACACTAGCAAGTTATTGTTTCTAGTGTGGCTTTGGTTCAGAAGTCCGCATGACGAACTGGCGGCAATAATGATGCGGACTCCTGAACCGCCACGCTAGCGCGCCGCGGGCTTGATGCGCCGTGGAGGCGCCTTGCAACCAGATCGATTCGGCTGCCGGGTTCGGCTGACACCTTAAGGGGAACCGATGGGAATGGACGAAGACAAGCCCGAAGACTCCTCGCAGCCGTCCGAACAGGGCCGGGCGAAGCGGCCGCCGCCGACCATCGACCTCGAAGCCTCGGAGGTATCCGGGCCAGCCGATGATGGCGGTGTTGATGCGCAGCCAAGGCAAGCCTCCTCCTGGTCCTTTCCGCGGCCTTTGGCAAAGGCGGTTTCTGCGACCATTGTGGCAGCCATTACCGCCGCGCTCACGGCGGCGGTGATCGTCGCCATCGCCTGGGGTATCGGATGGCCGGGCGAAACGCCCGCGCCGCTCGCCAGTCCGCAGACCAATGCGAGCGCCATCGATACGCTCGCCTCACGCGTCGCCGATCTCGAGGCGGTGTCGGCAAGGCCGTCGCCCGCGCCAACCGACCCGGCGCTGACAGCGCGGCTGGATGCGCTGGATAAATCGCTTGCTTCGTTGCGAGCGGAGGTTGCCGGCGCCCGCGCGCAGTCCGAAAAAATGGCGGCCGACCTCAACGCGCTCAAATCGGCGCCGCGCGAGACTGCCACGGCCGATCTTTCCGGCATCAACGAACGTCTGAACGAGCTTGAACGTTCACGCCGCGTCGAAGGCACCGAGATCGCGCAAGCCGCGAACAGGCCCGCCGACGATACCGCGCTTCGACGCGTGGTTGCGGCTTCCGTGCTCGACATTTCGGTTCGCCAGGGTGAGCCCTTCGTCGCCGCGCTCGCCGCCGCCAAGGCGCTCGCGCCCAATCCTGAACAATTAAAGCCGCTCGACGGCTTTGCGTCCACCGGCGTACCGAGCCCCGCCAGCCTCAGCCGCGAACTGGCGGCGCTGGTGCCAAAACTGTCGCCGCCACCGCAGGAGAGCAAGACGACCGGCGCCGGAATCATGGATCGCCTGCAGGCAGGTGCTGCGAAGCTCGTTCGCATCGAGCGCACCGATGCTGTCGGCAATGACCGCAACGCCGTGGTCGCCCGTGTCACGGCGGCGGCGCTGCGCAATGATCTCGCCGATGCCCGGCGCGAGCTGAATTCGCTTGCGCCCACCGATCGCGCCGCGGCGCAAGCGTGGCTCGACAAGGCCAATGAGCGCGACGTGGCGCTTGCGGCCGCCCATCATTTCGCCGACGAGGCGATGGCGGCGCTTGCCAAGTCAGGCGAGCCGGACAAGGCGGCGCGGCCCGACAAGCCGGCGCAATAGGATCTCGATGTACCGGATCATCCTCTTCCTGTTGCTGATCGCGCTGGCTGCCGCGGGCGCCGCATGGATCGCCGATCAGCCGGGCGACGTCGCGCTCTCGTGGGGCGGCTGGCGCGTGCACACCACGATTCCGGTGTTTGCGCTGGCGTTTGGCATTGCGGTCGTCGCTGCCATGTCGGCATGGGGCATTGCGCGCGGATTGTGGCGCCTGCCGGAGCGGATCCGCCGCAATCAGCGCGAGCGCCGGCGCGCGCGGGGACGTCATGCCATCACGCATGGTCTGCTCGCGATCGGTCACGGCGATTCCAGTGCCGCGCGGCTGCATGCGGATGTCGCGCGCCGTCATGCCGCGGAGGATCCGCTGTCACTGCTCTTGCACGCGCAGTCGGCGCAGCTCGAGGGCGACCGTCATGCTGCACGCGAAGCGTTTCGGGCCATGGCGGAGCGCCAGGACACACGACTGCTCGGCCTGCGCGGCTTGTTCATCGAAGCCCAGCGCGCCGACGATCCCCTCGCTGCGGTCGGAATAGCGGAAGAGGCCTTGAAGCTTTCGCCCTCGTCGACCTGGGCCTCGCAGGCGGTGCTCGGATTTCGCTGTGCCAGGGCCGACTGGAGCGGTGCGCTGACGATCCTCGACAACAACCTGGCTTCGGGCCTGATCGACAAGCCGACCTATCGGCGGCAGCGGGGCGTGCTGCTGACGGCCCGCGCGCTCGAACTGGAGACGGTCGATCGCGACGCCTCGCGCGACAATGTGATGGAAGCGGTCAAGCTGGCGCCGACGCTGGTTCCCGCCGCGATGCTCGCCGCCAAATATCAAAGCGAGGCGCATCAGGTCCGGCGCGCGATGCGGATCGTGGAAACGGCGTGGCTTGCGCATCCGCATCCCGATCTCGCAGACGCCTATGCGCATGTGAGATTAGGCGATTCCGCGCGCCAGCGTCTGGTACGAATGGAAACCCTGGCGGCAAAAGCGCCGGGTCATCCCGAAAGCGCGCTCGCGGTGGCGCGAGCGGCCATCGATGCATCGGAATTTGCGCGCGCGCGCGAGGCGCTCGCACCTTTCATCGAGGCGCCGACGCAGCGCGTGGCGATGCTGATGGCGGAAATCGAACGCACCGAGCATGGCGACAGCGGAAAGGCGCGCGCCTGGACCATGCGCGCGGTGCGCGCGCGTCACGATCCGGTCTGGACCGCGGACGGCTACGTTTCCGACCGGTGGCGGCCGGTTTCACCGGTCTCAGGAAGGCTCGATGCGTTCCAATGGCAGGTGCCGGTGTCGGCGTTACCTTCCGGCAAGAGCGGCGCCATCGAGCCTTCGCCGTTCGAGCAGGCAATGCTCGCAACCCCGCGCCACCTCGAGCCGCCGCACGAGGCTGAGGCACCGCCGCCTGCCGCGCAGGATCATTCGCCGCTTAAGCCCGTAACCAGCGAGGCAACGTCGCCGCCCGTTACCGAGGCCGTTGTCGCCGCCGCGCCGCCTCTGTTTCGTGCGCGTACTGAGTTTGCGAAAACAGGCGAGAAAGTGCCCCCGCCGATCCCCCCCATCATCCCGATTGTCCGCGCGCCCGACGATCCCGGGGTCGACGACGAGCCCGATTCTGGGGAATTCGCCGAACCGGCCGGCGCGGCGGAGAGCCAGGCCGGTGGCTGGCGCGGCTTTTGGTCCCGCTGGGGTGGCTAACGCATGATCCGGAAAAGTGTGCAGCGGTTTTCCGAAAAGATCATGCGTAAACAATAGGCTAAAGCGCGATGGCGATTCGACCTAAATTCATCGCGCTTTAAAGCGGTTTTTTGAGCTGGAGACAGGGTGACCGGCGGGCGATTTTGTCGTCGAAAACGGTCCAAAAAACCTGTCGTAAGAGCATGATCCGGAAAAGTGGAAACCGGTTTTCCGAAAAGATCATGCTCAAACAAAGAGATGAGATCGTGATGCGATTCCACTTGATCGCATCATGATCTAGGGCGCCCCAAGCCTTCTTCTTGCCAATCGCAGTGGTGCCCGATATCAGGTGCAGGCGTTGTCGGGCCCGTAGCCGAACGCGGAAAGCCAGTTTGGTCCGCCGCAATAGCTCAGTTGGTAGAGCACGTCATTCGTAATGACGGGGTCGGGGGTTCGAGTCCCTCTTGCGGCACCATATTGAGATAATTGCCACTTTTGGCATTTCCTGCCCCGAAAAATTAACCCCCTAAACTTCGCGGCAAGCATCGGGTAAGCTCCTGAGCTTGCGTGGTGCGTTGTTGGCAAAGCCAGAACCGCGTTCGTTTCCCTCCGAGGCAATTTCCGCCTCGAATCATGAGGAGGGTCAAATGACCGAGCGAACCAAGGAATGCGAAGCCTGCTTCGGCACAGGAAACGAAGCGCGGATGCGGTCGCCGCACCCAATTCGAAAAATCACTTTTCGGCCATGCCCCACCGGCAAAGGCGCGGGCAAATCTCCACCTAAGCAGAACGAGTGAGGTGAAATTTTTGGCGCGCGGCGTTTCCTCGGTCCCGCGCACCAACCGCAGACCTATCCTTGTTGTATTTTACGGGAGGGGAGCATGAGCAAATTTGCGGTCGGGCTTCTCACATTGGCTATGTACGCAGTTTCGCTGCCGGTTATTGCTATGATCACGCCGGCCGAGGCCGCGACGAAAAAGCACTGGCAAACCCGCGAACCCTGGTATGTCAGTCGGGCGCAGGCGTTTGTGCCGCCGTACAGTCAGGCAGGCCCGATCTGCCCGGGCATCGCCCGAGGCATCGATTGCAGGGTGTGGCCTCCTCCGATTGATGAGGATCCCGATCGAAAACGGGGCGGTGGCGGCGGGTGATGCTGCGCGCAAGGCTCATTGTGAAACGCCGGAAAGATCACCTTCGCCGAAAGGCGTTCCTCCGGCCTGCGCGGACGGTTAAACGATGCTGCCCTTGATGAGCGGCGGGCAAAGCGGACCTCGTCAGCGCGGAGCATTGGGCCATGTCGAGACAAAGGGGTCGTTTCCGACATTCTGGCGGCAGCGTCCGTTGCGCCAGACGAAACCGACCGGGCAAGCGTGGCTCAGTTGTGGCCCGGCACGATAGAAGTGACATCGTCCATGAGCGTCGCGATAAAGACCCGCACCACATCCGCCTGCGGCGTTTGCGACATGCCCCGCGAGCAGGCAAGAAAGAAAGAGCGCAGCGGCAACAAGGTTAAAGTTCGTCATAAGCGTCTCCGCGCGGGAAGCCGTGCGCGACTAATGCTGGATACCACCGCTGCGCGCATTGATTTGCGTCAATGGCTACTACGAGCCTCGCACCGCTTTAAGTGACCGTTATGCGATATCGGCAGTTCAGGATTTTTCAGTCATAAATTGGCCGATAGAGTCTATTTCGCCGTCCAAAAATTCCTGATGTAATTCCAGTTTAAAAATAGCGTAGTCCAGCATTGGGATAGGCGATGCAGCGGCGCTCCAGAGTAAGCAGCAAACGGACGCGACGCCAGAAGCCGAAAACGCGAAAGGGCCGCGCTGCGCCAACCCTGCGCCGCCGCCGTTCCTCCGCTGACCAAGCTGATGAAGTCGATATTGATGATCAACGAAAGGCGGAGGCTGCCGTTCGGGAAAGCGAATACAAGCTTCGTCAAATCATCGACACGGTACCAGGCATCGTCTGGGCGACGGGGCCCGATGGCGAAAACACCTATGCCAATCAGCGCCTTTTGGACTATATCGGCGCGCCACATAAGGATTTTAGGAAACGTGGCTGGCAGCAATTCATACACCCGGACGACTTGCCAGAAACTCTAAGGGCCTTCCATCACGCACTTGAGACCGGAACGTCCTACGAGACTGTACACCGCGTGCGTCGCTCGGACGGCGAGTTTCGTTGGCACCGCGATCATGGCGAACCGCTGCGCGACCGAGAGGGGCGAATCATCCAGTGGTATGGCCTGTCTATTGACGTCGATGAAGCCAAAAAGGCTGAAGACCGGCTGCGCCGCAGCGAAGCCTATCTGGCAGAAGCACAACAACTGAGTCACAGCGGTGTGGCGGCCTATAACGAGACGGCGACGCTTTATGGCTCAGAGGAGACATACCGCATCTGGGGGTTTGACCCGGCGCAGGGTGTTCCAAGCCGCGAGGCCGTGAACCAGCGCATCCACCCCGACGACCGGAACCAGTTGCTCGCAGAAGTTCAACGCGCGGTGAGCGAAAAAAGAGACTACTCGGCTGCATACCGAATCGTACTCCCCGATGGAACGATCAAACACATCGAAACAATCGGCCGACCTGCGTTTTCCGCAAGCGGGGAGCTTATCGAGATTGTCACGACGCAGATCGATGTTACCGAACGCAAACGCGCGCAGGAGGAGCATACGAGGCTCCTCCAGTTGGAGGCAGATTTCGCCCACATGAACCGCGTAAGCATGTTGGGGGAAATGGCTGCCTCGCTCTCGCACGAGATCATGCAGCCGATCGCCAGTGCGCGCAACAACGCCCGTGCCGCTCAGAAATTTCTGGAGATGGAGCCGCCGGACCTGGGCGAGGTCAGGGAAGCAGTCGCCTCCTTCGTTAGCGATACTGATCGAACCGGAGAAATCATCGCCCGCATCCGCGAGCAGATCAAGAAGGCGCCGCCGCGCAAGGAGCGTTTCGACCTTAATGCGGCAATCGACGAGGTGATCATATTGGCACGAAGCGCCACCAACCGGAACGGCGTCTCGGTCGAGATGCGGCTTGCTGAGGGACTGTCTCTCGTTGCGGGGGATCGCGTTCAATTGCAACAAGTCTTGCTGAACCTGGTCCTGAACGCGGTCGAAGCAATGAACGAAGTCGAGGCAGGACCACGAGAGCTGTCGATCAGGACCGAGCAAGGCCAGATGGGGGTCCTCGTGGCCGTGGGTGATTCCGGGCCGGGCATTGAACCGGATGATCGCGAGCGCGTCTTCAAGTCTTTCTACACTACAAAATCCGGCGGAACGGGGATGGGATTGTCGATCTGCCGGTCCATCATCGACGCCCATGGAGGGCGGTTATGGGCAGAGGCGAATGAACCTCGCGGTGCGGTATTTCAGTTCATTTTGCCCAACGTCGAAAACTCATGAGTTCTCTTCTATAGCGTTTTCGAGTGAAGTGGAAACCGGTTCGCGTGAAGAAAACGCGTCAAACCAAAAGAGTAGAGCCCGGTTTTGATTCTATCAAAACCGAATAGGTTCTGGCAGTTCGCCAGAATGCAGGGCCGCACGAAGACACCTGTCATCAATTGGCTTGCAAAGGCAACAAACAACTCCATCCTTCGGAGCGTCAATCGACAAGCGGATCTGCTGGGCATGGCGCGAAATTAGCCTGCGGCGTTTGCGTCCGCATCGCTTGACGATTGTGCTTCTCCTTTATGTCAGCGATATGGTCGGCCATCTTTTTGAAAGCCGCGAAGGCATCTTGCTCTTCCTGCGTAAAATTCGCGTCCCGTGGCAAATGCCTTAGAAGTACGATCATGGCATCGGTGATCCTCCCAAGCTGCCGTCCATAGCTTCCGACCCGGCGGAGGATTTCGGCCTCGGTCTCAGGTGATCCAGCTTCACCGAGGTTTACCGAGATTTGGTTGCCGCTC
>Ga0307474_10002203_pt1 | contig 14010 bp, 10 predicted proteins | sample atmos_gasesECM1C_2_FD_203312 | JGI IMG/M metagenome (GOLD analysis project Ga0307474, IMG submission 203312) | Hardwood forest soil microbial communities from Morgan-Monroe State Forest, Indiana, United States - atmos_gasesECM1C_05 | ecosystem: Environmental > Terrestrial > Soil > Temperate... | reverse complement strand
GCGCGTCATCACGTTCACGTCATGATGGAAAAGCCGCTGGCGGTGAGCTTCGAAGACGCGCGCGTCATCGAGAAGGCCGCCCACGACGCCAATATTCATGTGCTGGTCAACTACGAAACGTCGTGGTACAAGAGCAATCATGCCGCCTACGATCTCGTCCATGCAGGGGCGCTCGGCGAGATCCGTAAGGTCGTCGTGCACGACGGTCACAGCGGCCCCAAGGAAATCGGCGTCGAGCCAGAGTTCTTGACCTGGCTCACCGATCCCAAACTCAACGGCGGTGGCGCCCTGTTCGACTTCGGGTGCTATGGCGCCGACCTCATGACCTGGCTGATAGATGGGCAGCGGCCACAAACCGTAACGGCCGTCACTCAGCAGATCAAGCCAGAAATCTATCCGCACGTTGACGATGAGGCCACGATCGTCCTGACCTATCCGCGGGCGCAAGCGATCGTACAAGCTTCATGGAACTGGCCCTTCGACCGCAAAGATATGGAAGTGTATGGCAAGACGGGATACGTGATCACTGTGAAGCGCGACGACATTCGCTTGCGAAAAGCAGGAGAGGATCACGAGCAGCAGACCCCTGCGGATCCCGTGTCCCCTTTTTATGACAACTCGGTTTCGTATTTGAGAGCGGTGATCAACGAGGGGGCGAAAGAGGACGCACTATCCTCACTCGATACGAATGTCACTGTAACGGAAATCCTCGACGCAGCCCGCCGCTCTGCATCGACGGGAACGACGGTGCACTTACCAAGCGCCAAGTAGAAGTGAAGGTGGACAAGCGGCCTTAATGGCCGCTTTGAGATTTTGAGGCGGTGGGGCTTTAGCCACCTGTGTGGCCGTTCCTATCCGCCCCAGCGTACGAACCTCTCCCGCGCCGTGCGCTGCGCGCTCCAGAAGGCTTCCGGCAGCCCTCGGAGCAAGTCGGTCGCGACCATGGAATGCTCGCCCACTACATCGAGCATCCCGTCGCCCGCGAGCCCATGCAGGTGCACGGCGGCACAGACCGCCAGCAACACGTTCTTCGGGTTTTGTGCAATCATGCCCGCCACCATCCCGGTCAGAATATCTCCTGTGCCTCCCGTCGCCATGCCGGGATTTCCCGTTGTGTTGACCCAGGCCTCGCCGTCGGGCTGAACGACAAGCGTCCGGTGGCCTTTGAGGACGACAATGAGTTCATGCTCGCGACCAAACTGCCGTGCCACGCCCAGCCGGTCTTTTTGCACATCAGCAATGGAACATCCCGCCAGACGCGCCATTTCGCCGGGATGCGGAGTAATCACCAGCGTTCGCCCTTTACCGCTCAACTCCACAGCCTTGCCCTCGAATGCATTCAACCCATCAGCATCCAGAACCATCGGGACCTCACTGCTAGCTACCAGCGAACGCACAACCTGTGATGTCTCCGGGAAGCGCGAAACCCCCGGCCCAATCGCCAGCACACTTTTTCCTTTCGTCAACGTTTCGATCCGTTCGGCCGCGGCCATGGAGATGGTTCCCTCTTTTGTCTCCGGCAACGGTTCCGTCATCAGCTCCTGATGAAATCCCGCCACCGTTGGCAGCACCGATTTAGGCGTCGCCACCGTGGCCAATCCAGCACCGACCCTGAGCGCCGAGATCCCAGCCATCGCCGCCGCGCCCGCCTTGCCCAGCGATCCCCCGATTACGAGCACATGCCCGTAATTACCCTTGTTCGACTCCATCGGCCGCTGATCGATCAGGGACGCGAAATCGCGCGCGGTGATTACATTCAAGTTCAGAGTAGAAACGATTGCTTCTTCCGGCGTGCCGATTACCGCCACGTACGTCGGTCCTCCCGTCAGCAGGCTGAAAACATGCGCGGGACGCGCCGCCGTGAATGTGACGATCGAATCCGCCCGTGCGATGATTCCCTGCTGTGGGGCCATGGCGTCGGCATCGGCTCCCGAAGGAATGTCGACGGCAATCACCGGTGCCTGGGTCGCATTCAGCATGGCGATTGCGTCGGCATAGAGTCCGCTCACTGGCGGCTTGAATCCTGTGCCTAGAATCGCGTCGAGATATAAATCTGCAGGCAGTGACAGCCGCACGCGGTCGCTCTTCAACTCGTCGCTGTTGTGAACAATGATGGCAGCCACAGGCAGCTTGCCGTACATCACGGCGGCATCTCCCTTAATCTCGCCGGGATCTGCCAGCAAGATGACCTGCACGGTCTTTCCCTTCTGATGCAGCCGCCGCGCCGCGACAAAGCCGTCGCCACCGTTATTGCCCTTGCCGCAGAAGACTACGATCTTGCGGGCCGCGTTGTGACTTGCGAGCACATGTTCCGTCACAGCGGCCCCCGCATTTTCCATCAGCGTAAGAGAAGGCACGCTGAAGCGTTCAGTCGTAGCGCGATCGATGGCGCGCATTTCCGCGGCTGTCACAATTTTCATGGGATTCCGATTTTCACGACGCAGCCGCCGTCTGCTCGAGTTGTCGCAATTGCGCCGGCTCGCCCATGGCGATCAGGCAATCGTCGGGCTCGATGCGCTCATCGGGCGCGGGATTGAAGCGCATGCCCTCGCGGCGTTTGATGGCCAGTACGATTACGCCACGCTCTTGTCGGATGCGCGAACTCTCAATCGTCTTACCCGCGAAGATTGATTTCTCCGTAATCTGAATTTCTCCGATCTCCAGGTCCATCCCGAGGTGAGTCGTCGCCGTATCAAGAAAGCTGACCACATGCGGCCGCAGAAGCGACTGCGCAATTCTCTGACCGGCAAAGGAATAAGGCGAGACGACGGAATCGGCGCCGGCGGTGAGGAGATGCTTTTCTGCGTTGTCCTCGCTGGCGCGCGCGATGATCTTCAGATGCGGATTCAGCCCTCGCGCCCGTCAGAACGATGTAAAGGTTGGTGGCGTCGGTGGTGGTGGCGGCGATCAACCCGCGGGCACGTTCAATCTGAGCCTGGCGCAGCGTCTGTTCCTGCGTCGCGTCACCCGCGATGACCAGCCAGTTTTCCGTGGTGAACCGCTGGCGCTTGGCATCGGCATTCTCGATCATCACGAATGGCACCGGCTTTAGCGCCAACTCGCGTGCCACGCTGCGTCCTACTCGCCCCATGCCGCAGATGATGTAGTGGCCGTCGAGGCGTCCGATTTCGCGCTCCATGCGCCGCCTTCCAAAGAAGCTTTGCAGCTCGAATTCTAGCAAAGCCTGGCTAAGCGCCCCGACTCCCAGCAAGAGCAGGGACACGCCTGCCAGAATCACGAATACATTGAATACGCGCCCGGCGTGCGAGAGCGGATGCACTTCCTGATATCCGATGGTCGTGAGCGTCGTCACCACCATGTAGAAGCCGTCGAACCACGGCCAGCCTTCGATGTAGTGATAGCCCGCGGTACCGATGGCCATGACGAGCAGCAGGAGAATACCGATAGTGCGGAGGTTGCGGAAGGCTTTCATGTCGGTCGTTCGTTGTTAGCCGTTGGTCGTTAGCTGACCAGAACCCAGGTTTGCTGACGACTAGCGGCTAACGACCAATGGCGCCTCTTTTCGCTCACGACTATAAAACAAAACGACCCCCCGCGCGGTGCGGAGGGCCCCAACATGAACGCCGCTCGCCTACGGCTTATTCTTCGCCGCGTCGAGTGCCTGCACCCGGCTGTGCTTCTGACCATAAGTGAAATACACCACCAGTCCAATCGCCAGCCAGATAATCAGACGAGCCCAGTTGACCCAACCCAGCTTGTACATCATGTAGCTGTTCGAGATCACGCCGAGGATCGGGACCAGCGGCACCCACGGCGTTCGAAACGGCCGCGGCTGGGTGGGATTGGTATACCGCAGCACCATCACAGAGAGCGACACGATCACGAACGCGAGCAGCGTGCCGATGTTGACCATTCTTCCGATATCGTCAATCGGAGTCAGACTGCCGACAATCGCCGCCAGCAGGCCGACCAGAATCGTGTTCTTCCACGGTGTGCGGAATCTAGGATGAACGGCGGCAAAGAATTTCTTTGGTAGCAAGCCGTCATTGGCCATCGAATACAGCACTCGCGTCTGGCCGAGCAACATCACCAGCATCACGCTGGTGAGTCCTGCCAAAGCCCCCAACGTGATGATGTGGGACGCAGTGGTCAGACCCCTGTCCAAGAATGCGCGCGCGACAGGCGCCTCGATGTTGATCTGTTGCCAGTGCACCATCCCGGTCAGGACGCCAGCCACGGCAATGTACAGAACAGTACAGATTGCCAGCGAAGCGATCATTCCAATGGGCAAATCGCGTTGTGGATTCTTGGCCTCCTGCGCGGTGGTCGAGACTGCGTCGAAGCCGATGTAGGCGAAAAATATATACGCAGCCCCCGCTCCGATTCCCGCAAAGCCGTGCGGCGCGTAAGTGTGCCAATCCGTGCCCCAGTTGCCGCTATTGACGTAGCGCGCACCGAGTCCGATCACAAAGAGCACGACCGCCACCTTGATGGTCACGATTGTTGCATTGAACCGCGCGCTTTCCTTGATCCCCACGACAAGAACGGCCGTGATCACCAGAGCAATGATGAAAGCCGGAAGGTTCAGACCGATTTCCATGCCAAACAAATGCGGCGCTCCGAGCAATTCGTGCGACCGTTGCAGCAGTTCAGGAGATGCAGCACTCACAAGCGCACTGACTTTGTCGAGAAACGCCTGGGTACCCGGAACCAGTGAAGGGTCTGAAGCAACCGCCATCTGCCGCGCGACTATATTTTCCGCAGTTTTGAGCGCGGTCCAGTGATCGTAAGCCAGCCAGAGCGGCATCCTGATATGAAAAATGTTCAGCAGTTCGATGAAGTGGTTCGACCAGCCCGAGGACACCGTGCTGGCGCCCATCGCGTATTCTAGCGTGAGATCCCAGCCGATGATCCACGCCAACAATTCGCCCAGCGTCGCGTAAGCATAGGTGTAAGCGCTGCCCGCCAGAGGGATCATGGCCGCGAACTCGGCATAACAGAGACCCGCAAACGCGCAGCCCAGCCCGGATAAGACAAACGACAGAGTGAGGCCGGGACCGGCGTACTGTGCGCCCAGTCCGACCATTACAAAAATTCCGGCGCCGATAATCGCGCCCACACCGAGCGCGGTGAGCTGAAAAACGCCAAGTGTGCGTTTGAGGCTGTGTTCGCCCGTTTCGCGGGCTTCTTCCATCAACAGATTCAGCGGCTTGGTCGCCAGCAGATTTGGCATCCGTTTCGATTTCTCCTGAATGTCCACACTAGGGCTCATGTCGACATACTCCCCTGGTTCCTGGCGCTCCGCGACCACCCGTAATAAACCGGGATCCCCAGCAGCACCACGATCAGCCCCGGCCACGTGTATTGCGGCTTGTAGCGCAATAGTACGACATCAATGAACAAAGCCATCACAATATAAATTGCCGGCAGCAGCGGGTAGCCGACCGCCCGGTAGGGCCGCACGGCATCGGGATGCGACCTCCGCAGCACGAACAGCCCGATAATTGTGAGGATGTAAAAGACCAGCACCGCAAAGATGATGTACTCCAGAAGCTGCCCGTAGCTGCCCGAAATGCACAGCACGCACGCCCACACCATCTGCACCATCAACGAAACTGCGGGCGTCTTATAAGTAGGATGCAGTTTGGCTACGTTGCGAAAGAACAAGCCATCTTTCGCCATGGCGTAGTAGACGCGGGCTCCCGAGAGAATCAGGCCATTGGCGCAGCCGAATCCGGAAATCATGATGGCTGCCGCCATCAAAAAGCCGCCAATCGGCCCCAGCATCTGGGTCATCACCGCTGTCCCCACGCGGTCCTCGGCGGCGTGCTTGATTCCGCGCGCCAGGATCGTCGCGCCACCCTCGGCGCCATCCAGCGGCAGCGCGCTCAAATAGACAAAGTTGCATGCGATGTAAAGGGCGATCACGACGCCGGTTCCCAGCGCCAGGGACAGTGGCAGGTTGCGACTGGGATTTTTCACTTCCCCGGCCGTGAACGTCACGTTGTTCCACGCATCGGCCGAAAACAGCGACCCGACCTGCGCCACGGCGAGAATGGTCAGGGTCCCGACCATCAACACCGGCCCACCCACCCCAACCTGAACGGCATGCTGCACACCCAATCCCGCGTTGTGCCAGAAGTTGGCGCCGTAATTCGCCGCCAGCGCCTGCGCATTGCGTCCGATTGCGAGCCCGCAGGCCGCCAGTCCCAGCAGTGCAGAAACCTTTGCTGCCGTAAAGACATTCTGAATTGCCGCGCCTGTCTTGACGCCGAAGATGTTGACCACGGAGAGGAAAATCACCAGAAGGATTGCCATCAGGTTCTGCGTGTTGATGCCGACATCCATGTTGCCCAGGACCATCGGCCCGATGGGAATTGGCGGCACTTTCCAGATATGGAGAATCCAATGCGTGGAAGAGATTGAGGGAAGAAAGACTCCGAGGAACTTGCCAAACGCCACGCCCACCGCGGCAATCGTTCCTGTCTGAATAACGAGAAACAAAGTCCAGCCGTAAAGAAATCCCCACAACGGGCCCAGCGCTTCGCGGAGATAGACATACTGCCCGCCAGCCCGCGGCATCATGGCCGCCAGCTCGCCGTAGCTGAGCGCAGCTACGATGGTCATGAATCCGGTGACGGCCCAGGCGCCGATCAATAATGCCGGTGAATCAACTTCGCGCCCTATTTCGGCGGAGACAATGAAGATGCCGGAGCCAATCATCGACCCCATGACCAGCATGGTGGCGCTGGTGAGGCCGAGTCCTTTGACCAGTTCCTGATCCTGATGACTATGAATTTCCCAATCGCTGGTGGTCGATGCTCGGGTCGCTGTTGGTGTGCTCAGGAGTTTACTCCCCGTCGTGAGTCTTCGGACGTCAGTCGTTGGTCGTTCGTCGTTAGCCGTTCGCCTGGCAAGATCTCACTCGCTGATCAGAAGCCGCAAACGACTAGCGACAAACGACTAGCGACAGCGGTGGAAGAACTTTACCTCAATATCCATAAAAATTCCTCTGCTGATTTCCGTGGCTCCCGTAACAGATCGGATATCACTGCTACCGAATCGGCTCCAGCTTCGATAACGGAAGCTGCATTGGACCGCGTGATTCCCCCAATCGCCACCAGCGGCTTACGCGTCAAAGTCCGCGCCCGGCGCACGCCCTCCAGGCCAACCACAGGATCTGGTTTCTCTTTGCTGAAAGTCGCGAACACCGGCCCAATTGCGACATAGTCCGCTGGTGCATGGTCGGCTTCCCGCACTTGCTCGGGGTTGTGCGTAGAAACTCCCAGCCAGCGCTCGGGCCCGATGATCCTCCGCACCGACTCTGGCGACAGATCGTCCTGTCCCACGTGCACGCCGTCGAAATCGGCGGCCAAGCACAGGTCGGCCCGGTCGTTCATAACCAGCCGCACAGAATCCCCGAGATGATGCTTCAATGCACGCGCCTCCTCCAGCATCACGCGCGCATTCCCAGACTTGTTGCGGTATTGAAGCAAACTACATCCGCCGGCGCGCAGTTCTTCGGCAAACGCCATCAATTCCGCAGTTTTTCTGAAAGCCGAAGTCTCCAAAATAGCGTAGAGGGTTGGAAATTGAAGCCGCTTTGAATCGCGGTCAGCTTGAATCACGGGTCATTCCTGTGGACGATTCCAAGAACTATACCCACGATTGTCCCCAAAGTGCCGACGCCAATGATAACGAGGTAGTTTCCGGAGACCAGAGATAATAGCCCACCCAGAACCACACCAAGCACCAGGCCGACCAGCGTAAATTCCCAGAATTTTCTCACTCCGCACGTTCGGTACTGGGTGCTCGCAACGCGAAATTACTTACCGCCATTCTTCTTCAGGAATCTCTCGATAAATCCCGTATCAATCTTCCCCGCACGGAAATCCGGGTCGGCAAGAATCTTCCGATGCAAGGGAATCGTCGTATATACGCCTTCGACGATGAACATCTCCAGCGCCCGCGCCATGCGCGAAACGGCTTCATTCCTGTCCTTGGCGCGCACGATCAGCTTCGCAATCAGCGAGTCATAGTACGGTGGAATCACTCCCTCGGCATAGGCCGCCGTATCCACGCGCACTCCAGTACCTCCGGGCGGATGAAACGCCGTAATCTTCCCAGCCGACGGCGTGAACTTCTCCGGATGCTCGGCATTAATCCGGCATTCGATGGAATGTCCGCGGTGCACGACCGGCCCCAGCAGCACCTCACTCATATTGGCTCCGGCCGCGATCATGATCTGGCTCTTCACCAGATCGACGTCGGTTACCATCTCGGTCACCGGATGCTCCACCTGGATGCGGGTATTCATCTCGATGAAGTGCAGCGTGCGGTTCTGATCCATCAGGAACTCAATCGTCCCGGCATTGGTATAGCCGATCGCCGCCAGCGACTTGCACAGTACCGCGCCAATCTGGTCGCGCAACTCCGGCGTGACCTGCGTCGAGGGCGACTCCTCCAGCAATTTCTGGTGCCGGCGCTGGATGGAGCACTCGCGCTCACCCAGGCTCACCACATTACCGTGCTCGTCGGCCAGCACCTGAAACTCAATATGCCGCGGATGCTCGACATACTTCTCCATATAAAGATCGCCGTTGCCAAACGCGCCCGCCGCCTCAGCCTGCGCCGCCCTGAACAATCCCGGCAGTTCTTCTTCATTGCGGACAATGCGCATGCCGCGCCCGCCGCCCCCGGCCGAAGCTTTCACAATTACCGGGAAACCAACTTGCTTCGCCCACTCTATGGCTTCGCCGTCTGAAGCAATAATCCCGTCCGATCCGGGCAAAATCGGCACGCCCGCCTTCTTCATTGCGGTGCGGGCTTTTTCTTTCTCTCCCATCAGGCGGGTCACTTCCGGCCGCGGTCCGATGAACTTGATTCCACTGGTCTCGCACACTTCCGCAAAATTCGCGTTTTCCGCAAGCAACCCGTAGCCGGGATGCACCGCCTCGACATTGGCAATTTCGGCCGCGCTGATCACTGCTGGGATATTCAGATAGCTGTGCGCCAGTTGCGGCGGCCCAATGCAGATGGCTTCATCAGCGAAACGAACATGCAGCGAATTCCGGTCGGCCTCGCTGTAGATAGCTACCGTGCGGATGCCTAGTTCCTTGCACGCGCAAATCACGCGCAGCGCAATCTCTCCGCGATTCGCAATCAGAATCTTTTTGAACATGAAATACTGCCTGCAGCTTTCCGCCGTCAGCTCTCAGCTTCCGCCCGGACTGTGTGGGGACGGCCGCCGTCCGCCGGGCGCAGTCCGGCTCTACATTCAATTCGAATAAGCACAAAAAAGCGCGCAAGATGCGCGCCCGGAAGTCCCACTTTCACTTCTTCGGCCTTATCGCAAACAACTCCTGGCCATATTCGATCGGCTGGCCGTTGGTGGCCAGCTTCTTGACGATCTCCCCGGCCACGTCTGACTCAATCTCGTTCAACAGCTTCATGGCCTCGACAATGCACAGCACCTGTCCCACTTCCACCGTATCCCCAATCTTGACGAAGGGTGGGGCTCCCGGGGACGGCGCTTCATAAAAGGTCCCGACGATCGGCGATTTCACCGCATGCAAGTTCTCTTCGGGTGGTGGGGCAGGGGGTGCTGCGCTCGTCGTTCCGGGCAGCGGCACCGCCGCCATCTCCGGTGCGGCGGCCGGAGCAGCCGGAACAGCGTAGAATCGCGGGTCGGCATGCGTTTGCACGAAAGTGTGTTGCCCAGCCCGCTTGATTCGGACCTTCACATCGCCGCGTTCCAGTTCGAACTCGGCAATTTCTTTTTCGATTAGGAACTCAATGAGTTCTTTCAGCTCTTTTAGATTCATTCGTCTACGGTGGGACTGCCTGCCTACGCTGCCGCCCCCGGCTCCGGTACGCGAAGAAGCCGGGCGCGGATCCTGCCCGGCTCACAATCTGAAGAAGACTAAACTGCCAAGAAATCCTTGCTCGTCGGCGTCAGCACCTCATGGCCACTCGAAGTGACCACCACCATGTCCTCGATTCTGACGCCCCATTTGCCGGGGAAGTATACCCCGGGCTCGATAGTGATAACCATACCGGGTCGAAGCATCTCCCGCTGTCCAGCCGCAACCCTGGGCGCTTCGTGAATCTCCAACCCCACCCCGTGCCCCGTCGAATGGGTAAAGTGTCGATCTAAACCGGCCTGCTTCAACACTTTACGAGCAGCCGAGTCCACTTCGCCAACGGAGACTCCGGGCCGCACCGCTTCGATCGCCGCCTGCTGCGCTTCCCGAACTGCCTCATACGCGGTCCGAGCTGCCCCTGAAGCGGTCCCCACCCATACGGTGCGGGTCTGGTCTGAACAATAACCTTGAAGTATAACACCGAAGTCGCAGACGACGAAGGCGCCGGACGGGATGGCCTGACTCGAAGCCCGCCCGTGCGGTAAGGCCGACCTCGCGCCGGAAGCAATAATCGTCGGGAATGACATCTCCTCGGCACCCGCTCGCCGCGCAGCCAGTTCCATCTCCGCCGCAACCTCTGTTTCCTTTACGCCGGACCGCAAGACCTTCAACGCGCGATCGAACAGCTTCGCTCCCAAAGCAACGGCATCGCGGATCCGGCTGAGTTCCTCATCGTCCTTGATCATCCGCAGTTTCTCGACTATCGCAGGCGCGTCCTTCAGCACCACTGCCGCCGGCCGGAGCTTCGTCAGCCGTTTCTTGTCGGCGATCGTGACGTGCTCGGCTTCCAGCCCGATCGTCCGCTTGTGGCCGCGTTTTCGGCGACTCCCCAGGAATTCGCCCACGGCCTCGAGTCCGGACTTACGCGCTATCACTACTTTCGCGCCCTTCACTTCTCCATGCGCCTGCGTGTCGTAGCGAAAATCGGTAAAGAACACACTGCCCGCTTCTTCGACAAGCAGGAATCCCGCGCTCCCCGTGAACCCGCAGAGATATCGAATGTTGGGAAGATGGCTGATCAGCAATCCATCAAACCGGGTGGTCGCAAGATGCTCGCGAAGCTTTGCCTGGCGCTCCGGGAAGTTCATTGGTGGGAGTGTAACAAGAAAGTACCGAGCACTGGGTAACGAGTGCAGAGAAGGCACGCTCGCAGCACTCTATTCTCGGCACTCGATACCTGCAACGCAGTACTAAAACACAAAACCGCCGGCTCCGGGACAGGTTCTTCGCGGAAGCCGGCGGCTTGAATCTTCGAACTCGCTGCTATGTCTGAATGATTCGCGGCGTGATGAAGAAGATCAGCTCCTGGTTCGAAGTCTGCACCTGCGTGTGCTTGAACAGGTTGCCCAGGATCGGGAGGTTGCCCAGCAACGGCACCTGCGAAACGTTGATCGAGTTCTGCGTCTGGATGACGCCGCCGATCACGACTGTCCCGCCATCGGTGACCAGAACCTGCGTAGTGGCTTGCTGCGTGATCAGTTCGGGGTTGCCCTGGACTTCCTGACCGAAGTTTGGCGTGGTGTTTTCCACGTCCACGTTGAGGAAGATGGTGTTTTCGGACGTGATCTGCGGAGTCACTGTCAACCGCAAGAAAGCGTCGACGTAGGTCACGGTTGGCGGACCGCCCAACTGCGCCTGCGTCACGATGGGAACACGCACGCCCTGTTTCACCAGAGCTTGAATATTGTTCTGGGTCACAACCCGGGGACGTGAGAGCACTTTCAGCAAGCCGCGCGATTCGGCCAGCGACAGGATGGCATCGATTCGCACGTTATTGCTGGAGTTCACGAAACTGAAACCGCTCGAAGGCTGCGTGACTCCGAGGTTCGAGAACAGAGGAATCGAAGAACCGGAGGTAGAGCCCGTTCCTGTGCCCGGCACTACGATGTAATTTGGCGCCCCTCCGGTAACCGTAATCGGGGAGCTTCCAGCGGCCTGGTTGCCGCCAATCGCACTGTGCCCATTGCCCCAGCCAAATCCCAGCTGCGTGCCGATGTCACGGGCAAACTGCCGCGTGGCAGCGACTACGCGCGCTTCGATTTCGACTTCCTGCGTCTTGCGATCCAGCTGCGTCAGCAGCCGGTCGATGGTAGGAATCACTTTCGGAATGTCGTTGATAATGACCGCATTGGTGCGATCATCGGCCACTACATCCCCACGCTGCGAGATGAATTTCTTCACGGTGACGATGACGTCCTTCGCCTTGGCATAGCTGAGGAAGCGGGTGACTGAAACTTTCTCGACTGCCAAAGCCTCAGACTCAATCTGTGCCCGGCGGGCATCGGCTTCGTGCTTCAGAGTTTCCACCGTGGCGATGCGCAGGACGTTGCCTTCCAGTTCGCGCGCCAGGTCGTTGTTCTTCAGCACGATGTCGAGTGCCTGATCCCACGGCACGTCATCCAGTACAACCGTCAGTGTGCCGTGCACGTTCGGATCGAGCACCACGTTCAGGCCGCTGATCTCGTGAATCAGGCGGAAGAAATCTTTGAGATCGACGTCCTTCAGGTTGACGGAGATCGGCTCGCCCGTGTACTTCGGACCGGTTGAAGCCGGTTGCTGGCCATTCTGCGCCTTCTGCTCGGCCGCCAGATTGACTGCCGGCTGAATCGCCGGAGCCGACGGAGTCTGCGCCTGTGCTGCATTCGCGCTCGCTGGAAGCAGTTCCGCCGCCGTCTTGTCGGCAAACCGCGCTGCCGCTTCTCCGGCGCGAACCGCAGGCTCGCTGGCCACGGTTTCGGTTTTCGCTGTGTCAGCCTTAGCCTGATAGGAAGGCTCCACGAATACGTAATCAGTTGGAGCGGGAGTGCCATCCGCGCTCGGCTTCGAGGCGGGTGCCGGTTTGGTCGCCGGAATCACCTTGCCGTCGATCACGCGCGGAGAGAACGGCGACATGGGCCGCCCCGCCGGCAGAGCTGAACTCTCGGCCACCGTCTTCGGGGAAGCGCTCTTGGCAGCCGTCTGAGCCGCATTCGCATGCAGCGTCAGGACCAGCGTGCCCGCGGGACCCGGCGTCAACTCGTGGGCGCAAGCCTTCTCCAGGTCGACGACAATCCGCGTAGTCGGAGGCGTCTTGCTATTCATCGCAATGCGCACGTCCTTGACTCCGGCCGCTCCCACGTTCACGTGGCTCTGGCCCGACGCCATCACTGTCGCAGGCAGGTCCACAATCACGCGGGCGGGCGAATCCATGGTGCTGAGCCTGGGCGTTACCGCTCCGCTCGACTTGATCTCCACCCGGATGTCGTCCGTGCCCCGGACTACGTTGACTCGATCGAGCTGGCTCGTTGTCTGGGCGGCCGCAGCCACCACCGCCAACAGCAGCAACGATACGAACAGTGCCAGTTGTTGCTTTCGCATTTCGCCTCTCCCACCCGCGGGCCTGGCCCGCGTGTCACTTCTTCGAGCTTGATTTCGGCGTCCGGTTCCCGGCTCGCCGCCTTGCCGACTGCCGGACTCTAGACCGCCGGGGTAAAGATCCGCTTCACCACTTCCCGCGTGAACGGCTTGCCCAGCTTGTCCTGCACCGTCTCCTGGAACACGACCGAGTCGCCCGTGATTCTCACCACGTAGCCGTTGAACACTGGATCGTTTTCCCGGAGGAAATAAGCCTTGTTCAGATTGTTGGTGACCACCGCGATGAAACCGCTGTCCGATTTCACGACGCCGCGCAAATTGATGGCTCCGATCTCCAGGCACTTTTTGCCGGTAGAACAGCCCGAGCCATTCTGCTGCACAACAGGACTGAAGAAGGGATCCCGCTTCCCGCTCATCGCCCACTTCTTGTCCTCTTTCGGCTTGGCGGCTTCCGCAGTCTTGGCCGGTTCCGCAGCAGCTGCTGGCTTCTCAGCCGGTACTGCCGCTGCCGCCGTCTTGTTCTGGTCCTTGGCGGGCTTCGCAGCCGCTGTCGTTGGCTTTGCACCCTTGGCGGTTGCCGTTTCGGTCTTTGTCGCAGGCTTTGCCGCCACAGGAGCTGACTTCGAAGTTGCCGCTACTGCCGGTTTCGGAGCCGGGTTGCTCTTGGCTACCGTTTGCACGGCGGCCGCTGGAGCAGCCGGCTTTCCCGCGCCGGTCTTGGCCAGCACGTCCGGATGTAGTGTGAGAACCAGTTTCTCTCCCGTTCCCGGTG
>Ga0307474_10002202_pt1 | contig 14014 bp, 15 predicted proteins | sample atmos_gasesECM1C_2_FD_203312 | JGI IMG/M metagenome (GOLD analysis project Ga0307474, IMG submission 203312) | Hardwood forest soil microbial communities from Morgan-Monroe State Forest, Indiana, United States - atmos_gasesECM1C_05 | ecosystem: Environmental > Terrestrial > Soil > Temperate... | reverse complement strand
CGGCGAGACCGAACGTCGCGCGCAATCCCGCGCCGCCCGCGCCGACGACGACCACATCGTAGGTGTGATCGACGAATTTGTAGTCGCTCATAACCGGGAGAATCCGAACACAACCCGAAAAATCGCGAACATCGCGGCACCGCCGGCAAGCACGTAGAGAAATCTTAAGGTCATCAGACTCAGCACTTTCATGCCGCTCGAGACCACATAGTCCTCGATGATCACGATGGTGCCGAGATAGGAGTGATAGCTCATGACCGCCACCAGCAGCACCGACAGAAACCCGGTGATCGGAACCGACAGCCAGGTGCGCACCGTTTCATACTCGAAATCCGGCAAGGTCAGCAGCGAGAATAAGAACCACAAGGTCAGGGGCACGAGCGCAACCGCGGTGACTCTTTGCGCCCACCAATGCGCGGTGCCGTCTTTGGCGGAACCGAGTCCCAGTACACGGCTCAAGGGGCTGCGCAAACTCATGACAGCCGCGGCCAAACCCAGGCGGCGACGCACAGGGTCAAGACGATCGCCCCCAGCACCGCGAGCCAGCCGCTGAGGTGCCTTTGTGTGCGCTCGAATCCACGACCCGCATCCCAAAACAAATGGCGCACGCCATTTAGCAGGTGATACAAGAATGAGAACGTCCATCCCAGGAGCACCGCGAGGCCGACCGGGCTTGAGAGGAACCGCGCGGCGGCGGCATACGAAGCCGGTCCTCCCGCAAGAGACACGAACCAATAGCTCAAAGCGATCAACCCTAAGGCCAGCGCAGCACCGGTGAAGCGGTGCAGAATTGACAGCGTGTTGCCGATCTGCCAGCGATAAAGCCACACGTGGGGAGATGTGGGACGGCCGCGTGCGGGCATCACGATGCTCCGTTAGAAATCGATGCAGCGGCCACGGAATTCCCAATCGCCAAAACGCGTCGGCTCCGGACCCTCGCGTCCCCCGATTTCCGGCTGCGGGCTTGCCGCAGGCGCCGGCTTCAGAGAGCTAGGCGTTGGCTTCACGCGGCTGAGCGTCACGGGTAAGGATTCTTCAGGAGTCGATATCACAGATGAAAGTTTGCCAGAAAATAGAGGCGAACGGTGCAATCGACAGGGGTTGACATCGCCGAGCCTGCTCCCATCTCATATACAATGACCATTGACTCCACATCGTCAGGCCGCTTAGGTTTCATGGGGGTCCTGCGATTTTCCGGCGCCGACGTAGTCAGCTTCTTGCAGGGCCAGGTGTCCAACGACACGCAGCGGCTGTCCGAGCACTCTCCCGTGTTGGCCGCGTATTCCACCGCTCAAGGCCGCGTGCTGGCGCTCATATATCTGTTGCCGCACTCGAGCGGCGTGGTTGCGATATTGCCGCGCGAAATTCTCGAGCCCACCATGGAACGAATGCGCAAATTTATCTTGCGCGCAAAAGTGCGCATCGAAGAGGCCGCCGATCTGGTCGTGGCGGGTCAATTGGGCGGCGCAATCCCCCAGGCGGGCACAACCCTCCAAGCGGGTGCAGCCCCGCAGGTGGGCGCAGCCCGGCAGGCGGGCGCAATCTCGCAAGGGAGCTCAAAGGTGGTCTCTCGCTACATCGAACGCGACGGCATCGGCATGGCGCCGGTAGGTCACGATGAAAATCGTCAATGGATCATCGGGCCGCCCGAGAAGATTGCGGCACCCGCGGATGCCGCCGCAGCCAAGCACATCGAAGAACAATGGCGGCTCGCCGACATCCGCGCCGGCCTGCCGCAGGTCTATGCGGCCACCAGTGAGGCATTTGTCGCGCAGATGCTGAATCTCGATCTGCTGGACGGAATCAGCTTCACCAAGGGCTGCTACACCGGGCAGGAAATCATTGCACGCACGCAGCACTTAGGAAGGATCAAGCGAAGGCTTTTTCGCCTGAGCTTGCCGTCCGGCACATGGAAGGTCGGGCAAGCCTTGCGCTTGGCCGACGGCCGTCAAGGACGGCTGACCGAAGTGATCGAGAGCGCCGGGCGCACCGAGGCACTCGCGGTGCTCAGCGTGGAAGCCGGTGTCACCGGTGCCGCCGGCGGCGCCGACGCACCGGGCGAGCTTCTGGTGGACGCCGCAGAACTGCCGTTGCCGTATTCGCTATTCGGGCCGCATGTGAGGGAATAGCAGCACATCGCGTATTGAGGGCGAGTTCGTATACAGCATCACCAGCCGATCGACGCCCAAGCCTAAGCCGGCGGTCGGCGGCATGCCATACTCCAGCGCGCGTACATAGTCCGCATCGTAGTACATCGCCTCTTCGTCTCCCGCGTCTTTGCGCGTGACCTGATCCTTGAATCGCTGCGCTTGATCCTCGGCGTCGTTCAACTCGGAAAAGCCGTTTGCCAGTTCGCGGCCGCCGACGAAAAATTCCCATCGATCGGTGATGAAAGGATCTTGATCGTTGCGCCGCGACAAGGGCGAAACCTCGGCAGGATACGCATAGGCAAATGTCGGTTGTATCAGCGTGTGCTCGCCGGTTTTCTCGAATATCTCGATTTGCAATTTTCCAGGGCCGTCGGCCGCCTTGTGCGGAATCTTCATCTGATCGCAAACCCGGCGCAGGTACGAGGCATCGCGCAATGACATGGGATCCAGACCAGGATTGTTCGCCAAAATGATATCTTCGATGCTCTTGCGCGCGAAGCTCTTCGATAGGTCGAACTCCGTGCCTTGATAGAGCAGTTTGCGCGAACCGATCAAGGTGTCCGCGAGACCTTGAAACAGTTTTTCAATCAGTTCCATCAGGTCTTGGTAGTCGGCATACGCCTGGTACAGCTCCAACATGGTGAATTCCGGGTTGTGCTGGGTCGACACGCCCTCATTGCGGAAATTTCTGTTGATTTCATAGACCCGCTCGAAGCCGCCCACGGTCAATCGCTTCAAATACAATTCGGGCGCGATGCGCAGATACATATTCAAGTCGAGCGCGTTGTGATGGGTTTTGAAGGGACGCGCCGCAGCCCCGCCGGGAATGGGATGCAGCATGGGCGTCTCGACTTCGAGGAAGCCGCGCGCATCGAGGAAGGCACGCAGATAGCGCACGATCGCGGTGCGCATCTCGAATACCCGCCGGCTCTCTTCGTTCATGATCAGATCGACATACCGGCGGCGGTAGCGCATTTCCGTGTCGGCGATTCCATGCCATTTGTCAGGCAGCGGCCGCAGCGACTTGGTCAGTAGTAGGATCTTGTCCGCGCGCACCGATAATTCGTTGGTTTTGGTGAAAAACAAAACCCCCTCGGCGCCGATCACATCACCGACATCCCAGGTTTTAAATTCATCGTAAGAATCGCCGAGTGCGCTGTGCTGCAAGAATATCTGGATTGAGCCGCTCGAGTCCTCGAGCCTGGCAAAGCTCGCCTTGCCCATGACGCGTTTCGCACGCAGCCGGCCCGCCACGCTGACCCGAATGGCAGACGTCTCGAGCGCCTCGGCCGACTTCTCGCCGTAGGCGGTCACCAGGTCCCCGGCCAAGGCGTTGCGGCGAAAGTCGTTCGGGAAGGCGATACCGCGCTCGCGCAGTCCGGCAAGTTTTGCGCGGCGCTCGGCGATCAAGTGATTTTCGTCGTTGTCGCTCATAGCCTTAGATTACAGACCCTGTTTCAAACTGGCTTGCATGAATTCATCCAGCGCGCCGTCCAGCACCGCGGTGGTATTGCCGATCTCCACCCCGGTGCGCAAGTCCTTGATGCGTGATTGGTCCAACACATAGCTGCGAATCTGATTGCCCCAGCTGACGTCCGATTTGGAGTCCTCGAGCACCTTGGCGGCGGCATTGCGCTTGTTGAATTCGAGCTCGTAGAGTTTGGCCTTGAGCATTTTCATGGCGGTGGAACGGTTCTTGTGCTGGCTGCGTTCGCCCTGGCAGGCCACGACGATGCCGCTTGGCATATGCGTGATTCGAACCGCCGATTCGGTCTTGTTCACGTGCTGGCCGCCGGCGCCGCTCGAGCGGTATACATCGGTACGCAGGTCCGCGGGATTGATCTCGATGTCGATATCGTCGTCGACTTCGGGCGATACGAAAACGGAGGCGAACGAGGTATGCCGGCGGTTGCCGGAGTCGAACGGCGACTTTCGCACCAGACGGTGTACCCCGGTTTCCGTGCGCAGCCAGCCGTAGGCGTAGTCGCCGATCATTTCGACGGTCGCGCCCTTGATACCCGCGACTTCGCCGGGACTTTGATCGATGACTTCGGTCTTGATGCCGTGCGAGTCGGCCCATTTCAGGTACATGCGCAGCAGCATGGCCGCCCAATCCTGCGCCTCGGTGCCGCCGGCGCCGGCCTGAATGTCCAGGAACGCATTGTGCGAGTCCATTTTGCCGGGAAACATGCGCTGAAACTCGAGGCGTTCGACTTCCCGCGCCGACCGGCTCACGTCGGCCTCGATCCCCGCGGCGGTCGACATGTCGGACTCTTCCGCGGCCAGTTCGATCAGTTCGGCGGCATCGTTCAGACTGCGCTTCAGATGGTCCAGGCCGATCACGACCTGCTCGAGTTTGGCGCGCTCCTTGCCCAGTTCCTGCGCGCGCTCCGGGTTGTCCCAGATGCCCGGCTGCTCGAGTTCCCGGGTTACTTCCTGTAAGCGCTCGTTCTTATTGTCGTAATCAAAGATACCTCCTCAAGGAATCGGTGCGTTCCTCGAGATCTTTGATCGATCGCTTGATTTGGTTGATTTCCATGGCGGCGAATCCTAACACACTGATCACTCGACCTTGACGTGCTGACAATTGAGCTGCACTCGGGCAGTTCCGCGGTAGTTGTTGATCTCGAGGCGATAGACAAGTTGTATCGCCGCACCGCCGCTCAAGGCGGCGTTTTCAGTGGGGCTGCCGATATAGCCAAACGCGATCGCGTCGATCGCCTCCGCGCCCGGGTGAGGCGGCCGTAGGCGCATTTTCAGGTGCTTCTCGCCGACGATCCGGGTCTCCTCGACGATGAACTGGCCGTCAAACGCCGGTTCGGGGAATCCTTGACCCCATGGTCCTGCATTGCGCAGTGCCTCGGCCGTGCCGACGCAGAGCTCGGCTGCGCTCAGCGCGCCGTCCGAATAGATTGCGCCGCTCAACAGTTCACGATTCGCGCGCCGCGCAATTTCCGCGGCAAATGCCAGCCTGAAGGCAGGCAGATGGGATTCGCGCAAAGTCAGGCCCGCCGCCATGGCGTGTCCGCCGAATCTGTCGATGAGTTCCGGCTGACGGGCAGCCACGCTGTCGAGAGCGTCGCGAATATTGATGCCGGGAACGGAACGCGCCGAACCGCGCAACGAGCCGTCCTCGGCCCGCGCAAACGCGATAACCGGCCGATGCAGCCGGTCTTTGATTCTTCCGGCGACCAGTCCCACGACTCCCTGATGCCAACTTTCGTCGAAAAGACAAATGCCGAGCGACTCGGCGGCTTCGCTCTCGCGCAAATCCTCGGCAAGCCCCACAGCCTCGAGCTGCATGCGCTGTTCGATTTCGCGCCGCTCAACGTTGAGCTGCGTGAGCATCGCGGCCAGGCGCTGCGCCTCCGCGAGGTCGTCCGCCAACAAGCAGGCGATACCCACGCTCATATCCGTGAGCCGTCCCGCGGCGTTCAATCGCGGCGCCACCGCGAAACCCAAATCCGCGGCGCTGAGCGCTTCCGGATCGCGGCCGGCCGATTCGAGCAGCGCGCGAATGCCGGCGACGCAGCGCCCCGCGCGGATGCGCTTGATGCCTTGGGAGACCAAGATTCGGTTGTTGCGATCGAGCGCAACCATGTCGGCAACTGTCCCGAGCGCCACCAAATCCAGGTAGTCCGCCGCCCGGAAGCCGGCCTCGCCGAGCGCCCTGGCCAGCGCCGCGATGAGATAGAACGCCACGCCGACGCCGGCCAACGCGGGACTTCCGAATCGGCTGCCTGGCAGATTGGGATTCACGATCACTTCCGCACGCGGCAGTACGTTTCCCGGAAGATGATGATCGGTCACGAGCACCGGTATGCCGATCGCGCGCGCCGCCTCGACGCCGGCAACGCTCGATACCCCGTTGTCGACGGTCACGATCAAGGTCGGCGCGCGCATCGCGGCGAGGGCCACGATTTCCGGCGTCAGGCCGTAGCCAAAGTGAAAACGATTGGGCACCAAGAAATCGACGTGAGCGAAGCGCAAGGCGCGCAGTGCCCGGACGAGTAAAGCCGTGCTCGTGGCGCCATCGGCATCGAAATCGCCTACAACCAACACCCGGCCGGCAACACGATGCGAGGCCAAGAGCCGTGTCGCCGGCTCGAGGCCTTCCAAAGACCCCACCGGCAGCAGCCGCTCCAGCGATAAGTCCAGTTCAGAATCGCTGGCAATGCCGCGGGCCGCATACACGCGCCGCAATACCGGATGCAGATGCCCCGCAAAATCCGGAGGGGTCTCGTGTGTGCGTCGGCGGATCTCCATATCTACTCGAATGACTCCCACCAGGGCTTTCTGCGACGCCAAATTCGACGCAGGCCACGTGCCGTCAGCGTGAAACACCGATCCGCCGCCGAGAGCTGCAGCCGCTCGATTCCGCCTGTCCGCACCTCAATCAGGGCGGGACGAAGCCACCGCGTTTCGAGCGCCTGCCATGCTTCACTGCCGGGGGCGCATCCTGCGGCGACAACGCCGCTGGGGAGTTTTTCCTCCGCGGGAACGCGTTCGGCGCCCGTCCGGCCGCTCAATGCATTGAAAAATAAATCATCTCCCGCGGCCCACCCCTGTACGTTGGGCAGAGACGCGATTGGCGCGCCGCCGCCCCAAAACCACAGCCCGTTAACAACCGGCGCACCCAGTCTCGTGCGAGCGCGGTTTGCGTCATGTTCGAACAACCACATTTCGGTCTCGCTGATCAATTGCCGCAGCCTTCCTGAGTCCGCGCCGACGGGGAGAAATTCCTCGATGTGCCGGCCCAATACCTCCTCCGGATCGCGTGTCACGACCTGCATCTCGCGGTCGAACATACAAAAAAGCTGCGCCGACCGCGCCGCCGTCATGTGAATTCCCGACCCTTTCCAGACCCGATTGAAATCCGCCGCCAGACTGTCGGCCTCCGCCCGCGTCAGCGATAGCATGCCATCCTGACTTAAGCGCACGCTGGTCATTTCCGCCACATAGTGGACGGGGGTTGCCACGCAAACCCAGGCCGCACCCACCGCACCCGTCTTCAGGGCGGCGGCATCCACGGCGGCGCGATCCGCGCACAGGGCCGCGGCGGCGACGGCCGGCATGCAGGCTGCTTGCGGCGCGATCACGCGAAACGCCTCGGCGCGCCAGTCCGATACCGGCGACCAGTCATCCGCGCGCGCAAGCAGCTGCTCCAGGAGCGGAACGCGAAGGCGCGCGCTGTCGCGCACAACAAATCGAAAATACTGGCTGGACACAAACGCTCCGGCGGCAATTTGAGTATCTTAAGCGCATGCGATTCGCCCAGGACGCCTCAACTTCAGGCATCAATGTCATCCGCGCCTACGGAAATGGCGAGCTTCGCGTCAATGAGAACGTTTATCGTGGCGCGGTCATCCTGAGCGCGGCAACGGTGATCGCCGATGCGAACATCCACAATCTCGAGGACCTGATCGCGTTGGGAGTCTCGCGCACGCTTGCCCTCGAACCGGAACTGGTGCTGCTTGGCACCGGGGCGCGCCAGATCTTTCCAGCCGCCTCTTTTGGTGCTCAGTTTTTACGTGCCGGCATTGGATTTGAGGTCATGGATACCAGTGCCGCGTGCCGCACGTTCAACGTTTTGGTGGGCGAGCAGCGCCGCGTCGCGGCCATGCTGTTGGTGTGAAAGAGCAAGAAAAAATAGCAGGGCGATAAGCGAAATACACAACCAAACTATTATCGAGAAATATTCTTCTTCTTATTGATCTTATTGTTGTTTTTTGATTAAACGTGTAAGCCTAGCGCCCCGCAATGGATCTTCCCGACGCGTTGCAGTAAAACATACGAAATTAACTGTCGCAAGTCCCCGACAATTCAAATTAATATTGTATACTTAACATATTCAGTAAGTTACATACTTAATCTAGATCTTACTTTACACGCGCTAGAAAGCTGAGCGGATCGATCGGTTTGCCGTTGCGCCGAATTTCAAAATACAACACGGCCTTTCCCGGCGCCCCCTCACCCATGTGTCCGATCACCTCGCCTTCGGCAACTTCCTGTCCGTCACGCACCAACGATTCGCGATTGTGCGCATAGGCGGAAAGCAAGTTCTCGCCGTGTTTGATGATGATGAGATTTCCGTAGCCCCGAATGCCGCTGCCGGTGTAGACGACACGCCCCGCTGAGGCCGCGCGAATATCCTGACCCAACTGTCCGTACAGGAGTATTCCGCCACTCGGCACAGTCTGCGGCGCGCCGGATCGATCCGTGGGCCAGTTCCATCCTGGCGCCGCCACCCCAGGGGCTGCCACACTTGGCGCGAGGCGGGTTGGCGCCTTGGACGGCGGCGGCACGCGCGCGGGCCTGGATGTGGCGACTGCGGAGCGCCGAGGTGTCAAGACCAGCGTCTGGCCCACCGTAATACGAAAGTCGCTTCCTATATTGTTCCAGCGCGCCAGGTCGCGAAAATCGAGACCATACCGCCAGGCAATGCTGTAGACGGTGTCCTGTGGCCTTACCACATACATTTCCCGAGTGCCCGCCGTATCCGCGCAGCCCTGCAGCAACAGCCCGCAGAGCCCCAGAGCGCAGATCAAGCTCCTAACGCTGCAATCCTGAGACCAGCGGAACAAAGCTCACCGCGCCCAGCGACTGGCGGTCGATGCGGGTTTCGCCCTTCGTGTAGCGGAACAGTTCCTGTTTTCCCTCAGGCCCTACCGGCGCGATCAGCCGACCGCCCGTCTTCAGCTGCTCGAAGAGTGCGGGCGGCACGGCGTGCGGCGCTGCTGTCAGCAAGATGCCGTCAAAGGGCGCACGCGCCGCCCAGCCGATGCTTCCGTCGTCATGGCGAAAGTTGACATTGCGAATTCGCAGCTCGCGCAACGTGCGGCGCGCCCGCCCTAGCAAGGGAGCAATTCTTTCGATGCTGTATATTTCGGTCACCAACGGCGAGAGCACAGCCGTCTGATAGCCGCATCCCGTACCGATCTCCAGCACCCGCGGCGCCTCTCCCGCCGCCAGCAGCGCCTCGGTCATTTTTGCCACGACAAAAGGCTGGGAGATGGTCTGGCCGAAGCCGATCGGCAGCGCCGTGTCCTCATAGGCACGGCTCGCCAACGCCTCATCCATGAACAGATGGCGGGGCACGCTGCGGACCCGATCCAGGACCCGTTGATCGGCAATACCCTGTTCCTGCAGTCGCTGCACCAGGCGCTCCCGTGTGCGCGCCGAAGTCATGCCGATACCGCTGAGACGCGGGCCTTCCATGAAATTACTCAATCTCGAGCCATCGTTTCAGATCGATCAGTGCGGAATGCCGCGTCAGATCAATTTGCAACGGCGTGACGGAAGCGTACCCCTCCGCCACGGCGTGAAAATCGGTGCCCGGGCCCGCGTCTTGGCCCGCACCGGCATTTCCCACCCAATACACCTCGCGGCCCCGCGGGTCCTGCGCCCTGACGATGGGTTTCGCGCGGTGCCGGCTTCCCAGCCGCGTCACCTTGATGCCGCGTAGTTGCCCGTCCGGCAGGTCTGGGACATTGACATTCAGGATGACGGGGCCCTCCTCCGAACCGTGCAAAGGATGCTGCGCGACACGCCGCACGAGCTGCGCGGCCACCCGCGCCGCACTCGCGAAATTACGCGGGCTGTCCGACGTCAGGCAGAGTGAAACCGCGACGGCGGGCAGGCCCAGAAATCGGCCTTCGACGGCGGCAGCGACGGTGCCTGAGTACAGTGTGTCATCACCCAGATTCGCGCCGTCGTTGACGCCGCTGACCACGATGTCGTGCTCGAAATCGAACAACCCTGAAATCGCCAAGTGCACGCAGTCGGTCGGCGTGCCATTGACGTAGTAGGCATCGGTATCGTAACGCACCGCTCGCACCGGCACATCCAGTGTCAGCGAGTTGCTCGCTCCGCTGCGATTTCGATCGGGTGCCACGATCGTGACGGCGCCGAGCGGCTTGATCGCTTCTCCGAGGGCTGCCAGGCCCTCGGCGCGGTAGCCGTCGTCATTGGAAAGAAGGATCTTCACTGCTTAACAGTCTGCGCCGCACTGGCGGGTAATCGCGGACTATACTTGATATATGGGCAGAAAGCGCACACTCCAGCCGGACGAGGCAGACCATTCGACGGACGCCGCGGCATTTCGCACCGCGATGCGCGACGTCAAGCCGTTGCCCGCGGCGCCGGCTCGCTGCATCCCGCCGCGAGCTGCACGCCGCACGCGTGTTCGACCGCCGCAGGCCGCCGCCGCCAATGCGGCCGAGGATCTCGATGCGAGCATGCCGTTGATCGCGACGGCCGCCGGCGAGGACGCCGCCGCATCCCTGTCGTTTCAACGCGCCGGCATCCGCGATCAGATGATGCGCCGCCTGCGGCGCGGCTTGATCCCCAGCGAGGATGAGCTTGATCTTCACGGACTCACTCAGACGGAGGCGCGCGATCAGCTCGCGGACTTCATCGCTCATAGCCGCAATGCCGGGCGCCGCTGCGTGCGAGTGGTGCATGGCAAGGGCTATCGCTCCGGCGCGCGCGGACCGATTCTCAAGACTGCGGTAAACCTCTGGCTGCGCCGGCATTTGGATGTCATGGCATTCACCTCCGCCAAGGCCATCGACGGCGGCACCGGAGCGGTCTACGTATTGCTTCGGGCCTGAACGCGTTCCGGCGCGCCGGAACGCGGACCGACCCGGTTTTGACATGCTGCTGCGCGTCGTCTAGGAACTTCAGAATTTGCCGCCAATCAAATATCGGTATGGCGAAGGAGACATCCATGAACATCCGATTGTTGATGCCCGCCCTGGTTTTCGCGGCCGCGGGCTTGAGTGCGTGCAACATGATGACGGAGAGCGACTGGCATCAAGCGACGCTTGCCAACACCATTGCAGGCTATGAAACGTTTCTCCAAGAACATCCCGGCAACCAGCATGCCGAGAACGCGCGGGGCCGGATTCTCGCGCTGCGGGATGATCAGGCTTGGCGCGCCGCACAGGCGAGCAATACCATCGCGGCTTACGAGGGTTACCTGAAGGTGCAGAGCGGCGGCGTGCATGCCGGAGAAGCGACATATCAGATCACGGCTTTGCAGCGCGCGAGTGCGTGGAAGGCGATTCAAAACGATCCATCGGCTGCCTCCCTGCAGGCATTCTTGGCGGTATATCCGCAAGGACGCGAATCGAACGAGGCCCGCGAAAAACTCGCTGGGTTCTATCACCTGCAACTTGCCGACGCGCGCAGCGCCGCGGCGGCCGAGCGAGAACGCGCGAAGCTTTCGCGCAAATTCGCGAAAGAGCTGTCCAACATTGTGGTCGTTGCACCGTCAGCCGCATCCAATACTTCGAGCTCGATGTATCGGGTGATCTCCGGACCGATGAGTCAACCGGCGGCGAACTCAGCTTGCGCGACGCTCGAACGCGAACATCAAGGCTGCAAATTGGTTCACGGACTCGGCGCAGACGCGCCGCCGGCGTCCCTGAGCGCGACCTGAAAGTTCGCGAGCTTCTCGAGATCGGGCCGGAAGCGTTCGGCAATGAGCTTGCGCGCCGCCATGTAGTCCTTCGAATGATTGATCGCTTCGACGGCCAGCAGTTCTCCGCCCTTGAGATAGCAGACGCTGAAACTGCGCGTAGCCGGATCGCCGCGCGTCAATTGCTGATCGTGGCCGGAAGATAATCCGGCGATCAGCAGCTTGTTGTCGTATTGATCGGACCAAAACCACGGTACCCGCTCGTAAGCCATGGGCCGGTCCAACATGTTAAGAGCCGCCACCTTGCTTTGCTCGAAGGCATTGTCGACCGATTCGAGCCGTACTCGGGAGTGATAGCGCGGCGAAAAATAATTGGTGCAATCGCCGGCCGCGAAAATTGCAGGATCGCTGGTTCGACAGGTTTCATCGACAACGATGCCGTTGTCGCACTCGAGGCCGGCGTCCACGGCCAATTGAGTATTGGCGATCGCGCCGATGCCCACCACCAAGAGATCCGCCGGGTGCATGCTGCCATCGGCGCAAACCACCCTTTCAACGCGGCCGCTTCCCTCAAAACGCACCACGCGGGTGTTGCAGATGATTTTGACGCCCTGAGTACGGTGTTCGTGCTCAAAATACTCCGAGACGCTCGACGCCACGACACGATTCATGACTCGATCCGCCATCTCCAGCACCGAGACGGCGCAACCCATCCCGCGCGCCGTTGCCGCGATTTCCAGGCCGATGTAGCCGCCGCCGACGATGATCACGCGCGCTCCCGGTTTCAGGCCCGCACTGATGGCCGCGGCATCATCGACGTTGCGCAAATAGTTCACCCCGGCTAGATCGGAACCGGGGCAGGTCATGCGCCGAGGCAAAGCGCCGGTACACAGCAGAAGACGGTCGTATGCGAAGTCCTCGCCATTCGACAGCTGCACGCGGCGCGCGGCCGCTTCGATTCGGGTTGCGCGGGCGCCGAGCTTCAGCTCGATGGAATGTTCGTCGTAGAAGCCGCGGTGCCGGAACAGCAGACGTTCCGCCGCCATCTCGCCGGACAAAAACTTCTTCGACAGCGGCGGCCTTTGATACGGCAACATGCTCTCGTCGCCGATCAGCACGAGACGCTGCGTGAATCCTTCGCGGCGCAGAGTATCGACGGCCTGTGCGCCCGCCTGTCCGCCCCCTACGATGACGATCGTCGAGATCATGACAACCATATTAGCGTACGCCTGCGCAAAATCGCCGCGACTAGCTTCCGCGCCGACACCGCGGTTATACTGAATCGGCATGAATTTGCATTGATATGTGAATATCAGATATCTGCCATCGGGTCGGCCATTGGATCTCAAACAGCTCGAATATTTTCGCCATGTTGCTGAGCTCGGCAGTTTCACCAATGCCGCCGCTTTCCTCTCGGTTGGCCAGCCCACCCTGAGCCGTCAGATCGCGGACCTCGAATTGGAATTTGGGCAGGATCTGTTTGATCGCAACGGCCGCGGCGTAGTGCTCACACAGGCAGGCAGCCAGCTCCTCGAACACACGCGCGGCATCCTCATGCAGATCGGGCGTGCTCGACAAGAATTGGAAACCACGCGCAGCGGCGATGCCGGCCACATCACCCTCGGGCTGCCCTCCAGTCTCGGCAACATCGTGACCGTTCCGCTGGTCAAGGCTTTCGGCAAGGTGTTGCCGAAATCACGGCTGGCGTTCTCGGAAGGCTTGTCCGCCTATATTCTGGAGCGTTTGAGCGTCGGGCGCATCGATTGCGCCCTGGCCTACAATGCCGCCGCCTCAGAGGACTTCGATGTAACACCGTTGCTCGACGATCAATTATTTCTGATCGCATCGGCATCCCGAACCAAAAAACATCCCGCGTCCATATCCTTGAGCGAACTCGCCGACTATCCGCTGGTTATTCCCGGCCGTCCGCATGCGAACCGCATGACTGTGGAACACGCCCTGTCGAACATCGGCAAGAAAATTCAGATCGCGCATGAAGTCGAATGCATCCCTGCGATCGTCGATCTGGTGCGCCAAGGACACGGCTTTGGGGTGCTATCGCTGAATGCGATCAAATCCTCACCCTGGGCCGCGCATGTTCTCATCAAGCCGATCTTGAATCCCACGCTGACGTTCCCGTTATCGATCGTGACATCGATAAGACGTCCAAAAAGTGCGTTCATGCGCAAGGCGATTTCTCTGATCGGCGAGGTGGTGCGCGGCGAAATCGGACAGCATTTAGGCAAGATGCCGCGAAGTTTCAAGGATCGGCAAGCCTCGAACCGGCGGGCGCGATAAATTGAATCCAAAGAACTTCGACAATGTGAACTTGAATCTGCTGGTGATCTTCGCCGTGCTGATGCGCGAAAGATCGGTTACCCGCGCCTCCAAAATTCTCATGATTTCGCAGCCCGCCGTCAGCCACGCGCTCAAGCAGCTGCGG
>Ga0307474_10002201_pt1 | contig 14017 bp, 10 predicted proteins | sample atmos_gasesECM1C_2_FD_203312 | JGI IMG/M metagenome (GOLD analysis project Ga0307474, IMG submission 203312) | Hardwood forest soil microbial communities from Morgan-Monroe State Forest, Indiana, United States - atmos_gasesECM1C_05 | ecosystem: Environmental > Terrestrial > Soil > Temperate... | reverse complement strand
TAAGTCTCCGTCTTTTCGCTCTCTCTCGGTCAACTGAGCTTCGCCGGCCCCAAAATCGCCCGCGTTATGAGAGATCTGCTTGATGCCTTCGCTGGTGCCGACCGGAAGGTATCGCATCTGAATGGTGGATTTGTGTTTCCCGTACTCTTGCGTCCAGCGGTTGTAAAGGGGCGCAGGCACGCTTGATCCAGAGCCAACCAGCACAATTGAACTCTGAGCGTACGAGAAGGTCGAAAGCCCGAGACTAATAAGGAAGAACAAGCAGAGTCCACCGCTGGCCTGCCATTTGGAAATGCGTGGCCTCGCGAGCCCTGAGGTTATGTCTGTCATACTTTCCCCGTTTCGGCCAAAACTCCGTTAAGCAAAGGGATTTCTTATTTCTATGTTGAAACTAACAACTAAAGGTGACCCCGGTAAAGTTACTATCGTGTGAATCGAACCAACCCCTCTCTTAAGCCCTGATTGAAGTGAGCGGGCCTTGGGCGGTTGGAGGAGTTAGGGTCCACGAAGCGCTGGTGTAAGATTTTGAGCATAGATGCTCTCGAGGCTCGAATTGCGCTCACTCGCGCACGCTTCGGGTGCTATCAGCCCAAATCACTGAACTATTTCGGACTAATCTATGTCGGAGAATCCAGTCGAAGCTTTAGCGCAGGAACTGATGTCCGCGTACGAGACCGGACAGATGGTGACAGTCCCTGCCTCTGCGCGGCCTGAGTTTGACCTTGGCCTTGCGTATGCCGTCGAAGCAACGCTGAAGAAATTTCGTGAAGCGCAAGGATATAAGACCGTCGGCCGCAAGGTTGGCTATGCGAATAAAGCGACGTGGCGCGTGCTCAAACTTGAAACCCTGGTTTGGGCGCATATGTACGAGGACACTGTCCATCACAGTCACGACAATTTCGCGTCGCTGACCATTGCACATCCTCGTTCGCTCAAGATAGAGCCCGAGATCGTCTTTGGTTTGAAGCAATCGGTGGGAGCAGGCCTTGACGCTGCAGGTGCGCTCGCCGCCACAGATTGGCTCGCCCTGGGATTTGAAATTATCGATTGTCCTTTTCCGGAATGGAAGTTCCAGCCCGGTGATTTCGTCGCGTCATTTGGACTTCATGCGGCGCTGGTTGTTGGCGAAAAGATGAAGGTAAAACCGGATCTCATTCCCGCGCTGGTGGAAGAGTTGCCGCGCTTTAAAGTCAGAATGAAAAAGGATGGAGAACTTATCGAGGAAGGCTCCGGCAAGAACTCATTGAAGAGTCCCGCGCTATGCCTCGCTGAACTCGGAGCTGCGATTGCCAAGAGATTTCCATCGCAGCCTTTGGCTGCCGGAGAAATCGTCAGTTCGGGCACGCTCACTGCGGGACATCTGACAGGCAAAGGCGATCAGTGGACAGTTGAGGTCGAGGGCATTTCGCTGCCTTCCCTCACTCTTCGGTTGACTTGAAGAATACGGGAAAATAAAAAGGCGAGACCGAAGCAGACTCTGCTCCGATCTCGCCAGTATCTTCGGTTAGTTTACTTCTCGGTTAGTTCAGTTCATAGATGAAAGTTCCGAAGTTCGTGAAATAAACGGTGCTGTCTATGCCTCCGGGAATATATTCGGCGGCGAGCCAGATCGAGTTTCCATCCGCCACGGCCCACGAATAATCTCCCCATCGAGCAAAGCCGGCGCCGCCGAATGCCGCGTAGCCAGAGAAATCGTCCTGCGGCGCTTGGCCAGCTGCGACGATGTTGACACTCGCGGCATGACTCGGATTTACGCTGGAAAACGCCGCACTCGGGAAGTAGGACGTTCCTGAGAGCGAATAGGCGATTGCCGCGTTACCATCAGCTGTTGCTGCGACCGAAGGGTACATCACCGAAGCCCCTGTGACCGAAACATAATTCTGACCCTGAACTTTGGCCTTGAGAGTACCGCCGTTTACTTGCGGCTTGACATAGAAATAGGCGATACCAGCATTCTGGTTCGTTCCGTCAGAGACGATGGTGGTCAGTGATCCCCAGAGGTGACCGCTGGCGTAGACGACCTGCTGCATGCGGTCATCGTCAGTGTTGAGAGTCTCTTCCGGTGCGCCTAAGGACTGACCCAATGGATAAGGACCGACTTCCTGAGTTGCAAGCGGAGGTTGGCCGTAGACTTCGCTGTTAATCACAACATTAGTCAGCGAGACGTTCGGAGACGCTTGGCTGAGGGATGAGGTGTTGGTCATAGCCCAGACCGCGACCCGGTTATCCAATGTGCCGAAGAAGTCGAGCGCGCTAAGAAAATATTCAACGCCGGAACTGGGTTCTCCACTCAAGTCCGGGGAACTTGCCGGCTGCACAGAGTAGGAGATACCCTCGGCGAGCGGCCCACCCTCAATGTGCACCAGTGTGGAGGGTGTACCGGCCACCAGGTCGGCTTTCGAAATCGCATAGATCTGGGCCCCGTTAAAGGCATTCGTGAACAAACCAAACTCATTGGTGCTCAGATAGATCCCGAAAGCGTCAGCTCCCAGTAAAGGCTGATCGCCAAAACATGGGCAACCGGGATCGCTCGGCGTTCCATCCAGGCCGTCGTCGGTCGTGTCGATCGAGTAAACGGTGAAGGCTTGTGTGGGGTCGCTCGTCTGGCTAACGGCAAGATAGAGATTGCTCCGATTCGTCACAGCGTCGATCACGTTGGTGACGGAAGCGAACCAGCGCTGGGTCCGGCTATCGTAATAACATCTGGGATCGGAGAGAAAGTCTAGGGATGAATCGGCTCCGAAGAAGCTGTATATCGACGTCGGAGAGGCGAGCTGTGTTCCCGTCTTGCTGTAAGCGGCCATCGATAAGTTGATCATCTCCAAGACAAAGCCGTTACCGACACAAAGTCCCTGGTCCGGAGGAGTGACCACGAAGCCGTTGGTGTTCGCCGTGTCAACGGTGGTGAGACCCGCGAAGCCAACGCTGTTTCCGCCGTTCTTTACGCTATTGGGTTTGGGGGTGGGAACCGAGAGCGGCGGGGCTGTCTTCGCGCTCAATACCATTGCTTTGGACACGGAAGTCAGTCTCGCCGAGGCTAGATTCGGAAACGGCTGAACCCTAGACTTGGAGATCGAACTAACACTGGCGCGCGACGAGCTGCTGATCGACGTCGTCCCCATCTTTTTCAATCCACCAAAAGTGGTCTTGCTTGTGGTTTGGGCAATAGCGCTCGGAAAGGTTCCAAGCACCAGAAACAACATAAAAAATCCAGTCTTCAAGATTCTCACGGCTTCTTCTCCTAATCGTTGATTTCGATTTGAACCTTCAATTTTTACTGGTTTTGCCTGTGCTGAAGTGTTCGAGAACACTAGTGGTTGCGTTGGTTGAGCGCGGATGGATTTTTTCATCTTGTGTCACCCGACCGCTTGACGTAGAGCTCTATGCGTTGCGCAGTTGTTCGATGACATCAAGCCCTTCGCTCTCTAGTATCTGGAAAGCCTGATGCAGGATCGGCCGAAGTGACCATCTTGGTGGCAACTGGGATGGCGGACTTTGTGGGACGCCGGATCTTTACCGCCACGGCTACCGGTCCAAACAACTCACCTTGGAAAGACTAGAGAAGGAAGCGCGCCGATTCTATCCCAGGCTTCCGGAAAGTCAAGCAAAAACCGCGCCGGACGCGGCAATCGGAGAGATCGAGGTTGCAAAAAGCTGCATATGTAGCAAGCCCGGACTTCGGCGCGCAAGATTTTGCAGAAGAAGAAACCGCGCTGCCGGTTAGCAGCGCGGTCCGAGTTGACTGCGTCCAAGAAGGTTAACTTAATGCCATTGACCTCTTAGAACTGCGCTTTCCCAAACTTGCGGCGAAGCGTTCCTGCCAGTCCGATCAATCCGGTTCCCATCAGCATCAAGCTGCTGGGCTCAGGTACTGCGCTGTAGCCGATGAACTCCTGTGGTCCGACGCCGGGCTTTGCATTAAGCGGCGTGTAGAGGATCAAGCCGCTGAAGGCTGAATTCGGAGCGGTACCCGCCAGCGCCAGATATGTGGCTTCGACGGCTGCGAAGTTGGGATGCGAGTCAAAGTAAGCGAGGCCTTTCGAATCCGAGGAAAAGTTCGAAAACAGGCCCCAGATTGCCCACTGCGCTGTATTGCGATCCGTGATCGTCCCGTTCATCAAGCTTTTGAAAATCAGGCCGGCCGCCTTATAGTCCAGCGCCATCGACGGCCCGAACATGCTACCGGCAATGCCCTGCAGGAATGGTGAAACATTGAAGGTAATTGTTTGGTGCAGGCTGATCTCATTGTCAAAGCTGTCACAGAGCAGCGATACCTGTGTGGACGTTCCGTTGACCGAGAAGACATAGGGGTAGCCGATGTACGGCGAACCATCCAGTGGGCCCGCTCCACCATGACCTAAAACGGTGAGTTGAACGGTATTGGCGAAGGCCGGGCTGGCAAGCAGCAGCGAGAAAAGTAGAACTGAGAGAGTGAGATAAAAACGGCTTAAGCGCATGAGTTTGCCTCCCAGCAAACAACGATCGCTTGTCCATCGAAATCGGGACAACGACCAGTTTTCCTTCTGAAGGGGAAACCGACCAGCAAGCCGGGAGAAGAGGATGCGTTTGCTGAAAACGGTGGGCACCGCGAAGGGGCGACGCTCCTGTAACGGGTGCAACTGACTCCCGTAACATGACCGAGAGTACCAGCGGTGTGGTTTTTTGAAAATGGCCTCTTTGTGGTATTACCAACGTCACCTCACACTTTACGGCTTTGGTTCACGGTGCGCACGAGCTTGAGCAAATGCCGGCGGTTGGAGGATTTCCAGAGAAAATTCACAAGATTTTTTATGCAAACCATTGCACACTCTGCTAACATAGGGCGCACGAAACGAGGCGAGTATCTTCTTGCTTTGAGCAGTCGCCTTTCGCGGAATGGCGCTGAACCTGCAGCCTAGGTTCTGGGGTTCGGCGCAGGCGTCCGGCAGATCCGGACGGCCCGCCGCAGTAGGAGTAGTTTGTGTCTGATCCCGAGAACGGGAACGTCCAGCTTGTTTTGAAGCGTCGGCGGACCCATCGCCATCGCCGGAACCGTATCATTCGTCGCTGGTGCGCGGTTTTGGTCCTCTCCTTTTTCGTTGCGACCGCCTCGACCATCGCGTTGCGCTACTTCAGTCCGTCGTTATTCCAGGCCCAGCGCTTCGGGCCTCCCACCATCGAGCGGGTCAGCTCGCCCATACTTGATCAAGTTCTCTTACAAGCCACGCCCACCCGTCCTGTGTATCAGTATTCTGTTGTGCCGGGTGGAGTTCAGGATGTGAAGGAGCTGAAGTGGGTCGCGGAACACGATCCTATCGTAGGCGCTCACTACGCCGGTTTTGATTATGCTCATGCTCAGGTAGTACGCCTGACGCTGGCGCGCACAGTTTATGTCTCCTACCGCATCGGCAACCACATTTACTGGACGCGTCGGAGAATCGCGCTGAAAAAGGGCGAGACCTTGATCACCGACGGACGAATGACGGCACGTACGCGCTGCGGAAACCGTGTGGAAGAAACACCGCAGCAAGCAGCCGCTCCGGTTGAACCTCCGGCGGAGAAATTCGACGAGCCTATCCGGGCGGGCGAGGGTACAGCTATGATGTCTCCTCCAGTTCACTTTGATTCGGCATTGGCGCCGCGGCAGGAGACACCCGGCATCGAGCCCACTGGTCCGCTGAGTTTATACGATCCGTTTGTCGGCGGGAACTTCGTGGCCCTCTCTGCTCCGCCGTTGCCGGTGGGTTTATGTGCGCCGGGGAAGAAGGGCGAGAACGTTCCCGCGGACGGTGGAAAGAAAAAGCCGGCCTGTACTACTGTGACCGGTACGGAGATCGTACCCGAGCCCGGAACCTGGGTCCTGTTCACTTCCGGCTTGCTCCTCATCTACTGGCAGTCGCGCCGCAAGCTAGCCCGCGCCTGAACAGTTGGAAGATCCGAATTCTCCAAAATTCCAACGCTTTTGACGCGAGTCTACCATCGCTGCGCTTGCGGAGCGTTTCACCTTTCGATAGGCTCTTCCTTCTCAGCTTTCGGTTCTGGCGTTCAAAGGGAGGTTACAGTGCGCTCGCTTCGCCTCGGCATTGCCTTTTCCCTACTACTCTTTGTTTTGACGTCATTGGGCTCAACGCCTCTCATTGTCGCCCAATCCATCCGCCTTCATGTGGATCTTACCGACGCTCCGCGGAATGTCTATCACGCCAAGCTGAACATCCCGGCCAAACCGGGACCATTCACTCTCGTATTTCCCAAGTGGATACCCGGCAATCATCGCCCAAGCGGTCCGATTGCGGCCCTTACCGGCATCCACATGGAAGCGGAGGGAAATCCGCTCGTCTGGATGCGCGACGATGTCGACATGTATGCCTTTCATGTCGCTGTGCCCGAAGGCGTACGCGCGATTGATGTTTCCCTGGATGCAATCACTTCCAATGACAGCGCCGGTGGCGGCGGCCCGGCAGCCTCAAGCAATCTGCTCGATTTGAATTGGAACGCCGTTGTGCTTTATCCCCAGGGCGACGACTCGGACGCGGTGGAATTCGCGCCGAGCGTCCGACTTCCTGCAGGATGGAAGTTCGGCACAGCTCTGGTAACCGCGCACGCATCCGGCGATGAAGTGGAGTTCGCGCCAGTGTCGCTTACAACTCTGGTGGATTCACCGCTGATCGCCGGAGCGCATTACCGGCAACTCGAGTTGACTCCTGCCGCCGACGCTCCTGGCCACACGATGGATGTTATCGCTGACAGCGAAACCGATCTGGCGATGAGTGCGGAAGATCTCGCGGCTTATCGAAAATTGGTGGCGGAAACCGGGGTGCTCTTTGGCGCCCGGCACTACAGGCAGTATCACTTTCTCTACACGCTCAGCGATCAGGTTGGCGGGCACGGACTCGAGCATCACGAATCGAACGACAGCGTGGCCGCGGAGCGGACGCTGCTCGACCCTGATTTGCGCATGCTGTACGCTGATCTCCTTCCCCACGAATTTGTGCATTCCTGGAACGGCAAGTATCGCCGGCCCGCTGGACTGGCCACGCGCAACTATCAGGAGCCCATGACCGGTGATCTGCTCTGGGTCTACGAGGGGCTTACAGACTATCTGGGCAATCTGCTGGCGGAGCGCAGCGGACTGTTATCCCCAGAGCAATATCGCGAGTCGCTGGCCGCGACCGCCGCCAACCTCGACCATCGCCCGGGCCGCACGTGGCGTCCTTTGGAAGACACGGCGCGATCGGTCCAGATTCTGCGTACGCTGGGGCAGCAGTGGTCCAGTTGGCGTCGCGGTCTCGATTACTATCCCGAGGGTAACCTGATCTGGCTTGAGGTCGACTCCATCATCCGCCGGCAGACGCACGGCCAGCGCTCTCTCGATGATTTCTGCCGCCGCTTCCACGGTGGGCAAAGCGGACCTCCAATGGTTGTTCCCTATACATTTGACGGCGTCGCCCACGCGCTTAATGATGTCGCTCCGTATGACTGGGGCACGCTACTGCGCCAGCGCGTCGCTTCCACCGGTACTCACGCGCCGCTGGGCGGCATTGAGAGCGACGGTTGGAAGCTGGTGTACAACGAGCAGCCGAACATCTTCATCAAGGCTGAGGAGAAAGTGGGCAAAGTTGCAGATTTCTCCTACTCCCTTGGCTTCGAGGTGGCCAAGGATGGCAAGCTGAATGACGTGATCGTGGGCTCACCTGCCTATCAGTCCGGAATTGGCCCCGGGATGAAACTGGTTGCCGTGAACGGCCGCAAGTGGTCGCCCGAAGTTCTTCGCGAGGCGATCAAGGCGGCGAAGGAAACCGTAGCGCCGATCGAACTGATGGTCGAAAACGCCCAGTTCTTCCACACTTTTTTGGTCCCTTACCACGAAGGCGAGAAAAACCCTCATCTGGAGCGCAACGTCTCGCAGCCCGACCTGCTTACCACGTTGCTCAAGCCACTCACCAAATAAGGAACTTGTATTAGGCGCGACCCAAGGTTGTAATCCCTCCGTAACGGGTCGAGGGCGAAAACGCTGCTAGAATCGGCCTAGTCCAACCACATATATAAGGTGTTCATGAACCGCCCCCTCGGAGCCGTCGCTACTTTGCTGATCTGGGCAGCGATGTGTTTTCCCGCGCCGGCCGCGGGTCAATCTCAGAACGTTCCTTCGATCCGTCGAGTGCAGGTTCTACGCGGCGTTGGCCAGGTCGAGGTCGAAATCGAAGCCAGTGATCGCATCGTTCCGCAAACTCACGTGATAAACAATCCTGACCGCCTCGTGGTGGATTTTGTGAACGCACTTCCCGGAACTCAGTTGCGGAACCAGGCAATCAATCGCGGGGAAGTGAAGAGCTTGCGCGTTGGGCTGTTCTCATCGGATCCGCCGGTCACTCGCATTGTGCTGGATTTGAGCGGTCCGCTGCCTTATCAGGTTTTTCCATCAGGAAGAACTGTGATCGTGAAGCTTGGAAATACGGGAGTCCAACCCGCCGCCTATCACTCCGCTTCTGGCAATGCCCGCACGCCAGTTCTGGTGAACACGAATTATGCAGCGCAGCCTGCGCCGGTCGCCGCGCCGGCGCCCATAGTGAAGCCTCCGCTTGAAGTTTCGTTTCAAGATGGTCTGCTGTCCATCAGCTCCAACAAAGCCAGCCTGTCTGAGATTCTTTTCGCGGTGCATCAGCGCACCGGCGCCGAGATCGCAATTCCGGCCGGTGCGGAGCAGGAAAAGGTTATGACCGAGTTGGGCCCGGCGCCTGCTCCGGAAGTTCTGGCCCACCTGCTGAACGGAACGAAGTTTAATTTCATGATTCTTAGTTCGGCCACAGACCCGCGCGGTGTGGACCAGGTCATTCTGAGTCCGCGTTCAGATGGACCGATCTCGGCTGCGCGTCTTCCAGTGCAAGCCGCGAATGACGCCGCGAATGACGACGACGATGGAGCCTCCGCTCAATCCAGGATCGCACCCCCTCCGCAGCCTGTTCCACAAACGGCTCCAAATGCGAATCCGCCCGACGGGCAGGCCCCTGCGCCGGCGCCAGAATAACGACGTCCCAGATTAAGCTGCTGCTTTTCTGAATTTCCTTCCACGGTTATTACGGAGCTGTGATCAGCCGAATCGGCACCGGCGAAGTTCCGTAAAGCGGTGTGCCGGTCGCAGCATAGCCGCAGCCGGAAACATTCAATACGACTATGTTCACGTTCCCGGTGGCGACGTCGACGGACGTGATGAACGCCTGCAAGAATCCCACTATCGCGACAGGGGGTTGACTTGTCAGCAGAGCGCCGCCGCCGGCCGGCGGAGAGAATTCTGCGATTGGAATCGTCACGATGGAATTGCTGGTCGTAATATCGTCGCCGATGCTCACACCTGCTTTGATCAGTGGGCTGCCAGGTCCGGCTTGTATTTGAAAGGGAAACGTAGGCGCTGTGGCCCCGCCCGCAAGTGTGTCTTGCCCCACAGCTTGATTGATTAAACATTGGGCCGCCGTCGATGTGTCACCAGTAGCTCCGGTAGGAGATATAGGATTTTCGGTCAGATCGGCTTGCGTTGCACCGGCAGTTCCACTTGGGGTTCCACAAGTGTAGATCGTGTTCTGATCGCATCCTCCGATCGCTTTCTGGTAAACATTGATGGTCGCGCACGAGGGAACCGCCGACGGCGTTCCCGCGACTAATGCCGGGATATACTCCACGGTCGGACTCGTCCATACCGGAGGATTACCACTGGGGGGGAGACTACAGATCCCGGCGGTGCCACTGTTGCAGTCGGACGTCAAAATTAACGCCTGACCGACCAGTGCCGGCGCTCCATCAACTTGATAAATCCCCTCATGCCAGATCTTTCCACTTAACCGATGAACAAACCTGGACCCTCCTCCCGCAGCAGTGTTGGGAATAATCCACGGCTTCACACAACGCGGCTGCACCGGCGTCGGCACTGCCGCTCCCTTACCCGAGTCAGACGGATTAAACACCTCCGCGGTGGCAGTTCCGCTCACGCTGGTGCCGGAATAGTTGACGCCCGGAAAAAGCGAAAACACTTTGGCGAAGAAGATTGGCAGATTCGCGCGCTGCACGTTCACGGTTACGATCGGATTCACGGCGAAAGCCGAGGTCAGTGTCGAGCAATCTGTGGCCGAGCCCCCGGCGCTTCCAGCTCCGTACCCCACCGTTACAGAAGCAGGCGGCACTGCCAGACCAGCGATCAGGTTTTGTTGCGCTACAGAGACCGCCGCCAATGTGGCAGGGCTGCTGGTGCCGCCACAAATGTCAGCCCAGCTTCCATCGGCCGCTCCGCTCACCGGGTCCGCGGTTATCCCGGATACCGAAATCACACGTGCCGCCGCCAAGGCCGCCGCATCCGCAGCGCGCTGGGCTTCAGTCTTGGCCTGGTAAAGCGTCCCCAGATCGATCGACAAGGCGGCCATGCCGACCAAAGCGACCATTGCTGCCGCAACCAGCGCCATGGTAAAACCGCGCTCGCGTGAGCGGGCTCCGGCACTGTTTCGCGAGCGGCTGATGAGCGGTGGACGCATGCGCAGGTCCTCAATTCTCGTTAAATGCTGCAGCCGAGGTGGTGATGCTGGTCGGTCCGATGAATCTGCCGCCCACCAAGCCGACCACGCCGCCGAACTGCCAGTTGTATGGATACTGGATTGTGACCACGGTTGAGATCACATCTACCGTGCCTGTAGTGCTTAGGGTTTCTTTTGTAACCGAGCCCCGGTTGATGGTGAGAATTAGCCCGGAAGTAGAGGTGCATGGAGCGGTCGTGGCGGTCGACACCCAGGTGAGAGTCCCTGCGGAGTGCGAGGGCAGCGCAGACTTGAGTCCGCAGTCGCTGATGTTCTCCGACTGCAAATAATTGTCCACCACCCAGTAAGCGTCCATAACGGAGACAGGGGCGGCGGCGGTGCCTATGTCGTTATAGGGATCTGCGGCCGCAACTCGCGCACCCTCGCGGGCAGCATTTGTCAGTTTTTGCTTCAGCGAAATCGCGCTGCTGAAATCAAAAATTCCCACCACGAACACCACCAGCAAAGGCAATGAAAGCGCGACCTCCACGATCTGCGAGGCGCCATCGTCTTTCCACCCGCGCTTCAGCCTCCCGAGCATTCCTGGCCGCCGAATTGGTGGTCGCATGATCACTGCGTCTCTGCTCTCATCTGCGCTTGCCCGGGCAACTGCAGGTTCCCCAAATCAAGCGACGTGAAAGGAATTGGGAAAGAATAACCATACTTGTAGCGCGCGCTTACCGAGATGCCACAGGTACCCATGCCCCCTTTGCTGGGGTAGGACAACTGAACGTTTTTCTGGACACAGACATCACTTACCGTGCCGTCGCAGGTTACCGGGGTCGACGTGCAACTGGGATTCGGGTTATTGGCTATGCAAACGCACAGGTTAGGCGGAGTCCAACTGCTTACCGGGACCAGAGAACCCTTATCCAAATGCGCAGCGGCGAGCGAGTTGTAGACAGCAGCTTGAGCATTCAGCGCTGGAGTGGCTGTGCCGGCGGTGCACGTCGCGCAAATGGGAGCAACCGCGGCTTCTGCTCCCGCGCGCGCGCCCTGAGTTAGCGTGCCATAGATGCGGTATGCTTGTCCGAACCAAAAGATCGCCATGAAGATCATGAAGAACAATGGCAGCACCATGGCGGTTTCGGCGATCTCGGAGCCGCCCGCGTCACGCGCCAGCCTGCGGCAGACTCTCCAACTTGGTCGCATCGTTATCGGGCTCCCCACATTTTTCCGACTCCGAAGATCAAAGTAGTTAAAGCCAATGCTACGCCATACGGAACCTTGAGCGATTGCGGATTGTCCAACGAAACCTCAGCTCGCGGCATACGAAAAGTGAGCATCGAAGCCAGGATTCCGCCAATGTTGCGCAAGGTCTCCACGAATCGCCGCTTGTAAATGACCAACACCAATGCCATCACCCCGGCGACAAATACGGAACCCATCAACAGGTCAACCAGCGCACTCCAGCCTACGCAAGCTCCAAGGGCACCAGCCAGCTTCCAGTCGCCAGCGCCCAGGCTGCGCAGAAAAACGAATGGCAAAAGCACCAGCAGCCCTAACCCGGCGCCGAGCAGGGAGGTCTTCAACCCAAGCCATCCGCTGGCTAAAATGTTTACCACCACTCCCACAACAAATCCTGGCACCGTGAGCCAGTTTGGAATCCGCCGGCTGCGCCAATCCGTCCACCCGGCAATTACGGCCAATGCCATCGCCGGAACCAGCACGATCAGCTTCAAACAGCCCTCGCCCTACCGTGGCAGATATCAATCGAGCGAAGATCGCGCCCAGGAAGTCGCAACCCCTTAGTCTCGAAGTTTTTTCGGTCCTGCTGGGAAAGGATAGGGCTTCTCCTGGGACACAAAAACTGCTCCACTGCCGCGGATTTTCACATAGCCCGATATCGAAGTCAATGACAACTGCCGAGGCCTGAGTTTATCCACAGGTTGCTGAAAGCAAAGGCCCGGAAGCTGGCCCCGGGCCTTGAAGAAGTTTTATTGATCACTGGCCATTGACCACTGATAGCCCAACGGGTGCTACCGGTTGAATGCCCCCGCAGCATTGTGCTCCGCCACGATCTTCTTGGCATTGTCCGCCAGCGCCTTTGCCTGCGGAAGAAGTTCCAAGCCTTTCACCACTTCCGGATCCGATTCCGCACGCACCTTCATGCCCTCATCCTGACCGAAAGCATCGACGAAAATCTCAGCCTTGATGTTGGACCGGATCCAGTCGTTGTTATCCACGAGATCGGCCTGCGTGTAGGGGATAGCTGCTTCGTCGAGCGACTTGCGAAAGTCCGCCATGGTCACGTCGTCAACTTCAAAGCTCTTCGTCGGATGGTGAGTCACAACATAGCGCTTGGCAAAGTTGAAGAACGCATAGTGCTGCAACAGCGTATCCTGAAAGTGATTGCTCTTGACTGGAGGAATCACAACATCGGGAGTAATACCGCCGCCGCCGTAAACCGTACGCCCGCTATCGGTGAGCTTCACTTCGCGATTCGCATTGCTGCCCGATTCAGCTTCGCGATTGTAGTAATAATCGTAGAGCGAAATGTTGCTGTAGTCGCGCTGAATCAGTCGCCCGCTGGGCGTGTAGTAGTGCGCGGTGGTGAGTGCTAAACCGGTGTTTTCTGATAACGGATATACGGTCTGGACCAGCCCCTTGCCGAAAGTGACTTCACCCACGATCAGTCCACGATCATGATCCTGAATCGCTCCTGAAACAATCTCAGCCGCCGATGCCGTCAAACGATTCACCAGCACCACCAGCGGATAATCCTTGTTTCCATTACCATGCTGCGCCACGTAACGCTTCTCCGCCGAAGCGCGCCCGTGATGCGAAACAATCAGTTGACCCTTCTTGAGGAACTTGTCGGCAACGCCCACGCCCTCGCTCAGCAGCCCGCCGGGATTTCCACGGAGATCAAGAATCAATCCCTTGAGATCGCCAAACTCGTCCAGAGCCTTCGAAACTTCCTCTTCGGTAGTCTCATTGAATCCAGTGACGTGCAGGTAGCCGATCCCGGGCCGGATCAAGAAGTGCACATCCACGCTGTAGCGCGGAATTTCATCACGGATCAGCGTAAACTCCATCGGCTTCTCTACGCCTTCCCGCGAGATGCTGATGTGCACCGTGGTGCCTTTCGGTCCCTTGAGCAGGTCGGCAACATCGCCGGTGCTCATATTCTCCGTCGACTTCCCGTCCACCGCGATAATCACATCGCCGGGATGAATGCCGGCCTTATAAGCCGGCGTGCCGGTAAACGGAAAGATCACGATTACTTTGTTGTTACGCGGCCCGACGGTCATACCCACGCCGTAATATTTGCCGCGCTGGTCCTCGCGCATCAACGCGTAAGATTTTGGATCGAAGAAATTCGAGTGCGGATCAAGAGCATGCAGCATCCCGGGAATGGCGCCGTTGTAGATAGCTTTATCCGGATTCACGGGTTCGGCGTAGTTGTCCTCGATGATCGAGTAGACGTCAGTAAACTGCTTCAAACTGTCTTTGATGTCAGAGTCGCTGGTCAGCGAAGA
>Ga0307474_10002199_pt1 | contig 14023 bp, 12 predicted proteins | sample atmos_gasesECM1C_2_FD_203312 | JGI IMG/M metagenome (GOLD analysis project Ga0307474, IMG submission 203312) | Hardwood forest soil microbial communities from Morgan-Monroe State Forest, Indiana, United States - atmos_gasesECM1C_05 | ecosystem: Environmental > Terrestrial > Soil > Temperate... | reverse complement strand
CATCCTTGTCGGAATTGACATTGCCGGGACCATTGCTGAAACGTTCGGGTGGGGGGGTGACAGGTGGTAGCGGGGGAGGGACTCGAACCCCCGACCCCAGGATTATGATTCCCGTGCTCTAACCAGCTGAGCTACCCCGCCACGGAGCGTCGCCGCGGGGCTGATGATAGAGCCGGCGGCGCGAACGCGCGGCATATAAGGAGGTGGTCTCGCACCTGTCAAGCAAGCCGAGCGGGGCGGCCAAGCCGTTGTGAGAACCAGCCTATTTCGGCTGCATGTTCGGGTTTCCGCCGGGGCTGCCGGGCGGCGGGATCACTGGGGTGTTGCCGGTATCGGGCGTCGGCGCCCGCATTTCCGGATCGATCCCGGACGGCGGGCACAAGACCCCGTTGGACCTTGCGAGCTTGTCACCCAGCGCTTCATTTGCCTGTCCGACGGTCGTGCCCTCGGAAGCGTTCGGGCCGCGCGGGCCCGGTTTCATAGGAGAGCAGTCGGCCGGGCGCTGCGGTTCCGGAGCGGCGGTCTCGGCCATCGGCGTTGCCGGCGCGGGAGGTGCCTGCGCATGCGCCGCGCCAAGAGCCGCCAATGTTGCACAAAGGGTCAGGATCGATGTCGTCCGCATGCAGCAAGAACGACGCTGACGGGCGTCAGTTCCCGCCCCTCACATTACGTTTTGCGGTAGCGGATCAGCGAAAAATGCCCCATCGGCGGCATCGGGCGGCGCTCGGCAAGGCTGACCCCGCCGTTTTTTGCCGCCCAGTTCACCAGCCGCTGCCAGGGAAATTCCGGCCGCCAGCCAAGCCGGCGCGCAAGCGGCGCAAAGGCAAGCTCGAACGCGCGACGCGGACCGCTCTCCGCGCCGATATGGTTGACCAAAATCAGCTCGCCACCAGGCTTCAGCACGCGGACGAAATCATCCAGCGTCGCTTCGGGATCCGGCACCGCGGTGATGACATATTGCGCGACCACCGCGTCGAACGTGCCGTCGCCAAAGGCGAGATTCTTGGCGTCCATCACCGCCAGCGTCTCGACATTGGAAAGGCCGAGCGCGCGCACGCGAGTCTGCGCTTTGCGCAGCATCGGCTCGGAAATATCGACGCCGCAAATCTGCGTTGTACGCGAATAATCCGACAGCGAGAGTCCGGTGCCGACGCCGACATCCAGAATGCGTCCGCCAATGCGATCGGCTTCCGCGATGGTGGACTGCCGACCCTTATCGAATACCTTGCCGAACACCAGATCATAGATCGGCGCCCAGCGCTCATAGGCCTTTTCGACCCCTGCGCGGTCGATATCGGCAGCCATCCCCTTAACGCCCCCGAACGCTTCTTTAGCCCCGCATTGCCTCAACGAGCGGACGCGGCGCCGCTGACGCTGCGGTCCGCTTCGCCGCGCTCTGGATGAAGCCGCCGCCGAGCACCCGCGCCTGGCCCGATGGCGCGTCGTAGAACACGCAGGCCTGCCCCGGTGAGACCCCCTCTTCACCGGCCACCAGTTCGACCTCGTAATGACCATCGCTGCCGCGAAGCCAGGCCGGCTGCGGCGCGCGCGTAGAGCGCACCCGCACGAAAACCTCGAGCCCACCCGCAACTGCACGATCTATGTCGCCGTCACCGATCCAGTTGACGTCGCGCAGCGTGATGCGATCCATCCGCAAGGCCTCGCGCGGACCGACAACCACGTGGCGGCTCGCAGCATCCAGCTTGATGACATAGAGCGGACTGCCCGCCGCAATCCCGAGCCCCTTGCGCTGGCCGACGGTGAAATGCGCGATGCCCTGGTGGCGGCCGAGCACGTTACCGTCGATATCGACGATGTCGCCCGGCTCCATCGCGTTCGGCTTGAGCCGCGTGATGATGTCGGTGTAGCGCCCGGTCGGCACGAAGCAGATGTCCTGGCTGTCGTGCTTGTCGGCGACCGAAAGGTCGAAGCGCCGTGCGAGCTCGCGTGTCTGCTGCTTGGTCATGTCGCCGAGCGGAAAGCGCAAATAATTGAGCTGTTCGCGCGTGGTCGCGAACAGGAAATAGCTCTGGTCGCGCTCGGCATCAGCCGCACAGGTGAGCGCGCGCAAGCCATCGGCGAGACGTCGCGAGGCGACATAGTGGCCGGTTGCAAGCACCGCTGCGCCGAGGTCGCGTGCGGTCTTGAGCAGGTCGCGAAACTTGATCGCGCGGTTGCACTCGATGCACGGCACCGGCGTCTCTCCGGACGCGTAGCTTTCAGCGAAGACGTCGATCACCGATTCCTTGAAGCGATCCTCATAGTCCAGCACATAGTGCGGAATCCCGATCCGCTCGGCGACGTTACGCGCATCGTGAATGTCCTGGCCGGCGCAGCAGGCGCCCTTGCGATGGGTGGCCGCGCCATGGTCGTAAAGCTGCAGCGTGATGCCGACGACGTCGTAACCCTCGGCCTTCAGCAGCGCAGCCGTGGTCGATGAGTCGACGCCGCCGGACATGGCGACGACGACCCTGGTGTCCTGCGGACGGCCTTCGAGATCGAGACTGTTGAGCATGGGTTAAGGGTCACACTAGCGATCCCGGAAGGCACGCTGCCAAGCGGCCGGCCGCGATCAAAAAAGCCAATTCACGAACGGGCCCATTCTAAGGGTCGGAGAGCCTCTTTCGGCGGGTTCCGAACAAGAGGCTTGAAGCGGAAACGGCTGGGAGGCCTCCCCTTAATATAGGCCGTATCCCGGCGAGGCAATCGCAGCGCGCCAGCATAGCGGCAATTCTTGCCGGGCGGCAGAAAAGGCGAGAGCGGCGGCTCCAAGCCCCCTCATCAAGCATTTGAAATATATACGTTTTTCTTTCAAGCCAGCTGGCCCGCTCCTTGCTCACCCATGCCACGACGTTTATTGCGAGAGGCCAGCCGTGGTCAAAGTTACATTCGATACAGCAGCAAGCGCGCTGCTCAGCGCGCAGCCGAAACCGGTTCAGTCCGACTCTTCGGCCGCGACCGGTGCCAATAGCTTTGCCGCGCTGATCGACAGCAATTCGTCCACCGCATCCAGTATCGCCCAATCCCCCGCCCCGACGCCGGCCTCCGCTCCCCAGGCTCCCGCGAGCACGCAGTCGCAGTCCCAGACGAGCAGTTCGACCTCCTCCGGTACCTCGGCGGGCACGCAAACCACCTCCAATTCCGGCAATACGACCGCCGCCGGCCAGCAGACCAATGCCAACGCGACCGGCAACAATCCGGCGGGCACCAGCGGCGCCGCCTCTCCGACCGCCAAATCCGGAAACGTACAGACCGGTGACAGCAAGTCGAGCGGCAAGTCTTCCGGCAAATCTTCTGATGACGCGACGGCGCAGACCGATTCCACCGCGCAAAGCCCAACGAGCGCGACGGCAGCTCAAACGCCGACCCCCATCGCACCGGCGATCGTGAACACGACCACGACGACCAATCCTGCCACGCCAGCCTCGAGCGGCGATTCGGCCACGCCGCTGGCGATCGCGACCAACGCCATCGCAACAAGCTCCTCGACTATCGCCGCGCCGGTCGGACAAATCGGCCAGGGTAAGACCGCGGCTACGACAGGGGTCGGCACGGCGACAGCCGGCGCGACGGCGAATATAGCGGGTCAGGCCCAAGGCGCGGCGACGGGCGCGGCGACGGGCACGGCCACCGCAGCGGCCGGCGAGCAGACCGCCGACGGTGAAACTGCGCAGACGACCGGTCTCGGCGTCACGGCGAACGGTGCCCCGAAGTTGCAGCTCACCTCCAAAGGCGCCGGGTCCAAGGCTACGGCCGCGGCGCAAGCGAACGCGTCCACAACCACGACCTTCGATCCGACCGCGGCAACGGCAACCACGGCGCCAGCCACGTCCCAACCGACCAACAGCAATGCGACCACCCAATCTGCCACCGCCGGCCAGCAGGATGCCAATGCGGCGCTCGCGACCGCGGTGACCGGCAAGCCCGATGGCACGCCTGCGACCAATACCACCTCGCCGACACCTCACGACCAGAGCGCCATTACAGCGGTGACCGCGCCGCAAGCCACGACGCCCGATCCGAGCGTGCAGGCGGCGGCGTTGCCGCAACAGATGTCTGCAACAACGCAGGCCGCCGCAGCCACACCGACCGTCACCGTCGCAACTCCCACCGCCGCCGTACCTTTGAGTGGATTAGCGGTCGAGATCGCGGCCTCGGCGCAGAGCGGCAAGACCCGCTTCGAGGTGCGGCTCGATCCCGCCGACCTCGGCCGCATCGACGTGCGCATCGATGTCAACCGCAGCGGACAGGTCACCTCGCATCTGATCGTGGAGAAGCCGGAGACGCTGTCCATGCTGAAGCAGGACGCGCCACAGCTGCAGCAGGCCCTCAACAATGCCGGCCTGAAGACTGACAACGGCGGCCTGCAGTTCAGCCTGCGCGACCAGTCTTCGTCCGGCCAGAACAATGGCAACCAGACATCAAGCAATGCGCAAAGGCTGATCGTCAACGACGAAACCAACATGCCTGCCGCTGTGGCGGGGCAATCGTACGGTCGCATGCTCGGATCGAGCGGCGGCATCGACATCAGGGTATGAGGAGAGAGACATGGCCGCCGCAAGCGCAGCAACCAATGCAAGTCCGGTCGTTTCGGGCACCACGCCCCAATCTTCTTCATCGTCGTCGTCTAACTCGGCCTCCGCTACCAACGATCTGGCGACGCAGCAGATCGCCGGCAACTTTCAGAGCTTCCTGCAGCTGTTGACCACGCAGTTGCAGAACCAGAACCCGCTGGATCCCCTCGACACCAACCAATTCACCCAGCAGCTCGTCGAATTCGCCGGCGTTCAGCAGCAGCTGAACACCAACTCGTCGCTCTCGACCCTGGTGTCGCTGCAGCAGACCGCGCAATCAACCCAGGCGCTGACATTTGTCGGCAAGACGGCAACCGTCAGCGGCTCGACCACAACCATGACCAACTCGCAGGCGACCTGGAATCTCGACGTCCCCAGCAATTGCACCATGACGGTCACGATCTCCAACGGCTCCGGCCAGACCGTCTTCACCGGCAATTACTCGGCGACATCGGGCAACGGCCAGCCCTTCAATTGGAACGGCAAGGGCAATGATGGCACTCAGTGGCCGGATGGCCAGTACAAGATGACCGCGACCGCAGTCGACGGCTCTGGCAATCCTGTCGCCGTCTCCACCGATGTGCAGGGCGTGGTCTCCTCGGTCGACCTAACCCAAACCCCGCCGATGCTGACCATCAACGGCCAGACCTACACGATCAACCAGATCAAAGGCATCTCCAGCTAGCATTTCTTGACCGCCGGAGGCGGTCGAATGGTTAACGATTGGTTGACGTTCTTCCGCTCCTTGCGCCAGGCACGCCGGGAAGATCGATATGTTGCGGTTGTATCGAAGGAGAATCTCATTGAAGCCTTGGGCTTAGGCAAATCTTAAGCGGCTGCGCGTACGCTTGTAGCGTGAGTTCAGTGGTTAAGAGTTTGTGAGTACGCCATGACAGAACCCCATCGCCCGAGGGTGAAATACGTCATCGGGCCCGACGGCAGCCCGCTGACGATTGCGGACCTGCCCGCGCCCGGGACCAAACGTTGGGTTATTCGCCGCAAGGCCGAAGTCGTTGCCGCTGTGCGAGGCGGCCTCCTCTCACTCGAAGAGGCCTGCAGCCGCTATACCTTGACCGTGGACGAGTTCCTCTCTTGGCAATTCTCGATCGACCAGCATGGCCTCGCCGGCCTGCGCACCACCCGCATCCAGCAATATCGCCAGTAAGCGACAGGATACATCGAATTCGACGAAAATCGGCCCCGCTCCGCGAGGCCGATTTTTTTCATGTCCCAAAGAAAGTCCGAGCAAGCCACGAGCCCTTAACCTTCGTTAACCAGATTGAAACCATAACCTAGGCAAGAATTGCCCAGTGGCCCGAATCTGACATTCGCGGGAAACCCTCGCGAAGTTGAGGATAACGGCCACTGGCAATTGGAAGCTTCTGACGGAGCTTCGACATTCGTTTAGGGCGCCTGCGGGAATGCTCCTCGAATGTCGATCGGCTCCAACAGTCGACAGGTAACTGGGGCGGGTTTTGCAGGGTCTCGTGGACTTCCTTAAGGGTCTGGGTGCTGCGCGTTTGATGGCGATGATCGCGGTTACCGCCGCGCTCATCGGCTTCTTCGCCTTCGTCATCATGCGCGTCACGACGCCACAGATGATCACCCTCTTCACCGATCTGAGTCTGGAGGACTCCTCCAGCATCATCAAGGACCTGGAACGCCAGGGCGTTCCCTATGAAATTCGCAACGAGGGCAGCGTCATCCTGGTCCCCAAGGACAAAGTGACCCGGCTGCGCATGAAGCTCGCCGAAGGCGGCCTGCCCAAGGGCGGCGCGGTCGGCTACGAGATCTTCGACAAATCGGATGCGCTCGGCACCACGAGCTTCGTCCAGAACATCAACCATCTGCGGGCGCTCGAAGGCGAGTTGGCCCGCACCATCTCGTCCATCGACCGCATCCAGGCTGCGCGGGTGCACCTGGTGCTGCCCGAGCGGCCGCTGTTCTCGCGCGAGACTCCGGAACCTTCCGCCTCGATCGTGGTGCGGGTGCGCGGTGCGCTGGAGCCGCAGCAGATCCGCGCCATCCGCCACCTCGTCGCTTCCTCCGTCTCCGGCTTGAAGCCGCAGCGGGTTTCGATCGTCGACGAATCGGGCCAGCTGCTCGCCGACGGCGCCTCCTCGGACGCCGACCAGCAGGTCGGCGACGAGCGGCGCGCTGCATTCGAGAAGCGGATGCGCAAGCAGGTCGAGGACATCGTCTCCTCGGTGGTCGGCCAGGGCCGCGCGCGCGTCGAGCTCTCGGCGGATTTCGACTACAACAAGATCACCCAGACCTCTGACAAGTTCGATCCCGAAGGGCGCGTGCTGCGCTCGAGCCAGACCCGGGAAGAGCAGTCGGCGACGACCGACAATAACGGTCAGGTCACCGTCAACAACGAGCTGCCGGGCGCTCAGCAGAACAACAACCAGCAGGCCGCGCGCGACCAGAGCAAGAAGACCGAGGAAACCAACAACTACGAGATCTCCCGCACGACCAAAACCGAGGTGACCGAAGCCGGACGCGTCAACCGCATCTCGGTCGCGGTGCTGGTCGACGGCAGCTATTCCAAGAGCGAAAAGGGCGAGCTCATCTACAAGGAGCGCAGCAAGGACGACCTCGATCGCATCGCAGCTTTGGTGCGCTCGGCAATCGGCTTCGACCAGAAGCGCGGCGACCAGGTCGAGGTCGTGAACCTGAAATTCGCGGAAGGGCCGGCGATTACCCCGATTGAGCAGCCGACCGGCATCCTGGGCGTACTCCAGTTCACCAAGGATGACGTCATGTATGTCATCGAGCTCGGCGTCATGATGGTGCTCGGCCTCGTGGTGCTGTTCATGGTGGTGCGGCCGCTGGTCAAGCGCATTCTCGCTTCCGAGGAGATCGCAGCACTTGTCGCGCCCGCCCCGGCCCTGCCGGAGCCGGTCGCCGCCCCCGCGCCGGCCGTGACGGGACAGGCCTTGATCCCCGGCACACCCGGCACCGCCCAGTTGCTCGACGTCGCCCAGGTCCAGGGCCAGGTCCACGCCCAATCCGTGCATCGGGTCGGCGAGCTGGCCGACCGCAATCCCAACGAAACCGTCGCCATTGTCCGTCAATGGCTGAGCGAACCCGCCGAGTAATTCGCCATGAACGTTCCACAGACCGCAAACGCCAACGACATCACCAGCGTCATCGCGAACCTGGCGCAGCGTCAGAAGGGCAAGCCGCGGGAAAAGATTCCCGGCCCCAAGCGCGCGGCGATGCTGATGCTGGCACTCGGCGAGCAATATGGCGGCAAGATCTGGCAGTTGCTCGACGATGACGAGGTGCGCGAGCTGTCGATAGAAATGTCGACGCTCGGCACCGTGGAGGCCGACGTCGTCGAAAACATGCTCTTGGAATTCGTCTCGCGCATGTCGGCATCCGGCGCGCTGATGGGCACTTTCGACGCCACCGAGCGCCTGTTGCAGCAATACCTGCCGGCCGACCGCGTCACCGGTATCATGGACGAGATCCGCGGGCCCGCCGGGCGCAACATGTGGGAGAAGCTCTCCAACGTCCAGGAAGAGGTGCTCGCCAACTATCTGAAGAACGAATATCCGCAAACGATTGCCGTGGTGCTGTCGAAGCTGAAGCCGGAACATGCCGCGCGCGTGCTGGCCATTCTCCCCGAGGAGATGGCACTCGACGTGGTCGGACGGATGCTGAAGATGGAAGCCGTGCAGAAGGAGGTGATCGAGCGGGTCGAGCAGACGCTGCGGGTGGAGTTCATGTCCAACCTGTCGCAGACCCGCCGCCGCGACGCCCACGAGGTGATGGCGGAAATCTTCAACAATTTCGACCGCCAGACAGAGACCCGCTTCATTACCGCCCTGGAAGAGGAGAACCGCGAGTCCGCGGAGCGCATCAAGGCCTTGATGTTCACCTTCGACGACCTGATCAAGCTCGACTCGGCCTCGGCGCAAACGCTGATGCGCAACGTCGACAAGGACAAACTTGGCGTGGCGCTCAAGAGCGCCAACGAGGAGGTCCGCAACTTCTTCTTCGGCAACATGTCCTCGCGCGCCGCCAAGATGCTGCAGGATGACATGGCCTTGATGGGCCCGGTCCGGTTGCGCGACGTCGACGAGGCGCAGGCGCTGCTCGTCAACCTCGCCAAGGACCTCGCCGCCAAGGGCGAGATCATGCTGACCAAGAACCGCGCTGACGACGAGCTTGTGTACTGATGGCAGCACCCGCGAAATTCCTGTTCGATACCGATTTCTCCGCCCCCGACCGGCGCGAGCGCGCCGCAACGCCGGCCGAGGTCGCCCAGAAGGTCGCCGCCGCGGAGGCCCGCGCCCATCGTGACGGATTTGCAGCGGGACAGCGCGAGGCCAAGGCCGAGAGCGACCGCCGTTCGGCGCTTGCGCTGGAGGAGATCAAGATCGCTCTCCAGGGTATCGCAGCCGGCTTTGCCGGCATCGAGCGGCGCATGGAGACCGAGGCCGTCGACGTCGCGGTCGCGGTCGCCCGCAAGCTCTGCAGCGAGCTGGTGGCCGCCGAGCCGCTGGCCGAGATCGAAGGATTGGTGCGGGACTGCTTCTCGCATCTCGTGTCGACCCCGCACCTGGTCGTTCGCATCAATGACGGTCTCTACGAAGCCGCCCATGAGCGGATCGAGAAGATGGCCAAGCAAAGCGGCTTCCAGGGACGGCTTGTGATCCTCGCCGAGCCCGACATCGCGACCGGCGATTGCCGTATCGAATGGGCCGACGGCGGCGTCGTGCTGGAGCGCAGCGTCATCGATGCAAAGATCGGCGAACTTGTCGGGCGCTACGTCGCGTCCAGGAAATAGAAAGAGAAACAGGAAGAGGCGGATTAGATCATGAGCGACACCGATACGCAGGTCCCCCTCCCCGACCTCAACGCGGCTGATGCGCCGCCGACCGGGGACGTCGCCTACAACGAAGACGAACAGGCTGCCCGCATTGCCGCCGATCTCGAGGCGGTCTTCGACGTGCCGGTGCAGGTCTCTGCCGTGCTCGGCCGCTCGAAGATGGAGGTCGGCGATTTGTTGAAACTCGGGCCCGGCACCGTGCTCGAGCTCGACCGCAGGGTCGGCGAGGCCATCGACATTTATGTCAACAACCGCCTGGTGGCGCGCGGCGAGGTGGTGCTGGTGGAGGACAAGCTCGGCGTCACCATGACGGAAATCATCAACGCGGAACGCTCGTAAGGACTGCAAGGCATATTGGGGTAGGAATGACATTGGAAAGAGGAACCCGCGTCGTGGACGACGCGAACAGATATAGAGGAGAATAGCATGCGGCTTCTCATTGTTGGCACGTTGAAGGGCCAGCTCACGACGGCCACCAAGATCGCCATGGACAATGGCGCGACCGTCACCCACGCCGAGAACCATGAACTCGCGATGCGAGTCCTGCGCGGCGGCAAGGGCGCCGACCTCTTGCTCGTCGATGTCGGGCTCGACATCCGCGACCTCGTGATGCGGCTCGAGGCCGAGCATATCCATGTGCCGATCGTCGCCTGCGGCATCACCAACGACGCCCGCGCCGCGGTTGCGGCGATCCATGCCGGCGCCAAGGAATATATCCCGCTGCCGCCCGAGCCGGAGCTGATCGCGGCAATCCTGGCGGCGGTGGCAAACGACGCACGCGACCTCGTCTACCGGGACGACGCGATGGCGCGGGTGATCAAGCTTGCGCAACAGATTGCCGCCTCCGAGGCTTCCGTGATGATAACAGGCGAATCCGGGACTGGTAAGGAAGTGCTGGCGCGCTATGTGCATTCCCGCTCCGCGCGCGCCAAGCGTCCCTTCATCTCGATCAACTGCGCCGCGATCCCCGAGCATCTCCTGGAATCCGAACTGTTCGGCCATGAGAAAGGCGCCTTCACCGGCGCGGTCGCGCGCCGCATCGGCAAGTTCGAGGAGGCAACCGGCGGCACGCTCCTGCTCGACGAAATCTCCGAGATGGACGTGCGCCTGCAATCCAAGCTTCTGCGCGCCATCCAGGAGCGCGTTATCGATCGCGTCGGCGGCACGCGTCCGGTGCCGGTCGACATTCGCATTATCGCGACCTCCAACCGCAATCTGGCGGAAGCCGTGCGCGAAGGCACATTCCGCGAGGACCTTCTGTTCCGACTCAATGTCGTCAACCTGAAGATCCCGCCCTTGCGCGAGCGGCCTGCCGACATCCTCGAACTCGCCCAGCACTTTGCGAGAAAATATGCCGACGCCAACGGCGTGCCTGTGCGTCCGATCTCGGCGGAAGCGCGCCGCGTGCTCACCATCAACCGCTGGCAGGGCAACGTCCGCGAGCTCGAAAACACCCTCCACCGCGCCGTGCTGATGGCACAGGGCGACGAGATCGGACCTGAAGCCATTTTGACGCCGGACGGCGACCGGCTCGACATGGCCAAGACGGCACCTGCCGTGGCCCATGCCACGCTCGCCGCCGAGCAGGTGACGCGCGCGCTGGTCGGCCGCACCGTGGCCGACGTCGAACGCGACCTGATCCTGGAGACGCTGAAGCACTGCCTCGGCAACCGCACCCATGCGGCCAACATCCTCGGCATCTCCATCCGCACGCTGCGCAACAAGCTCAACGAATATGCCGATATCGGCTTGCCGATTCCGCCACCTAACACGACAGGTGAATATCCGCGCATGCCGGTGATGGGGTAGCTGCTTTCGGACAGATCGACGTAGATGGCCGGGCTCGTCCCGGCCATTTGCGTTTTTGCGTATCGAGAACGCGTCGTTTTCGTCTACTCCGCTGTTATCGTCCGGCTTGACCGGACGATCTAGTATTCCAGAGGCGGCCGTGCGTGAGCCGAGAAGCCGCGAAGTACTGGATCGCCCGCCTTCGCGGGCGATGACGAGGGAGAGAAATGCAAGCTCCATCACTGCGAGGAGCGAAACGACGAAGCAATCCAGACTGTCGCCGCGGAGGCAGTCTGGATTGCTTCGCTTCGCACAGCAATGACGGAGAGAGATATGACTCCGCGTTCTCGCGGCGCGTTTCGCCCGAGCTTTGCATCTCAATTCGCCCTCCAAAACGAAGAGGGCGCAGGGAAGGCCGGGTGGCCGCATGCACCCGGGGCCGCCGCGCAAAGAAAATTTGCGCGAGCGCGATGACCACAGGTACAGGCGGTGACAACCGACCTTCCCTGCGCAGTGGTTTACGGCTTATACGTGCTCTCCCCGGTGAACCGGCATTTGCCACCGTCGCCTTCGCGAAGCTTTCAGCTTCGCCAGGACTTAGCGCCTGCATAGGCGCGCCAGGACCACACGACTTCGCCGTCCGCGAATGCGCCGCTCGTCCAACGGCCCATCCCCGTCCACCGCATTCCGCACCACGTTCGTGACGACGCTTACGCCCCTTGTGTCGGCAGCGGAACGGCAAGACCATACAACTGATTCTAGCTTCTGAAAAACGGAAATCTTTTTACGCGAGATGATTGACAGGATTTTCGGGATCGCGCTCGTCGGGCAAATCAGTTGATGAATGAGATGGCACGCTCCGTTGTCGTCCCGGTCTCGTACCTGTGCACAGAGGTTTTGACGGGTTGTCCGAGCGGACTGCCCTGCATCTGTCAGTCGAAATGAGGCGAGGAAGTGCACATCCGGATTGGCCCGAGTCCGCCGACTTGGGTGGTGCAGCAGGTCGGCAGCTATCTGGCGTACAGCGGCCGTGGCGCTGATGCATTCGGGAAGGCAGCCCGTGACCCTGAGCGGAAATCTTTGATCTAGATCAAAGATATTGTCCCGCCCTCCCCTTCCTAATCTGCCAGCGTGTTTCCCCGACTTCTCCGAAACATCAGCAGCACAGTGTCTAGCTATCTTTCGCGGAGGTGATCATGATTGAGTACACAACCCACCACAAACTTGCCTCGCGTGCTTGGGCAGCCATGCTCGCCGTCGGGCTATTGTGGATCGGGATGGCTTCGTCAAAGGCGCAAGCCCAAAATCAGAAGCCAAACATCATCCTGATTGTATCGGATGACTTCGGCTACGGAGACTCGGGTGCTTACGGCGGTGGTGAAAACCGTGGCATGCCGACCCCGAACCTTGACCGAGTTGCGGCCGAGGGCATGACGTTTCTATCCTTCTATGCACAGCCGAGCTGCACGCCCGGCCGCGCTGCCATGCAGACCGGCCGCATTCCCAACCGCAGCGGAATGACCACTGTCGCTTTCCAGGGTGAAGGCGGCGGCCTGCCGGCGGCGGAATGGACGCTGGCATCGGTTCTTAAGACCGGCGGCTACAAGACCTTTTTCACGGGCAAGTGGCATCTCGGCGAAGCAGACTATGCGCTCCCTAATGCGCAAGGTTACGATGAGATGAAGTACGTCGGCCTTTATCACCTTAACGCCTACACGTATGGCGATCCGACCTGGTTCCCCGATATGGACCCCGAGCTGCGGGCGATGTTCCAGCGCGTCACCAAAGGGGCACTGTCGGGAAACGCGGGACAGCCGGCTAAGGAAGACTTCAAGATCAACGGCCAGTACGTCAACACGCCGGTGATCAACGGTCAGGAGGGTGTGGTCGGCATTCCGTTCTTCGACGAGTATGTCGAGAAGGCATCGCTCGACTATCTGGACCGCAACGCGAATTCGACGCAGCCGTTCTTCATGAGCATCAATTTCATGAAGGTACACCAGCCAAATATGCCGGCGCCCGAATTCCAGCTCAAATCGCTCTCAAAGACCAAGTATGCGGATTCCGTCGTGGAAAACGACACGCGGATCGGCAGAATCATGGACAAGGTTCGCTCGCTCGGTCTCGACAAGAACACTTACGTCTTCTGGACCACCGACAACGGCGCCTGGCAGGATGTCTATCCGGACGCGGGCTACACGCCATTTCGTGGCACCAAAGGCACCGTGCGCGAAGGCGGCAACCGCGTTCCGGCGTTGGCTTGGGGTCCGAGGATTAAGGCCGGCTCCAAGAATTCAGACATCGTCGGCGGCCTGGATTTCATGGCTACCTTTGCTTCACTTGCCGGCGTAAAGCTGCCCGAAAACGACCGCGCTGGTCAGCCGATCATCTTTGACAGCTACGACTTGTCGCCAATCCTGTTTGGCACCGGCAAGTCCGCGCGCAAGAATTGGTTCTATTTCACAGAGAATGAGCTAACACCGGGTGCGGCTCGTGCCGGGAACTACAAGGCTGTGTTCAATCTGCGTGGCGATGACGGCGTGAAGACTGGTGGCCTATCGGTCGACTCGAACCTTGGTTGGAAAGGCGCAGAGGCCTACGTCGCGACCGTGCCGCAGGTGTTCGATCTCTGGCAGGACCCGCAGGAACGCTATGACATCTTCATGAACAACTACACAGAGCGTACCTGGGTGATGATAACGATCAGCGATGCGATCAAGGAGCTGATGAAAACCTATGTGAGATATCCACCACGAAAGGTGCAAAGCGCGTCCTATTCCGGCCCGGTGACGCTGTCGAATTATGAGAGGTTCCAATTCAT
>Ga0307474_10002198_pt1 | contig 14027 bp, 7 predicted proteins | sample atmos_gasesECM1C_2_FD_203312 | JGI IMG/M metagenome (GOLD analysis project Ga0307474, IMG submission 203312) | Hardwood forest soil microbial communities from Morgan-Monroe State Forest, Indiana, United States - atmos_gasesECM1C_05 | ecosystem: Environmental > Terrestrial > Soil > Temperate... | reverse complement strand
TCTGGAAGAGGGATGCGAGCTCAGATTCGATCTCGCTGCGTGGAGCGACGGTCAGAGCAGAATCCCTGCGGTCCGGTGTGGGAGCGGGTAAGGCGCGGCGGTCAACCTTGCCGCTGGTGGTCATCGGGAATTCTTCCAGGATGACGAAATTCGAAGGCACCATGAACTCCGGCAGCTTCCCCAGTAAGTGCGTGCGCAGCGCCGCCTGCGTGATCGCTTCCCCCGCCGGTTGCAGGGGTGCCGCCAGAGCCGACAACATTTCCTCTCTTTTCTTCTTTTGATAGCGAGTAGCGTAGACGTTGTACAGGCCTGCGCCTTTCATCTCTTCATCCTCTTCCGCAGTTACTTCATAGTCGTGTTGCTGAAGAAACTCTGAGATTTGCTTCACCCGGCTGCCCTGGTACCCGCTTACATGGTCATGCACCTCCAGCACGACCTGGTCGATTTTCCGCCAGTCGGCCGCATCAATGCCCTGCAGCACATTCCACTCGGCGCGCTCTACATCAACCTTCAAGAGATCGATGTGCTCCACCTGCTCTTCCCGCATTACGTCCGAAAGCCGCCGCAACCGGCATGAATAGATCTCCCCGCGCATCCGCTCCCGCAACAGATCGTCCGCTTGGCTAAGCAGCACGTCCCCATCCGCAGCGCCCTGTTCCTGATTCCGCAGAAACTTCCTCACGACTTCCACATCTTCTTCTGTGTCCCGTTGCGCCTTCAGCCCGGACATGATGGTATTGCCGCGATAGTAGGTGAGCTCCGTTTTCAGATCCTCGTTCGACAGTCCGATGGGGAAGACCTTGATCTGCGCGTCGGACAGCGCAGCATTGCCCCGCAGTGTCTCAAAGATGGGAGGCAATGGTTCAAACGAGTAAACCCGCCCTTTCGGGCAGCGCTCTCCGATATACAGCGCAAACAGACCGATGTTAGCGCCTACATCGAACACGCACGCATCTTCCACGAGGACGATGCCATGCCTGAGATACATCTGCGACTCGAAGATCTCACGGTATAGAAAATCCGTCTCGCCCTTGTTCTGGTGGAGAATGTTCATCCCGTTCGGCAGCTGATAGTTTCCCAGCCCTGTCTTCCGGACCTTCTGCTTCGGAACCACATAGGCCACCAACTTTTGATCGCCCCGGTTGTCCTCGCGTACCACCACGACGGCTTGAGTGACTCCAGAGTGCTGTGCGAGTACCGCTTCGATCTCTCCCAGTTCGATGCGAAAGCCGCGAAGCTTTACCTGGTGGTCAATCCGTCCCAGATACTCAATGTTGCCATCGGCAAGAAAGCGAGCCAGATCTCCGGTCTTGTACATCCGGGCGCCGGGTGCCAGGCTGAACGGGTCTTGAATAAATCTCTGAGCAGTCAGATCAGGCCGATTGAGATATCCGCGGGCCAGTCCAATCCCTCCGATATGTAACTCCCCGGCTACCCCTATCGGTACCGGTTGAAGGTTGGCATCCAGGATGTAGATTTGTGTGTTGGCGATGGGGCGGCCAATCGGAACAATTGATAGTCGGCTATCCGGCCGGCAGGGCCAATAAGTCACATCGACTGCGGCTTCGGTGGGGCCGTACAGGTTGTGCAACTCGGCTCCCAGCCTTTCGAAGAAGCGCTGCTGCAATTCAAATGGCAGAGCCTCACCGCTGGCGAAAACTTGTCTCAGGCTGCGGCAGCGTTCGAGCCCTGCAGCCTCCAGGAAAATGCTCAGCATCGAGGGCACGAAGTGAAGCGTGGTGATGCCGCGTTCGGCAATTAAGTTGACCAGGTAGGCGGGATCGCGGTGTCCGCCGGGGCGCGCCACCACCAGGGTTGCACCGGTCATCAGTGGCCAAAAAAATTCCCAGACGGATACATCGAAACTGAAAGGCGTTTTCTGAAGGACGCGGTCCTGTCCTGTCAGTTTATACATGTCTTGCATCCAGAGAAGGCGATTTACAATCCCCTCGTGAACGTTGGGCACTCCTTTCGGCTTGCCTGTGGATCCTGAAGTGTAGATCGCATACGCCAGATTTTTCCCATTTACAGCGGACGACAAGTTGTCCCGGCTTTCCGAATCTATCGAGGGCCAATCGCGGTCGAGACAAATTACGTTTCGAAGACCTTGGGGTAGACGATCCAGCAGGTGAACTTGGGCCAAAACCACGGGTGGATCCGCGTCCCGCAGCATTGTCTCCAGTCTTTCCTTCGGGTACTCAGAGTCCAAGGGAACGTAAGCGCCGCCGGCCTTGAGAATTGCCAAAAGCGCAATTACCAGTTCGAGCGATCGTTCCATGCACACCGCAACCAGAACGTCGGAGCCCACTTCCAGATTGTTCAAACGGTGCGCCAATTGGTTGGCACGGTCGTTCAGCTGTCTGTAGGTAAGTTGCTCTGACTCGTAAATAACGGCCGTGGAATCCGGTGTCTTCTCCACTTGTTCTTCGATGAACTTGTGCAGGGGCACATCAGTGGGATACTCGATCCGAGTGTCATTCCATTCCACCAGCAACTGACGGCGCTCGGGCTCGGGAAGCAGCGGCATCCGTAAAATCTTGGTGGCGGGATTGTCCACTGCGGATTTCAACAAAACCCTGAAGTGTCCCGCCATGCGCTCGATGGTCTCAGCGTCGAACAGATCGGGGTTATACCGGAAGGAGAGATCCATTCCATCTTCCTTCGTCGCGCACCCGACCGACAGCTCGAACTGCTGCGCGGGGCTAGCGACCTCAAACAGACTCACCCCTGACAACGTGGGTTGAAAATTGGGCAGAGCCGCAGTCTCGCTCAGGGTAAACATAATCTGAAATAGCGGGTGCCGGCTCATGTCCCGCCCGAGGCGCAGTTGCTTGACGACAGTCTCGAAGGGAACGTCCTCATGGGCGAACGCTCCCTCAGCTACCTCACGCACCTGGGCTAATAAAGCAGCGAAGCTGGGATCGCCGGATAAATCTGTCCGGAGCGCCAGCATGTTTTCCAGAGGACCAATGACTCTTTCGAACTCAGGCGCGGCGCGGCCCGAAATTCGAGTGCCCACGACCACATCGTCCTGTCTGCTGTAGCGGAACAAAAGAACCTTGAAAACTGTGAGCAAAGTTACGAAAAGCGTAGTGGCATTACTCTTGGCAAGATTCCGAAGTTGCTCCAAGTCCGATTTGCCTAGCGAAAAAAAGTGGGATGCGCCAGAAAAAGTCTGCTCCGCCGGACGAGGCCGGTCGGTGGGTAGATCGACACTGGCCGGAGCGCCGGCGAGCTGCTGCCTCCAATAAGTGATTTGTTCCTCGGGTGCGCTGCGTTGTCGAGAAACCAACTCGCTGTACTGCATCGGCGGACTAGCCATCCGAGTCTTGGAGGTTTGGGCCTCGTAGTGCAACGCGATTTCTCGCAGAAAAATCTCGAGTGACGCTTCGTCGCACACCATACGATGCGCCACCACGAGGAGCACATTTTCCAAAGATGCCAAGCGCCAAAAAAAAGCTCGCAACAGGGGAGCCCGGGAAAGATCAAACGGCCTGCAGGCCTCATCGCTTGCCAACCGTGACAGACTCACCTCGCGTTCCTGAGGAGAGATATCTTCCAGGCTGAAAGTGGTTAACTCCGGCCATGAGGACTCAACAGCGATAGCCCGCGGTACACCGTCAGTAGCCCGGAACTGCGTTCTGAGAATCTCGTACTGCTTAACCGCTTCGCTCCACACGCGCCGGAACGCCTCAACGTCGAGTGGCCCCTGGAGGCGCAAACCGTATGAGACATTATGAGCAGGATTGCGAGGGTTCAGTCGCTCGAGTACCCAAAGTCGTTCCTGGGCAATTGAGAGGGGCTTTCCCGTGATCAAAACAGTCCGTTCCATGGCTTCAAGATCCATTCCGAATGCGCCCAATGCCCCCAAACATTTTACGCTGCCAGCATTACGATAAGGGGGCAATCCCTTGGTGAAAACCTGCACTGTTCACCACTCGCCCCCGGCGGCCCACGCCCCCAGAACCTAACGCGCTGGTTCAGCGACGTGGATATGCGGCTCTACCAATGCGAGCAACTCGTTTTTCAGAAACGGTCCGCTCGCCAGAAGCCCTGATAGGAGCGGATCGCGGCGATTGGCTGTCAGTTCGGTTTTCTCCAAAGTGCTGACAAAGCCGCCTGCACTCCTCACCAGGGCTGCTCCGGCCACCACGTCCCACTCGTTCTTGGGAGTCAGTGTGAAAGTTATGTCTGCCAGCCCCGCGGAGACCAGGGCAAGCTTGTAGGCGACCGACCCCATCGGCCGGATCGTAAAAGCACCGTTATCAAACGATTTCCAGTCGCCGCGCTTGACTTCACTGCGGCTGGCGAGCACCAGGGCGCCGTCCAGATTCTTGCGCTGGCTGGCTTGGGAAGGCTTGCCATTGTATGTGACGCCGGATGCGATCGATCCTAGGAAGGTTTCGCCGGTCGCTGGATTGTAGATCCCGCCAGCCACTGGACGCCCATTCTCGACGTACCCAATCGAGACGCAGAACTCCGGAATTCCCTCTACGAATTCGCGGGTGCCGTCGAGAGGATCGACCACCCAAACATTTGATCGCTGCAGTCGGATGGGGTCGTCCACGCTCTCTTCGGAAAGCCAGCCCTCGTCATCGCGCAGGAGTTCTTGGCGCAGAACCGCGTCCAGGGCGCGATCTGCTTCGGTTACTGGATCACATCCGATCTTGTATTCCGTTTCAATCGCTCCCGGCGTGAAACGAGCAAAGACCGCGCTCGAGGCCGCCAGTGCCGCCTGAATGCGTACTAGTATTTGAGAGTAAAAGTCTAAGTGCATAGTTTCTGATCTTGTTAGATGATCGAATTGTGCGCATCAGTCTTGAGGATCAAGTCGTTATGAGTGTCGTGATAATCATGCCATTAGCATTCGCGCACCCGTCGCCAGCAGCACCGCGCACAGAATACGCCTGAGCCATGGGACTGGAACCCGCGTGCTCAGGTAGGAACCGACCAATCCTCCCGGAACCGAACCCAGCAATAGCGCCCCGACGAGATGCACATCAATGTTGTGCATACGAAAATGGAGCAAACTAGTCACACCGGTAAGCAGCAAGGCGTGCACGATGTCGGTTCCCACCATAACCTTCGGCTGAAAGCTGTAAAACAAAAGCAGCATCATCATGACGATGCTGCCCGAGCCGACGGAAGTGATACCCACCAGAAATCCAGCCACTAGACCAATGATGGACATCCAGGCGAACGACTTTATCGTGGGCGGCCGCACCGCTACACGGTCCTCGATTTTTTTTTGGAAGAACAGGAAGGTGGGAATGCAGATCAGCAAAACTCCCACCGCAACGGTGATGAAGTGATTCACGCCATTGCCATAAACATTTCGCAAGTGAACCAGAAAACTTACGCCCAGATAGGACCCCGGGGCGCTGCCCGCGGCCAGTGCCAGAACGACTTTGCGACGAACCGTACCCTTGCGCAGGTGAACTATGCTGGCGCCGATCTTAGTAAGGAAGTTGAAAAGGGCATCCGAACCAACGGCCTGCATAGGAGATACGCCCAACCCGAAAATCAGGATGGGAAGCAGCAAAACTCCGCCCCCGACTCCCGTCATTCCGATGAGGGTCCCAACTCCAAAACCAATCAGACTCTTAATCAGCAGATCCATGTCAATACCGGCTTCAGCCTTTCAATCCATTGCTGGCGTCGGCAGGACTGCGTTCAGACCGACTCCGCTGCTGTTCCGATGAAGCCTTCGCGCTCGAGGTGCAGAATAATTTCCTGCGCTGCTTCTTCGGGAGACAACTCGCCGGTGTTGATGACCACTTCGGCATCAGTTGGAACTTCATAGGGATCGGAAATTCCTGTGAACTCTTTGAGAATTCCGGCGCGCGCCTTGGCATACAAGCCTTTTCGATCCCGTTGTTCGCAGACGTCCACGGAGGTGGCAATGTGGACCAAAATGAAGCCTCCATAGGGCTCAATCATTTGCCGGACATGCTTGCGCGTGGCGTCGTAGGGAGCGATGGGCGCACAAATCGCGATCCCGCCGTTCTTGGTAATTTCCGATGCCACGTAGCCGATTCGACGGATGTTAATGTCGCGGTGTTCTTTCGAAAATCCAAGTTCGGAAGAAAGATGCTTGCGCACGAGATCGCCATCCAGAATTGTGACCGGACGCCCCCCCGTTTCCAGAAATTTCGTGAGCAACACGTTTGCGATCGTGGATTTACCGGAACCCGAAAGGCCGGTAAAGAAAAGGGTCACACCTTGCTTGTGACGCGGCGGGAAGCTGCGGCGCAATTCGGCGACGACTTCGGGGTACGTGAACCAGGCGGGAATTTCACGGCCTTCGTTTAATCGCTGACGAAGTTCGGTCCCAGAGATGTTCAGGACGCGGTCACCATTTTTGACCTCGTCGTCCGGAACGTATTTATCCTGGTCCTCGAGATAAACCATCATATTGAAGGGAACCATGGTGACGCCGATGTCGGCTTCATGTTTCTTGAAGACTTCCTGCGCCTCATAAGGCCCGTAGAAAGGCTTGCCGTCGTTGTCTTTGCCAGGCCCGGCATGATCACGACCAACGATGAAGTGCGAGCAGCCATGATTCTTGCGAATGAGGGCGTGCCAAATGGCCTCGCGTGGTCCCCCCATGCGCATGGCGAGCGGCAGCAAAGAAAGTTTCGCAGTCGACTGGGGAAACTTCGACAACAGCAGTTGGTAACAGCGCACGCGCGTGTAGTAATCGACATCGCCGGGCTTAGTCATGCCCACAACGGGATGAATTAGAAGGTTGGCCTCAACTTGCTTGGCGGCGCGGAATGCCAGTTCTACGTGGGCGCGGTGCATGGGATTGCGCGTCTGAAACGCGACGACGCGGCGCCAGCCTTCGCGAGCAAACTCCGCCCGCAGTTCGGCGGGAGTCAAACGCAGACTGCGAAAATCGTAATGGGGAGGGACCTGCAGGCCCTCGATTTTTCCTCCCACGTACCAGGGATTCGCCTTGTTGATAGCATAATCGGCGCCCGGATGAGCGGCGCTGGTGGTGCCGAAAACCGCCTTCGCCTCCGCCTTCCGATCGGGTTGCCAGATCTCTTCGACGTGCAATGCGGCGAGCATTACGCCCTCAGGATCGCGCAGCGCAATTTTGCTGCTGCCCGCCGTGAGCTTCTTGGCGAATTCCTCGGTGACGTCCAGGGTGATGGGCATCGGCCAAAGAACGCCACTGACCAGCCGCATATTCTGGCAGACGCTATCGTAGTCGGCTCGCGTCATGAAGCCCCGCAGCGGAGAGAACCCGCCCGTGATCAACAGCTCCAGATCGCAAAGCTGCCGGGCTGTCAGATCCCACGAAGGCCACTGTTTGGAATGCGCTTTTAGGTCCGCAACCTGTGGTGACTCCGCGATAAGGTTGATCAATTCACCCCCGTGGGGCGGAATGAGATGGCTGGTTGAAACGGTCAAGTGCGCTGCCTCCTGAATTGTTCCGTACCGTCTTGTCTATTACCTTTATCGTATTTGATTGGATTATCTCTCGGCCATACCGGGTCGTAGCAAAATCGATTGCAGATACAGAGAGAGGGAGAAACCCGAAAGATTACCTAACAGAGTATCACTTCTCCACCGTCGCAAGAAAGCCGCATGGTTCTCGTTTATGCAAACAACAGCTGCAGCAATTGGGAGGCCTTCGTGTCCTATCGGCCAGCACGTAAGCGAGTGAAACCAAACGATTTTCCCTCGTGGTCCGCCCGAAATGCCTCTGCCCGTTTTCGAATGTGAAAAGAAGTGCAACAATGGCTAGGGCAGTTCCACACGCCCAGAGATGGAGGGAACTCTAATACCAGTGTTTCAGTTTCCAATCTTGTCCGCGAACGCATAAAGCGGCGCTGTAGCCTGCACCTCCCGGTACTTCCCGCAGCATCCATTGTCCGGCTTCCGAACTATCCGGCCGCGTGGCGAGAAGTGCATTCCTTCCCAAAGAGTCCAGGGATACATCGAACTGGCTGAGCGGCAGAGACAATCCGTCCCCGGTTGCCTTGATATATGCCTCCTTGCGGGTCCAGCAGCGGAAGAAGCCGTCCACCCGGGCGTCCTCGGGCAACGCGGCAAGTTGCTGCTGCTCCAGTACAGAGAAAAACCGGCGGGAAATGGGCTCGATATCCAAATCGCTGCGAATCTGTTCCACGTCCACTCCGATCTCTCGGCGACGACCAAAAGCGTAGAGCGCAATTCCGCCGGAGTGGGACATATTAAACGTGATACCGCTGTTGCCATGGACCGGGCCGACAAAAGGCTTGTCCTTTTTTGAATACGAAAACCTCAACTCTTTTGCATCGATGTTTAAGAACGCTGCCAGAATCGTCCGTAACAACGCGCGTGAAGCAACAAACCGTTGACGGTCGTCCGGAAAATGAAATCGCGCAGCGCGTTTCCTTTCGTCGGAGGAAAGTAGTTCCTGCCAGCGGCGCTCGTCGGCGCGAACCGCCTCCAGATCGACTCGCCAAAGTTGAACTTCGTCTTCCGCGGGCGCGAGGCCTGCGATTTCAACATTTGAGTGCGTAATGTTCATGTGGCTCATCGTTTTGCCGGGTCCACACCTTCGCCGGGGGCGGCTTTTTTCATCATAGCGGGAGCACGGAGCCTTCGGCAGCGAAGAACGAACGCTGGCAGCCGGGGCGGTGAAGGGCTCCAGGTTACCTTCAGGGCGGTCACACTGAACGAAAAACGTGCTCTAATAGAGTGGGCACCGGATTCATAGGATCGGGGGTTTTTCATGATGAAATACAAGTTCGCCTCTTGCCTTGCAATCGCGGCGGCTTGGACCTGCCTGGCTACGGCGCAGACCTCTCAAGCTCACTTATCTTCCACCCGCCCGACTCCCGACCCGCTTAAGAACGCAACCAAGCCTCTGACCCAGAAATCGGCCAATACTCCTCATCACAAGTCGTCGGTGGTGCCGTCTCCAAGGTCGGCAGGTGCCGGAAAGACGAGCGCGGAACTCACGGGGTTGGAACGGCAAAAGGATGCGGCTAAGGGGCCAGCGAACAACGCCACAAGTTCGCCAAGAAACACGGCCTCATCCAAGCCACTTGCATCATCAAAGACCGCTGATACGTCAACTGGAAACGGGATTGATTATAAGTATAAGAAGCCGGCGGGTGGGCTTCAGGCTCAGACGCCTAACGCTCATGCGCCCAATTCATCAACGCCGCGGGTTACGAAGAAGAATTAGGCGAATTTTTCGGGAAGGCACCTAATCGGCAGGCGGCAGCCTATTTTTGCATTGTGTGGGCTGCCGGCGACCGGTGGTCCGTTTGCATTTCCACCTCGCGTTGAACCGACGGTTCAGTAATACAGTACTTCACCAGACACCAGAGTGCCCTCACTCCGTCCTTCCATTGGATTTTCTTGCCTTCTTCATAGGTGCGGCCCCAGTAACTGATACCCACTTCATAGATGCGAAGCTTCCGCTTTGCAATCTTCACCGTGATTTCAGGCTCGAAGCCGAAGCGCTTTTCCTCCAGGTGAATCGACTGGATGACATCGCGCCGAAAAGCCTTGTAACAAGTCTCCATATCACTGAGGTTAATATTCGTGAGCGCGTTCGAAAGCAGGGTGAGAATCCTGTTTCCCACAGAGTGCCAGAAGTAGAGCACGCGATGAGGGCGGCCGGAAAGAAAACGCGAGCCGTAGACTACGTCGGCGCTGCCTTCCATGAGTGGTTCCAGCAACACGGTGTAGTCTGCTGGATCGTACTCAAGGTCGGCATCCTGGATGATGACAAAATCCCCCGTAGCCTCCCGGATACCGCGATGCAGAGCTGCGCCTTTGCCCATATTCTGGGGCTGCAGTAGAGTTCGAATCTGGGGATGCTCGGCCTTCAATTCTGCAAGAATTTCCCGCGAGCCATCGCGGGACCCATCGTCCACGCAAATCAATTCAATGTCCAGCGCAACTGACAGTACTCTGTTAACCACGGGCCGCAGCGTGGCACGTTCGTTGTAGACCGGCATTACGACGGAAAGTTTCATTGGTTTGAATCGTAGTGTAGTGGAAATCTCGATCCAATCCAAAATGCGAAATCGTGCTCTCGTCTGCACTGGGGCCGAGCCCATCTGTGCCCTTGATTCGCCCGCATTCTAGAGGTCGCGAGCAGGGATGACAAAGCGATGTAGCTTCGGAGAGCAGGCGCCCCTGCGGGGATGAAAATTGGGGGTACCCTCTCTCAGAGATCCATGCTCCAGGTCCAAGTGTAAGGCGTAGGCGTTAGGCGTTATACAGGACTCCTGATGGCAGAAGGAGGCTGGGAATGTTGACTAAAGGGGGAAATACCGGCGCGAAAAAGCCGCTAAAACGTTGATTTGGTTAGGTGCGTGCAGCCAAGTCGTGGTTTGTAGAAAGATGTAAATTATTCAAGGTCTATCAGTAGTGTACTGTAGTTTTCTCCTAAGGTGTTCACCTGACGCTGGACGCATCGTAAAAATCCCGAAACGCCTTCAAAACATTCTGAGTTACCAGCATCCGCTACTGGGTGCTCCCAAGCCAGGACCATCGATAGTTGGCCTGGACTCCACAGGCTCAACAAATACGGCGTCCCGCGCGGGTTTTCGCACCTAATTCGGATCTCCTCACCCTGCCACCGGCGACAGTGTGCTGCATTCTTAGGTGGCGTGTACCCCTTAAATTTCTGTTGTACTGACAAAGAGGCCCTGTGGAAATGGTTGCTCTTTAATCACATCGGGTCCGGTCTCAAAGTGGCATGTGAGATGCAATACAAATGCAAACAACTCCGGCTGTGCAGATTGTGGCGGAACAATTTAACCAGGGGGCAGGGAAAGTGATGAACGAGCAGTCCGTACGGCTAGGACCGCGCGAACAACAAATCGTGGAGTTGCTTTTGCAAGGTTGTGACAACGCCGAAATTGCCAAACAGCTCAAGATGGCCCGCAGAACCGTAAAAGCGCATTTCAACAGGCTTTTTCTCCGTTTCGGAATCACCGACGGAATCAAGCGAGTAAAACTCGCGACACTCTTATATCGGAGGCAGTCATGTTCCCATACGAACGCTACGGAAACCGTGTCCCGAGCGAGCGAGAACGCCGTGTCATTGAATTAGTCGCCCAAGGCTTGAAGAACCGGGACGTAGCACACGCCATTGGCACGACCGAACACGTTGTAAAAAATTATCTGCGTGTGATCTACGATAAGCTTGGGCTCTGGAACAGGGTGGAATTGGCACTCTGGTATGAATCGCGTAGACAGATCGCCGACGTTCCGATAGCCATGGCCTGAGAACCCTCGGGCGATCGTGCGGCTGCGTGCTACCGGCAACCAAAGGCCTGCAGGTTACGCAATCGTTCCCCGGCAGCGCTTGCGCCCTTTCGGGCAGCAGCGTCCAACAACAAGTGGGCTTGATCGCAACTCTTCGTTACTCCGTCTCCCCGAAGATACAGGTCGGACAATAGGAGAGTTGCGGTCAAGTTCTGCTTGGCCACGGCCTTCCACAACCATGTGGCAGCTTGTCGGCTGTCTCGTGCAGTACCCGGGCCGGCGTTCAAGTACTTCTCTGCCGCCGCTAATTCTTCCGAGCCATTCTGCTCGTCGGTGACGGAAGCTGTAGTCGCAAACCCAGCCCGAGGAGCCGGTGGTTGTTTGGCTCCGCGATCGGCGCGTCTCCGATCCGCTGTTTGATTTTTTTCCTGCCCGACCGTCGGATTTTGCCTTTCTACGGCGGAAGCCGTCGGGGAAGTTGCTGGGCCGTCCGTCTTAGGAGCAGGCTGCGCAGTTGCCGCAGCGGGTGTTCGCGTGGCCGTGGAAGGTTCAGCGGTCGCGGGTGGTTCTGAGCTCGGAGCCGGCACAGCTTTCGGAAGCTCGGACGGCGCAGTTCCACTACTCCAAAACGCCGTGTTGCTTCGCCACGTCATGTAGACCAGCAGACCGAGCAGGATCGCCACCATCAGTCCAACATAGACTCTGTAACTATGGTGAACTGGCGCAGACTGATAATCCGTCAGCACACTGAATTCCGCAGGACCCGGTTCCGACGCCGTCCACGGTTGGCTTCTCGCTAGTCGATAATTCTCAGCATAGTGCTCAGCGTGGTTCTCAGCATTGGGCGTGGTTTCCCCGGCAGACACGGCCTGACCCTCGTGGGTTTCGCCCAAGGTCGCCTCGGATTTTCCCCAAGTGGGCGAGGAAATCGGTTCCGAATTCATGAACGGCAGTGCCTCTGAGGGGGATGCGAGTGGGGCGCCACACATTCCGCAAAATCGTTGCTGGGGGACATTCTTATGTCCACAAGATTCGCAAGCGATCAATGGCTGCTCGACCACGGGCTGCTCGAAGATGTCGTTCGAACGCGGTGACCGAGCCTCCTCCACTCGTCTCCAGATCGGTTCATCGTCGTCCCTGCCGTGGTCATTCCTAGGTCTTGGGGACGAAATACGTTCTGGCATGGAATTGTTCGAAAGCTCTCGAACCAGGTCAGAGACCGCTTGTGCGCGCTTCTCGGGCGGGCTGGTGAAATACACCTCCGCCCACCGTCCCATGTGAGCCCCCAAGAGCGGGTTCTGCAGGGGATTCAGATCCGACTCGGGCAAAATGCTCGTTTTCGACTCGTCCGTCGGCTGCGCCACTATATTCTCCTCACAACGACGATAGGGACGACAGATATGATTGCACTCCCAACGAACAAGGTTGTCAATTCGGCTCCGGAAAAGAAGGCTGGAAATGCCATAACAGTCAGTTACAGGCCCTTCGGGACGCTGGTTCGAACTGGTCTAGCTGGGCATCCTGCTGACTGGCAAACTTGCCTTTCGGAGTCTTGCCATAGAGTTCAGAGCCCGGGCAATAGTAGAGGGCCGTGTGAGGGTCGATCCACACTTGCGCGTTGGGATTTCCTTTGTATTTGTATTCTGGAGCCTCCGGCGCCTCCGCCAATCCGAGGCTGATCAGGAGTTTGTCAAACATGGAAAGATCTGCATCCGCCTGCGACTTGCGCCGGGCCGTGCTAGAGGAAGCTGTACCTCCGCCGCCGCTGGCACCGACGGAACGGTTGGACAGGATTCCCCAGCGAATGACGATTAATACCAGAATGACCGCGACGACCAGATAAAAATCCCCGCGACGGGCGCGCCAGAAGCGCGCCAGAGCTCCGGGGGAACTAGTCTTGGCCAGACTCTCCAGAAACTCCCGGGCCCTCGATGCAGAACTCCAGATGATCTCTTGTTGGCGCGCCCGCACGAGTGCACCGGGATGAGCTTCCAGATTATTTTTCCCTGCCTCCGACCCAACGGATAAGGGCTCGGTACTGTCTTCTTCGGGGGCATGTGAGACGAATGATTCCGTCGGGGATGAATCCTCCTGTTCCAGTCCGGCAATAGAGAACGGTTGAAGCACGCCAACCTCATGCTGCTCCTCGGTTACTTCGTTTGCTGTGTCTGCGCCGTGCTCCTCAAGCTGCGGGACGGTTTCGTCGAAAGGCGCGAAGGGAAGCTCCCGGCTTGCTTGGTGCATGTGCAAGGCCGATGCCAGTTTGCTCTGGATGCTGGCAGTATCGACTTCACCAATGCGCGGAGCCCCACACTTCCCGCAGAACTGTTCTTCTTCGATGAGCGGGCCTCCGCACTTCCAGCACGCACAAGGCTCCGCCATGCTCAGGTTCGGCTCGGCAACATTCTTGCCGGACTTCGTAGCCGGCGAAGCTTCGCCGCGGGGGCCGGCCAAAGCCGCCAGACTGGGCTTGATTTTCTCGATCGCGGCCAGCATCGAGGACCGTTCCGCCGCCATCGACTTCTTCAGCGCCGAACCTTCGTCTCGGCTGATTGCTTCTGTCACCAGACCGGCCATGAGTTGGCAGGTGTGAATGTCCTGTTCAATGAAGCCGTTCAATCGATCAAAGTAAAGCTCCAGAGCTCCTGCGATGTTCCCATCGTGATAGATGGGGACAGCGACCAGAGATTTAATACCGCGCTCGATGCACACGGCAGGATCGGAGATCAGCGCGGTGTTCACGTCCGGCGCGCGCAGGACTTTTCCGGTTTGCACGGTGTCGGCGCAAATGGCCGTTTCCA
>Ga0307474_10002197_pt1 | contig 14032 bp, 11 predicted proteins | sample atmos_gasesECM1C_2_FD_203312 | JGI IMG/M metagenome (GOLD analysis project Ga0307474, IMG submission 203312) | Hardwood forest soil microbial communities from Morgan-Monroe State Forest, Indiana, United States - atmos_gasesECM1C_05 | ecosystem: Environmental > Terrestrial > Soil > Temperate... | reverse complement strand
GCGACCACCGGCGATGGACAATTGCAGACCGAAGCGGACTGGAAGGTCGAGAAAACCCTGGTAAAGAAAGGCGCGACGATCGGATCGGGCAGTACGGTCCTCGCGAATGTAACGGTGGGTGAAGGCGCAATCGTGGGAGCCGGAAGCGTCGTAACCAAAGACGTTCCAGCTAACGCAATTGTTGCCGGTAACCCAGCGAAAATCCTGCGTTACGTCACCGAGGAGTCGAGGATCTCAAATGTCAAGTAACGAAAAAATTCCATTTTTGGATTTGATCACGCCGCACAAGGAACTCGAGCAGGAGCTTACGTCGGTATTTCAGAAAGTGATCGGCACCGCCGGATTCGTGGGCGGCCCGATGGTTGAGAATTTCGAAAACGAATTCGCCGCGTATTGCGACGCCAAATATTGCATCGGCGTGGCCAGCGGCACCGACGCGGTCCGCTTCGCGTTAACCGCGGCAGGCGTGAAACTCGGCGATGTAGTGGTCACGGTGCCGCACACGTTTATCGCGACCACCGAAGCGATCAGCCAGGCCAGTGCGCGCCCCGACTTTGTCGACATCAATGAAAAGACTTGCGCGATGGATCCGAAGAAACTGCAGGAATATCTGGAGCGGGATTGCTACGTCGATCGCGCCACGGGCAAGCTGTTTAACCGGAAACTACGAGCTCCGGTAACAGCGATCGTGCCGGTGCACATCTACGGGCAATGCGCGGATATGGACGCGATTCTGGAGTTGGCCGCGCGTTACAACTTAATCGTCGTCGAAGACGCTTGCCAGGCGCATGGCGCGGAATACTTTTCCAAAAAACAAAATCGCTGGCTGAAAGCCGGCTCCATGAGCCACGCTGGAGCATTCAGCTTCTATCCCGGGAAGAACCTGGGAGCCTGCGGAGAAGCCGGCGCGATCACCACCAACAACGAAGAAATGATGCGCCACATGAAGATGCTGCGCGATCACGGCCAGGCCAAAAAGTATTACCACAACATCGAAGGCTACAACGGCCGCCTCGATTCACTGCAAGCAGGATTGCTCAGCGTTAAACTTCGCCATCTGGCCAAGTGGACACGCGAGCGCCAGGCTGCCGCCGCCGAGTACGATCGCTTGCTGGCCGACGTCGACGGGGTAACCGCTCCGTTCCAACCTGAGTGGTCGCGCGCCGTTTACCATCTCTACGTCATCCGGGTCGCCGATCGCGAAGGTCTGCAAAAACATTTGGCCGAAGCGAAAATCGACACCGGAATTCATTATCCAATTCCTCTCCACCTGCAAAAAGCATACGAAAGCTTCGGCTACAAGAACGGCGATTTCCCGGTCACCGAAAAAATCGCCCTCGAAATCGTATCGCTTCCGATGTTTCCGCAGTTGCAACCCGCTCAGCAAGCGCGCGTCGTGAAGACCGTCCAGGAATTCGCGTCCGCCGGTGCCCTTCGCTAGAAATATCACTTCAACTCTGAAGGCTATTTTTTAGTTTGGGGCTTCCCTCCGGTGAAGTCACGAGCGGAAGCCCACTTGCAACACAGCAGTACCATTACCTACTGAACTCTCGCAGCGCTAACCTACGTCTTACAGGACTCGAAGATTCCAATGAAAAAGATTGCCTTAGTCACCGGTGCCGAAGGATTCATCGGATCGCATATGGTCAAGTTCTTATCTGCTGGCGGGTGGAACGTGACCGGGCTGTATCTCAGGGAAAGCTCAACGGCTTTTCCGAAGCTGGCGAACGCAGAATTCAGGCAATGTGATCTGCGGAATGGCCAGCGCGTCACCCAGATCCTGGATCAGTACCAACCGACCCACGTATTTCATTTCGGGGCGCAAAGTCTGCCCACCGTGTCCTGGGCCAATCCGGTCGAGACCTTCGAATCGAACATCATGGGCTCGTTGCATCTCTTCGAAGCCGCGCGTCATATGAAGCGGCCGCCGGTGATCACTTCGGCTTGCTCGAGTGCTGAATATGGCCACGTTCCGCCATCCGCCATTCCCGTCACCGAGGACCAGCCGCTACACCCACTGCATCCGTATGGCATCAGCAAAGTCTGCCTGGATTTGCTGGCGCATGAATATTTTCTGGACTACAAGATCCCCGCAGTGAATGTGCGGCTTTTCAATACGACCGGCCCGGGAAAAACCAATGATGCACCGTCGGATTTCGTCCGTCAGCTGGCCCGGATTAAAAAAGGCCTGCAGGCGCCCGTAATCGAAGTAGGAAACCTCACGCCCCGCCGGGCATTCCTCGATGTGAACGATACCGTGCGCGGGTTCTATTTGGCCGGCATGAAAGGAAAGCGCGGCCAAGCCTATAACCTGTGCGCCGCCGGCACGCATGTGGTCGGTGATTTGTTACGCACCGCGATCCGGCTATCCGGCGTAAAGGCGGAAATTCGCCCAGCCGCACATTTGATGCGTCCTTCCGACGAAAAAATAATTTTTGGCAGCACCCGCAAGATCCGGAAGGATACGGGTTGGAAACCCCAGTACTCCATCGAGAAAACATTGAAGTCGATGTTGGAATACTGGGACGCCGCCTTATAACGTCACACCGCGCGGCTCGCCCGAACCGTCAAACAAATGCCCGTGCATCCACTCAAAAACATTCCGGCCGTTTTACTCGTGGGAGGGAAGGGCACGCGCCTGCAGTCCGTAGTCTCCTCCAAACCGAAGCCGCTCGCTCCGGTGGGCGAGAAATCCTTTCTCCATCTCTTGATTCGCCAGTTGCGCTCGCAAGGAATTCGCGAACTGGTGATGTGCTCGGGATATCTCGCGGATCAAATCGAAAGCGAGTTAGGCGATGGCCGCGCTCTCGACGTCGCCATCCAGTATTCGAAAGAGGATTCGCCACTCGGCACCGCCGGCGCTTTAAGATTGGCCAAACCGCTGATCTCGGGTCATTCCGATTTTCTGGTGATGAATGGCGACTCGTTCCTGGAAATGGATATTCCTCAGTTCATCGACTTTCACCACGCGCACCAGGGCCTGATCAGTGTTGCGGTCCGCTGCGTTGAAAACGCCGCACGTTACGGAACGGTCGAAGTCGATGGGCAGTTCAAGATCACAGGATTCAAAGAGAAAACCGGCAGCGACGCGCCCGGCCTGGTGAATGGCGGCGTGTACGTTTTCAAATCGTCATTGCTCGCGGACATCCCTACCGGCCCGTCGAGCCTGGAACGCGACGTCCTGCCCCGCCTGCTCGATCGTGGCGCCTTCGCCCTCGAACAACAGGGTATGTTTATCGACATCGGCACTCCCGAGGACTACGCCCGCGCGCAGGAACTCTGCGAAAGTATGTATAAGGCGGCCATCCGCTAATCATGGAACACCAGCCAGGCGAATTCGTGAACCGCGCCATATTTCTGGATCGAGATGGAGTCATCAATCAAAGGCCCATCGAGGGTGAATACATCACCCGCTGGGACGACTTTCACATCCTGCCGGGAGTGGCTGAAAGCGTCGCGCTGCTGAATCGCGCCGGATTTCGCGTCATCGTCATCACCAATCAACGCTGTGTGGCCAAGCAGCAGATCACCGAACCGGCGTTGCAGGAAATGCATCGCCGCATGTTGGAAATTCTTACTGGGCAGGGCGCGGCAATCGATGCCGTTTTTTACTGTCCTCACGATCTCGAGCCTGCTTGCGAGTGCCGCAAGCCCGAGCCGGGCATGATTCTCGAGGCGTCCCAAGCCTGGAGCATCGATCTAAAATCGTCCTGGATGATTGGCGATTCGCCGAGCGACATCGAAGCCGGCCGCCGTGCAGGCTGTAAGACGGCCTTTTTGAACGCGAAAAATGCCCAAGCTCTTGCCGCCAGCCTCGCTGATTTCGGCGCTACCACGCTTCTCGAAGCGGTTCGCAGAATACTAGCGCTGGAAAAACCAGCGGCGGGCACCCCGGCTTTGACTCCGGCATATTCGCAGGATCAGCGATAGTCGTCGTCTAAAAAGGAAAACGAACTCATGATCACCACACGCACCCCGCTTCGGATTTCATTCTTCGGCGGCGGCACCGATTACCCCATCTGGTATCGCAAATTTGGCGGCTCCGTGCTGTCCACCGCCATCGACAAATGCTGCTACATCACTTGTCGGTACTTGCCCCCGTTCTTCGAATACCACAGCCGCGTCTCTTATTCGCGAATCGAGAACGTGAATTCGAACAATGACTTTGAGCACCCCTCGGTTCGCGCGTGCCTGCAGTATCTCGGCATCGGAGAAGGCGTGGAGATGCACCACGTGGCCGATTTGCCCGCCCGCACCGGTCTCGGCACCAGTTCCGCCTTCACCGTCGGAGCGTTGCTGGGCCTCTACGCGCTGAAGAATCAAATGCGCAACAAACACGCGCTGGCCTCCGACGCCATTCACGTGGAACAAGAAGTGATTCGTGAGTTCGTCGGTTCGCAGGACCAGATCAGCGCCGCCTATGGCGGATTCAATCGCATCAATTTCAATACCGACGGCAGCTTCGAAGTGAAGCCGGTCATCGCTTCGGTCGAACGTCTGAATGAACTGCAGCAGCATTGCGCGCTGTACTTCACCGGATTCTCCCGCACCGCTTCGGAAATCGCCCAGGAACAGATTCGCCTCACTCCTCAAAAAGAAAACGAACTCAAAACCATGCTCAAGATGGTCGATGAAGCCGAAGCGATCGTCACCGATTCCCGTCGGTCTCTCGACGACTTCGGTCACCTGCTCCACGAATGTTGGCAGGTCAAGCGCACCCTGACTCAGAAAATCACCAACAACAATCTTGACGAAATCTATGCGGCGGGCCGCAGCGCGGGGGCGCTGGGCGGCAAGCTGCTCGGAGCCGGTGGCGGCGGCTTCATGCTCTTCTTCGTTCCGCCCGAACGTCGTGAGGCTTTGCGGCTGCGCCTGAAGAACCTGCTTTGCGTGCCGATGAAATTCTCCAATCGCGGCAGTCACGTCATCGTTCACGAGCCCGAAGAAGGCTACGCAAAGTCCTTAACCGATGAACGTTCCGAGGTATATGCCCAGCCGCCGCGCCAAGGTTAACTAGCGCGGCATTGAATTCGCGCAGGCGTTACGTACTTATGCTCCGTGCTAATAAACTAGTTCTGGCCATTCCACGATGATAGAAAACAACATCGATCCAAAGTCCTCTCTACCTGTCTACGTTCTCGTTTCGCCGGCCCGGAACGAAGCGGCGTTTATCGCGAAGACGATCGAGACGGTAGCTTGTCAGACTGTCCTGCCGGCGAAATGGGTCATCGTCAATGATGGTTCTACGGATAACACGCAAAGCATCGTTGAACAATACACGGCCAAATACGATTGGATCGAACTCGTCAACCGGCCGGTGCGCCAGGAGCGAAATTTTGCCGCCAAGGTTCATGCGTTCAACGTGGGTCAGGAACGACTCAAAGATATTCCGTATGAAATCATCGCCAATCTCGATGCCGACGTGGCCCTGGACGAGGATCATTTCGAATTTCTCTTGAACAAGTTCAAAGAAAATCCCCGTCTCGGCGTAGCCGGAACAATTTTCCGGGAAGAGGGCGGCTACAGTTCCGGAACCGATAGTTTCGAAGGCCAGAATTACGTTTCCGGGCAGTGCCAGGTGTTCCGGAAAGAATGTTTCGAGCAGATTGGCGGGTATTTCGCCAACAAAGCCGGCGGCATCGATTGGATCGCCGTCACCACCGCGCGCATGATGGGCTGGAAAACGCGGTCTTATCGGGAAAAATCCTTCTTTCACCACCGCCCGTTGGGCACGGCTGAGCGTGGCGTTTTAGCTTCGTCGTTCTCCTACGGCGAAAAGGATTATTATCTTGGTGGCAGTCCGGTTTGGGAGCTGTTCCGCGTCACATATCGCCTGACTCAACCGCCGTTGATACTGAACGGACTGGCGTTGGGTTCAGGATACGGGTGGGCGGCCCTGCGGCGAGTGAAGAGACCCGTTTCCAAAGAGCTGATTGCTTTTCACCGAAAAGAACAGATGCGGAAACTTGGCGCCGTTCTGAAGTCGATGCTGACTCTCAAGCCGATTGACAAGTTCAAACTTCTACCCGAATGAGCGCGATTTCAAATCTCAAAATTCTGAATGTGGATTGTAAGTCTGTAGGACGGATTTAGCCGACCATGTGTGGAATTTGCGGACAATATAATTTTGGGACTCAGGCTCCGGTTCACCGCGGGGATCTGGAAGCGATGACTCGGAGTATCGCCCATCGGGGTCCCGACGATGAGGGCTATTTCCTGGCTGGACCTCTCGGACTCGGCTTTCGCCGGCTTTCGATCATCGACTTGGCCGGCGGCCATCAGCCCATGTCCGATCAGGAAGAATCCGTTTGGGTGATATTCAATGGCGAGATTTACAACTTCCAGGAAATCAAGAGTGAACTGGAAGGATATGGCCACGTGTTCCGGACGAAATCGGACACCGAGGTGATCGTCCACGGATACAAGCAGTGGGGCGATGAAGTGCTCAACCGCCTGAATGGCATGTTTGGTCTGGCCATCTGGGATGTGCGGAAAAAGCGGCTGGTTCTGGCCCGCGATCCGTTCGGTATCAAACTTCTCTACTACCGTATCGACCGAGATTGTCTGTATTTTGGTTCGGAGATTCGTCCGGTTCGCGCGAACATGCCGGACAATGCCGAGATTGATCCGACTTCGCTGAATCTCTTCCTGCGCTATCGCTACACGCCTTCGCCGTACACGATTTTCAAGAACATTCGCAAGCTCGCTTCCGGTACCAAGCTGGTAGTGCAAAACGGCTCGTATGAGGTGAGCCGATGGTATCAATTCAAGCCTGTTCCGAATTCGCCGGCAAAATCCCCAGACGAAGCCAGAGAAGAATTGCTGGCCCTTTATAAGCAAGCGGTAAAGCGGCAACTGATCAGCGACGTGCCGGTTGGTTTGCTCTTGAGCGGGGGCATGGATTCGGCGCTGCTGCTGGCCCTCATGAATCTTTACGGCAAGTCCTGGCAGACTTACACAGTTGGATATGGCTCAACCTACGCCGACGATGAATTAGCCGACGCCGCTGAAACTGCGCGCATGCTGGGCTCGCAACACACGAGCGTCCTGATCTCCAGATCAATTTTCGAGCAGACACTGCCCAAGATTGTCAGTTGCCTGGAAGAACCCATCGCGGCTTCTTCTATCGTTCCGATGTACTTTGTTTGCGAGCGAGCGCGTCAAAACGTCAAAGTAGGTCTGGTTGGGCAAGGGCCGGATGAACTGTTTGGGGGGTATCGCCGTCATCTTGGCGTGCGCTACGCGCCGCTTTGGGGGCAATTGCCGGGTTGGATGCGCACGCCGATCGCCTCAGCGGTGGAGGCCCTGCCGAGAAATGAAACTCTGAAGCGAGGAGTTTACTCGCTGGCCACGCCTGACCGGATGCACCGGTATCAAAATGTTCTATCCATCCTGCCCGGAGCGCAGGTCGATGACCTCTTTTCGGATGGACAATTAGGACCGAACCCCGGTGACAGCATCTTGGAATGCTGGGCGAACATGTCGGATCTAATGTCGCGTACCGACGAACTCGGGGGACTTCAGTTCCTGGAGGTGCGCTCCACGCTTCCGGACGAACTCCTGATGTACGCCGACAAGCTCTCCATGGCGCACGGCCTGGAACTGCGCGTACCCTTTCTGGACAAAGAAATCGTGGAATACGTGGAGCGCTTGCCGGCCAACCTCAAAGTGCGAAATGGTTCTCGAAAATGGCTGCACCGTCAAGTGTCCCGGTCCTACCTTCCCGAATCCATCTTGAAACGGAAGAAACGGGGATTCGCCGTCAATGTGGTGGACGATTGGTTCCGGGGCGCCATCGACAACAAGATGAAGGACACGCTCCTGGATGGCGGTTCTAAAATCTACCAATACCTGCGTCCGGCAGCCGTGCGCGAACTCTTCGAGCAACATTCCACGGGGCGAAACGACAATCACAAAATCTTGTTCAGCCTGGTCCTCTTCGAAGAATGGCTTCGCGCGCACCAGGAACCCGTGGCCACATTGAGCGCCGGATGAGTAACTCGGAGATCCGCATCACAACACAGTGCAGCGAATCGCGGCCCGGCACTTTGCCCGGCAAAGACGAGTCTTTCTTGATCTCACCCGACGATCCAATTTTGATTACCGGCGCTTCCGGATTCATCGGCTCTCGCGTAGTCGAAGGTCTGCTCGACCGAGGCTTTCGTAACCTGCTGTGTTTTACGAGGCCTTCCAGCAAACTGGATGGCCTCGAAGCGGTCATCAAGCGTCGACCAAGCGGAGCCCACATCGAAGTGCTAAAAGGCAATCTTCTGAATCGTCAGGACTGCGAGAACGCTAGCAAGGGCGTGGCGCTCATTTATCACCTGGCTGCCGGAATTGGCGAGAAATCTTACGCCGATGCCTTCATGAACTCCGTGGTAACTACGCGTAACTTACTTGATGCCAGTTTGCAGTACGGGCGAGTGCGGCGATTTGTACTGGTTAGTTCCTTTTCCGTTTACAGCAATCGCGAAAAGCCACACGGGCGGCTGCTGGATGAAGTATGCCCGCTTGAAGATCATGCCGAACTCCGCGGCGAGGCGTATTGCTTTGCGAAGATCAAGCAAGAGCAAATCGTGGCGGAGTACAGCAAAAACTTTGGACTCCCGTACGTGGTGGTCCGGCCAGGCAGTGTCTACGGAGCGGGCAAGCCTGAGATTGTTGGGCGGATCGGTATCGGTGCATTCGGGCCCTTCCTGCATTTGGGAGGTTCTAACACCATACCCTTTACGTACGTCGATAACTGCGCCGAAGCGATTATTCTGGCCGGCCTGGTCAAAGGCGTTGACCGCGAGGTCTTCAATGTCGTCGACGACGACCTGCCCTCCAGCCGCCAGTTCTTGCGTATGTACAAAAAGAATGTAAGACGCTTCAAATCGATTTATGTACCCCACGTAGTCAGCCACGCGCTCTGTTATTTGTGGGGAGAGTATTCGGACTGGTCGCGGGGACAACTGCTTCCGGCCTTCAACACGAGACGGTGGCATGCGTACTGGAAGAAGACGCGTTATAGCAATAAAAAATTGAAAGCCACGCTTGGCTGGACCCAGAAAGTTCCAACGGCGGAGGCCTTGCGCCGCTATTTCCAAAGTTGTGCGCAGGAAGGACCAAGTGCTTAAGGTTGCCATCATCGGCTGCGGCAAAATCGCGGACTCCCACGCGGCGGCAATTCAAATCATTAAGTGCGAGATCGTTGGCGTGTGCGACCGTGAACCGCTCATGGCCAAGCAACTCTACGAGAGGTTTCCGGTTAAGCAGTACTTTAGCGACGTGAATGAGCTTTTGAGCCAGGCCCAGCCGGATGTCGTCCACATCACAACCTCGCCAGAAAGTCATTTCGATCTTGCCAAGCTCTGTCTGGAACATGGGGCACACGTCTACGTGGAGAAACCCTTCACGGTCTATGCCGAGCAGGCGCAAAGACTGGTGGACTTAGCCGAAAAAAAAGGGCTCAAACTAACGGTCGGACACAATGAACAATTCAGTCATGTAGCGCGACGCTTGCGAGCGCTCGTTGGCGCCGGCTACCTGGGGGGTGTGCCGGTACACATGGAGAGTTACCATGGCTACGACCTTGCCGACGCCCGCTACGCGAAAGCGCTTCTAGGAGACAAGCAACATTGGGTCCGCAGACTACCGGGGCAACTACTTCACAATCTCATTAGCCACGGGATTTCGCGAATTGCCGAATTCCTGACCAGCGATACGCCGCAGGTGATCGCCTTCGGCTTCGTCAGCCCGCTGCTCAAGGGAATCAATGAACACGAAATTATCGACGAGCTTCGGGTCATCATCTCGGAAGAAGAGAGAACCACTGCCTACTTTACCTTCACTACGCAAATGAAGCCTTTGATCCACCAATTTCAAATCTACGGTCCGAAAAACGGACTGCTTCTGGATCAAGATCACGATGTCTTGCTCAAACTTCGCGGCGAGAAGTACAAGAGTTACGCCGACAAGTTCATCCCGCCCGTCGTGTTTGCCAAGCAATATCTCGGAAACTTGCTAACCAACGCGAAGTTGTTCCTGCGTAGAGATTTTCACATGGATTCCGGCATGCGCTGCTTGATCGAGTCTTTCTACCGTTCGATCGTCCAAGGCACGCCCGTACCCATTCCGTACCGGGAGATTCTGCTGACCGCCAGAATCATGGATGCGATCTTTGAGCAGATCAACGCCAGCCGCAGTGAACCGGTAGCCAAATCGAGCTGAAACTGTGTCGTGGTGAAAGCCGGCGAAGCTAAACAATCTAAGTAGATCCGGTGAGTTTGGTGATGGTGAAAGGGATGAGTCGAAAAATGACAGGTTTAAGATTTGATGGTCGTGAGCTCGTGATTAACCGCGGACTATGCCGCGTTGCGCATATTGATGCGGATGATTATAAGTTCCTGGACGATCCCGAATCAGTGGTCGCGGAGTTGCGCCGGGCCAAGCTGGGGATCGATCTGTTTACCTTCCTGCCGAAATTGCCCGGCACTACACCCAAATATCCTTATCCGTTCGAAATGGACAATATGGCAGTTCTGCCCTTAACCACCTTCGACCAGTGGTGGAACAAACAGATCGGGTTTAAGGCGCGGAATAAAGCGAAACAGGCAGAAAAAAAAGGTGTCGTGATTAAGGAAGTACCGTTTGACGAAACGCTCGCTCGCGGAATTTTTGAGATTTATAACGAGTCTCCGATTCGCCAGGGACGGCGCTTCCCTCATTACGGCAAGAACCTCGAGACCGTAACCAAAATGAGCGGAACGTATCTGGACTCCAGCGTCTACATCGGAGCGTTCGATGGCGAGACGCTGATTGGATTCATTAAGCTGACGATTGACGATAGCCGGAACCAAGCGGGAATTATGCACATCATCTCCGCGCTCCACACCAGGGACAAGGCGCCGACCAATGCGCTGATTGTGCAAGCGGTGCGTTCGTGCACCGACCGCGGCATTCCTAATCTCGTGTATTCCAAGTTCGCCTATGGAAAAAAACTTCAAAGCAGCCTAAGCGATTTCAAGGAACGAAACGGCTTTCAACGTGTGGACCTGCCGCGATATTACGTACCGCTGACTCGCTGGGGTTCGGCCGCGTTCGCGATGAAGCTGCATCAGAAGGTCTCTGATCGCGTGCCAGAATCGGTGGCGGCCAAACTGCGGGAACTCCGCACCAACTGGTATCAGCGTAAGTTTCAATTGAAGGCAGAAGCTCTATAACCCCGCAAAATCGAGAGTCCGCCGTCCGCTTGTCGCAACGCCAAACCACCGCCCTGCCTCGAAACCGAGTCGCATCTGATGTTAAGGGTAAGCCGCTTTTTCTCTTCCCTTAATTCGGCGTGATCTCCCGGGCATATAAGTACAAACGCGTACATCTTCTTTAATCGCAAGTTACCTATCGAGGGAACTGAAATTAATGCCAGGAATTGTCGGACTCATCACAAATCTTCCGAGAGCCATCGCCGAGAGCCAGCTGCAAAAAATGACCGAGGCCCTGGGTCATGAGAGTTTCTATGTTAGTGGAACATGGATCAACGAGGCTCAGGGCGTTTACGTGGGTTGGGTCGCCAGGCGAGGATCGTTTGCCGCTGGCATGCCATTGCATAATGAACGCGACGACGTCACGTTGGTTTTTTCAGGGGAAGAATTCCCCGAACCGGGCTTGGCCGCCGGGCTTCAGGAACGCGGGTACTCGTTCGCGCCGGAAGGGCCATCGTACTTAGTGCACCGGTACGAAGAGGAACCGGATTTTCCGAAAGGATTGAACGGCCGGTTTCATGGTTTGATCGTTGATCGCTCGCGCGGAACATCGCTACTCTTCAATGACCGTTTTGGTTTGCAACGGCTCTACTTTCACGAAGCCAAAGATGGGTTTTATTTTGCGGCAGAGGCCAAAGCAATCCTCAAGGTGCGTCCCGAACTACGCAGCTTGGATTCGCGCGGCCTCGGCGAATTTATCGTGTGCGGCTGTGTACTCGAAAATCGGACCCTATTCCCCGGTATCCATCTGTTGCCACCGGGTTCGGCTTGGACCTTTCGTGGCGCGACGCTCGAAAAGAAAGCACCCTACTTCGAGCCGCGCGAATGGGAAGAGCAGAAATTACTCACCGCCGAAGAATATTCCAAAGAGCTGCGTGATGTGTTCGTCCGGAATCTGCCGCGCTACTTCAACGGTAGCGAACGCGTCGGGGTTTCGCTCACCGGTGGACTGGACACCCGGATCATTATGGCGTGGCACCAGGCGCAGCCGAATTCTCTGCCGTGCTACACCTTCGGCAGCATGTACAAAGATAATCAGGATGTACGCCTGGCGCGTCAGGTAGCTAAGATTTGCGATCAACCACACCAGGTGATCACCACTGGCGAGGATTTCCTGGCTCGGTTCGCGCATTACGCCGAACGTACCGTCTACCTCACCGAGGGCGGCGTCGACCTGGGCCGATCTCCAGATCTCTACGTAAACGAAAAAGCTCGAGAGATCGCACCGGTTAGGATGGTCGGGACTTACGGCAGTGAAATGTTGCTGCAAGAGGTGATGTTCAAGGCAGTCGAGCCGGTTGCCGGGTTGTACACGGCGGACTTGGTACCGCACATACGCCGGGCCACCGAGTCATATAATGCGACTCTCCAAGGGCATCCGGTAACGTTTGTCGCGTTTCGGCAATCGCCCTGGCATCATTTTGGCGTGCTCGGTCTGGAACAGACTCAAGTTGCTGTTCGTACTCCATATCTGGACAATGATTTGGTCAGGACCATTTACCGATCACCTGGCTCCAAGGCTGCCAACACCGAAGCGCGATTACGATTGCTGCGGGAAGGCAACCCCCAGCTTGCGAACCTTCGCACCGATCGCGGCGTGGGCGGCCTGAGCAGCGCCATAACTCGGGAATTTCTCGAATTCACCTTCAAAGCTGAATACGCCTATGATTACGGCATGCCTCAGTGGGTCGCCCAAGTGGATCACCTGTTCGCGCCCTTTCACCTCGAGCGCCTCTGGCTGGGCCGCCACAAAGTTTTTCATTTTCGAATCTGGTACCGCGACCAACTTGCGAAATACGTCCGCGAAATGCTGCTGGACCAGCGATCGCTGGCGCGTCCGTATGTAAACGCGGACGCCGTTCGAAAGATCGTAGAAGGTCATCTTAAGGGGAATCACAACTACACCACAGAAATTCACCGGCTACTGACTCTGGAGCTTACTCACCGACTCTTTGTAGATCCTAGGTAAATCGGTGGTCGAACTTTTTGGATACCGCCGTGCACAATTGGCGATCTAGAGTTGCTGCAAACTCTTCATAATCGATTCGAGGGCCGCCTGATTCAGGCGCGTGCCAATTGAAGGCGGAAAAACTGGTATGAATTCACAGATCGAAGCTGAAAACAGCGCGGCAGGAACAGCTGCCAAATCATCGCGTCCTGAAACCAATAAAATTCTGCCTGCTGTATTGCGCTTCATCGAATGGTTGAACCAGTACGGTGAAACTTCCTACGATTTTCAGGACTATTACGCGAGCGATTTAGGGCGATACGCGAAAGCCTTGTATTATCGCAAACCCCGGTTGGGTACTTTGGCAGTCGCTCCCATGGTGTTCTCGGAAGCATTCATGCCATCTGCTAAGGCCATTTTTTGGAAACGGCAGCGATTTCCAATCGCGGATGCTCATTACGCGATGGGTTTTGCCTCTTTGTCGAAGCTCTTGAAGCAGCAGAGCTATTTTTCGAGAACGGTACACTTCCTCGAAGTGCTCAAGCAAACGCGCTGCAGTGGCTACAGTAACTGGTGTTGGGGATATCCCTTCAATTGGGAAACGATACGCGGAACGATTAAAGCTGGAACCCCGCTCATAACCACGGTGCCGTATGTGTACGAAGCCTTCAAACAAGCCTGGGAAATGGATAAGGCGGATGAATGGCTTCAAATCATGCACTCGATCGCAGAGCATGCGATGGTCGATTACAAAGATATTCCAACTTCTCCGCGCGCTTCGACCTGTTCCTACACGCCCAATCCCGAACAGTCCATTGGCGTAGTGAATGCAAACGCCTAC
>Ga0307474_10002196_pt1 | contig 14035 bp, 12 predicted proteins | sample atmos_gasesECM1C_2_FD_203312 | JGI IMG/M metagenome (GOLD analysis project Ga0307474, IMG submission 203312) | Hardwood forest soil microbial communities from Morgan-Monroe State Forest, Indiana, United States - atmos_gasesECM1C_05 | ecosystem: Environmental > Terrestrial > Soil > Temperate... | reverse complement strand
CGGGTGTGGCTGTCCCCAAGCAAGCTGCGATCGAATGGTGTGAACGGCGGTTGCTGGCGCGCATTCACCGGCTTACGGTCGCGACGTTGCGCAAGCAGATCGAGCCCGTCACGGCGGCGCGATTTATGCAATGGCTGCTGCAGTGGCAGCATGTGGCACCGGGGACGCAGGTTTCTGGTGAGCGCGGAGCGCTCGAAGTCTTACGGCAGTTGCAAGGTTTTGAGATTCCGGCGAATGCGTGGGAGCGCCAGGTGCTGACTCGCCGCATTGTGGATTACGATCCCAAGTGGCTCGACCAGCTTTGCCTCACCGGGGCTGTCGGCTGGGGAAGGCTGTCGCCCCATCCGGCGACTCTGGATTACCCGAATGCAGGCCGGGGAATCGAAACGGTTACTGCTCCGCGGCAGCGCCGCGTGATTCCCACCAGCGTAGCACCCATAACGTTCTTCGTTCGGGAGGACGCCGACTGGATGACGCAGCGGCATCTCGGGTCGCAACAAGGTGCGAACAGCGGTCTGAGCCACGGCGCGCAAGGGGTGCTGGACTTTCTTCGGCTGCGTGGCGCTTCGTTCTTTGCAGATATCGTTCGAGGCACGGAAAAGCTGAAAGCGGAAATCGAAACCGCGCTTTGGGAACTGGTCGCGGCGGGTCTGGTTACCGCCGACGGCTTCGACAATCTGCGATCGCTGATCGATCCCAAGCGGAGGGCGGGGCAGGGAAGCGGACGCACGACGCGACCGCGGCACAATGCCGGACGCTGGGCTTTGTTGCACGCCGATGAAGTTGTCGAAAGACCACGTGCCGTCGAAGCCGCATGCTGGATGTTGTTACGGCGTTACGGAATTGTGATTCGTGATGTGCTAGTCCGCGAAGCAAACCTTCCGCCTTGGCGCGAACTGCTGATGGCCTTCCGGCGCCTGGAGGATCGGGGTGAGATTCGCGGTGGCCGTTTCATAGATGGATTTCTGGGGGAGCAGTTTGCCTTGCCTGTGGCGGTGGAATCGATACGAGCTATGCGTAAACTCGAGCCCGCGCAGGGAACGATTACCTTGTCGGCTGCCGATCCATTGAATCTGGTGGGGATTCTGGTTCCGGGCGATCGCGTTCCCGCGATCTCGGGCAACAGCGTTACCTATCGTGAAGGCGCGGCGACTGCAACTCCCGTGGTCCTGCTCTCCGGGGGCAATGCGGCTCTCGCCGTTTAGCCTCGACTAAAAGTACGAGCCTTATTCTTATTTGATCTGGAAATTTGCAGGATCAAGGGAAATGTTGGTGATTACCTTGTCGGCGGTCATCTCCCAATCATAGGCGCAAGTGGAGCCATTCTGCGGTTCCTGCGTGTAGCGTAGATCGTAGGGCCGCGGCAGCGTGATGCCGTTGTCAGTCTGGAAATGGCTGAAGCGCTCCTCGATGGTGTAACGGATCTGCCGCTGATTCGCGCCGTCCCTGGCGTCACGGCCGACGCCGGGTTGTCAGATAAGGGAATAAACCGTCATCACGTGATGAAAAGTTTCTGGGTCGAAATAAAACTTGACCTTCATGTCGGAGTTTCCCTTCGGGAAATACTCGAGGCCTTCCAGATCGCGTCCGTCGATTTGCTTGCGTCCAAGGTATTCCAGCTTGATCCTGTTGTGGTCTGGGTTTTCGAGAGTCCAGCCCGTAGAAAATTCTCCACCCATCAAACCTTCTTTGATGATGTAATCCTGGGTCAAAATGAAATCACCGAGGGCGCTTGGCCGGTGAGAGGAAGTGAACGCGGCGAACGAAGTCTTATCGCCGTCGAAAGCAAATCGCTCCCCGTGCCACGGTCCGCTACCGAACTTCATGACGAAGTTTGACTTGCGCTGCTCAGATACATAACCCCAGTTACCCGTGGCGTCCCCCATCCCGCCGACTAGCTCCTTGAAGTGCAGCGTACCTTGCAGGGCACGGGACTTGACGGCTGCCCGCGCTTGGGGAGTGCCAATTGAATCAAGGTGTTTGGCAACGATATCCTCGGACTTGGTATCAGCGGCGGCTGCTAAGAGAAAGGAAAGAAACAACATGCCGATAAGAGGTATGCATCGCATCGCGACTTTCCTTGAATTGTTGCGAGGCATTCTAGTCGGATTCGTGCTGCCGCGGATCCTTAAGGACTTACTGCCTTTAACAATGGACGTTCGACCCTCTGCTGGCTGGGAGACAAAAAAATCAGGGATCCGATGAGGGGGCCCTTCGGATCCCTGACTGCGCTTCTCAGCAAGACTTATCTCAAAAAGCGCTTCCCCCATCGCTTTTTGCCGAGCAGTGGCGCACTAACCCTCAGTGCATTCCGCGTGCCAGTCGCCACGAGTTTCTCATCGAAGTTTGAACATAGGCGCAAGTTCCTGCTTGACAGCAGCTTAGCGGCCCCTGCCACGATCGCTTGGGCGCGCCGCGAGTCCATTGTGCAGCGGAATTTGCTATCCGATTGGATAGTGCGACTATCTGTTCGGATAATGGAACAGGCTGCGTTGGGAACTGTATTTTGCCCCAAACTGTGATAAGAAAGGGCACGAGGTAGGCAACCCTTGCGTCCCAGACTCTTTGTGCTTTCGGGCCCTTTGAAAGATTCCACGATTCCTCTTCCCGAAGGCGAAGTTACGATTGGGAGAGAGGCGTCGAATAAGGTCGCGGTGATAGATCCCTCCGTTTCCCGAAAACACTGTGCGTTGCGGGGTGAGAAGGGGAAGTTCCAGGTGCGAGACCTGGACAGCCGCAATGGAACCCTCGTCAACGGGGCAGCAGTAAAGGAGCAGTGGCTGCGACACGGAGACGAGATCGCGGCCGGCGATTCCAGTTTTCTGTTTCTGCTGGAAGACGAGGATGTCGCGGCCCCGGGCCGTGTGGAATTTGACGACGACCAGCGTACGGCGGAAACCACGATCATCCATCCCAAGGATGTCGTCTATCTGCAGCCAGACCGGTTGTTGCGGGAATTGCCTGCGACATCACAAGTAGCGCGCAACCTCAATGCGTTGCTGAAGATCAGCCGAATCGTGCATGCGATCCGCGATCTCGATGACCTGCAGGGCCAATTGTTGGATCTGATTTTCGAGGTTGTACCCGCCGGGCGAGGCGCGATCTTGTTGGCAGATAGTGAAGGCCACCAATTTAATTCCACGTTCGCCCGCATGCGCCAGTCTGGGCAGGCGCCACTGGTGAGGGTGAGCCGGACGGTGGCCCGCCAGGTCCTCGAACAAGGGATTGCGATTCTTGGCACCGACGTTCCGAACAACGGCGATTTGCGCGACGCCGAGAGTTTGGCAGCTTCTCAGGTGCGCTCACTGTTATGTGTGCCTCTCACGGTGTTTCAGAAAGTAATCGGTTGCATCTATGTCGACAGCAACAGCGCGGGCAACCGGCTCCACGAAGAGCATCTGCAGTTGGTGACGGCGATTGCGGGTATTTCCGCGGTCGCGCTGGAGAATGCCCGCCGGTTGCAGTGGCTGGAACAGGAGAACGAGCGTCTGACAGTCGAAGTGAGCCAGGAGCGAAGCCTGGTGGGCGAAGGCGCCCAGATGAAAGAGATCTATCAGTTTCTTAAGCGTGTGGCGCCGACCGACTCAACCGTGTTAATCGAGGGGGAAAGCGGCACTGGCAAAGAGTTAGCGGCGCGCGCCTTGCATCGCAACAGCCCACGCGCCGATAAGCCATTTGTAGCCATCAATTGCGCCGCGATTCCGGAGACACTTCTGGAAAGCGATCTGTTCGGCCACGAACGCGGAGCGTTCACCGGTGCGGCAAGCCTGAAAAAAGGCAGACTTGAAGTGGCCGATTCCGGCGTCGTGTTTCTCGACGAAATCGGCGAACTCGCTCCCGCGCTGCAAGTCAAAATGTTGCGGGTGCTACAAGAGCGTGAGTTTGAGCGGGTCGGCGGCACCCATCCCATCAAAGTAGATATTCGTCTCATAGCCGCCACTAACTGCAATCTCGAACAGGCAGTGCGCGACGGCGCTTTTCGCAAAGATCTGTATTACCGCCTGGCCGTGCTGAAGGTGACCATGCCCACGCTGCGCGAACGCCGCGAGGATATTCCCATGCTGGCGCGCCACTTCGTGCAGAAGCATGCCAAGCGCTGCAAAGTTAAGCCTCGCCCGATATCGCGCGAAGCCCTGTCCTGCCTGGTGAACTACGACTGGCCCGGAAATGTACGGGAACTCGAAAATGCCATCGAACGTGCGCTCGTGTTGGGATCTTCCGACATGATTCTTCCTGAGGATCTACCCGAATCGCTGCTGGAGCGCACACCGCCGCCGGAGATGACCGAGGCGAAATACCATGCCGCACTGAAAGAACTGAAGAAACAGCTGATCTGCGATGCAGTGGAGCAGACCCAAGGAAGCTACGCCGATGCGGCCCGAATCCTCGGTGTGCATCCCAATTACCTGCACCGCCTGATTCGCAATCTGGAGTTAAAGGAAACTCTGAAAGAGGCTTTGCGAGACATTTCCCCCCGCGGGCTGAGTGGGTTTTCGGGCGGGAACGCCTAGATAAATCTATGGAAGCCGCAAAGTCAGCAACCGTGCGGGATCAAGGTAAGTGCCTTGCCATCGCACTGCGACGTGTAGATGCGGGCCGGTGGCGCGGCCTGTGCCGCCGCTCAATCCGATTTCCTGGCCGCGTTTTACCTGATCCCCTTCCTGTACTTTGAACTCGGAAAGATGAAGATAAAGAGTCAGCAAACCTTGCCCGTGGTCTAGTACCACGAAATTGCCTTCGAAATAGAGTGGACGCGCCAAGATAACGGTGCCGTCGTTCAGGGCGGCAATGGGCGTTCCGCTGGGGACACGAAAATCCAGTCCAAGGTGAGGACTCGACGTCTTGCCATTGAAGACCCGCTGCGAGCCGAAGACATCAGAGATCGCAGCATCCACCGGCGCGGTGAACTGTCCCGACCACTCGCGTTTCGGAGTGACCCGGTTCAAGTATTCTTTCTTGATTTCCTGCGCATCCTGGATCTGTTTCCGCTGTTCCGGCGTCGGCTCAGTGAACTTGCCTTCAACACTGAGCTTGACTTCAATTTTCGGATACTTGGCGCGCGTGACGACGAACTTGTGGCTGAACGAAAGTTTTGTACTGGACGATTTCCCCGCTCTCGTTTCACCAGCTAGTTCCAGTGCATAGGTTCCAGGACCAGTTTCCAAGTTGACGCCGGCCAGCGCAAACCATGTCTTGCTGGTTGTATCGAAGCTAAATGTAACCTCGTGCCCCAGCCAGGTTCCATCCAGCGATTCCAGCGCCTGCGGAGGCTTGACCTGAAACAGTACAGGACCGCCGTTCACCAGCTGTTTGGGCTGAGCACGCACCGTCCAGTTGGTGGCAGAGGCCGGGGAGACTGCGTTGAAAAATGTCCAGGCGATAAACAGAAATGAGATGCGAGGAAAGGAGAGACTGGTGAGCCACCGGTGCATCCTACAAGCCTAGCATCCCTCCGCCTGCAGACCCGGCTATAATCCGCGGATACGTTCCCGAGTATTCACCTTGCCGGTCTTCGGTCTGTTACCGACCTGAACCGCGGCCCTGTCAGTCGCATGCGGTCCACCCGCGTCGCTCCCTGCGCTAGCGGTCCCCGCGGGCCTGGCGGCTGACGGTCACGATAAGGCTCCTTGCCGGTTGCAGTGAAGCCTTCGATCTTTTTCCTCTCCAGATACTTCAGATTGGCTTCCGAGCCATACCCACTGTCGATGCTCAGCGCTATTCGGGCTCTCGTCCGTCAAAGAAGACTGATCTCACGATCGAAAGGAAAAATATGTCGTCGACCAAGAATGAGATTGTTGAACGTCAGAAGGCGCCATCGCGCACTCCGTCAGACATCGATCCTCAAGCGGTCAAGGAGATAAGCGGAGCGCTCAACGCTCTGCTCGCCGGCGTGTTTTTACTTTATCTCAAGACCAAGAACTTCGACCGGCAAATGAGCGGACCTCATTTTCGCGACTACCATCTTCTATTAGACGATCATGCGGATCAGATTTTCGCAATGACCGACGACATTGTGCTGGAGCCACCTTCGGGTGCAGGTATGGCGTCGCGATCGAAAAGGGGCCGCTACTTAAGAGCTCAACAACCCAGACGTTCGAGGATGCGGTAGGGTAGCCAAAAGCGATAAACTCGTTACAGGAAAAATCCATGACAGACGATCAGAGAAATCAACCGACGAACGACGTGCATCCCCAAGACATAACGCGGCGTGACTTTGCAGCCCTCTTGATGGGTGCGGGCCTGGCTGCGACTGTACAGTCGACAGCGGCTGCGGCCCTTGAAGTGGCCGAGACTGACGTCGAGATCAAGACTCCGGATGGAGCTTGCGACGCCGCATTCATTCGTCCGAAAACCGGTTCCCATCCGGGAGTATTGATCTGGCCCGACGCCTTCGGCTTGCGCCCCTCGATGCGCGCCATGGCTAGGCGTATCGCTGCTGAGGGTGACGGATATTCCGTCATTGTGCCCAATCCTTTTTATCGCGTGTCCAAAGCTCCTTTCTCGGATGCCTCTACCTTCAACTTCCAGAATGCGGACGATATGGCGAAACTCAAGCCGCTGATGGCGTCGGTAAACGCGCCCGGCAACGCCGAAAAGGATGCTGCCGCTTACGTTGCCTTCCTCGATGCGCAAAAAGAAGTGAACAAGGCAAAGAAGATCGGAACTCAGGGTTACTGCATGGGCGGGGCGCTGGTGGTGAGGACCGCCGCGTTCCTGCCCAATCGCATTGGCGCAGGCGCGTCGTTCCACGGCGGAGGCCTGGTGACCGATAAACCCGATAGCCCGCATCTGCTCGCGCCGAAGATCAAAGCTCGTATGTATTTCGGAATCGCGTCGAACGACGACGAGCGTCAGCCGGATGCCAAAGATAAGCTGAAGGAGGCCTTTGCAGCCGCCAAGGTTTCCGCCGAAATCGAAGTGTATTCAGCCTTGCATGGCTGGTGCGTGCCTGATATGCCCATCCGCGACGGCGTGCCCATCTATAACAAGGCCGAAGCCGAGCGTGCCTGGGCGAAACTCGTCGCCTTATACAGAGTGGCTCTGGCATAGCCGATACCCGATCCAGCTACGGGGGACTAAGGCATCAAGCGCCCGATCAATCCTGCAACTGGCTGTACTGGTCGTAGCCCTCGGTCGCAAAGCATCACTCACCGCTGCTTGCAGGATTTGACCTACGCCATCGTCAGGACCTTTCGCGGCTGCGAACTCGCCATGGCAATCTCAAGGAACTGGATGCCGTCTGGCCAGCATTTAAGCAGCAGAGAAGAAAGCCCAGCTCAGGGCAGTCGAAGTGACCGAACAATTGCCACCGTCGCATCATCGATCGGCTCAGTCTGATCGCAGAAGTCACGCAAGTCACTAAGACCCGATTAAGCAGGACCGGTGCGGGGGCCCCAGCCTCGGAACTCAGGCGCGCCAACAATCGATCTTCACTGAATTCCTCCTCATGCAAATTGAGGGCGTCTATCACTCCGTTGGTAAAAACCAAGGTTTCGCGGTCCCCAACATGGAGTCTCTTCTCCGAACGCCACTTCGCGGAACGCTCCGAGTATCAGTCCACCGGTCGTGAGCCGACGAATCTCGCCGCGAGCCAGTAGCACTGGTGGATTATGGCCAGCGTTAGAGTAAACGAGCCGTCCAGAGGGCAAGAGTTCCGCCGTAAATCACGGTTGCAAAGCGCGGCGCTAGCCGCTTTTCCAAAATCCGCCCATTTAGGCGTGAAAGAATGGCTGCGTCGCAACCCGACGCCACTTCAGTGATAAGCATGCCTTGGAGCACCGCCGCGAGCAGCGCTGCTGCTGGACCCTTGCCTGGCGCCTCCAATTCCGCCTGATGGCAAGTCGATGAATTCAAAAAAATCCCCGCCGATGGCACGGCAGGGCACTGAGTCGCCCACTGCCTCGAAAAACTGACTTTTACATCCGGTTCGACGCAACAGAAGGCGTTGCATCTCCGCAGCAGTCTTCATTTCGGCATCAAGGCGTACTTTTTCGAGTGGTGCCATCACGCCCGTGCTGTCGAAGATCCGCTCATCCCGAATGATCTTGCCTTCGGCAAAGGTAAAGAGGAGGGGGAGTCGATAGTCAATCGCGCTGTCTGTAGCTGGCAGTCCGAGCCAACCGGTTCGATCCGTAGCGGTTGCCTTCCCGAGGACTATAACTCGGCTGCCGTCCACCAAAACGTCGGAAATCTTAAGTGCAAGATCACTAAAGATAGAGAACAATGTCTCCCACGCAGCGGCGATGGCCGCTTGCCGTGGACTTCACCGAATACGGGACTGATCGCGACTGCCTCATCCGCATAGAGGTTCATTAGTGCGGCCACGTCGCGCTGGCCTGCCGCCTCTCGGACCTTTCGCAGAGCTGTTGCACTTCTTCGTGAAGCATCGATGCGCTTTCAAGGCTTATCGGCGCCGATGGGCCAGTGGCCATCTTCTATGACCATCAATGTTACGTGTACTGTGGAAATTGAACTCGCTACCTCCATAAAATAGTCGGTGGTAACTGCTGAGCGATGGGTACGTCGTGGGCGCAATCGGGAGGTTGGCCTTACCTATGCAACCCATGTACGGGTCCGGAGCGCTTGGCGCGCCCCCCTACGGGATGACATCGCTGGTTCATCCGTAAAGTGCGCAATTTCAAACCACTACCGGGGCTCTACCCCTTGAAAAGAGCTGTCTTCCACGTTAGTCTAACTTTCTGCTATGACTGCCGTCCTCTAGTTAGCGAACTGCAACGTTGAGCGCAATCGCGTGTAGTGCGCGCGCGGCGCTCGTGCCTTGTGCTGTCTCGAAAAAAGCTCTATCAAAATCAGAAAGGATTTTCCCATGCAATTCGTGGATCAGGCACTCGCGCGCCGTTTCGAGTCGTGCGAGGAGATGCCGCAGGTGTTGTACGCGCGCATGTTTCAAAAGACGCGGCCCGAGATGAATGCGGCGGAGGAGGAAATCTGTGGCGGTCATATGATCTTTGCCGGCCTCGGTTCCCCTATTGGACGGGCCACCGGGGTTGGAATCGATCGAGCGTTCACCGCAGCCGACCTCGATCGCGTCGAACAGTTTTATCGTGCGCATCAGGCTCCCGCGCAAGTTGACTTATGTCCCATGCACCGGCCGGAAGTGTTTGAGCTGTTCAAAGATCGGGGGTATGCGATCGCGGAACTCAACAACGTGCTGTTCCGCAGACTCAACGTCGAAGAGGAATTTCCCACGCCTCCGTCGGGCTGCGAGATTCGACGGAGTCTGATGGACGAATCCGAGGCAGCGGGCGCGATTGTGGAGAGTGCATTCTTTCCCGACGGCGCGCCCGAGGCGTTTCGCGGCCTGATCGCACCCTTCTACCAGATGGACCGCGCGCTGGCATTCGTTGCGAGCATCGCGGGGAAGTTAGTGGCGTGCGGGACTGGACTGGTGATTCCAGAGCATAGAGTCTTTGCCTTGTGTGGCGCAGGTACGCTGGCCGAGTTTCGCGGCCAGGGGTTGCAGACTGCATTGTTGCAAGCTCGCATGGCGGCTGCCGTCGAGGCCGGATCCGAGTACGCGGTTGTCGTCACCCAGGGAGGTACCGTCTCGCAGCGCAACGCTGAACGCTTGGGATTTCGCGTTGCCTACAGTAAAGTCACGGTGATCAAGCAGTTGTAATCATAGATCTTCGTAGCGCCGGCGTCCTGCCGGCTGTCCCGAGGGCGTCTCGCCCACGGCGTCGGCGGCGCTACGCCAGGCCGCGTTGCATCCGCGTCAGCACCCATTGCATATTAGAAGCAATGACCCCTGAAAGCTTTACGCTGCACGGCAAACACGTTCGCCTGGAGCCGCTGGAGCATCGCCACGTCGACGGCCAAGTCGGCTCCGCGGGCGCCGCTGCCCTCTACTAGTGGAGTCCCGTCCCTCGCGGCAAGGTCGAGGCCACAGAGATGCCGGCACCGCACTGCCGTTCGCGATTATTCGACAGCGGGACGGCACCGTCCTCGGGTCGACCCGTTTCTCGAACATGGAACGATGGGCTTGGCCGCAAGGCCATGCATCGCACGGCCGTAGCGTTCCTGACGCTTGCCAAATCGGATACCCGGATTGCCGGGTAGTGTCCCAATTTGCCTCTTGGGACTTCTGCTAGGTGTGTTTGTTGTATTCGGGATAGGTAGCCGCTGGCAAATCGCGATATATTTCAGAGCGGCGACATCGTAACAGTAATCGCTGCGCTGGCCAAAGGTTCTAGGATCTAGGTTCTGCCCTCTTTTAGTAGTGAGGAATTTCCCCTCAAGAGATTGCGACACGAGATGCTTCAAAGCCCATCGACTTATTTGAGCACGCCCGCGCGACGTCGCGCGATCCAACATTTTCAAGTGCGCCGTCCTTAGATCTTCGCACTGCATGGAAACCGAGCACTGTGATCGAAGTAGACTGCACATTCGAGTAAACAACACGGCGGCTGATGTTCAGAAGGGGCTGCATATCTTCACAAGCAACCCACGGGCGGGCGCACCACATGCGAGTCCATACGCAATGTATAAAGTCGCATGCACTCGAATCGGATTCGTTTGCCGCCTCCCCTTCCCGTATCCTGATCGATCGAATTCGGTGCGGCGGCGTATCAACGAGCTGTTTGCCTACGTTTTGGCGCGGAGGTGGCGGACGATGGAGGCAATATGCACGCCAGCGCAGTCGACGTGCGGGAAATCGGTGTTGGCTTCATTGAAGATCACAGAAAGATCCGTCCCCGCAAGAATGATTGCATCGACAGTTTCGCGTTTGCAGAGCTTTTGCGCCAATTCGGTCAGGACCTGAAAGGATTCCTGGCTGTTCTCTGCATCCCGGGCCAATTTGAGATAAGCGTTGTGAATGTGGTCGACTTCGTGCCGATGAGGCTTAACGAACTCCAGCTTTGGCAGTTGTCCGAACAGATTGGAGTCGACCGTGAAACGTGTTCCGAATACGGCAACACGGCGAATGCGACGAGCGTGAATCTCGTCGTTAACTGCATCCAACAAATTCACCAATGGTAGTGGCGAGATTGCAAGGAGGTCGTTCACACAGAGGTGCGGCGTGACTGCGGAAATCGCTGCGATGTGAGCACCGCCAGCTTGCATGCGACCGATTAATTCAGCCAGATATTTTGCCAGTTGGTTCGATTCCCCAGCGTCGGCGTGCTTAAGCACTCGCTCGATGTCTGCATGCACCGTCATGAGTTGGAGCTTGCTGCCGTGGATTTCGTGGGCCTTAGCCAACTCCCGATAATAGTGAATGGTGGCGCCGACTCCGAGGCCTCCGATAAGGCCGAGACAGCGAGTGAGGTTGCTTGAGTTGGGCATGACGATTCGGAGCCGACTGCCAACGGCCGATTTTGATTGTTTCGATTTCCTTCCCTGTCCTTTATTGCGAGGGAGGGGGCATGGCATTCAAAAGAATGTATTCACGCTCCGAGGCAGGCACCTTTCCTAACTCCGCAGAGGTGAGAGTCAACGGTCACTCAACTACCAGTTCATCGTTGATTACAACACCTTCACGGAATGTACTATACAGCCCAGGTAGCGCATGGACCCTCCCCATTTGGACCGGATACACAGCTGAAGCCCAGCTTGCATCGACCGCGTTGATTCACTTCCAGGTTGTCTCTTGGCTTCGATCTTACGCGTTGTGGTGATTTCCGGAGGCTTGGCATGGTCTTCACTTGGCGGTCCAAGCGGCACCGTCGGCAGGGATGAACTGCTTAGCAAGCGCCCCAGGGGTCACCCAAAACCGGCCAATGCGGGTCACTTGAAAACCGGCCAACGAGAATGAGGCCCGGGACGTTGATTTCGGCGCGAGCATTTAGCCTTTGTCGATATGCGCAACGTCTTGAACGAAGCAAAAAAAACAGCAGGTGATTGTCCTGGGACGACTCGGATGGCCGCTGCGGCGCATCGAGCAAGAGACTGGGGTGCGTCGAGAGACCGCCGGAGCCTACCTGTTTTCCTGCAACTCCGCCTTCGCCATTTTCGGAGGAGTAACGCCACTATTTTTATCGTTGCTTGCCCACCTCGATCGAATCAACCCTGCGCACTATGTTGAAAACGCCACTGTGGCGGGAATGGCGGCTATCTTGCTGACACCATCGGTTAGCACGTCCGATCAGGCCGGCCCTCGTGGAACTGTTTGAGGGCGCGTCGAGCGCGACGAAGTTCATCGTCGCATGGACTTCACTGAAGTGCCACCGGATCGATTGCCAAACGGCGGCTGAGTTCGGTCGCGCCCGCGCGTCGTACTCTTCCTTACTTATAAACCAACGCGCGAAAACCAGAGCGGAGCCAAGCAAATTCTTTCTCCGAAATATTTCCTGGCGGCGAGTGTCTATCACCCGAAGGAGAGTCGACGATGAATGCTGCTATGGTTTCTCTTGCCGCTGGGGCGGTGCGTCGACCGTGCCGAGCAGCGCCTGGCGCACTGGTCGTTCTGATGCAAGCAGGACTTTTACTACTTCGAAGACTATCGCCGTGGCATAAGTGACTGCGATCCAGACACAGACCTCTTCGATGGGCAGACCGGACCAGGCGCCGATAAAAAATCCGATCATCTGTTGGTGCTGGAATCCCCACCAGTGGTAGGGAACAGCCAGGGTGGCCTCCCAAAGCAAGCTGACAAGCAACATAAAGAAGAGCGTGAGGCTGAGGGCGCGCCAGTTGATGAAACGCCGTGCTACCGGGAAAAAGGAAACCGCCGGAAGGAGAGCCCCTACGACCAGGAACATAAAGTAGCCGGGGAACCCGGCCTGGTCTTCCGGTAAGGCGAGGTGCTTCTTATAGAACCACGCCGCGCCAATCAACGCCGCCGCAAGAATGAGCGAGGTGGGATGAAAATGCAGAAGGCGGCGCACCGTCTTGGCTTCACTGGGGTAGTCGATGACGTTGTACGCGGCTACCCAGAACTCGCCCAGCCAGACATAGAGAAGAAGAACCGCAAGAAAGCCAGTCAAATAGAAAACGTACTCTTCGAATGGGACTGGCCTACCGAGTGCGGGTGCGTGGATGCCCAGGGTGGCGCCGACGTTCGGATAATCGAAGAACCACTGTGCGAAAACAAAATCGAGCAGGCATCCCAGCGGTACGAGAATGGCCAGCGTCCACCAGAAGGCGCGCTGGGGAATGTGCAATCCCTCACTAGGCAGGAACCAAATGGCGATAAATGTGATGGGAACGATGAACAACAAAAGGCTAATGGTATAGCCATGCGGGGTCGAGCTTTGGTTGAGCGGAATGGGCGGAGCAGCGATTCGAACTGAGTGCAACGTGATAGCGGCTGGAATCACGATCATGGTTAGCATGGCGATAACGATCAGGGCGCAAGTCGTGGGGCTCGTGAGTCCGTGGGAGCGGTGCGCGGGCATACTCGACCTCCAGTTTGTGACGGTAGCGAGACCACAGAAACAGAATTTTTGAACCAGCAAGGATTCTAAGGTTAATGCCTAAGGTTTGTTTCACTCGGGCAGGTTTGCTATCGGGGGAACAATGCGCTGGGAGCTGAGGAATCAGGGAATCCGGAGTAAGGTCGGGTTTGTTCAACTTTATCCTCGGGAGCGTTCAACCCCGCAGTTCAGGGCGGGATATAAGCGACTTGGCAGCCAGGTCACAGGGGAGTCTTTTGCCGCTCAATGTACGTTTTCAAGAGGTTGATTGGAGCTCCACCACGAGACGCAGCGAAGTAAGATGGCGAGCAGAGGATGCCTTCCCGGTCGCGTCTGATTAGGCCAGGCGGTTGCAATCCCATGGTGAGCCGAAAGGCCAAGAAGGATCATCCCTGGCGCCAAGGCTATCAGGGTATCAGGCCAACCATCCGCATCCCGTGATAATCGCAGCTGGTTGGAATGCGCACTGTAACGATACAACCACCGCAAAAGGGGATATTTCTATCGAGCTTTGACGGACGAACAAGACGAACAACTAAATCTTGCGCGGGCAATAGGGATATGCTAGGAAGGAGCCCTAGGCAAGCGCTGCCGGCACCGACCTGTGCAGTACTTGAACAACATTCTGGAACAGGATCATCGAGCCATCAAACGCCGAG
>Ga0307474_10002195_pt1 | contig 14037 bp, 2 predicted proteins | sample atmos_gasesECM1C_2_FD_203312 | JGI IMG/M metagenome (GOLD analysis project Ga0307474, IMG submission 203312) | Hardwood forest soil microbial communities from Morgan-Monroe State Forest, Indiana, United States - atmos_gasesECM1C_05 | ecosystem: Environmental > Terrestrial > Soil > Temperate... | reverse complement strand
TCCAGGTAGTCGGCGTGAAGGTGACGTTTCCGCCGCCTCCACCACCCCCGCCGCCCGCCGCGAACTCAACTGCACCGGCGTCCACCGATCCGTTCTTCCGGTTGCTGCCGAAGAAGTCCTGGTTCGGGGCGTCGCCGTAGTTCGGGCTGCTGGACGGGATCAGGTTGATGACCGACGATCCCGCGGCCGGCGAGTAGTTGCCGAGCACGGCACCGCTAATCGGCTGGAACATGCTGAGCGGTCCCCAGCTCATGTTGATCCAGTTGTTGCCCTCGTCGATCGTTGCCGCTGGCGTGAGGTTGAAGACCGGGTTCGGAACCTGGGCGTCCGAGATGCCCGGAGGCACCTGGTAGCCCATCGCTCCCAACTCTGGCGGGACGCGCGAACCGTTGCAGTACTGGCTCAGGAACGTCGGGTTGCCCGAGCTGTTATGCAGGCCGTTAACGTTGTAATCGCCGCTGCCACCCAGCGTAGAGACAATCGAGTACGACGGAGCCAGCCTGCCAGCGTTGGTGCTGCCGGTATGGTTCGCCGGCCCAGTGTCGCCGCGCACGCCGAGATCCCAGTAGCTCACGCCTGTGGTGCAGGCGCCAGTGCCACCGGTGACGATCACACCGCCGCCGTTCGTAGTCGTGGCGTCCGTCTTCGGCTGACTCGGTGCCGGTGTCCCGGTGAAGGCGTTCTTCGTCGAGACCACGTTCTGCTGGTTCAAGGTTCCGGCGCCCAGCGGGCCCACGCCGATGAAGAAGGAGCGGTTCTGCCAGAACACGTCGTTCTCCAGCTTCGGATACGAGAACTTGCGGCAGTTCGCGTTCGTTGCGCTGTTGCCAGCGAAGTGTCCAGACGGGCAGGTAACCGTGGCGGGCAGGTTCGCCGCCAGCACCGCGCTGTTCTGGATACTGACCAGGCCAGCGGGCTGAGGCAGCGACGTAGTGCCGCAGTTCGAGGTGCAGGTCGGGCCGGACGAGCTGGCCAGAGGTGCACCCAGGGTATTGAACAGCACGCCAGACGAAGCCGTCGTGTCGTTGGAGACGATGGTGTTGTTGATGATGTTCACCGCCAGCGCATCCTGCAGGGAGATACCAGCACCGTCCCAGCCAGCCACGTTGTTGGCGATGATGTTGTTGGTCACGTTCACCGAGTACCACATGCTCGGAGTCCTCGGGAACGTGATCACGTCGGTGCCGTTGACGCCCTGGAAGCGCAGGCCGCCGCCGCTACCGCTATCAGCGCTGTTACCCAGGAACAAGTTGGCGTTGATCACCATGCCGGGCCCGGTACCGTCGCTCGGCGTGATCGCGCTTGGAGCCGAAATGCAATCCTGGTCGGTGGTCGCACCGCAGGCCGGATCGACGTCGGGCGCACCCATCACCAGCAGGCCGCCGCCGTTGGTCGGGATGGTCGGGTTCGTACTCTGGTTGAACAGGAACATGTTGTTCTCGATGTCCCCGTTCCAGCTGTACCCGATGTGGGCCACGCCGCCACCGTCACCGGTGCTCAGGTTGCCGCACACCCAGTTGTTGTTGAACTTGTAGTAGTCAGAACCGTTGCAGATGCTGACACCACCCGCGCCGGCCGGCGTCGCCGAGAACAATTCGTCGCCGGTCGAAGAGTTCGACGTGATCGAGTTGTGATGCATGTTCACGTTCAAGTCGAAGCAATAGGGCTGCTGCTGGTTCAGTTGCAGACCCGTCTGCTGGCAGGAGTCAGGAGCCGCATTGGTGCCGGACCCGAAGATATAGGCTCCGGGGAATTCGCCCTGGCCGACGTTGATGCCGCCCGACAGAGTTCCGGAGTTGCTGTTGATACGGTTGTTCGCGAGTTGCAGGTTGTGCGCCCAGCCGTGGACGTAGATGCCGCCGCCGCCCTGCGAGCTGTCGGTCACGGTCAAGCCGTCGATGCTCGACGGGTTGCACATGAAGTTGCTCGGGTACGGATTCGGGTTGTCATGGCAATGATCGCTCGAAGGCGCCGCGCCTCCCACGTTCTGCAGGAGCTGCGTTCCCGGTGGGAAGCCGCCCGCTTCGTTGCCGTCCGTCCAAGGATTGAGTCCGTTGAAGTTCAGACCCTTGGCCAGGACGGTGATCCCGGCTCCTTCAAGCGCGCCCATCAGGGTTGGCTCTTGCAGGAGTTCAGCCAGATTGCCGTTCTGCGTCGCATCCCAACCCACTGCAGCTTCCAGCGGCAGACGGTCGACCTGCGGAGCATTCGGCGCGCCCTTGAAGTCGTTCCAGCCTGCCATCGGGCAGCTGAAGTTGCCGCTCGAGTCGTATGGGTTGGAATTGCCGGTGCCGACGACAGGGTTCGTCCCTGACGTGTAAGGTTGGCCGTCGAGAGCCAATCCGAACAGGCAATTGACTTCGCGGCGCCACGTATCCAGCTTGCCCGCGGGATGCGTGTTCGCGTTGATGACGCTCGAGGCCGCTCCAACGCCTTGCAACCGGACCGGCTTCCACATCAGCAACAGCTCGTTGTGCGCCGCAGTAGTCGTCGTGCCGCCCGTCGGGAGACCCGACGCACCGGTGCTGGTAGTGCACGCGGACGATACCGCACCCACCGCGCAGTTCGGGTCGATGATGATCAGGTCGCCCGGATGCGCGTTATCGATGGCACTCTGGATCGACGCATTAGCAGCCACGTGCGTGGGGGCCTTGCCGCCGATCGTGACCGTCACCGTATCGATCGACTTGCTGCCGTTTGCGGCTTTGATGAACAACTGGCCGCACTCGGCGAACGATCCCTGGTACTGCGCCTGCTGTTGTACCGCGCAAGCCGGCACACCGCCGGGCACGGTGAGGACGATGGTGGTGTCGTTCCAGGTCGTAATGTTTGCGGCCGGAACGTTGACGCCACCGATGGTAACCGTCCCCTTGGCAGTACCGAAGCCGTAGTGACGGGTCACCGTCTTCTGGTTATAAGGAGCGACGGTCTGCTGCGGGCCAGAGTACGCGTTGTTCGGCACCTGCACGTCGCCAAGGGCGGTGATGGTGATTTGCTGCGTGCTCGTGCCCACCGCGGCCGATGCGGTCGCATTGCTGCCGCCGCCGCCGCTGATGGTGAAGGATGCGATGTTGCCGGCATAGCCTGCACCGCCACCGGTGAGGGCAATACCGTTCACACCCATGCTGGCGGAGCTGTTCGACAGAGTCGTCGAGCCACCGGTCCGGGACAAGCGGATCGTCGGCCTGCCGGTGTACCCGCTGCCTCCGGAGTTAACCACGAAGCTGATGGTCGTTCCGCTCTTCGTGGCGGTTGCGGTTGCGCCCGAGCCGCCGGCGCCGGTGATGGTGACCGTCGGATGCAGACCGAAGTTGCTGCAGCGATTGTTACCGCTCGTGGTGCAGGTGAAGCTGGAGATCGATACCAGCTTCAGGTCGGTGATCTGGCCGGTGCCGCCATCCGCATTCGGAGGAATGTTGAAGCTAGCAGGAGCCGTGTTGTAGCCACTGCCGGAGGTCAGCAAACTGATCGAAGCGATTGAATTCTTACCCACTCCGACCCACGGACCGATGCCATCGCCATCGACTTCCTTGATGGCCGGTACGCCAGGCGCTGCCGGGGTGCCGCCCGGATAAGCGCAATCCGGGTTGTTGTAGCCCGCGCCCGCGAAGGCTGAGGTGGGCACAACCGGCGTGTCCATGTACTGGGTCTGCCCAGGCATGAACGGAATTTCGTAGCAGAACTGGCTGTACTGCGGGTTATAGAGCGGATCGGTCATCATCTGCCCAGCGTGAGCGGGATCAGGAATCGGACCCGGATCGTTCATGCAGGTGACCATCATCGTCGGCGCGTACCCGGTTGGGTTCGGCGGATTGACTTCCCAGGTGGAGTAGGTCAAGCCGTCATAACTGCCCCAGTGGTCGGCGTACACGCGGGAGACTTCGGTTCCCGACCAGTCTTTGACCGAGATCGGCATGTTGGGCGGCGAGAACTTCTCACCGAACTGCGGCGAATACGGATCGAATTCAGAGGTGAAGTCGTCCGTGATCACGCCGGTGAAGTGAGCCGCGACGTGCGCCGAGGTGAAGATCCAGAACTTGGCCAGGGCCGCGGTCTGATCGTCGAGTTGCACTTCCTTGCGATCGCACAGGTTGCGTACCGAGCCGGCGAAGGGCGAGACTTCGTGCGACTGCGGGAAGAGACTGATGTAGTCAGGCACGACGCGCTTGGCGCCGACGCAGGGCCAGAAGGTCTCCACGCTGCCGGTGTCACCTTCGTGGCTCGGCAGGGTGGTGCGTCCGAGAGTCTGGGTTGGGTTCTGCGCGTTGGTAGCGTTGTAGAGGGAAGCAACTTCAGCCTGGTCCGGCAGAATATAGATCGCCGATCCAAGTCCCGGGAACTCCTGGGTTACCGGCGCGATGTAGTTGTCGCCGATCAGGATGTTCTTGTCTTCTTCCTTCACCAGTTCGTAGCCCGGGGGCACGATCATTTCGACCACGTACTTGCCGGCCGGGAGCATGGGGGTACCAACCCGATACGCGTCAGACGTGTCGGGGTTCGCCACGCAGCCCCACGGCTCAGTCCCGGACTGCATGTGGCAGTTGCTGGTCGCCGGCTTACCGGTGGTCGGGTTGTAGGTGACGATGCTGGGGAACGCATACATGCCGTCGTAGGGCGCTGGCTGTACCTGGTTCCAGTTATGCATGCCGTCGTAGCACTTGAACTGCGCATTGTTCGGCATTGGTGTGGTGCCGCCGGTGCCATGCAGTACGTGATTGTACTCATCGAGCCACATCGGCTGATTGAACAGCGAGAAGTAGAACAGGTCGGTGGTGGCCTGGCCCGGGCAGTTCATGTTCGGGAAGCCATCGGTACGGAAGCCCTGCGCCCAATCATCCCAGCTGCTGGTCTTGGTGGTATCGACAAGGTGCAGGGAGACGGTGCCATCCGGCGCCGTGCCTTCCTGGTACAGGTTGATGGTCACGCCCGGAACGTCCGGCGTCCAACTGGTGTGAATCAGCAGGCTCGGATCGTCGAACGGACGGGTGGAAGCATAGATCACTTCGCCGTGGATACCGCCAGTCTCGCCCACCGCGAATGGATGTCTGCCGAATTCCACGAAACTGTTCTGACCGGAGAAGCCCTGCCAGCCTTCCGACCCGAACCAGAACGGAGGATCGACGCGACCGGTGGAAAGAGGTTGCGAAAGATCAGTCAGAGAATCACCGGCGGGGCAATCCGCTGATGCGCAGTAACGCGCACCCGGAACGCGCAGGTTCACAGGCACAGAGACCTGCTCAGCCGTATTCGCGAGGCCGGCGCCGATGCCGGAGTTTCCGCAGGGAGCCGTCGGCGGCGTGGCGGAAGCGCCGCAAGGCGTTCCGTCCGCAGGACCACCCGCGTCATAGACGACGTGCACACCGGTGCTCTTGTAGCGCGTCGTGTCGGTTTCGATCACATACCAGCTGAACAGCGGGAAGACTTCGTTGAAGCCCGCGTTGCCAGCGAGGTCGGTGTTGTTGAAGTTCGAGTAGCTGCCGTCACGGAAGCGAATGTTGGTGGCCACCAGCGTCAATCCAGGTTCGGTACCGGGTGCGCCATCCTGGACGCCATCGTAGTTCGCATCGATGAACGACTTGGTGTAGATGTTGGCCTGCCACTGGTTCATGGCAATCTGGCCCATATCGACGTTGGCACCGCCGCCCAGACGTACGGGCGTTGAAAGTCCGTCCACCAGCATGTCGTTCCACTGGTCGAACACGGTCACGCGCCAATCGCCATCCGGCAGTCCGCTCATCGAGAAGTTTCCGTTGGCGTCGCACTTGGTGAAAGAGAAGTCCTCAGCGTCCGGGTCGCCGAAGCTCACGTAGCACTGGGTGAACGCGAAGCTGCTGTTGTCCCCGCTGCTATAGAGACGCTCGTCCGGAGTGCGGCTCATGCGCTCCATGGTGACGGTACCGTGGATCGAGTTCGTGCAGCCGCCGGTCCCGAGCAGGGTCGGGTCGAGGCCGCTGCAAACTGTCGCCTTGCGACCGTTGATGATGGCCGGGTTGGCGAAGCCGATGGACACGTGGTATCCGGCCGGCCCGAACTCCTGGAAGAAGCTCGGTTCGCCGATGCGCAGGAAGGAGTCATGCGCCTTCTGCCCGTCGAGGGTGTTGGTCTGCAGCCACTCTTCGCCGCGTCCGATGCGGTCCGCTGCGGGAGTTGCTACAACGCCGTAACGTCCAGGCATCAGGTTGGCCACAACCGCCTGGCCAGCCAGGGGCGAGAGCGTGACGCCGTCCGCTTCGTACTTCGGACAGGTCACGATCGTGCCGGTGATGCCGGTCTGGTTGGGATCGTTCACGCCCTGGCGGGCATTCACCGTAATCGGGCAGGCATCGATGTTGCTGTTGGCCGGATCAGGAGTTCCTGCGAGGCTGTTCACCAATGGCTGGTTGAACATGTCGTAGGTCATCTGACCGGTCGCGTCGCCGCTGCCGCCGGCATCGTCGAACAGCGTGATGTTGAAGCCGCCGAGACCGCCTTCGTTGGGCGACAACACGTCGATACCGCCGCCACCATCCTGCTCGCCGTTCAGCGGGAAGTCATCTTCGAATACGAAGACCGACAGCTTCGACGGCGGATACGGGGAAGGCTGCGACAGAATGGTGACCGCCTTCTGTCCGGGAGCGATGGGAGCGCCGCCCATGCCGTGACCGCATAGCGTGGGGTCATAGTTGGGGTCGGTGCTGGGCGGGCAAGCCGCAAGGTTCACCGCGATGAACGGGTTGCCCGCGTCGCCAGGGAGCACCGAAATGTAATAGTGCTTCAACGGGTCGAGGGCGACGCTGGCCGGATCGACGATGGTCTGTTCCACACCCGGCCGGCAAACACCGTTGCCCACGTCGCAAACTACCGGGATGTGCTGCCCGGACGTCGCGCTGCAACCCGCTGGAACTCCCGGCGAAGTGCAGGGCGGCGCCGCATCAAACATGGTCTGGCCCGATTCGCAAGCTACCGCCGACCCAGTCGGACCGACGCAGCCGGTCGCGACCAGTGGCATGTAGCTGGTGTGGAAGTTCGTGCCGAAGGTCGGGACGATCCCGCTCGCCGAAGTCGGACATCCCGCCGGCGGTGGGTTCGTGGTGCACTTCGGGTCGATATAGAAGGTGCGGTCTTCTTCAATCACCCAGCGATAGTCGTTGATCGCTGTGCCGGCCTTGCCATCCACCACCGAAACCGTCAGGCCGCTTCCGGCCGGGAAGATAACGGTGACCGTCGCGGTCGAGCCACTCACGGTGCCCTGTGAGTTCTGCGCCTTATAGGTAAAGGTATACGTGCCGGGCGCGCTGACGTTGGCATTGAAGCCACCATTGGGATCGACTGTGACCGTGCCCGTGCCAGAACCGCTCAAAGCTGACACCGTCCCTGGCGCCACGATGAGAGGATGACCGTCCTTGTCACTGTCGGCCACCAGAATTCCCGGAGGCGCGATCGACAGGTGCGTGGCCACGTTCGAGGTGAACGAGGTGTTGCCCATCGTGATGTTGCTGCCGGCCTCGAGACAGGTACCAGCGGCGCAGGTGCCCAGCGACACCGAAGTCATGATGCCCGATGAACACGTCGCTCCCGTCACGCTGCCGTTGGCGCAGTAGGTGAAGGAGTCCGTGGTGGCGGCGGAATTCGGTACATACACAAACGTACCGTCTGCGTTCAGCGTAACCGTGCCGTTCGTTGGGGCGGCCAGGAGATGAACCCCGTACACGTTGGTATCGTTCGCGATCACGCCCTTGCCGGGATCCGAAACGGTGAGGGTGGTGTTGGGGACCAGGATGTAATTATCGGGTCGGGCCGTGGCGCCAGCCAGCGAGGGGACACCACTCGGGAAGGTCGAGCCATTCGTCGCGATGTAGGCCAGCATGCCCGCATCACGTCCGATGGCGTTGCCCGAAAGGCTCAACTCGCGATCGAAAACCGGGAGGGCTGAACCGCCGCTTGCCGGCACGTTGATCATCACGTCGTACGTCTTGCCGGCGGGCATGAAGACTTCGCTCTGCAGGCGAGTCACGCCGGGCAGAGGGTTGCCATCTTCTGCGATCAGGCCAAAGCCCGCCGGAGGTGTGGCTCCAGTTCCGAGTTGCGCGCCCACGATCGAAGGCACGTGCATACGCAAGCCGGCGTTCACCATGCGGACGAGAAGACTACCGGTGATGGCGCCAGTAGCAGTTCCTTGCGTCGCGCCGAACACTGATGCAGCGGCGTGAGTCTTGTCGAACGCCACACCGTTAATGAGGTAATAGAGCGGGATGTAATTTACGGCCGGCGGATAGCACTGGCCGAAGGTCGGCGAACCCGGATAGCCGCAACCGCCGGGCTGTCCCGACCACACCGTGGTCTCGCTGAAGCCAGGCGTGGCGACAGCCTTGGCGACCGCGTTGTTCTGAACGGGATCGATTTCGCTGAAGAGCAAATTAACTTCAGCATTGTAAGCAGCGGCCGTCAGACAGGTTCCGGCAGTGGCTCCCGGGTAAGCGCAGCCTGGGCCAGTGGTCCCACTCGCAGTGGGCGCACTCGTTACCACGAGGATTCCATACAGACCCATCGGACCCTGAATGGAAGGATGGGTGCCGGATTCAAGCAAGTAGGTGCCCGGCCGCAGGTTGGCCCACGCGGGCAGCAAGGTGGTCGCGCCCGAGGCAACTTCGGTCGAGAACGATTGCACGCGCGGCCCCTGAGGTGGAGGCGTGCCCACTCCGACCGGGGTCGCGCCCGGCGGCGTGCCAGCGATCGGCCAAGTGACCGGCTGGGAGTTGGTGTGATCCGGACTGGTAGTGCAGGTCGCGCCGCCAGTAGTGCAAGTCCCGCCAACCGTTCCCAGGCCGCCACCCAACTGGCCCACGATCGTGATCGATGTCGGTACCGGGGCGGGGAGACTATTCGTCAGGTTAATTGTCAGACCGCCGGAGGCACCGGTGGGCACGGTGATTACGACTGGAGACCATGTCCCCGCAGGCGCAGCCGGATTCAGCGAGGCGCAGCTTGCAGAGCCTCCGCTCGGGGTACCGCAGGCGTAACCCCACATGGCCACGGTAGAACCGTCGGGCAGGGTCAAACTGGTCTGCGCGGCGGTCAGGTTCACCTGCTGCTGCGCTGCAGACATGCCCACTCCGAAGAGGAGAATGGTTACCGCGAATACCGCTGTCTTCAGAGTTCCTTTGAGAAAGTTGGATCGCATCGCTATTCTCCTCAATTAGTTCGACTCGTCGATTACAAATTCCCGGGAATCAACCAGCATCATCATCAGCATGCCGCCAGGGAAAATATTGTTGGTGGTGATTTCGCGCTCGTTGTGCGAGTGCCACATGAAGGCAAAGCCGGCCTCGGAGGAGGGAGGATTGGCGATTGTGCCTGAAGGCGGCGTAGTGCCGGTCGGTCCAGTCGCGCGTACCGTCGCGTCGGGTCCAAGGTAAGGACTGCCACCGTACCAGGCGCCGTTGGTGAAGAGGTTCGGATCGGGCAGAGTAACCGGACCGCCGCCGGCTACATCGCCGAACGGATAAGCCTGGACCGGCTTGTTGTGATCCTGGCACCACTCGTAGTAGTTGATCGAGCCATACGCGGTTGAACTGGTGTTGTAGCCGTTGGCGTCGGGAGTGCAGGTCGCGACCGCATCCGTGTGGGCGTTGGTGTGACCGTACGCATCCCAGTTCAGGCCCTTCGCGGTCCAGTAGAAGATGCCGTCAAAGGCCAGGCCCGGCGTCGTCGTGGTCGTGAAGAGCAGCGGGCCGGCGAGATTCGTTTCAGCGGCAGCGTTGGAAGCCAGAATCAAGTTGCCGTCGCGGCCGAGGATGCGCACGTGATTGCCGTGCTCGTGGAACGGATGCTGCCAGCGACCCTGTCCGATAACCCGCAACAGCACGAGTTCACCCGGATGCATATGGGGATCGCCGTTGTAGGGCTGGTGCGGATACTGGGTCGCATAGTTCGGATCCATGTCATCAGGCATGGAGCGTCCGTTAATCATGAAGTACGCCGGGTGATAGGGCTCGGTGGCGACTTCAAGGCTGCATCCCACAGCGCCAGCAGTGCAGCTGCCGAGTGCCAGGACCTGCGCTTGCGCCTGGCTGTGAATCCGCGGATCCATTTCAGAGAACTGGAACAGATACTCGCGGTCGTAGCAGGTGCGGGCATTGTCGTAGGCCGCGTGCGCCAGACGGAAATCGCTTTCCGCCTTCAGCGCTCCGGTCACGCCGAACAAGTTCGTGCGAACTGCCGGATTGTCGCAGCTGGCCTGCGCGGTGGCGGGCAACACGATGATCGCTCCGAACATGCCCATTTCCACCTGCAGATCGCTCTGCGAGCCGCTGTAGTAGGCGCGGGTTCCAGGGGATCCAGCTGTGAAGGTGTAAGTTACGGTCTGGCCCGGGGCCGCTTCCGCCGTGAGAAGTCCCGGCGTGCCGCCGCTCGTCGTCACCTTGAACCCAGGGAACAGAATCGAGGTGTTGCCCGCAGGCGTAGGAAGGTTGTTGGTCAGATTGACCGTCACCGTTTGGTTTTCGGTAACGATGAGCGTTGGTCCCGGCACCTGCATGGTGTTGCAGGTGGGCGTCGTGGTGATCGTGGACGGCAGATAGCTTGGGCTGCTGCCGGTCACGCAACCGTAACCCCACGAATAGACCATCTGTCCATCGGGCTGAGTGATGTAAGCCGCTTGCGCCGTCAGGTTGAAGGTGCCCGCCGTGCCGGTGCCGCTGATGCCAGGTGCTGCCGCGAAGGCCGTTGTCGCCGCGAGCAGGAGCGCCACTACCACCATCGGGAGCAATTGTGTTTTTGAGATCGCTTTTTTCATGTTCGTCGCCTTCATTGCTGCGCTCCTAGTTCACGCGAACTTCAGTCATCAGCCCGCCGAAGTTTTCCGCGTCGTTCGACAGGTGATCGAGATTCGGGGTGTAGAGGAAATAAGTGCCCGCGGCCATCGGCGTCGTGCAGGTTGACGATGGGTCGCTGGGGTTGCTGCGAGCCAGGCAAGTATCGAGAATCACGTCGAGCGACTCGCCGCCGCCCAGAGTGATCGAGTTCGTGGTGTAGTACAGGTTGTTGCCCGCCTGATCGCGCAGCAACTTGGCGTTGTAGCCGATTACCTGCATTGGAACGCCGAGCGAGGCGAGGGTCTGATACTCGCTGACGTCCAGGTCAGAAATACGCAGCAGCGCCCGCTTACCGGCGGGGATGGTGACGATCGCTGACAACGGCTGCGAGAAGTGGTTCACGCCATCGGCCGATTGCGTCTGCAACGCGCCCGCGGTGATGGTGTCGGGATAACTGCGGCCGTTCAACAGGAAGTACTTGTCCTTCATGTCCGCGAACCCTTCCGGGTTGAACGTCATGCCGACAAAGTGGAAGTTGGGATCGAAGCCGTGAATCTGCAGGGGGTACTCGATGTCGTAGTAGGTGGAACCGTCACCGTCGTTGTAGGCGTAGCCGGCAGTGCCGCCGTTGAGAACCGTCGCTTTTCCAGTGGCACCGGTATTGACGATCGGGAGCGGGTGGCTGCACAGAATGTCGTTCGCAGAAACGCAAGCCATGCGCAGATCCGCATCCTGCATCTGGCGCGCGGCATAGAGCGGACCCGTTACGCGATCCTGGCGTGGGCGCACATACAACTGACCCACCATGCCCATCTGCAAGTGTTCGGGAGGCGTGATGTGGCAGTGCCAGAAGTAAGTACCGGCGTCGGGAGCCAGGTAGTAATAGGTGAAGCTGGCGCCGATGTTGATGGCGACCGACGCGTCGGGCACGCCGTCATAGAACGACGACGCGTTCGGGTATCCGTGGAAGTGGACCGTGTGCTGCTCGAACAAGTCGGGGCGCATGATCATGCCCACGTTGGTCAGGGTGAGGAAGAACTCGTCATCTTCGTCAATCGCCATCAGGGGGGCGGGGATGTTTCCGTTCATCACGCCCACATCCATGATCTGGCGGGGATCGACGTGGCCATCCATGCGGGCAGGAATGCCGGCACTCGCGGTTTGCGATTCGAGCACGTCGGCCAGGCCCGTGGGTGTGGGAGTGCCCGTCGATGTTTGAGAGAAGGTGAAGTTGTCAGAGGACGGGAAGCCGTAGTAGACAACGCCCGCGGCGTTGGCAGCGCCGATCGCCGGCAGCGGCGGGGTGGTCGGAAACCCGATGCTGTCGACCTTCCACGTGCCGTTATACCCGGCTGCAGCTCCGGAGATGGTCACTGTGTCGCCAACGTTGATGCCCAGAGGAGCGTTGGTCTGCACCGTCACGCGATGCGGCGTAGCCGATGTGACCGCGTCTTCCGCGATGTCGTAAATCGAGACCAGATTCGGAATGTCCATGGCCAGACCGATGGCGCCATTGAACGGCTTGCCATCGCTGCCGGTGAAATTCGCCATGCCACTCGTGGCCGGATCGCCAGGCGCAACCACGCCGGGATAGATCTGGTTGAACACGTTCGGGAACTGGGTTCCCGGCTTGCCGTTGGCGATATCGGCGAGCCCGGACAAGGGGCCGAAAGAGAACATGTAAGTCTGCGTGCCGTCGCCCATCGTGGAGTAGCCGTCACCGCCCGAGATCTGCTGACACTTGATCGCGCCGTTCACGTTCGCGGGTGCTGCGGGATACCCGTTGGTGCCCGAATAAGTCGGTCCAACGAACGCCGGCTCGGAGTTGTTGACACCCGTTTTACTGGGGTCGGGGTGGGTGATGGTGCTGGTTGGGCATTGCACGCGGAACGACTGGGCGCTTGCGGCGACTGTCCCAAGACAGATTAGAAGTATTGGCAACCAAACCTGGTGCGGCTTTCTCATAACTAAGCGGCCTCCTTCCGGACCAGCCGGCGCACGTGGCGCCTTGTTGCATTTAGGGAGAGGTGACGTGAAGGAACCGGGGGTTGAATGTCCGCCAGCAGATCGCGCGCAGGAATTTCGCTGGACACACGCGTAGCTTCGTTGTCGAAGCGCATGGCGTAAGCGAGCAAATCCTGTTCGTCGAACAAGCTGGCGCCCTGTTGGGCCAAAGGGACTCCTCCACAGAACCCCACATCAAAATGTGGAATGTATCGTTAGGCACGAGGCGAGGGAGTAAAAGCGCCTGTGCTTGCCATCTTCAATTTGGGGGAGGCTGTATCGCCAGGAGGGAGTCTGGCGCGCCAAGAACTGACGTGAGATTAGGCGAGGTAGTTACCTCTGTCTACGTCCACATGAATGATACGTGCGCCAAATTTCGCTTCTGAAGCACGATGTCCGTCGGTAACCAGTTCCGTTTCGAGATGGGTCGACAAGGTGAAGGGTAACGGTGTGAAGATTTTCAACCGCGCTCATTGTTCGCGAGGTACACAACCTCACGACATCGATTTATTAGGAGTGTCTTCCACCCAGGAACGCCAGGCCTACGCTTTTAAGCAGCAGTGCGACCAGCTCGGTTTGCCGATGCACTCCCGTCTTTTTGAAGATGCGGCGCAGATGCGTGCAGGCGGTCGGACGACTGAAGCCGAGCGCTTCGCAACAATCTTCGAGCGCGCTGCCTTCCATCAGACGGCTCGCCAGCCGCGCTTCGGTCGGCGTGAGCCGGTAGAGCTCCTGCAATTCGGCTTCAATCGAGCCGAGCGGCAACGCAGAATCCAGGATCATCAACAGCAATGCCGATTCGCTGGTCGCGCCGTCGACCGGTGACGTGCAGGCGTGCATGAACACTGTAAGTGGGCGCTTGCCTGGACCGCGCGAAACCGCGAGAACACTGCCGTTTTCGAAGGTTCGCCGCTTACGCCGGGTGCGCTCTTGCTCGATCTCCAGGAACGATCGGCCCGCTTCCTGGGTCACGCACAGCACTCCGTTTTGATTGCGCATCAGGGCGTCCCCGGCAGCAAGTACACCCTCAGCGACTTCGTTATGCCCAAGGATTTCGCCACGCTCGGAACACAGAACCAGTCCGATATGCAGTTGAGAGAGTGCGTCGAGAGCGGCGTGCTGGATGCAATCGACTGCCGCCTGGAAGTCAGGTGCCGCTTGTTGGCTCGCCGCTGTTGCAGACCTTTCCTCTTTGTGCGCCTTACGCGCGGCGACGCTCAGCTCGCGGCAAGCTGGAGTT
>Ga0307474_10002194_pt1 | contig 14038 bp, 15 predicted proteins | sample atmos_gasesECM1C_2_FD_203312 | JGI IMG/M metagenome (GOLD analysis project Ga0307474, IMG submission 203312) | Hardwood forest soil microbial communities from Morgan-Monroe State Forest, Indiana, United States - atmos_gasesECM1C_05 | ecosystem: Environmental > Terrestrial > Soil > Temperate... | reverse complement strand
AGCAAAGAAGGCGAAGAAGAAGGTAGCTAAGAAAAAGGCCGCTAAGAAAAAGTAAGCCTTCGAAAGTAATCAACTGTGCCCGCGTAAGCGGGCACAGTTGTTTCTGAAGCCAGGAAATTTCGCGTGTCATCGGATCAGTCAACGGAAAAAAAACGCCGCGCCGCGGAAGCCGCGGCCAGCTACATCGAAGACGGCATGGTGTTGGGTATTGGCACCGGATCCACCGTAAATCAACTCATCGAAGTGCTGAAAGACCGCAAAATCCAGCTCTCCGGCGCGGTCTCGAGTTCGCGCCAAACTTCGGAAAAATTGCGCGCCGCCGGGTATGAAGAACTCGAGTTGAATACTTCAGGCGATCTAAATCTCTATATCGACGGCGCCGATGAGGCCACCGCCGACGGGGCTCTGATCAAGGGCGGCGGTGCCGCGCTGACGCGCGAAAAAGTGATCGCCGCCGCCTCGAAGCGCTTCGTCTGCATCATCGACGACTCCAAGCTGGTACCCGTGCTGGGCGCCTTCCCGCTCCCCGTTGAAGTCATACCCATGGCTCGCTCCTACGTGGCGCGACAGCTCGTGAAGCTCGGCGGGCAGCCGGTATGGCGCGAGGGGGTTCTCACCGACAACGGTAATCCGATCTTGGATGTGCACAATCTCAAGATCACCGAGCCCAAAACCTTGGAATCCACCATCAATCAAATCGCGGGCGTGGTGACCGTGGGGCTCTTCGCCCGCCGCCGCGCGGACGTGCTCATCATCGCGGGGAACGCGGGCGTCCGAACCCTAGATCTCTAGGCGGGTACCGATCTCGACCACCCGGTTGTGCGGCAATCCGTAGTAGTCGCCGATGACTTGCGCATTGCGCGCCATCTGCATGAATGCGCGGCGGCGCAGGGGCGGCAGATCGGAGCGGCGGCCGGGAAGCAATTCCTCCCGGCTCAGGAAATACGTGGTCGCTTCCGGATCGTAGGGTACGCCATGGCTTTCCGCCTCGCGCAAAATCGCGGTGATGTTCGGCTTCTCCATGAACCCTACCTGGGCCACCACCCTGACGATGCCTTCGCAAACGGGGGTGACGGTCAAACGCTTGGCCGCGGGTACGCGCGGCACTTCGCGGGTCACCACGGTCAGGAGCACCACCCGCTCGTGCATGACCCGATTGAATTTGATGTTGTTGAGCAGGGCGCGCGGAATTCCCGACGCCTTTTGATCGAGGAAAATCGACGTGCCCGCGACGCGTACCGGCGGGTCCAATTTCAAGTCCTCGATGAAATCGCGCACCGGTTTTTGTTCGCGCAGCAGCCGAGCCATGAGCGAGGCGCGGCCGCTTTGCCAGGTCTGCATCAGCCAGAATATCGTCAGGCCGGATACCAGCGGAACCCAGCCGCCGTCCTCGAGCTTGGTCAGATTGGCGAGCAGGAAAGCGATGTCGACGATGAACAGCAGCGACAACCCGGTGCGCAGCAGCCGGCTGTCCTTGCCGGTCCGGGATTTGATGAGACTCAAGGTCAGGGGGGTCACGATGGTCATGGCGCCGGACACCGCCAAGCCATACGCTCCGCCCAACGCCGCGGAGCTGCCGAAACCCACGACCAACGTCAGTGCCGCAACCATCAGAATCCAATTCATGGTCGGCACATAAATCTGACCGGCGACGTCCGCCGAAGAGTGTTCGACTCGCAGGCGCGGCAAGAGTCCCAAGCTCACCGCCTGTGTGGTGACTGAAAAGACCCCGGAGATGACCGCTTGGGAGGCAATGACGGTGGCCGCGGTTGCCAAGATCACGAGCGGCCACAAAGACCACGCGGGCGCCATCAAGTAAAACGGATTGCTGATGGCAGCCGGATTTTCGATCAGCATCGCGCCCTGTCCAAAATAATTGCAGACCAGCGCCGGCATGACGATGCACATCCAGCCCAAGCGAATCGGCGCCTTGCCGAAATGACCCATGTCGGCGTAGAGCGCTTCGCCGCCGGTCACACACAAAAATACGCCGGCGAGCACGGCGAGCGAGCCGACCTGATGCTGAGCCAGCAAGCCGATGGCGCGCGACGGATCGATCGCCATCAACACGCCGGGCTCGCGCACGATCCAAGAAACACCCATCACCGACAGGATCGCGAACCAAAAAAGCATGACCGGGCCAAATATTTTTCCGACCGAGCCCGTACCATTTTTCTGAATGACGAACAGCAGGACCAGTACCACCAGGGTTATCGGCAGCACCGGGATCTGTGCGTCGGGTGCGGCTATATGCAGGCCTTCGACGGCGCTCAATACCGATATTGCGGGCGTGATGGCGCCATCCGCGAAGAACAGCGAAGCGCCCAAGATACCCAAGGTCCCGTAGAGTTTTCGGCGCGGACTCGCCCGCGCCGTGTTCACCACGAGCGCGGTCAGCGCCAGCACGCCGCCCTCGCCCTTATTGTCGGCGTTGAGCACCACCAGCACGTACTTGAGCAGGATGACGAGAACCAACGACCAGAAGATCAGCGACAGCACGCCCAGGACATGGTCCGGGGTCACGGCAATTCCGGGCCCCACAAAACAGGCCGACATGGCATACAGGGGGCTCGTGCCGATATCGCCGAACACAACGCCGAGCGCAGCAAGCGCCATGGGCGCGAGCCGTTGACTCGAATGGTGCTCGCCCGACATCTATGGACCCGTCTTAAGTTAAGAAAAGGGCCCACAACGGTGGGCCCTGTTTGGCTGGGGGACTAGGATTCGAACCTAGGTAAACGGTGTCAGAGACCGTTGTCCTACCACTAGACGATCCCCCAAATCCGATCGATCGTTTAGCCGGGAGGCCGAAATCGCTCTCTTGATTATCGTTTGGAGAACTGGGTGCCGCGACGCGCCTTGCGCCGGCCGACTTTCTTGCGCTCCACTTCGCGCGCATCGCGCGTAACGAAACCGGCTTTACGCAGAGGCGAACGCAGAGTCTCATCATAGGCCATGAGGGCGCGCGTAATCCCGTGGCGAATTGCACCGGCCTGGCCGGTGATTCCGCCGCCTTCGACGTGCGCATCGACATCGAATTTGCCGTCGAGTTGTACCGCGCCAAAAGGCTGCTGCACGATCATGCGGCCGGTTTCGCGGCCAAAGAATTCATCCAACGTTCGGCCGTTGATCGACACCTTGCCGGTGCCTTGACGCAGGTAAACCCGCGCGCTGGAAGTTTTGCGGCGGCCGGTGCCGTAGAAAGAGTTGGCGGCTGTATTTGCCATTGATTGTCCTAGAAATTAAATTTCCAGCGCCTTGGGCTGCTGTGCTTGATGGGGATGATCTTTGCCGCCGAATACATGCAGCTTCTTATACATGCGCCGGCCCAGGGGGCCCTTCGGCAGCATGCCCTTGACGGCGAACTGAATTGCGCGCTCCGGGTGTTCCTGCAGAAGCTTGCCCAGCGAGATGCTTTTCAAGTTCCCGACGTAGCCGGTATGCTGGTGGTAGAACTTGTCCGTGAGTTTGGCGCCCGTGACGCGCACTTCGCCGGCATTGACGACGACGATGTGATCGCCAAGGTCTTGATGCGGCGCATAATTCGGCTTGTGCTTGCCCTTCAAGCGATGCGCTATTTCCGAGGCCAAACGGCCCAGGGTTTTGCCTGCGGCGTCGACTAGAAACCAGTCGCCGCGTGTTTCTTCAGGCTTTGAAAATACGGTATACATGGAAGTGCTCAACAATAGGGTCTTGACGAAAGGCGCGAAAGTGTACAGAACAGCGCGGGTAGATGCCAGCCTTAGAATCCGCGGCTTTACCGGCCTATAATATAATGTATCGATGAATACACGTACCCTCGGGCTGCAAGACCGCGTAATTGGCGAAATAGACAAGATAATCAAGACCTTAACGTTATCGCCGCGAGCCTCCCGGGGGGTTCCCCAGACCGCCGCCGGCGAGGCGCTGCCGGAAACGGAGCGCGCAGAATCGGTGCGTTTGATGCGGGTGAATCACGCCGGAGAGGTGGCGGCCCAAGCCCTGTACCAGGGTCAGGCGCTCACCGCTCGGGATCCACAGGTCAAATCTGCAATGAACGAGGCCGCCGCCGAGGAAATCGATCATTTGGCCTGGTGCGAACAACGTCTGAAGGAATTGAAAGGCCGGCCCAGCCTATTGAACCCGCTTTGGTACGTAGGCTCCCTGACGCTCGGCGCTTTGGCGGGCGCTTTGGGCGACAGAGCGAGCCTCGGCTTCATCGCCGAGACTGAAAAACAGGTCGAATCGCATTTGCGCGATCACTTGGAGCGCTTGAGCCCGAAGGATCTACGCAGCCGCGCCATCCTGACGCAGATGACTCACGATGAGATGAAGCACGGTGCGAAAGCCGCCTCGATGGGAGGTAAACCGTTGCCATTTCCAATAACATTGGCGATGCGCGCGACGTCGCGGCTGATGACGCGCGGCTCGTATTGGATTTAGTAGAGTCCCCTTAGTGCTTGCGATTCCGGGACTTATGTAATAAAACGTGCGCCAGCATCGGCGTTTAACCGACGACAAAACCAGCGGGAGTGAACATGGAAGAAGGGGCAAAAGCCTTAAGCGATATCCCAGCGATCAATCGTTTCTTGAGCTACTGCCGCATTCGGACAGTCCCGTCAAAGACCGTGATCATTCACGCCGGCGATCTGCCGGACATTTTGTACTACATCATTTCCGGCTCCGTCGAGGTCATGATCGAAGACGAAGACGGCAACGAAATGGTGCTCGCCTATTTGAACAAGGGCCAGTTCTTCGGCGAAATGGGCTTGTTTTACGAACAGCCGACACGCAGCGCGTGGGTCCGTACCCGCCAGCAATCCGAACTCGCCGAAATGACTTATCCGCGCTTTCGCCAGATCGCCGCTGAAAGTCCCGGCTTGATTTTCGAATTGGCGACGCAGTTGGCAACGCGCCTGGATCGCACCAACCGCAAGCTCGGCGATCTTGCCTTCGTCGACGTCACCGGCCGCGTCGCCCACGCCATCATGGATTTGTGCGGTGAGCCCGATGCGATGACACATCCCGAAGGCATGCAAATCAAAGTCAGCCGGCAGGAGTTGTCACGCCTCGTGGGTTGTTCCCGCGAGATGGCGGGGCGCGTTCTCAAGGTGCTCGAGGAACAGGGACTGCTGCGCGCCACGGGGAAAACCATCGTGGTGTTCAACGCGCGACCAAAGGTCAAGACGCGTCCCTTGATCGTTCCGGTGAGAGCGGGCGCGAACGCGGGCGGTGCCAAGCCCGCGCGTGCGGAGCAGCCGGATGACGAAGAAGATGAGGATGAGGACGACGACGAGTAGAGGCTTAGCCGCCTTGAACCGTTGGCTATTTTCCGCCGATTTCGATCTGCGCGCGCATCGCCTTGATGGTGCGCGCGTAGTCCGCGCTGCCAAAAATCGCCGAACCCGAGACAAATGTATCGGCGCCGGCTTTGGCTATGCTCGCGGCATTCTCCACCTTCACGCCGCCGTCGATTTCCAGGCGAATATCCCGCCCCGCCGCCTTGATACGCGCGCGCGCTTCGCCGAGTTTGGGCAGGACTTCCGGAATGAATTCCTGGCCGCCGAAGCCGGGATTCACCGACATCAATAAAATGACGTCGATCTTGTCGATCACGTAGTCCAGCCAATTTAACGATGTTGCCGGATTGAACACCAAGCCCGGCTTGCATCCCGAATGGCGGATGAGCTGAATGGTGCGATCCACATGCTGCGTGGCTTCGGGATGAAAGCTGATGTTGGTCGCGCCGGCCTTCGCGAAGTCCACCACCAGAGGATCGACCGGCGACACCATCAGATGCACATCGATGGGCGCCTTCACTCCGGCCTTGCGTAACGCCTGACAGACCACAGGCCCGACGGTCAGGTTCGGCACGTAGTGATTGTCCATCACGTCGAAATGGATCCAGTCAGCCCCGGCAGCCAGCACCGAATTGACCTCCTCGCCGAGGCGCGCGAAGTCGGCGGACAGGATCGAACATGCAATGATGCTGCCCATCAACGCATGCCCCGCGCCGCGCGAATGCTTTCGTAGGCTTCCTGGATTCGCTGAGTTTTTTCTTTCGCCATTTGCGCCATCGACTCCGGCAGACCGTTGGCCACGAGCTTATCAGGATGATGCCGGCTCATCTGGCGCCGGTACGCCTTGACGAGCTCCGCATCGCTGATGCTAGCGTCGACCTCGAGCTCTGCATAGCATTCTGCCAAGTTATTCGACCGGGCGCGCGACCCGTTCTGCCGCGCGCGCAGCGATGCCTCCATATTCGCGAATTCAAGCTCCGAAAGGCCGAGCCGCGCTGCAATCCCCGCGAGTATGCGGCGGGCCGGGGGCGAAATGCCGTTGCCGGCGAGGGCTGCGCGCAGTTGCAGATCCACGAACGCGCGCAGCAGATCGTAGCGCAACCCACAGGTCTCGCGCAGCCGCTCGACGCTGATCTCGGCGTCGTAGCCCGCTGACTTGCCGGTCGTGAAGCAGGCGATGGCCGCGGCAACATCGGACGGCCCCAAGTTGAACTCCTGCATCACCCGCCGCGCCGCATCGATCTCAGCCTCGGATACGCGGCCATCGGATTTCGCGACATAGCCCATGATTTCGAAGGTGGTGCGAAAGAATTCGCTGGAGATCGAGGCCGCTGCGTTGGAGGCCGCAGCGCGAACGCCCGCCTTCGGATCGAGCATATAGCCAATGATGGCGCCGGCCACCGCTCCCCAGGCGCTCCGGGTGAGCAGAAAACCAATCATTGCCCCAAATAGAATGCCATTCCAACTCATTCGCGTTGACCTACACGCCGTGTCCCGCCACAATCGCCGACCTTCAATGGTAGCAGTCGCGAGCGCTTGCACATGGAACAGGTTTCGCATTCGGCACCGCTTTTTGAGTCGCGCTTGCGCAGCCTCAAAAAAATACACCAGGGGAAGGTGCGCGATATTTACGATGTGGACGATCAGCACTTGCTCATCGTCGCCACTGATCGGCTGTCAGCGTTCGACGTCGTGCTGCCTGACCCGATTCCATTCAAAGGCCAAGTACTGACCCAGATTTCGCTGTTCTGGTTCGGGAAAACCGCTCACATCGCGCCCAATCATCTGTCGGAACTGCGCGTCGAGGATGTCGTCAGCGACGCGCAGGAACGCGCGCAGCTCGAGGGCCGCGCCATGGTGGTGAAGAAGCTCCAAGCCTTGCCGCTCGAAGCGGTGGTGCGGGGTTATCTCATCGGTTCAGGCTACAAGGACTACAAGGCGCACGGCTCGATCTGCGGCATTCCCCTGCCCGCCGGTCTCGCGATGGCGGCGCGCCTGCCTGAACCGCTATTCACGCCCGCCTCAAAAGCGCCGGCGGGCGCCCACGATGAGAACATCGATTTCGACGCCATCGTCAAGCTGGTGGGCTCGGAACGCGCCAAAGAAATTCGACGCGTTGCGCTCGAGGTTTATCGATTCGCCGCCGAACACGCACGCTCACGCAACATCATTATCGCCGATACGAAATTTGAATTCGGCGTCGATAAATCGGGCAGGCTTTTTCTCATCGATGAAGCGTTGACACCGGATTCATCGCGGTTCTGGCCGATGGCTTCTTACAAGCCCGGCATCAGTCCACCGAGCTTCGACAAACAATTCGTGCGCGATTACCTGGAGTCTTTGCACTGGAACAAGAAGCCGCCCGCGCCGCATCTGCCGCCGGAAATTTTGGCGCGCACCAGTGACAACTACCGCGAGGCGCTCAAACTGCTCACGGCGTAAGACGCTGCTTCGATCTTGCCCTACCGCCCGATCTTGCCTTACCCCATGCGCCGTGTAAGGCTCGACGCATGTTCAAATGGTTCGAGACCATCGAAGATGGCCTGTTCACCGGCTCGCGCAGCATGCCTCCGCCTTGGGGTCCCGTACTGCGGGTGGCGCGCTATCCTGCGGCGCTGATACGCGACTGGCTGCGCGGCGAGATCACCGTGCGGGCCATGAGCCTCGCCTACACCACGCTGCTGTCGATCGTGCCTCTTCTGGTCTTTAGTTTCGCCATCTTGAAAAGCCTCGGCGCGCGCGGCGATTTGAAATTCATTATTTCGCAATTTTTTGCGCCGATGGGCGGCGCCGCGGATCAGCTGACGGAAAGCGTATTGCAGTTCGTCCGCAATATGCGCAGCGATCTGCTGGGTGCAATCGGCCTGATCTTCCTGGTGTATACCGTCATCACGACGATTCAAAAGGTGGAAACGAGCTTTAATTTCCTATGGCGCGTCGATCAGCCGCGCAGTTTTTTGCGGCGCTTCACCGAATATCTGGCGGTGATGATACTCGGGCCGATTCTGCTCGCGGTGGCGCTGGGCCTTCTGGCAAGCGCCGAACGCAGCCCTTTTGCACTGTGGGTCGACGGGATCAAGCCCTTGGCCTGGATCTCGAGCGCGGTCGGTAAAATCCTGCCGTACGTCATCGTCACGATCATATTCACCTTCATGTATGTCTTCATCCCCAACACCAAGGTGCAAATACGGGCGGCGCTGATCGGCGGCATTACCTCAGGCATAGTCTGGGCGCTGGTCGGCAAGGTGTTCACGGCGTTCATCGTTTACGCCTCTTCGTTGGTGGCGATCTACACGGGATTCGCCATCGTGCTGACCACGCTCATCTGGGTTTACTTGAGTTGGCTGATACTGCTCATCGGTGCGCAGCTCGCTTTCTATCTGCAATTTCCGCAATACCTGCGCCACGGCCAAGAGGCTTTCGAACTCACCGGCCGGGACCGCGAGCAGGTGGCGCTGTCGATCATGTACCTGGTCGGCCGCGACTATTCAGCGGGCAAGGGCTCCTGGTCGGCGCACGCGCTGGCCGCGCAACTCGACATACCCAGCATCGCCTTGGCACCCGTGCTGCGCTGTCTGGAACAGAACGGACTGCTCCTGGCGACCGAGCGCGAGCGATTCGTACCGGGCCGCGACATTGGGACGATCGGCTTGGCTGAAATTTTCGAAGTGGTGCGCGCCTTGCATAGCGGCCGCCTGGCCATTGCCATTCACAGTGTGGGGCCGGCGGTCGCCCTCCTGAACGAAGTGGAAAGTTCGATCGAACAACCCTTGAAAGGCCGCACTCTCAAGGATTTTATCGAGACGAAGTTTTAGGAGCCTGATTCCCCGGGGCTCCAATCATTCGCCCGCAATGGTCATTTCCTGCAGCAATATCGAACCGACGCGCACACCGCCGCGAGCGTCGATGTCATCGCCGGCTGCGGCCACCCCTTCGAACATCGATTTTAAGTTTCCGGCGATGGTGATTTCCGCCACAGGGTATTGAATCGCGCCATTTTCGACCCAGAACCCTGCCGCACCGCGCGAGTAATCGCCGGTCACGGTGTTCACACCCTGCCCCATCAATTCGTTCAGCAACAACCCGGTTCCGAGGCGAGCCAATAATGCAGGCATGCCGCCGGACAGGGTCGGCGCCACGAGCAGATTGTGCGCGCCGCCGGCGTTGCCGGTGGTCTGCAATCCCAGCTTGCGTGCCGAATAGCTCGACAAAATGTAGCCGGTCAGCACCCCGTCGGCGATCAGTTCGCGGTCATGCGTCGCGACCCCCTCATCATCGAACGGCGCGCTGCCCATCGCTTTCAGGATGTGCGGCCGCTCTGCAATGGAGAAGCCCGCGGGGAATATTTGCTGTCCTACGGAATTCAGCAGGAACGACGCCTGGCGGTATTGGCTGCTGCCGCGGATGGCCGCGATGAAATGCCCGATGAGACCGCGCGCCAGTTCCGGCACGAACAACACCGGCGCGCGACGGGTGCTGATTTTCCTGGGTCCAAGCCGGGCAATGGTGCGCCGCGCGCTTTCCCGCCCCACCGATTCCGCGTCCTGCAGCTCGTGCCAATCGCGTGAACTCGTGTACCAATAGTCGCGCTGCATGTCCTCCCCGGTCCCGGCCAGGACCACGCAGCTCAAGGTATGCGAGGTGGTGGGGTAGCCGCCGACGAACCCATGCGTATTTCCATAGACATGCAGGCCTTGATGAGTGCCGACCGATGCACCCTCGGAATTATTGATGCGCGAGTCGAATGCCAGCGCCGCAGCCTCGCAGGATTTGGCGATTTCGATGGCGCGGTCGGCGCTGACATTCCAGGGATGCGATAGATCGAGATTCGGCGGCGAGCGCGCCATGAGTGCGGCATCTGCCAGCCCCGCGCTCTCATCCTCCGCGGTAAAACGGGCGATGCTGCAGGCCTTGGCGACCGTCGCGCGCACTGCATCCATGGAAAAATCGGCGGTGCTCGCCGAGCCCTTGCGCTGCCCGAAATACACCGTTATTCCCATGCTGCGGTCGCGTTGGTGCTCCAGGGTCTCGACCTCGCCCAGTCGGACGCTGACCGACAGGCCGGTATCCTGGCTGACAGCCGCTTCGGCCTGGGAGGCCCCTCGCGCCCTGGCTTCCTCGAGCGCGCGCTCGATAATCGACTCTAGGTCCGTTTGGGTGAGTCGCACTGGGGTATGGGTCGCGGCCATCGTATCTCCGACCTTTAGGCTACAGGGAATCCGAAGGATGATTCTACCGGCCCGAGTGATAGCATGGGGAATATGAGCAGCGAGAATGACGCCCAAGAATCCGGCGAGTCCGAGGAGCAGCGGTTAAGCAAGAGCGCCCGCAAGCGGGAAGCGGCGTCTTTGCAGGAACTGGGCGTGAAATTGTCCGCCCTGCCGGATCAAGAGATAAAGGCCTTGGATCTGCCGGAAAATCTGTTTATCGCGTTGCGTGATCTGCGCCGCCTGCCTTCGCACGGCGCGCAAGTCCGGCAGCGGCAATACATCGGGAAATTGATGCGCAACATCGATCCGGAACCGGTGCTCGCGAAATTGGCCGAGCGCAAGCAGCGCCACGATCTGGAAATTCGCCATTTCCAGCAGATTGAGCGATGGCGAGATCGCTTGCTGTCGGAACCCGCGGTGGCCTTGAGTGAATTGCTCGAGGAATATCCCAATGCCGATCGTGCCGCCTTGACGCGATTGCTCGATAAGGCCGAAAAAGAGCGCGCGGAACAGCGTTCGCCGGTCGGCGCCCGCGAACTTTTTGCGTTTCTGCGCCAGTTGCTCGGATAGATTGGTAAACTTGCCCCGATGAAAGCCGTGGTCGGAGTCATTATGGGGTCGTCTTCCGACTGGGAAACGATGCAGGCTGCGGCCGACACCTTGACCCGATTGAACATTGCGCACGAGGTCCGTGTGATCTCGGCGCATCGGACGCCCGATCTCTTGTTCGAGTATGCGGCGTCCGCGCGTGAGCGGGGGCTGAAGGCCATCATTGCCGGTGCCGGCGGCGCGGCCCACCTGCCCGGAATGACGGCGGCCAAGACATCGATTCCCGTGCTCGGCGTTCCGATTCAATCCAAAGCATTGAACGGCATCGACTCGCTTCTTTCGATTGCGCAAATGCCGAGCGGCGTTCCTGTCGCGACCTTTGCCATCGGCGTCGCCGGCGCGACCAACGCAGCCCTTTTTGCGGCCGCGATGCTCGCCAACGAGGACGCCGGCGTCCGAAGCGCCTTGGATGAGTTTCGCCAGGCGCAAACCGCGGCGGTCATCGCCAAGCCAGATCCACGCCGCTCTTGAAATTGATGCACGTCGGTATCGTCGGAGCCGGCCAGCTGGGGCGCATGCTGGCGCTGGCCGGATACCCCCTCGGAGTGCGCTGCCTCTTTCTTGATCGCGGCGCCGACAGCCCCGGAGCGCAAGTTGCGCCCAGCCTCATCGGTGATCTGGAGGACCCGGCGCTGCTCGCCGAATTGGCCTCGCGCAGCGACGTGGTCACGTTTGACTGGGAGAACATTTCGGGAAGCGCGCTCAAGCCCCTCGAGAAGATCACGCAGGTTCGCCCGCCGCGCGCGGCGCTCGAGGTATCGCAAGATCGCCTTGCGGAGAAAGCATTGTTCACCCGCCTCAAAATCCCGGTAGCCGCACATTGCGCCATCGACGGCAGCGAGGATCTGGTCCGCGCAATCGAGAAAATCGGACTTCCTGGTGTGCTGAAAACGCGGCGGCTGGGTTATGACGGTAAAGGGCAGTACGTGCTGCACGCCGCAGAAGATCTCGACAAGGCCTGGGCCGCCATCGGTGGTGCGGGCCTGATCTACGAAAAATTTCAGAATTTTTCCCGCGAAGTGTCGCTGGTGGGCGCGCGTTCGGCGAGCGGACAGACGGTGTTTTATCCCCTGTCCAGCAACACGCATGCAGGCGGCATCCTGAGGTACAGCATTGCACCTTTTATAAATGCGCGGCTGGAGCACAGCGCAAGGCTGTATTTGAAGCGCGTCATGAACGCCCTCGGCTACATCGGCGTGCTGACCATCGAGTTCTTCGTGGTGCGAGGATCGTTGGTCGCCAATGAGATGGCGCCTCGGGTACACAACTCGGGCCACTGGACCATTGAAGGGTGCGTCACCAGCCAGTTTGAGAATCACCTGCGAGCCGTCTGCGATATGCCGCTCGGCAGCACCCGCGCCCTGGGACACACGGCCATGATCAATTTTTTAAGCCAAATGCCGGATCGCGATAGCTTGCTGAAGATCGACGGATTGGCATATCACGACTATGGTAAAACGCCGCGCCCGGGCCGCAAATTGGGCCATTGCACCATCCTTAAACGCCTGCCAAAGGAGCGCGATAAGGCGCTCTCGAATACACTAAAATCGATCGAAAGGGCCTAAACTGAACCGTTTTGGGGCCTAAACTGACCTGTTTGGGGCAGCCTGTTGAGGCTTTGAATTGACGAGCGACATGTATTTAGAACTCTTCAAATTGCATGAGTTGCCGTTCCGCTTGAGCCCGGACCCGCAATTTTTGTATTTGAGCAAACAGCATGCCCGCGCCAAGGCTTACATGGAGTCGACCATCTGGTTCACCGATGGTTTCGTCGTGATCACGGGTGAGATCGGGGCCGGCAAGACCACCTTGATCGAGACATTTTTGCGTGAGCTGCAAGGCGACACGATCGTGGCGCAAATCAATCAAACACAATTGTCTCCCACCGCGTTTTTGCAGAGCGTCCTCGTGCAGTTCGGCTTCTCGCCCTTCAACATGAAAAAACCGGAAGTGCTGTCGACGTTGAATCAATTTTTGACGGAACAGTACAGCAACGGCCGCAAGGTGCTGCTGATCATCGATGAGGCGCAGAACTTGAGCAACCGCGTGCTCGAGGAAGTGCGCATGTTGTCGGGCGTCGAGACCACCAAAGAAAAGGTGCTGCGCATCATTCTCGCCGGGCAGCCGGAGCTGAACGACAAGCTGAACTCTCAAGAGCTGACTCAACTCACACAACGCGTGCGCCTGCGTTTTCATCTGACCGCCCTGAGCAAGGCGGAGACCGTCGCCTACATCGACCATCGTCTCGAGGTGGCAGGATCGCAAGGGCGGCGGATATTCGCCGAGGACACCTACGCCACCATCTACAAATACACGGGCGGCGTGCCTCGATTGATCAACACGCTGTGCGACACCTGCCTATTGGCCGCATTCGGCAAGGACAAGGACAGCGTAGGCACCGAAGAACTGGAGGCGGCGATACACGAGTTGCAGTGGGTCGAATTTGCCGCGGGCACCAATCGGATGAGGGTGCCGAATTTGGAGCACCTGCTGCACCCGCAGTCCGAATCCACCCATGTGGTCGGGCGAATCCTGCTCGCCTGCGAAGGCAAGACCGTCGGCGAGCGCGAACTGAAGCCCGGGCGCCTGGTGATCGGCCGCACGTCGGACAATGATTTGCAGATCGACAGCAAGTTCATCAGCCGGCATCACTGCCAGATCGTGACGCAGCAAGACTCATGTCTGATAGAGGATCTCAACAGCACCAATGGAATTTTCGTGCAGTCGAAACGCGTGCGGCGCCACAACTTGAATGACGGCGACGTGGTGCAGGTGGGTCAGCACGAAATCATGTACATCGATGAGCGCACACCGCGCGTGCGAAATGCCCTGGATGCCATCGAGACCGCCGTGGTCACCAGCGGGGCCGCTGAGAATCCCAAGGTCGGGTAGTACCTCGGCGCCGACTAGCTGTTCAAGTTCGACGGCAGCTCAATCGTC
>Ga0307474_10002193_pt1 | contig 14039 bp, 14 predicted proteins | sample atmos_gasesECM1C_2_FD_203312 | JGI IMG/M metagenome (GOLD analysis project Ga0307474, IMG submission 203312) | Hardwood forest soil microbial communities from Morgan-Monroe State Forest, Indiana, United States - atmos_gasesECM1C_05 | ecosystem: Environmental > Terrestrial > Soil > Temperate... | reverse complement strand
GAGAACCAATTGCCGGATGAGCCGCTCGGTAAGATCGGTGTGCTCACGCAGCGGGAAGGCGACATTTTCGAACACGCTCAAATCTGTCAAAAGCGCGCCGTTCTGGAACAGCATTCCCATCCGCCGCCGCAGCACATATAAATTCGTGCGCGAGATGGACCTTAAGTTTTCGCCCGCGACATCGATGGCGCCGCCGTCGGCTATCACTTGTCCGGTGATCAGCCGCAGTAAAGTTGTTTTCCCGGTGCCGCTGGGCCCCATGACCGCGGTAATTTTGCCGCGTGGAATCTGAATATCGAGACCCGCGAATATGGGGCGGCCGCCTACCGCGTAATCGAGATTGCGGATATCAACGATGGGGGCGGATTGGTTCAATGGTTCGTTACACAGCCGCGCCGGAAAGGCGCGGCTCGTGGGCGGCGCTTAAGCCGCGGCTGATTCCAAAGCAGCATTGTACTGACCCACTGCGGCCAAGCCGTTGAGCTTGGCTCTCTTCGCCAAAGCCTTCTGGCCGCCGGCAAATCCGCTCTCCTTGCCCGCCCATGCGTTTAGGGCGTCTTCCTGCAAAGCGCGTCCGTAGCTGAAGGTCAATGCCCACGGCAAAGGTCCCGCCGCATGCATCAGGTTTAGGTGCAGCGTCGCGTCGGTCGGACTCTGGCCGCCGGACAGGAATGCAATGCCGGGCACCGCCGAGGGAACTTGGCGCTTCAGGGTTCGAATGGTCGCTTCGGCAATGCGTTCGGGTGTGGCCTGATCCGCGCATTTCTTACCAGGGATCACCATGTTCGGTTTCAGAATCATGCCTTCCAAAACGATTCGCGCGGCGAACAAGTGACTGAACACACTGTCCAGCACGATATTCGTGACTTCCTCGCAGCGCTCCAGAGGATGTGCGCCGTCCATGAGCACTTCCGGCTCTACGATCGGCACGATCCCCGCCTCTTGGGCCAACGCAGCGTATCGCGCCAGGCACTCGGCGTTGGCGTCGATGGCGTAGTGGGTCGGAATTCCCGAATCGATATTGATGACCGCACGCCATTTGGCGAAGCGCGCGCCCATCTTGTGATATTCGGCAAAGCGCTCACGCAAACCATCGAGGCCTTCGGTGATGGTCTCCCCCGGAAAACCCGGCAGTGCCTTGGCGCCCAAGTCGACCTTGATTCCGGGGATCATTCCCGCCTTGGCGAGATAGGTGGGAAACGGCACCCCGTCCTTGGTCTTTTGGCGCAGCGTTTCGTCGTACATGATGACGCCGCTGATGTAGTCCTTCGCGCCCGGTGCGGTGAACAGCATCTCGCGGTAGGCGCGCCGATTCTCCTCGGTTGACTCCAACTTGATGGTGTCAAAGCGTTTTTTGATGGTGCTGCTGCTTTCGTCGGCAGCCAAAATCCCGCGATTTTTGGCGACCATGGCACGCGCAATGGCGTTTAGCTCTGCAATGTTCATATCGTACGCATCCACTGATATTGGCGGTTAACTTAAGGCAAGGATAACAAACCTGGCTTGAGTCCGCGCTCCGGGTGGAAGTCAGAGTCAAATAGGACTAAAATAGTCCCACATGAATCTTCTGCCCGAAGGACCCCTTTAAATGCTGCGTATGGGAAAAATGACCGACTACGCGACCGTGGTTCTGGCGAGTTTAGCGCAAGAGCCGGCGGTGCATCGAGCCGCGACTGAATTGGCCGAGCGCACGCGCTTGAGCCGCCCTACGGTCAGCAAGGTGTTAAAAGGCCTGCAGCGCGCCGGCATGGTGATTTCCTCGCGCGGCGCGCAGGGCGGTTACCGCCTGGCACGGCGTCCCGAGGAGATTACAGCGGCACAAATTCTCGATGTGTTCGAAGGGCCCATCGCCATCACCGAGTGCAGCGGTGCTGCCAGCCAATGCGGAATCGAGCGGTTGTGCCGGGTCGGCACCGCGTGGCAGCGCGTCAATGCCGCCATTCGCCGCGCACTGGAAGAGGTCACGCTGCATCAATTGGCGGGCCTCGATTCCAGCGGGGTACGAATCGCGGACCTCGCCTCCGAAATACACGTGAATCCCTGAAATTCGACCCCACTACCTGGAATACCGTGTCTAGCAAATCTCAAGAAGTCGAAGCCCTCGTCGGTCAGAAATACCGACACGGGTTCATCACCGATATCGAGTCCGACAGCTTGCCGCCCGGACTCGATGAGGACGTTGTGGCTGCGATTTCCAAAAAGAAGCACGAACCTGAATTCCTGCTCAAATGGCGACTGAAGGCATTTCGGCACTGGCAGACGATGAAAGAGCCCACCTGGGCGCATGTGCATTACAAACCGATCGATTACCAGGACATCTCGTATTACTCCGCGCCGCGCGCACCGGCCAACGCGCCGAAGAGCCTGGATGAGGTGGACCCGAAGCTGCTCGCCACCTACGAGAAATTGGGCATCCCGCTGCATGAGCGCGCACGCCTGGCGGGCGTTGCGGTTGACGCAGTGTTCGACAGCGTTTCGGTGGCGACCACGTTCAAGGAAAAGCTCGGCAAAGCGGGCGTCATTTTCTGCTCGTTCTCGGATGCGGTGCGCAATCACCCGGAACTCATCGAGCGCTATCTCGGCACGGTCGTGCCGACGGGGGATAATTTTTTCGCGGCGTTGAACTCCGCGGTGTTCTCGGATGGATCGTTCGTCTATGTGCCACCCGGCGTGCGTTGCCCGATGGAACTGTCGACTTATTTTCGCATCAACGCGGCGAAGACCGGGCAGTTCGAACGAACCCTGATCATCGCCGCCGAGGGCGCGTCGGTCAGCTATCTGGAAGGCTGCACTGCACCCATGCGCGATGAGAACCAACTGCATGCCGCCGTGGTTGAACTGGTCGCGCTCGATGATGCGCAGATCAAGTACTCGACCGTGCAGAATTGGTATCCCGGCGATGAGAACGGCTTGGGCGGCATTTACAACTTCGTCACCAAGCGCGGCGAGTGCCGCGGCCGCAATTCCAAGATTTCCTGGACGCAGGTCGAGACCGGATCCGCGATCACCTGGAAATACCCGAGCTGCGTGCTCAAGGGCGAGAACTCCATCGGCGAATTTTATTCGGTGGCGGTGGCCAACAATTATCAGCAGGCCGACACCGGCACCAAGATGATTCACATTGGGAAAAATACCAAGAGCACGATCGTGTCAAAGGGCATCTCCGCGGGCCATGCGGAAAATACCTATCGCGGCCTGGTGAAAATTCTCCCAAGCGCGAGCGGCGCCCGCAATTTCACGCAATGCGACTCGTTGCTGATGGGCCCGAAATGCGCGGCGCATACCTTTCCCTACATGGAAGTAAAAAATCCAACGGCGACGGTCGAGCACGAGGCCAGCACCTCCAAAATCGGCGAGGACCAGTTGTTCTATTGCCTGCAGCGGGGAATTTCCGCCGAGGACGCGGTCAATATGATTGTCAGCGGCTTCTGCAAAGTGGTGTTCAAGGAGCTGCCGATGGAATTCGCCGTCGAGGCACAAAATCTGCTCAGTGTGAGCTTGGAAGGAGCCGTCGGCTAAGACGGCTTGAAGAGAGAACTATCTTGCTTGAAATCTGTGACTTGGCTGCCCGCGTTGCGGGCAAAGAAATTTTGAATGGCGTCAACCTCACGGTGAATGCCGGCGAGGTGCACGCCATCATGGGACCGAACGGTTCCGGCAAAAGCACCCTGGCGCAGGTGCTCGCCGGGCGCGAGGACTACGAAGTGACCCGCGGCTCGGTGAGCTTCGAGGGACACGATCTTTTGGCAATGCGTGCCGAAGAGCGCGCACGCGCCGGACTGTTCCTCGGGTTCCAATACCCGGTGGAAATCCCCGGGGTCAACAATGTGTACTTGTTGAAGGCCGCGCTCAACGCCAAACGCAAGGCCGCCGGCGAGCCCGAGGTCGATGCCTACGATTTCCTGGCGCTGATTCGCCAGAAAATGAAATTCATGCAGATGAGCGAAACCTTCCTGACGCGCGGCGTGAATGAGGGTTTTTCCGGCGGCGAGAAGAAGCGCAATGAAGTCCTGCAGATGTTGGTGCTGGAACCCAAACTGGCGATTCTCGATGAGACAGATTCCGGACTCGATATCGATGCGCTCAAGGTCGTCTCCCAGGGCGTGAACAGCCTGCGGGACCCGGCGCGCGCGGTGGTGCTGGTGACGCACTATCAGCGGCTGCTGGACTATGTGATTCCGGATTACGTGCACGTTTTATCCGGCGGCCGCATCGTGAAGTCCGGCGACAAGTCCCTCGCACAAGAACTCGAGCGCCGCGGCTACGACTGGGTCATGGAGCCCAAAGTCGCATGAGTGCCGCCCTGCGCTCGTTCGAAACGCAATGGCGTGCGCGTGCACCGGATGCGTTGCAGCCGATTCGCGAAGCTGCCATGCAGCGGTTTTTGAAGCTGGGCCTGCCCTCACTGCGCGATGAGACCTGGCGCTATACGGACCTGCGCAGCCTTGCCGCGCAGAGCTACGGCGAAGCCGGCTGCGCTGGCTCGACCGCAGCCGCGGGCTCAGGAATTGCCGCAAGCGCAGGCGCACAAGGCGGCACAGAGGCGCTCGCGCTCGTGGATCCTAAGCAGCACGCAGCAACTCTGACGATGCGCAACGGCTGCCCACTTTTTAGCAGCGATTTACCGGCCATAAACGGTATTGAAATCAATAGCATCAAAGATCTATATAAACAAGATTCTAACTACTTGCGGCGCTTCTTCGAATCCGCCTCGGACGCCGATCAGCGCCGTTGGGTGTTGCTCAACACCGCGTTATTCGTCGACGGCTTGTATTTGAAAATCACCAAGCCGGTCGCCACACCGATCGTGATTCGGCACCTCGCCACCGGAGATGCCGCACAGGCCGCGCATCCGCGGATCATCATTGATGCAAGCCCTGGTGCAAGCGCGACCATCATCGAGCATCATCTTTCTGAAGACGATATCGCGCCGCTCAGCAATTCCAACACGCACATCGCACTTGGCAAGGATGCGCAGCTCGAGCACTACCGCGTTTACGCGACCGGTGCAGGCGCCACTCACCTGGATTCGCTCGACATCCATCAATCAGAGAACAGCCAGTGCCGGCAGTTCACGATTGTTCTGGGCGGCGGCTTGGTGCGCTCATCCTTGGAAGCCCGCTTGAATCAACGCGGCGCGAGCTTGGATAGCTACTCGCTGCTGGTCGGACACCAGGACCGCCACGTCGACTGCGTGAACATCGTCACCCACGCGGCGCCGGATACCCGCAGCCGGCAAACGGCGCGCGCCATTGCCAGCGACCTCAGCCGTGTGATTTTCAACAGCAAGGTGATCGTGAATGCCGGTGCGAACGGTTCCGATTCAAAGCAGTCCTGCCGCGGCCTGCTGTTATCGCCCAGCGCCGAGATCGACACACGGCCGCAGCTGGAAATTCACGCCGACGAGGTCAAGTGCGCGCATGGCGCCACCACCGGCAGGCTCGATCCGGACATGCTGTTCTACCTGCTGTCGCGCGGCCTGGATCGCGAAACCGCGCAAAGCCTGCTGGTCTATGCGTTTCTCGCCGATGTGCTCACCGGCATGTCCGTGAGCTCGGCGCGTGCAGCGATCGAGAATGCATTGATCAACCAATTACCCGACGCGCAAACACTGCGGAAATTCAGATGAACAATATTGCACTGGCTGAAACCACCCGGATCTTCGACGTCGAGGCCGCACGGCGGGAATTCCCCATCCTGACCCGCATGATCCATGGCAAACCGCTCGCCTATTTGGACAACGGCGCTTCGGCGCAACGCGCCCAGTGCGTGATCGACGCGGTGAATGATTACGAACGCCACCACCATGCCAACATTCATCGCGGCGTGCACACCTTGAGCCAGGAAGCCACCGCGATGTATGAGGGCGCGCGCGATCGTGTGCAGCGCTTCATCAACGCGCGCTCGCGCAACGAAATCATCTTCGTGCGCGGCACCACCGAAGCGATCAACCTGGTGGCGCAAAGCTACGCAAGACCTACCTTGCGCGCCGGCGACGAAGTTCTAATCACGCATTTGGAGCACCACGCCAACATCGTGCCCTGGCAAATGGTGTGCGAGCAGACCGGCGCCAGGCTGGTCGTTGCGCCGATGGACGCTCAGGGCGAAGTCCATTTGGAGGCCGTGGTCTCCTTGATGAGTGCCCGCACCAAGATTCTTGCCTGCGCACACGTATCGAATGCCTTGGGCACGGTTTTGCCGGTGCGCCGCATTGTCGCCGCCGCCAAAGCTCGCGGCATCATCACGCTGCTGGACGGCGCTCAAGCCGTTTCGCATATGCCGGTGGATGTGCAGGAGTTGGGTTGCGATTTCTATGCCTTCTCCGGCCACAAGATGTACGGCCCCACCGGGGTCGGCGTGCTCTATGGGCGCGAGCAGCTGCTCGATCGCATGCCGCCGTGGCAGGGCGGCGGCGAAATGATTCTCAAGGTGACGTTCGCGAAAACCACGTATAACGCCCTGCCGAATAAGTTCGAAGCCGGCACGCCCAACATCTCGGGTGGAATCGGTTTGGGCGCCGCGGTCGATTTTCTGTCGGGTTTGGATCGGGATGCGGCGCATGCACACGAAGATGCCCTGCTCCACCATGCCACGGCGACGCTCAATAAAATTCAAGGACTGCGCATCGTGGGCACGGCGCCGGATAAAGCCAGCCTCGTCTCGTTCGTAGTCGAGGGCGTGCATCCGCACGATCTGGGCACGATCTTGGATGAGGACGGTATTGCGGTGCGCACCGGCCATCACTGCGCCATGCCGGTGATGGACTTCTTTAAAGTGCCGGCAACGGCGCGCGCGTCGTTCGCGTTCTATAACACATTCGATGAGATCGACCGGCTTGCCGCGGGTATAGAACGCGCGCGCAAGCTGTTCGCCTGAGGTAGCCCTTGGAACTGAATGATCTTTACCGAGACGTGATCTTGGACCACAACCGCCGGCCGCGGAACTTTGGAAACTTGGATGCAGCCGACGCCAGCGTGGAGGGGTTCAATCCCATGTGCGGCGATCATCTGACGCTGCGCCTGAAGTTGCACGATGACACCATCAGCGATATTCGCTTTGAGGGTGAGGGCTGCGCCATTTCGACCGCTTCCGCCTCGCTGATGACCGAGGCGGTCAAGGGCAAGAGCCGCGAGGCAGCGCTGCAACTGTTCGATCGCGTGCATCAATTGCTGACCGACGACGCGGCGCCGCCCGCAGAAGGATTGGGCAAGCTGGCGGCATTGTCCGGCGTGCGCGAGTACCCGGCGCGGGTTAAGTGCGCCAGTCTTTGCTGGCACACGCTGGCCTCCGCGCTCAAAGCCGCCGATCTTAATTCCCTGCCCGCAGTGTCGACCGAGTGAGCGGCTGAAGTGCGTACCTACGAAAACGAGCCCATCGTCGTGCAGCGCGACGTCAAGGCCGTGGCCATACCGGCGGGTGCCGAGGTCAACTTGAAGCTGGGACAGGTCGGCTACATCACCCAGGCCCTGGGCGGAAGTTTCACGGTCTACATCGACGGCAACCTATTTCGCATTGCAGGCCATGACGCCGATGCCATCGGCAAGACCTCGGCAAAACCGCCCGAAGTGCCGCCGGGCGCCTCTGAAGAGGACATCAAGAACATCATTTGGCAGCAGCTGAAGACTTGCTACGACCCGGAAATACCCGTCAATATTGTCGATCTGGGCTTGGTCTACGAGTGCGATGTGAGCAGGAACGAAGACTCTACGCGCACGGTCGATATCAAGATGACCCTGACTGCGCCGGGCTGCGGCATGGGAGAAGTGCTGGTGCAAGATGTGCGCGACAAGGTGCAAATCATTCCGACAGTGGCGCACGCGAATGTGGAGCTGGTCTTTGATCCGCCATGGAATCAGACCATGATGTCCGACGAGGCGCGCCTGCAGACGGGCATGATGTGAACGATGCGAGGCTTTTCTTGTGACCTGGATTGATGCGGGGCTTCTACATGATTTGCCGGACGGTCAGGCCAGGTCGCTGTCGGTCGGCCGCCGTATGATTGCCGTGGTGCGCAGCGGCGAGAACTTTTACGCCATCGAGGATATCTGTACCCATGACGGAGCCCCGTTGACGGGGGGTGAAATCGAGGGCGATGAAATTATTTGTCCGCGCCATGGTGCACGGTTTTGTCTGCGAACGGGCGAGGCGCTGACGCCGCCCGCCTACGAACCTGTGCGCGTGTTCGAAACCAAAATCGAGAACGATCATCTGTGGGTACGCGCAGGCTGACGCTGCTCAGGCACGGTAAAGCGGAAGCCGCCGACGCGTATCCGGAGGATTACGAGCGGCCGCTCACCCACCGCGGCTGTATCGAGGCGCAGGAGATGGCCTCGCGCCTGGTCAAACGAGACCTCATTCCCGATATTATTTTGGTGAGTCCGGCCGAACGAGCGTGGGCAACGGCAGAAATCATCGCGACGACCTGCGAGCTCGATGCGAAACAGATCCAGTGCGCGCGTGAACTGTACTTGGCAACGCCCGAGCGAACCTGGCAGCTGCTGGCGCATCGCGCGGCCTCGCTGACTCACATCATGATTTGCGGTCACAACCCGGGCTTGAGCGCCATTGCCAGCCGTTTCGGACCCAAGCCGCAGCGGCGCGAGCTCCCCACCGCCGGCATCGCCACCGCCGTCTGGCACCACGCGGACTGGGCTACCCTGCAGCCGGAGTCGGCCAACAGCTGCGAAATGGACGATCCGGAAGACATGAACGAGCTCTGGGCCTAGTCGGCCCAGATCGGCTTGCCTTTGCCCTCGCGGATCGCCTGTTCGAGCATGGGTTTCAACTGGCGCCTGACATCTTCAACAATCTTGCGCTGCTGCTCGCCTAGGAGCGCTTGTTGTTCGCCTAATTTGCCCTGTTCTTCGCCGAGCTTGCCCTGTTCCTCGCCAAATCTTCCCTGCTGCGCGCCGAATTCAGATTGCAACTCTCCCACTCGAGCCTGAATCTCGCCCAAGTGAGATTGCACTTCGGCCAGCGCGCGCTGGTCGATCTGCGCAGTCAGTCGCGGCAGATCAAGTTCTTGGATTTTCTTCTGTAATTCGACCATTTGTTGCTTGAACTCGGGCGACTCGACCAGCTTGATGGCGCGCCGCTGAGAAGCGAGCATCCGCTGCTGCGCCCCCAACGCCCTCTGTTTATCGCCCAGCGATCTCTGCTGGTCGTGCAACAGCTTCATCGGCTCGAGCAAGGCTTGCGTTTTGGCGATGATCTGCGGGTCCTGGATCAGGTAGGGCTTGCCGTTGTGTTGAAAATAAATGTAGTCGCCGCTCTGGGACGGCAGCCGATTGCCGCTGTCGAACATCATGTGCGAATGTCCCGAATGAATGGCGAGCACGCCCTCTTCGTCCGTGACAACGTCGTCATGCTCAATCAGGGTATCGGCGCCGTCCTCGTCCGTGGTGACGATGGTGTGGCCGGCCTTCCTGACTCTCACGTGCTTTTTCGTCGACGGAGTATCAACCGCTTCGGATGGCGCGGGAGGGCTGATGCTTGCCGGCGCCGCGGGCGCATTCGGTGGCGTGACGTTGGGCGCCGGTGGGCTGGGCGACGTTGGGCTGGGCACTGACGGCGGCGCGACCGTCGCGGGCGGATTTGGCGCCGCGTCCGCGGTGATCGCCGAGTCCGCCGCGTCCGCCGTGATTGCGGCGTCAACCGGCGAGGCGTGCACCCGCACCATCGACGTAGATGCGAACATGGCCAACGCGACCACCCCGGCCGCAATGATCGGCAAGCGCTGCGCTTTGGCGAAGGATCGTTCAAAACCCCGATCGTTCAGCAATCTTTCGATACGCGGCGTGAGATTGCTGGCGCTTGCCATGGCGACCGCGGTCAGCGGCCAACGGGCTCGCGTGGCAAATGCCAGCAAGATTTCGGCGTATCCCGTGCGGCTCTGCGCCTGCTCCACCGCTGCGCAATCGCTCAACGCCTCGCCCAATTCCGCCAGCTGCCGTTGCAGCCACCAACTAAAGGGATTGAACCAGAAAAAAGCGCAATGCAATCCTGCCAGCGCGTGGATCAGGAAATCCTTCTGCCGCACGTGCGCGCGCTCGTGCGACAGGACGATGCGCAGGGTCGCCTCGTCCCAGGAAGTATAATTACGGGGTAACAGCACACTGGAGCCGATGGTCACGGGGCTCGCCACCCGGCCACTGGTGCGCACATCCAAATCCGGGTCGAACGGGAAAATGACACGTTCGGCCCGATTGCGCAGGCGCAGCGCAAAGCCCACCCCGGCGCACAGACGCAGCGACAGCACCGCGGCCACCACGCAGTAGCCAAATACCGCGAGCGATAATGCCGCGCCGGCAAGATGCATATCGTCATGGCCATCATCATCGGCCGGCGCCGCATCGATCAATGGGGCGTCTTGCACGATGTCCTCATGCGATGTCGACAAGGGCCCGCGATAGTCTCCATATACGGTTCGCGGCGCCGGAGGCTCCGCCGCAGGCAGCACCAACTGCATTGCGAAGCGCGGCGCGACGAGCTGTTTGACGACTGCGAGTTCGGGCAGCAGCCGCGGTCCAACATGTGCGGCCACCAACACCGGCATCACCAGTGCACCGGCCAACGCCAGCAACCATGCCGTGCGCCGTGCGTGGACTTGTTCGATGCGCATCAGGCGCAGCGCAACCAGGATGATCGCGCCCATCACCAGGGAGCGCGCGCCCGCTTCAAGCAACAGATGAGTATTCACGACTTCTTCCCCTTCTTCGATGCGGCGATGCGTTCGGCGAGGCGTTGGAGTTCCTTGCGGTCGAGTACCGCGGAATCCACCATGCCGGCCAGCAGTGTTTCCACGGATCCTTCGCAAAACCAGTCGACGATGCGTTGCACAGCCCGCCCGGCGACCGCCTGCCGCGAAGCCGCGGGGCGGTACAAAAAAGTGCGGCTCTCGATGGAGTGGCTCAAATAGCCCTTCTCCTCGAGCCGACGCAGCACGGTGCGAATGGTGGATTCTTTCAGCGGACGACCCTGCTTGACGAGATGCTCACGCACTTGGTCGGCGCTCTGCACGCCATGCTCCCAGATGAGTTCGAGAACCGCGCGTTCCAGCTCGCCCAGCTCGGCAGGATCGTGACTTTGAGTAGTGTTACTGGTCATAGTGTTACTGACTGTAGCACATAGAATCAGGCAGGCAAGCACTTTTTTTGCAGAACCTCATTTCCGGGCTGGGGCGTTGCTTCGAAGCGCGCTACTGCGGCACGGCCTAGTCCTGGCCCGCCGCCACCTCGACCGTCGCGAGCCCATTGGCCGGAAGCGTGATCGATAGGCGCTCATTCACGATCGGCACCTTCTCCGGCGACGGAAGCCTCGACGCCTTCTCCAACTGCTCGAGCTGCGCCGGCGTCGGGTAGATCGGCGATCCCATTTGTTGGTAAGCGCCGCTGACGTCACCGTGATCGGCATCGAGACGCAATACTCGCGCCGAGCGCGCCGCGAGGTGGCGCAAGCGCAATGAAATTGTGGTGGGCGCACCGCTTCGACCGGGCGCAACGTAGTTCCAGAGAGCGATGACGAGAGTGCCATCCGCACGCTGCGTGACCAGAGCATGTTCCGAATCGGCGTCGTAACGCTCGGTGCCGAGGCCATGCAGGATCTTAAAAGCGTTGAAGGCGGGTTTCGGTATGCTGCCCGCCGCAATGAGTCCGAAACCGCCATAGAAAGGCCGCTTGACCACGCCCTGCTCCTCGAATACATCCGAGAGTGTCCAGTAGGACATCATGTCGGTGAGCCCATCGCAGCGACGCAGCGTATCTGCAAGCCAAGGCCCCATGAACAGTGAGTCGGTGATTTTCGGCTCATTGAAATACGTGGCGTTGTACTCGCTCCAGATGATGGGGATGCCGCGCCGGGGCGAAGCGTTCACTTCGTCTCGTACTTTCTTCGCCGCACGACACACCATCTCTGCACGCGGAATATTTTCGTGAGTCGCGAAAACATCCTGGGATTTGTCGTTGGCGTAAACGTGCGTCGATACAAAATCGAATGGAATGCCCCTCTCCGTGCAATGGCGGATGAATGCACCGACCCAGGCAGCCTGCGCGGTGGACGGCCCGCCCACGCGCAATCTGTCATTCACCGCCTTGAGCGCTTGAGCTGTGTGATCGTATAACGTGAAGTAGCTTTGCTGCTTAGGCGTGCCCACCCAGAAATCAAGATTAGGCTCGTTCCAAACCTCGAAATACCACTGCGCCACTTCATCGATACCGTAGCGCTCGATCAGGTGTGCGGCGAATGCCGTTATCAACGCATCCCATTTCGCGTAGTTGCGCGGCGGCGCGACGATGGGATGATATTTGAACGACTGCAGCGCTTGGCGCGACGCGAGCTTGCCCGGCATGAACGACAGCTCGACGAAAGGCCGAACGCCATTTGCCAGCAGCCCATCGTAGATCTGATCCAAATAGGAAAAGTTGTAGGTTGGATTTCCTTGCTTGTCTTCGTCGTAAATTCCGACTTCATCATGAAAGATGGCGTGGAAGCGAACGAACTTGAAGTCTGTTGTATTTTTTACAAGACGAAGATCGTGCCGGTAACTTTCGCGCAGTGTAAGAATTGCTCGCCCAGAGCCGAACATTTGCTCCCAGAAATGCGGGAAGCTGTGATGCGATCCGCGTGGATCGAGGATGATTTCTTCGTCGCTCCAGGCGCTTGTCGCCATCAGACTGACGAGAACACCGACGAAAATAATTTTCATTTGGCCATAGTGTGGACATTGCGTTGTGAAAGGGGCTAGCATCACCCGAATCAGCTGAAGCGGCATTGTAGACCGCGCACAGCAAACGCTTCCAGGGAAGGGAAGCCGGCAGGGGGAAGGATGGTAGTTAAGGCCAAGGATGTCGTGCGCGATGCGCCGGTGTTGGTCGCAGCCGCGCCGGTCGATTCTCGTGACTCTAGCAGTCCCACTCTGCGTTCAGAACTCGTGCCACGTGCGGCCGGCGCCCACGCGCTCGAATACCTCGCCCGAGTTCAAGATTTCACTGCATTTCAAGAAATGAATAACACACCACGCTCGGTGGTGGGACGCGCTCACACGGGGGATGACCATGGGAATACGGAATCGCTATAAGAAGACTTTACTCGCAGCGGCCATTGGCGCCGCACTCGCCACGAGCGCGGGAATACCGACCGTAGTCTGGGCACAGACAGCCGATGCGACCTTGCGCGGCAGAACTGCCGCGAACTCTGAAGTGGTGGCGAGGAACATCGCCACGGGCGTCACGCGACGAACCAAAGCCGGTGCAGATGGCAGTTATTACCTGCCCGGTTTGCAACCGGGAACTTATAGGGTCGAGGCGGGACCTGGAACCGAAACCACGGTTACCCTGACCGTCGACTCAACGGCCACCCTGGACCTGGCACCGGCTGCTGTCTCGGCTGCTCCGCTCGAGGAGGTCACCGTCAGGTCGCAGCGTCTCTACGAAGTCAAAACCTCCGAGATCGGCGGGACCGTTTCATTGCAAACGATTGAAACAGTGCCGCAAATCACGAGAAATTTCCTGGAATTCGCAGACACGATCCCGGGCATGGTATTCAGCGTCAATGATCAGCATCAGTCCTCGCTGCAGAGCGGCGGGCAAAATGCCAGCGCGGTCAATGTCTATATCGACGGCGTCGGTCAGAAGAACTATGTGAAGGAAGGCGGGGTCAGCGGGCAGTTCGACACGCAAGGCAATCCGTTCCCTCAGCTCGCCATTGGTGAATACAAGGTCATTACCTCAAACTACAAGGCTGAATTCGACCAGGTGGAGAGCGCCGTCATCACGGCGGGAACCAAGTCCGGCACCAATGAATTTCACGGCGAGTTCATTGGTCAGTACACGAACGACAGCCTGCGCGCGGAAACCCCCTCCGAGGAGGCAGCCGGGTTGAAGACGCCCTCGAATGACAAAGAATTCGGCGCTTCCTTAGGTGGTCCGATTCTGAAGGATATTCTGCACTTTTTCGTTGCGTACGAAGGTAAACGCTACACCACGCCGATCGATGTCACTCCCGGCGTTCCGATCCTCAATGGCGTGCCCATCAGTAACTTC
>Ga0307474_10002192_pt1 | contig 14040 bp, 13 predicted proteins | sample atmos_gasesECM1C_2_FD_203312 | JGI IMG/M metagenome (GOLD analysis project Ga0307474, IMG submission 203312) | Hardwood forest soil microbial communities from Morgan-Monroe State Forest, Indiana, United States - atmos_gasesECM1C_05 | ecosystem: Environmental > Terrestrial > Soil > Temperate... | reverse complement strand
GGGCAAGGCAGTGAACCGCGTCGATCTCGTCAATTCCAGGATCGGCGTCGCGGTGAAGGCGGGCGCGCCAAAGCCCGATATCTCGTCGGCGGACGCGATCAAGCGCGCGCTGCTGGCGGCAAAATCGGTCGCGTATTCCGACAGCGCCAGCGGCGTCTACATCTCGACCGAGATGTTCGACAAGCTCGGCATATCAGCCGAGATGAAAGACAAGGCGAAGAAGGTTCCGGCTACTCCCGTGGCCGAGATCGTCGCGCGCGGCGAGGCCGAGATCGGCATGCAGCAGATCAGCGAATTGAAGGCGGTTTCCGGCATCGACATTGTCGGCCCGCTGCCGGACAGCCTGCAAAAGGTGACGGTGTTCTCCGCCGGCATCGCGACCGCGTCGAAAGAGCCTGAGGCCGGCAAGGCGCTGATCAAGTTCCTCGCCTCTCCGGCTGCGCGCGAGACGATCGTGAACTCTGGGCTAGAGCCGATTGAGGGTGCGGGGAAATAAGACGGCCGCCCCTTGATTGAGCGGCCTCATGGTTCGAGACGCCGCGCACGAACGCGGCTCCTCACCATGAGGGTCTAAATCGAACCGCAAACGACAACCTCATCCCGAGGAGGCGCGAAGCGCCGTCTCGAGGGATGGATGAAGCGATGCGATCACTTCGCCCGCAGCGGGGTGTCCTTCAGGCCGTTATTGTCGTAGGCTTTTCGCAACAGGCCGTTTTCCTTCGCCTCGGTCATGAACTTGCTGGCAAATGCGAGCGAGAGCGGATGATTGAGCGGCACGGCGACCGCGGTCACCGTCTGCTTGAAGGTTTCATCCAGCACGCGCGTCCCCGGAATCTTCTTGGCCAGCGCATTGAGTTGGTCACGCGACAGCGCAAATGCATCGACCTCGCCATTCTTCAGCAGGGCGAAGATTTCGTCGAAGGTCTGATAGCCCGTGACGGTCGCGTTCTTCAGATGCGCCTTCGCGCCGCGCATGGTGGTGGTGTCGTTGACGGCCACCACCTTGACGCCCGGCTGATCGAGGCTCGCAAAATCCTTGATCGTCGAGCCGGCCTTGACGATGTAGGTCGCTTCCGTGACCTCGTAGATCGGGCCGAAGGCGATTTTGGTCGCGCGCTCGGGATCCTCGGGCAGGAACGAGACATCCCAGGCGCCCTTGGCGGCCGCGTCCGTGATCTGGCCCGAGTTCGAATAGGCGACGTATTCGACCGGCAGGCCCAACTGATCCGCCATCGCCTTGCCGAGATCGACCGGCACGCCGGCATAACCGTTTTCGGTCTTGGTCGACCAATAAGCGCCGCCCGCGGCGCTGATGCCGATCGCAACGCGTAATTTCCCGGTCGGCGCGATTTCATCTTTCAAGCCATCGGCGTTCGCATAGCCAGTCATCATGATTGAGACACCCAGAATGAGGCCGCCGATGCGCGGCAATAATACGTGACGCATGAACCCTTCTCCCGCCAGTCCCTTGTTGAACAAGGCCTTCGGCGCTCGCCATTATGATGGATTGCCGTGAACGGCAACACCCAAGCGGGAATGAAAATTCGGTGAGGCAGCTATTCGTGACGTTGGGATAGCACCGGCGCAAACGCGTCACGGTTGGCCCGCCAGGCGCGGCTGTATTCCAGGATGCGCGCGGTCTCATTCGCAACCTGATCGCCGAGCATGTCGGCGATCAGATGCAGCGTGGTGTCGATGCAGAGCGTCACACCGCCGCCGGTCACCACGCCTCGCAGCCCCTCGACCAGCATCGCCTCGCGCACATCGATCTGCGGATAGCTGTCTCGCATCACCGAGAGCGGCGGCGTCTCCGGCGGCACCACCTCACGCTTGGTGGTGGCCGGCCCACCATCGAGCACGCCGCTGGCGGCGAGGATCATGCCGCCGGTACAGACCGAGGCGATCCGCGACGATGCATGAACGCGGCGGATGTAATCGAGCGTCGCGGGCGTTTTCGCCTGCTCCATCCAGCCCGGGCCGCCGGTGACGATGACGATGTCGCATGTGGGCGCATCGTCGATGCCGTAATCGGCCGTGACCTTCAACCCGTTGGCGAGTGCGACTTCGCCCGCGCGCGGCGCGATGGTGCAAATCGAAATCTCAGGCGCGATGCGGCGCGCCATCGACAACACGCCGAAGGTCGCAAGATCGATCGGCTCGACACCGTCATAGATGAAGATGCCGAACTTCACGGCGCGTTCAATCTGAGAGCGGCTCGCCGCGGGTTTCGCGGGCGGCGAGTGCGGCTGCAAGCGTAATCAGTGCGAGCACGATCATCATGATCGAGACGCCGGTGGTGCCGCCGAAGTAGCCGACCATCGCGGTCGCGATGATCGGCGCGAAGCCGCCGCCGATCGCAGCCGACGCCTGGAAGCCGAACGAGGCGCCGCTGTAGCGGACGCGGGCGCCGAACAGTTCGGGGAAATAGCAGGATTCGGGGCCAAACATCATGCCGTGCCCGAAATTCATCGCGATCATGATCGCCGTGAAGATCAGAACCGTGCTCTTGCTATCGACCATCCAGAACAGCGGGAACGCGAAGGCGATCGAGAACAACGCGCCCAGGATATAAAGCGGACGGCGGCCGATTTTATCAGATAGCCATCCAAACAACGGCAGGCTGATCAGTTCCAGCAGCGCGGCGTACAGCACCGCATCGAGCATCATCGCCTTCGGCAGGCTGAGCTTGGTCGTGGCATAGCCGACGACAAACACCGTGAGCATGTAGACCCACGACACTTCGGACAACTTCAGGCCCACCGCGATGAAGAACGTCTTGGTATTCTTGGCCACGACTTCGCCGACTGGATTGCCGGACAGGCCGTCGCGCTGCTTCAAACCCTCGAACACCGGCGTCTCCGGCACGCGCGAACGCACGAAGGTGCCGACGCCAAGCAGCACGACGCTCACCAGGAACGGAATGCGCCAGCCATAGCTGGTAAAATCCGCGTCCGGCAATTTGGCGACCAGCCCGAACACCAGCGTCGCCAGCACCAGCCCGATCGGAAAACCGATCTGGACGAAGCTCGTATAGAAGCCGCGGCGATCGGTTGGCGCATGCTCCAGCACCATCAGCGAGGCTCCGCCCCATTCGCCACCGAGGCCGATGCCCTGGACGATGCGCAGCACGATCAGGAGGATCGGCGCAAACACGCCGATCGAGGCATAGGTCGGCAACAGCCCGATGCAGAAGGTGCTGGCGCCCATGATGAACAGGGTCAGCACCAGCATGGATTTGCGTCCCAGGCGGTCGCCAAAATGGCCGAACAGCGCGCCGCCCAGCGGCCGCGCCAGGAAGCCGACCGCGTAGCTGCCGAGTGCGGCGAGCGTAGAGGCCAGCGGATCGAAGGTCGGGAAGAAGGCCTTGTTGAAGATCAGCGTCGCAGCGGTGGCATAGATCAGAAAATCGTACCATTCGATGATGGTGCCGAAGCAGCTCGCAAACACGATCGAATTCATGCTCGAGCGCCCAGTGCCGGCCATCGGGGCTGTGGTTGCAATCGTCATAGGGCCTCCGCGCGTTGGCGAAATTCTCCTGAAAAAGACAGGGAAACACGGCTAAATGAATGCAAGCAACATGCCGGGTTCGCCCGCGGCGAATCGGCCCTCAGGCCGCGACTTTAGCCCGATTGGGCGGCCGGCGTCCTGATCTCGACCGGCAGAATCAGGGCGGCTGCGACCGTCAGCAGGCAGAGCCCGGCGAAAGCGTGCAGCATCGTGGCAAATCCGCCCTGCTGATAAAGCCAGGCGACCAGCCCCACCGAAACACCCGCTGCGGTAAAGCCGACGAAATAACGCACGGCATAGGCGCGCGAGCGCCACTCCTCGCTGGTGTACTTGCCGACCATGGCGTCGTTGACCGTCACCTGGCCGAACGCGCCCATGACGATGCCGATGGCGGCGATGATCAGCGGCAAATTGGACAGTTCGGCCGCAAGATACAGAAACGGCGCCAGCACAAAGGACAGTGGCAGAGCGACCGCCTTCAGCGAATGGCGGTCGAGCAATTGGCCGATCGTGTATTGCGTCATCGCGCCGAACACATAGACGCCGGCCGCGATCACCCCTAACAACGCCGGGCTTTGCGTCAACCCGTTCAGCCGCTCGGCAAACAGTTTCGGCAGCGCCACGGTCACCGCGTTGAACGTTGTGGAGATCGCGATCACCACGATCAGGAGCGCGACGATCACGCGCCACATGTCCTCCTTGGCGACCCGCGCCTGCGCTGCCGCCTGCTTCGTGCCGGTGCGATCCTCGTGTTTCACCATTGCCGCGAAGAACAGCCCGATCAGGATGGTGACGCTGCCGGGAACGATGAAGGCCGAGCGCCAGCCGAGATACTGGCCGATCACGCCTGTCACCAGCGCCGACGACGCCACGCCGAGATTGCCCCACACGCCGTTGACGCCCATCTCGCGGCCGAGCGCCTCGGCATAGGAGACGATCATCGCCGTGCCGACCGGGTGATAGATCGAGGCGAACAGGCCGATTGCGAGCAGCGCCGCACCGAGCTGAACCGGCGTGTCGACGAGGCCGACCGCGATCATCGAGGCGCCGATGCCGATGAAGAAGATCACCATCATGTGGCGGCGGCTCCAGCGGTCGCCGAGCCAGCCGGTCAAAAGCGAGCCGGCGCCGAAGGCGATAAAGCCCGGCGTCGCATAAGGCAGCAACTCCGAATAGGCCATGCCAAGCGCCGGCCCCATGATGATGACCGCAGCGGCAAAGATCAGCATCGCATAATGGTCGATGAAATGCGCGGCGTTGACGAAACCGATCACCCGGCTCGGGCGGTTCATGGATCGAATCCTCAAATCCCAAAGAATAAGCTATAGCTGTTTGCCGTGACGGGATGCGGCCAATGACTATCGCCGAAAAGCCAATTGCATCGATCCAGGGACGCCGAAGCTCGACCGGCGACGGGATTCACTTGATTGCAAACCACTACAAGAAGGGCACCCGGCTCGACACCCACATGCATCGCGAGGCGCAGCTGGTTTATGCGGCCCGCGGCACCATGCAGGTCACGACGCCGAAGGGGCGCTGGCTGGTGCCACCCGATCGCGCGGTATGGGTGCCGGCGCGGCTTGCGCACGCTATCGATGTGCTCGCCGACATCGATATGCGCACGCTGTATTTCGATCTCGCATGGCTTTCCCGCGAGCAACACGGCGCAGATCTCGACAGGGAATTCGTCGTCCGCGTATCGCGGTTGCTGCACGAGACGATCCTCGCCCTGTTCGATGGCCGCAAGGATGGCAGCCGCACCGAACTCCTGATCCGGCTCGCGATGCTCGAACTGCATCAGAGCGACGACTCAGCAACATTCATCCCGTTGCCGCAGGAGCCGCGTTGTCGCCGCGCGGCCGGCATCGTGCTCGACGATCCCACGGCGCCGCATGAGATCGAAACACTTGCCCAACAGGTCGGCACCTCGGCCCGGACGCTGTCGCGGCTGTTCGCATCCGAGACGCAACTGAGCTTCAAGAGCTGGTGCCAGCGGGCGCGGATTGCGGCGGCCATCGAGCGGCTGTCAACCGATACCAATGTCTCGATCAAGCAGGTCGCCGCCGAGCTCGGCTATGCCAGTCTCCCCGCATTTTCGCATGCCTTCCGGCAGGTTACCGGCCGGACGCCGACCGAATTCGCCGAAAAGGCTTGAGCTGCCGTCGGTCGCAACACGCATGACAAATTGTTGTGCTTGATTGAGGCCAACTCCGCCTTAAATCAATGTAACATTCGCGCCTACCCAGACGGATTCGATCAGTCAGCGATGGCCAACGCCTTCTTCAGCGACCTGCTTGCGACCATTTCGGAGCGCGGGCGCACTTTGCTTCAACGCGGCAAGCCCGACGACGGCAAGGAGGATGCCGACGGCCTGATCGAGCTTTGCGAGGCGGTCTTGTCCGGCCGCGGCGAAGCTTCGGGTACCGCGATGGCCGGCGACGTTCTCGACCGCTATCACGATCTCGATGCCGGCGAGCGGCGCGCCTTTTTCCAGGCGCTGGCGCGCAATTTCGGTCCCGACCGCGACAAGGTCAACAAGGCCATCGAAGCCTGGAACGCCGCCCCCGCTGACGGCAATGGCGGCGCACTCCACTTTGCGTCCGAGCCGCGGCGGCAGGAATTGATCCGCCGGCTCAACCGCGCGCCTGGCGGCACCGCAAATCTGGTCGCAATGCGCGCCGATCTGCTCGACTTGATGAGCGGCGACAAGGACCTTGCCGCGCTCGACCGCGACGTCGTGCATTTGCTCGCGTCGTGGTTCAACAGGGGATTTCTCGTGCTGCGCAGGATCGACTGGTCGACGCCGGCCAACATTCTGGAAAAGATCATCCGCTATGAGGCTGTGCACGAGATCCGCGGCTGGAACGATCTCCGCCGCCGCATCGATCCGGTCGACCGGCGCTGTTACGCCTTCTTTCATCCCGCCCTGGTCGACGAACCCCTGATTTTCGTCGAGGTCGCGCTGACCGAAACCATCCCCGGCGCGATCGCGCCGCTGCTTGCCGAGGATCGCAAGCCCGTTCCGGTCGAGCGGGCGCGCGTCGCAGTGTTCTATTCGATCTCCAACACCCAGCGCGGCCTCGGCGGCATCTCCTTCGGCAACTTCCTGATCAAACAGGTGGTGGAAGAATTGCGCCGCGAATTGCCGAAGCTGGACGACTTCGTCACGCTGTCGCCGGTGCCGGGCTTCATGTCATGGCTGAAAACGGCAACTGACGTTCCCGCAACGGAAGAAGATCGGGCGCTGCTCGAGCGCCTCGACGAACCCGACTGGTGGAAGGATGCCGAACTGGAAGGCCAGCTGCGCGCGATCGTCGAGCCGCTGGCGGCGCATTATTTCCTGAAAGCGCGCACACCCAAGGGCCGCCTGATCGATTCGGTGGCGCGCTTCCACCTCGGCAACGGCGCGCGGCTGGAGCGGATCAACTGGCTGGGCGACACCTCCACGAAAGGCCAGCGCGAGTCCGCCGGCGTCATGGTCAACTATCTCTACCGCCTCGACGACATCGAGAAGAACCACGAGGCTTACGCGAACGACGGTACGGTGGTTGCGTCCGGTGCCGTGAAAAAGCTGCTCAAGAGCGAAGGCCGGCGGCTGCTCGACATGCGGCTGGGGTAGCGCTCATCCCTCCCCCGCGCAGCGTGGGGAGGGTGGCCGGCCGAAGGCCGTCGGGTGGGGGACCTTATGCTTGAGCGAATGCGCCATTATGAAACGCGCGCGAGTAGCACACCTTTTAGCAGACTCCACACACGCACACCCCCACCCCGGCGCTACGCGCCGACCCTCCCCGCAAGGGGGAGGGATCAAGACAGAGCGCGCCTCAACTCGCCAGCGCCTTCATCTCACGATAGAGATCGGACTTTCCTTCAAAGCCGATGCCCGGCAAGTCCGGCATCGTGATGTGGCCGCTCTCGACCCGCACGCCATCAGGGAAACCGCCATAGGGCTGGAACAAATCGGGATAGCTTTCATTGCCGCCGAGCCCGAGGCCGGCCGCGATATTGAGCGACATCTGATGGCCGCCATGCGGGATGCAGCGGCTCGGCGACCAGCCCGCGACTTTCAGCACCTCAAGCGTGCGCTGATATTCACAGAGCCCGTAACTCAGCGCGCAATCGAATTGCAGCCAGTCGCGGTCGGGCCGCATGCCGCCATAGCGCAGCAGATTGCGCGCATCCTGGTGGCTGAAGAGATTTTCACCTGTGGCCATCGGCGCGGGATAGAATTCTGCCAGCGCTGCCTGAAGCTGGAAATCCAGCGGATCGCCGGCTTCCTCGTACCAGAACAGCGGATAGTCGCGCAGCATTTTCGCATAAGCGATCGCGGTCTGAAGATCGAAACGGCCGTTGGCGTCGACGGCGAGTTGCGCCTCCTTGCCGATCTCCTTCAGCACCGCCTCGATGCGCGAACGATCTTCCTCGATTCCCGCGCCGCCGATCTTCATCTTGACGACGTTGTAGCCGCGATCGAGATAGCCGCGCATTTCGTTACGCAACATCGACAGGTCCTTGCCGGGATAATAATAGCCGCCGGCGGCATAGACGAAGACGCGCGGATTGGCCGTCACACCGTGACGTTCGGCAAGCAGACGAAACAGCGGCTTGCCTGCGATCTTCGCGACCGCATCCCACACCGCCATGTCGATGGTGCCGACTGCAACCGAGCGCTCGCCATGCCCGCCCGGCTTCTCGTTCGACATCGCCGCCGCCCAGACCTTGTCGGGATCGAGATTGTCGCCGGCTTCGTTCAGCAACGTCTTGGGATCGGCGTCCTTGATGCGCGATGCAAAGCGCTCGCGGATCAGCCCGCCCTGCCCGTAACGGCCGTTGGAATTGAAGCCGTAGCCGACCACGCGCTTGCCGTCGCGCACCGCATCGGTGACGACCGCGACCAGGCTCGTCGTCATCTTGGTGAAGTCGATATAGGCGTTGCGGATCGGCGAGGAAATCGGCTTGGTGACTTCCTGGATGTCGATGATGCGGACGGACATGGGGGTTTGACCTGGTAGCGGCGGTTGTTTTCGTCATGGCCGGGTTTATCCCGGCCATCCACGTCTTTGTAACCGCATCAAGAAAGACGTGGATGCCCGGCACAAGGCCGGGCTTGACGGGGCAATACGACGCGCGTCTGCACGACGCCAATCACTTCTTATCCCGAAAATACGGTTCGACCGGACCGTGCACCTTCATGGTCAGCGGATTGCCGTAGCGGTCCTTGGCATTGCCGGCGGTGATGCGAATCCAGCCCTCGCTGACGCAATATTCCTCGACATTGTTCTTCTCGACGCCCTTGAAGCGAATGCCGACATCGCGCGAAAGAACCGCCTCGTTGTAATAGGGGCTCTTCGGATCGACCGACAGCCGGTCCGGCAACTGGTCAGGCGTTTCGTTTGTCTCGGTCACAGCAATGCCTCGATGTCCTTGGTGAGCGATTCCGGCGTCGTGGTCGGCGCATAGCGCCCGACCACCTTGCCGGAACGGTCGACCAGGAATTTGGTGAAATTCCATTTGATCGCGGAGCCAAGCAGCCCGGATTTCTCGCGCCGCAGATATTGATACAGCGGATGCGCATTGTCGCCGTTGACGTCGATCTTGTCGAACATCGGAAAAGTGACGGCGTAGTTGCTCGTGCAGAATTGCCCGATCTGTGCCGCACTGCCCGGCTCCTGGCGTCCGAACTGGTTGCAGGGGAAGCCGAGCACCGAGAAGCCGCGCACGCCGAACTTCTGCTGTAGCGCCTCGAGGCCCTTGTATTGCGGGGTGAAACCGCAGGCGCTCGCGGTGTTGACGATCAGAAGCACCTTGCCCGCGAACTGCCTGATCGGGGTGTCCTCGCCCGCGAGCGATTTTGCGTCGAAATCGTAGATCGAGCTCATGTTCTAGCCCCGATAAGGATCGACCGGAGACGGCGGCACGCCGCCAGCCTCGATCGCTTCGCCCGCCAGCAGGCAGAGATCTTCGCGATAACGCCCGGCCACGAGATGCACGCCGACGGGCACGCGTCCCACCAGTCCCGTGGTGACGGTCAGGCCCGGCAGGCCCATGAAGGGAATCGCGATCTGCGGCAGTTGCGCGTGCCAGACCCGCGCGAAGGACGCATCGTCCCTGGTGTCGAGTTCGTCGGGGAACGGCAATTCGCCGGACACCGGCATCAGCAGCACCGGGTACTTTTCCAGGAACAGCGACCATTCGCGAATCAGTGTCGCGCGGCGTGTCAGGATTTTCGAGAGCGTCAGCGGATCGAACGGAAACACTTTTGCGCGGTTGCCACGCAAGCAGGCCAGCGCGCCCGGATCGCCCTCACGCTCGGCGGCAGCGAGTTGCCCTTCGTAGTTATCGCCGAGCCAGAGTTTTGTCTGATGCTCGGCCGCTTCCTTCAGCGGCGGCAGGGACGTGACTTCTTCAACCTTCCACCCCGCACGCTCCAGCCGCCTCGCGGCATCGAGAACGGCGGCCTTCACTTCAGGCACGGGATCGAGCCCGTCCGGATTGACGCACATGGCCGCGAGCTTCGGCCGCGGCGGTCCTTCGAGCGGCACGGGCACCCACCAGGGATCGCGCGCGTCATAGCCCGACATCGCAGCCAGCGAGATCCGCAAGTCGGCGATCGTGCGGGCCAGCGGGCCCGAGACCGCGGCGATCTGCGGACCGATGGTGCGCTCTGGCAGCGCGGCGTTGAAGGCGGCGACGCGGCCCGTGGTCGTGCGCAGCCCGTGAACGCCGTTGGCATAGGCGGGATAGCGGATCGAGCCCGCGATATCGGTGCCATGCGCGATATGGCCGATCCCGGCCGCGACCGCAGCGCCCGCGCCGCCCGACGAGCCGCCCGGCGTGATCGAGGGATCGCGCGGATTTTTGGTGTTGCCGTGAACGAGATTGGTGGTGAACCAGCGATAGGAGAATGCCGGACAGTTGGTGCGCCCGAGAATGACGGCGCCCGATTTGCGCAAATTGTCGATCACAGGGCTGTTGTCCTTTGCGATCGTGTCGCGCAGCGTCTTCAGCCCGTTGGTGGTGGCGTAACCCGCCTGATCGATGTTGACCTTGATCGTGACCGGCACGCCGCCGAGCACGCCCGCATCTTCGCCACGCGCGATCGCCGCATCGACCTCGGCCGCCTGTGCCCGCACGTCGGCTGGGCGATGATCGACCACCGCATTGATCGCGGGGTTGACCGCATCGAGCCGCTCCAGCGCCGACGTCGCGGCCTCCTTGGCCGAGACCTTCTTCGTGCGGATCAGGCCGGCAAGCTCTTGTGCCGAAAGGCGCCAGATTTCTTTCATATTCAGTCCCTTTTCGCTGAGGGCGTTTTAGCGCCGCTTAGCGATAATGCGAAATGTAATAGGCAAGGTCCGGGATCTGCTCCTTGGTCACGGAGCCCATCACGTCCGCCATGGTGCCGTCGTAGCCGTGGCGGCTGTTGTCCTTGTATTCGGCCAGCGTCTTGTTGAGATAGTCCTCGCGCTGGTTGGCCAGCCGCGGCACGTTCTCCTTGCCGGAAAAATCGGCGTTGTGACAGCTATTGCAACGGTTGGCTTGCGCAAGCGCCAGTCCCCGCTGCATGCGTGCGGGGTCGCCCACGTCCACCGGCGGCTGCGGCTTCGGCAGTTTGGCGATGAAATCGGAAAACTTTTGCAGATCGTCGTCGGTGAACGCCTTCGTCATGTCGTTCATCGGCTCGAAGGTCCGCAGCTTCTCGCGAAACATGAAGAGCTGGATCAGCGCGTAAGGCGCCTGCTGGCCGCCGAGCGAGGGCGTGTTTTCCATCTCCGACTGACCGTGTTCGCCGTGACAGGCAAAGCAGGTGACCGCGCGCTGCTCGATCGTTTCGGCTGCGTTCGCTGAAGAGATCAGCGAAGCGACCGCGAGCGCCATTGTTATTGTTGTTATCCGCATCGAAGAGAAACCTCAGCCCCTGTTCCAGAAATGAAAAATCGGGGGCGAACCATAAGCTCGCCCCCGATTGCGATGGACACGCTTACTGCGCGGCGACCTTTGCCTTGCCGTAGCTCAGGCGATAGACCGCGCCGTTCCAGTCGTCGGAGATCAGCATCGAGCCGTCTTTCATCAGCATCACGTCAACCGGCCGACCGACATATTTATTGTCCTGCAGGAAGCCGGTGACGATCGGCTCGATGTTCTTGACCGTGCCGTCCTTGTTGAGATGGGCGACCACGACATCGCCGCCGAACTTGTTGGTCTTGTTCCAGGAGCCATGGCGCGCAATGATGGCCTGGTTCTTGTAGCTCGCGGGGAACATCTTGCCAGTATAGAAGCGTATACCGAGCGAAGCGGCGTGCGGTCCCATCAGGCCGACTGGCGGCGTGAACTCGCTGCACGAATGACCCCAGCCGAACTCCGGATCTGGAATGTTGCCCTGCCAGCAGTAGGGCGAACCGAAGTGCTCGCCGACCTTGGTGACGCGATTGAGCTCGTCGTTCGGCAGATCTTCCGACATCCAGTCACGGCTGTTGTCGGTGAAATAGAGCTGCTTGGTTTCCGGATTCCAGTCGAAGCCGACGGTGTTGCGGACACCGACTGCAACCACTTCGGCGCCGGAGCCGTCGAGGTTGATGCGGCGGATCTGGCCGTGATCCTTGTCATGCAGCACGTTGTTGCCGGGCTGGCCGACCGGGACATAGAGCTTGTTGTCCGGCCCGATGGCGATGAACTTCCAGCCGTGGGCTTCATCCTTTGGCAGGTTGTCGTAGATCACCGTGGGCTTCGGCGGGTTGTCGAGATTGTCTTCGATCTTTTCGATCTTCGAGATCTTGGACAATTCGGCGATGTAGAGCGTGCCGTCCTTGAAGGCGACGCCGTTCGGCCGGTAAAGGCCGGAGGCGATGATCTTGACCTCGCGCTTGCCGTCCTTGTTGACGATCGCATAGACCTTGTCGACCGTGCGGCTGCCGACGAACACCGTGCCCTTGTCACCCAAAGCGAGCGAGCGGGCATTCGGCATGCCGGCTGCGTAAACCTCGAGATTGAAACCGGCCGGCACCTTCAGCTTGTCCATGGGCAGCTTGTCGGGTGCGGCCGCAATCGGCGGAGCGGCGACCGGCGCCAGTTTTTGCGCCGCTTCGTTGTCCGGCCGGCCGATCATGGGCGATCCCGGCGGAAGCGGTTGCGGGCTGGCGGGGGTCTGGGCGGCCGCGCCGTAACTGAATACGCTGATGAAGGCGCCCGCCAGCAACAGGCTGCGCGGCACCGATGAATTGATCCTCATAATCTTCTCCCTTTGTGGAAGCCTTCGATCCGTGCGCGAGCCAAACTCCTGCCCGTGCCGGCGGACTTCATGCCGTAGTTTGGAATATTTCTGCGCCCGGACGCAATCAGAAACATCTCTCAGGCGGTTGCGACGAAAGGCGCGCGGGCCTGCAAGACACCGGAACGATTTTAACCGGCCTGGATATACTTAAATCCGTCGCATCTTATCAATGCTTCGTGACGGGTATGTCGCCATCATCGACATCGGCGTCATCGAGGATCGCTTCCGCAAAGGGAAACTCGAGCACGATCTCGCCCTCGTCATCGGTCACTTCGAGAACAGCGCGCATCAGGTTTTCCATGCCCTCGATCCTGAGCAGTTCGAGGATCATGGCGCGGGCAACCTCCCAGGCGCGATCCGGATTGCGCAACTCTTCCCCTTCAGGATCGGAGATGAGTTCGTCGCCGATTCGCGTGTTGAAGAAGTATCGCGGCATGATCGAACCTGTTCTTGGCTTGAAGGTCACATTCGGCGGGTGGTGGCCAGCCGTCTTTCACAGTTGCTTTATCTGGAAGTTGCCGGAACGGGCCGGCCGATCCCCAAGCCCATCGTCTACCAGAAGAACCCGTTGATGCGTCATTGGTTTGACGGGAACCGGGCAGCGCATCCCGAAAATATTGTGCGATGCAATATTTTCACAAGGCCCGGCGCTGCCTAAAAAGATTCCGCTGGCGAACTTTTCGTTCTGTATTACCTTGTCTGCAGGGCGGAGTTCGTCCGGTTTCACCTAAAGGAGAGCCAAAATGGCCTGGAAAGCACCGAAGATCGTCGAAGTGCCGGTTGGCATGGAAATCAACATGTATGCTTGCGCCGCCCGCAAGTAAGCGGACGCAACAGCTACATTCTGACCAAGGTGGATAGCCGGGCGTGACGCATCTCTGTTGGGGATGCGTGTCGCACCTGCATCCACCTTTGTAATTTTTAAACGAGCCAAGCTTCCGGGCGTCAGAGTTTCAAGGGATCCAGGAGACGGATCATGTTGCGCGTCGTCGTCCTGGGCGCCGCGGCAGGTGGTGGCGTTCCGCAGTGGAATTGCGGTTGTCGGGTTTGTCAGGCCGCGCGAACCACGCATCCCGAACTTCAGAGCACGCAGGCTTCGCTCGCGATCAGCGCCGATGGCGATCACTGGTTTTTGATCAATGCGTCGCCGGACCTGCGCCAGCAATTGATCGCGGCGCCGCAGCTTCACCCCGCCCCCGGCAAACTTCGTCACTCGCCGATCGCAGGCGTGATCCTCACCAATGGCGAGATCGATGCAATTGCCG
>Ga0307474_10002191_pt1 | contig 14043 bp, 16 predicted proteins | sample atmos_gasesECM1C_2_FD_203312 | JGI IMG/M metagenome (GOLD analysis project Ga0307474, IMG submission 203312) | Hardwood forest soil microbial communities from Morgan-Monroe State Forest, Indiana, United States - atmos_gasesECM1C_05 | ecosystem: Environmental > Terrestrial > Soil > Temperate... | reverse complement strand
CGACGCCCGGACCCATGGTTGGGCTTTCCAGGCACTCACTGACATTACGGGCCAACATCTGCCTAACGATTCAGCCGCATGGCGCAGCTGGTTTGAAAAAGAATTCCAGCAGCAGCCGTAGAGACGTAGCTCGCCACGTCTCTTCTCGCCACGGCTGTCGTGCGAAATCACTCCGCCATCTTCGCAACGTGCACATCGAATCCCGTCTTGGGCAAAAGTGACGTCAGCGCGAACGCTTTAAATCCGTCGCCGTTCACTTCGGTGTGACGATAGACACCCGGTTCGCTCTCGATGGTCTCGCGCCGTCCTTCCATGTCCTCGAGGAAAGCCTGTGCCCGGCTCACGCTTACATCCACATCCTTGGCGCGCGTAACGACGGCCTCCGACGCATACGAGCGCACCAGCTTGGGCCAGTATTTTTCCAGCAGGTTCGTGCTGGCGAAAACATCGGCCCAGATGATGCGCCCGTTCACCGCGACCACCACGCCGACCGCATTCCGATCCCGTAGTTGCCGAATCAAACTTTGATAGTTCAGCTCGATGGGCTTAGCCACTGTGTCCACTTGCTTTTTGACATCTTCATTTTCCATCACCCTGGCATAGGAACTGGTTCCCGCAGCGGAAGGCACTCTAGAAGGAGACGGAACCGCAAGCGCACCGGCAACCATCGCCGCTTGCTGCTTTCGCACTTCCTCCCAGACCTCGCCCTGGTCCTTGTCGCCCATCGCTTTTGCACGAACAGAAGGCTGAGCCATCAGCGCCATGGGCGGAGTAACCTTGGCTTTTGCGTCACCGACGGGGCCGCCAACGGCACTGCCGTACATCGCCTCCGAGGCTCCGAAGTGTTCATTAGTCCCCACCCACCTGCCCGGCTCAACGCAAAACACACTCAGATCTACGGGATCACTTTCTGGCGGGATGATGCGGTCTTTACCGATCACGCGATCTTGCCGGCCTCCGGTCACGATCTCGCCCGCCAGCAGCAGCAGCGGTCGTTTGGAGTTGTTGACCAGCACGAGCCGGTTCACCTGCGCGCCGTCATGCCGGACGGACGGAACTCCGTGCCGCCGAATCAATCCCTGCACGGCTCCGGCCTCGCTGATCACGACCTCGCCGGATCGCAGTCCTTCGTCCAAGGTTAAGAATTCACCCGTTGGATAGCTCTTCGATGCGACCACCGGGAACACGGTCAGATTGCCGTGCCGGATGGGATCAAGCACTTTGTATCCAGCAGATCCGCTCACCTCGCCCGCCCGCGCTTGGCGCTGATCCACCACGACCAGGCCCGTAACAATCGCCACCACCATCACAGCCAAAAAAATCTTCGGACTCATGACGTCCTCCCCGGCAACGGGCGGCCCTGTGACGACACCAATCCTGCGGCCCTCGTTCTCGCGTTCTCGCGAGATGCGGGCTCTGTTCTCCGCCGTAACGCTGCACTCGACTCGTTAGGAGAACGAAAATACCTGCACGCCTTGCGGCCAAAATTGATCTTCCGTACGTCTAAGAAATTGGTAGCATCGGAAACAATGCGTACTTTTTCGCGATCCAGGGTTTAGAGTCAATGCAGAGCAGAAGCGGTTTGAAGTTGCGGCACGTCGGGGTTTCCTGACTCGGAGCGGATGAGTTCCGTAAATCAAATGTCGACGGTGCAGTCGGTCCTCGATGACCTGTTGCCGGACCTGCACGCGAAAAGCGGCTGCGAGAAGCTCGGCCTCGCGCGAGATTCCTTCGCCGCGATCCTGCTGCAGATCGGCGCCAAGCAAAGTGCGGAAGCCACTTCCGAAAGCGAGGTCCGCACCTTCTTCCTTACTCTCCGCGTTGACGAACTGGCGCTGGCCCGGGCCTGCGCCGCCGGCCACAATGCCGCCTGGGAAATTTTCCTCACTCGCTATCGTGAAAAACTTTACCAATCCGCCCTGCGCATCGCGCGCGAAGACTCCGCGGCCAGAGAATTGGCAGATTCCCTTTATGCCGATCTCTATGGCACCTCCACCCGCGAGGGCCAACGCGTCTCCAAGCTGGCTTCTTATACCGGGCGCGGATCTCTGGAAGGCTGGCTGCGCACCGTGTTAGCGCAGGAGTACGTGAATCGCTATCGCCGCACCAAGCGCCTGGTCAGCCTCGACGAAGAATCGGAGGAAGGCATTCAGTTTCGTGCCCCTGAGCCGGACCCGGTTCCCGCCGCCGATCCCCGACTGGCCCAAGCCGCCGACGAGGCCCTCGCTGCTTTATCCGCCGAGGACCGCACCGTTTTGAGCGCATATTACCTCGACGACCGGACCCTGGCCGAGATCGCGCGCATCCTGGGCGTGCACGAGTCGACCATTAGCCGCAAACTCGACAAGCTGGCCAAGGCCCTGAGGAAGCAGATCTTGGCGGCTCTGGGGCGCCGGGGCATGTCCCGCCGCCAGGCCGAAGAGGCCCTTGAGGCCGATGTCCGCGACCTGCAGTTGGATATTCGCAGGAGCCTGGCGCAAGAATCCTCACCTCCTGCGTTCTCTGAAAAGAGAGTGGAAACCCGGGTCCGTGAAGGCCCGGGCTGAAGACGGCGGATCATTAGAAGGCTGCCGTAGGTTGATCCTCCCGTAACGAAGTGGCTGGAAGCTGGGAGCGAGAAGCTAGAAGCTAGTAGTTGAAATGCAAAGTGTCCCCCAAATCGTGCGCGATCGGCTGCGAGCCGCCGCTATCGAGGGCGCTCACGTCGATGCTGACGTGTTGACCGCCTTCGCCGAGCGTTCCCTGAGCGATCGCGAGCGCAGCCGCGTTCTCGACCATCTGGCCGGTTGCAGCGAGTGTCGCGAAGTTGTGGCGCTGGCCCTCCCCCCAAGCGAGACGGCCACAACTGTATTGACACCGGCGCGCCGAGGATGGCTGAGCTGGCCGGCATTCCGCTGGGGATTCGCCGCCGCGGGGATCGTCATCATCGCGGTCGTTGGAACCGTCGAAATTCGGCGCTCCTCTCAGCCCGCCACAATGGTCGCAAAGCAGTCGCAAAACCAAAATGTGGGACTGTTCGCTCAGCCGCAACCTCCGACCAATACAAGCACGCCTGCGGATGAGAGGAATGAGCACAAGCTGGCGGACAAAGATCTCCAGTCTGATGGCGCTGCCAAAGAGCATGCGAAAGTCCCGGAGCCGAGCCTGACCGCTCGTGCCATCCCGCCGTCCGCGACGATTCCTCAGAACCGCAACACAAGGGATGGAAGGACTGTAGGCGGCCCGATCGCTGGCTCGCCGTCCTACGGGCCCAATATGCCGACCCAATTCCAGCAGCAGATGGCGCAGCAGAGCGCGAACCAACTGCAGGCTTTGCCCCAGCCCTCCCCATCAGGTGCGGCGAAGCAGCAGTCGGCCGATGCCTTCGAGGTCGCGAAGATTCCTCCGTCCTCGCAGAGTGTCGAGGTCCAGTCGGAAGCCGCCGCCATTCAGTCCAGCCCGTCTGAAACCAGAGCGGAAACTCAGACGAATCAGCTTTCGAATCAGCCCTCCTCGCGGTTGTCGAACTACTATGCTCCGGGCCCGATCGGCAAAGCCAAGCCTGCCACAGGATCCGGGAATGGCGCGGAAGCCGTAGCTCCGCGTTGGACGATCAATTCCGCCGGGGGCCTGCAGCGTTCCTTCGATCAGGGAAACAGTTGGCAGGATGTCGATGTGAACGCGACCGCGGCTCGGCCTGCGGAACTGAAGGCGATGGCTCCAGCCAAGACAGAGGGCGCCAAAGAAGCTTATGCCGAGAAGAAAGCTCCGATGGCGCCAAACTCAGCTCCAGTATTTCGCACTGTAACGGCCACCGGCGTTGACGTGTGGGCCGGCGGATCGAATGGTGCTCTCTTTCACTCCCTTGACGGGGGCAATCATTGGAGCAGGGTAGTCCCTTCTTCTTTCGCTTCAACTCTCACAGGAGACATTGTGGGGATTGAATTCACCGATCCGCAGCATGGGAAGATCGCCACGTCTAGCGGAGAAGTTTGGACGACAGCGGATGATGGAGTGACTTGGCAGAAACTCTAAGTACTTAATGCCAAATTGTCTGCGTTCAAAAACTTTGACACATTAGCTCTGCGCTAATCTTCCATTACCAAAGTGACGTTTACACCCCTTGTTGCGAATTTTAATATCCACGAGTGGTTTGGCAGTTCTGGGGGAGGGCTGCCGAGGCGTCCTGGACTGATAAAGTCGAGGGCGCTTTTTCTTTTATTTTCAACGAGATTCTGCCCCTCGCCAACCGTCCCGGAGATGCAAGACCAGGTACTGTTCATCAATCGTTCTGTCGCCCACCTTCAACGCCCGAGGTTCACATCCGAAGGGTTCAAATCCGACCGAGCGGTAGAGCCGCACAGCCGACTCCTGAGTCACTGCAACTGAAAGCAATACCTGCTCGATGTCGTCAATCGCAGATGCGCGCGTGAGAATTTCGTGCAACATTTGGCGCCCGAGGCCTTCACCCCTTCGCTTGTCCGTGACGTACACACCCCAGATCCGTCCTTTGTGACGGACCTTTGGTCCGGTCTCGCGATAGAAGCCGGCCATGCCGACAAGCCGTCCATCCTCCCATGCGCCGACGACAAATTGATCGTCTCTTCCCACTCCCAGACGTTTGCGGACTTCATCCAGGCCGAGGGATCGATGATCTTCGGCCGAGGCACTGAATGCCTCAGGATCGGATTCGAGGGCCTCAAGTCGCAGCCGCCACCATTCGGCGGCATCATCGCCCGTTAGAGGTCGAATCTCCATTGCCCCTCTCAATTTGGGCTCCCCTGCAGGCGGCACAATACCCTCCAATCTCCAGCCGCGAAATCAGCACCCGAAACCTGCAATCCCGCTCCACTTGCTGTTTGAGCTTTTCAAACTCGTCGCTGACAAATTCTGCGATCCTGCCGCACCGCAGACAGGCCATGTGGATGTGGTCACGCCCCAGTCGCCGCTCGTAGTAATGACCCTCGCCATTAATGTGCATCAGGTCGAGTTCGTCGATCAATCCTTGACGCTTCAGCAGTCGTAGCGTGCGGTACACCGTGCTCCGGTCAACGCTGGCGTCGAGCCGCTGCGCTTTGCGCAGAATCTGGGCAGCATCCAGATGCTTGCTGGCGGTTTCCATGACGCGCAGGATCGCGCGCCGCTGTTCCGTCATACGAATGCCGCGTTCGGCAAAGTGCGCCTGCAAACGGCCGGGCACTTCAGTCTGAGGAAGAGGCATGGTGTAGTCACCTCTGTCGCAATTTGTCGCAAGCAGGGTGCGACGGATTCTTGCGCCGGAGATAGACAAAGGTGCTGTCCATCCGGCATCCTGTCCATGTTATCTCTAGATGCGACTCAGTTGCAACTAATGATTTCTATCTTGGCGCAAAAGTTGAAGGTCTCAGCCGGGTTCTTCCTGGGCAGCGCCTTGTTGGGCGGCGTGGCCCAACTCCGTGCCCAGGAGAACTACTTCATCACTTATTCCCATGAAATGGAGGAACCGGGAAACCTCGAAATCGCCGCCAAGAATGTCTCCGGCGCTCCCAAGGGAAGCAATCCCTTCGTCGCTACCGCCCTCGAATTCGAGTATGGTCTCCAGACCTGGTGGACGACGGAACTCTATCTCGACGGACAAAGTACTTTCAGCCAAAGCACCCTGTTTACCGGATTTCGCCTGGAGAACCGTATTCGCCCCTTGCTGCGCGAGCACTGGATCAACCCGGTTCTGTACTTCGAATTCGAAGACATCAATGGGGCCGACAAGGTGTTGCTGGAAGTTGTCGGCCACGACAGCCGCGCCGACTTCCTCCCGCGCAACAATCGCGCGGAAAAACTGCGCGAGGCCGAACTTAAACTTATCCTGTCGAGCAACTTCAGAGGATGGAATGTGTCCGAAAACGTGATCGCGGAGAAGAACCTCAACGCGAGTCCGTGGGAGTTCGGATACGCTGTCGGCGCCAGTCGTGCTCTTGCTCAAGCCGCCAGCGCCAAACCCTGCCGGTTCTGCCGCGAGAATTTTGCGCTAGGAACTGAAATGTACGGCGGCCTGGGAGATCGCTATAGTTTCGGTCTCGCCGGCACCTCGCACTATCTCGGTCCCGTCGCTATCTGGAACATCCCTCGCGGCCCAACTTTGCGGCTCTCGCCGAACTTCGGTCTCAACCACAATAGCAACGGATTCCTCATGCGCTTCATGCTCGCGTACGAGTTCGATCAGTTCTTCTCCAAGTTGAGGGGCCAACGATGATTTCACGTTACATTTCTTGCGCGCTCCTGACCCTGACTCTGACCGGCATCCTTTTGGCATCCGCCGGCGATGGCGAATGGCTGCACAAAGTTCCGGCCAAAGACCGAAACCGTCCCAATCCCTTTGCCGGTGATCCGGACGCCCCTGCCGCAGGAGGGAAAATCTTTGCCGAGCATTGTGCCCAATGCCATGGAGAAGATGCTCAAGGTAAGGCGGAAGGCAAGCACATCCGGCCCAACCTTCATGCCGAGCGAGTGAAGCAAGCCACTCCCGGCGAACTCTTCTGGCTGCTGACCAACGGAAGCCAGAAGAATGGCATGCCATCCTGGAGCCGCCTTCCCGATGGGCAACGCTGGCAGGTCATCACCTACCTCAAGTCGCTGCCCTAGGCTCACTTGCACCCCCGGCCCTCGGCAAATCCGGCCCTTTTTGCGACTTTCTAGTGCGCCCCCGCATCGAATTGGAGTGCTAAAATACTGAGTTGGACCGCAGTACTAGAAGCACTCATACAGATCGCCGGACCCGGCAAATTCGCTCGTGGAGCGTCGGGACAGCGCGACGTTTACGACGAGGAGAAAGCAAATGGCAGGCAACGGAATCGTCGAAGTCACCGATGCAAACTTCGACCAGGATGTTTTGAAATCGGATCAGCCCGTTCTCGTGGACTTCTGGGCAACCTGGTGCGGTCCCTGCCGCGCCATCGCGCCCATCGTGGAGGAACTGGCGAAGGACTATCAAGGCAAGGTAAAGATTGGCAAGATGGATGTCGACTCGAACGCCGCCACCCCGATGCGCTACAAAGTCACCGGCATCCCGACTTTGCTGGTATTCAAGGGCGGCCAGGTTGTCGAGCAACTCGTGGGCTACAAACCGAAAGAAGCCATCGCCCAGGCCCTGAACAAACACATTGGCTGAAGGTCAAAGCGGATTTTTGGATAGAAATCATCTACGCCCGGAACATATCCGGGCGTTTTTGTTTGAGCTTTCAATTGCAGTTGAGATCGGGAAGAGACGCGGGCAGAGAATCGGAAACCGGATACCGAGAACCGCTAATACTTCCTCAACACCCCAATCACCCGCCCCTGCACATCGACCGAAGCTGCCGGAACAATGATCGGCTTCATGTTCACATTGGAAGGCTGCAGCCGGACGTTTTCCCCTTCGCGATAGAGCCGCTTCAACGTCGCATCGCTCTGATCGACGAGAGCCACCACGATGTCACCGTTGTGCGCGGTGCGCGTTTTCTCCACCAGCACGTAGTCCCCATCGAGGATATGCTCGTCCTGCATCGACTCCCCACGCACTTCCAACACAAAAACTTCCTTGGAACGCACGAAGTCGGCTAGCGAAATCGTCTCGGGATTTTCTACCGCCTCAATCGGTTGCCCAGCCGCTATGCGCCCTACCAGCGGCAAAACCACGGCCGTGTTCACGCTCATGGCTTGCTTCAGCCGTCCCTTGGGCGGCAGCAGGTCGATCGACCGGCTTCGGTTGTAGTCCCGCGTCAACAGCCCCTTCTTTTCCAGATTCGACACGTGCTTGTGCACGGTGGCCAGCGACGACAACTCGAGTCCCTTGCCAATCTCTTCAAACGAGGGGGAATATCCGTTCTCCGCCACGAATCGAGAGATGAAGTCGTACACCTGCCGCTGTCTGCGTGTGATGGCCATGGCGCCCATTATTGGCGAACAGAAGGCGAAAAGCAAGCAGGAAGTGAATTCGAATACTGGAACTTGCGGCCAGGCCGGGCCCCTGCGAAAGTGTTATCAACCAGCCACGCCTGCCAGCACCACGCCTCCGCTTATATCTTGCGCCATTCCCAACTCTTTCCGCCGCGTCCAAAAATAGACGGCGAAAGCTACGGCGACCAGGGGAAGCACGGCTCCGAATTCATCGATAAACCAGGCAGTCTTTCCCGTGTTTCTGGTCAGCGGGGTCAAGATGGATTGCACGTACAGATTATGACTGGCGTGCAGAAGGGCCCCAGTCCACAGGCTGCCGGACCTCAGGCGCAGCCAGGCAAATACAAACGAGATGGCGATCACCATCACGGTGAAGCACAGTAGCGCATACCACGTCCGCGTGCCGGAGTTGTAGTCAGCGAAGATCAGGATGGGATAGTGCCATAGTGACCAAATTACACCGCTAATCAGTGAAGTGCCGGTATAGCCCACCGTCTTCGACAATTCAGGCACCAGAAACCCGCGCCAGCCGATTTCTTCTCCTAGCGCGGACGAGAGACTGCGTACCATCCCAAAACTGCCCATGAGCAAGACGTAAAGAATAGTGGCCGTCGTTGGAGAGAACCCCGGCCCGATGCGTTCTGCCAGTGAAGCCATAAATTCGTGATTGGGGAATCCACCAAGCCCGCTCAACCAGACGATCGCATACGCAATTGCGGCGTAGGCGAGCGGAATGTACCAGCTCATGAATGCGTACTTCGCCGCTGGCCATTTCCAGCCGAGATCCGCGAGCGAGCGTCGATTGATTTTCAGCGTGACCAATGCTGCCAACGCTGGCGACCACATGATCCCGAAAACGTACAGTCCGCCGCCGGCGCCGAGGTGTTTCGCATGAATGATCAGAAAGTAGAAAAACGAGGAAAACAAGAAGACGAAGAACAAGTAGGTCAACACCTGCCGGCGTGAGGGGGACATGATCTACCTCGAGGAGTGGAATGATAACGCAGGTATGGGCTCTACGTATCCCAAGTGCTCAGATCCAGCGATAAAATGAAGTCCGGGAGCGGGCCGAACTGCGGTCGCCCCCGCCTAAGCTCGCTGCACGCCACCCAACGCGTTCAACGCCGCCACAATCTTCGAAGACCACTGGGCCACTTCATCCTCGCGCAACGTTCGTTCCGAAGATTGGAACTTCACCCGCAGCAAGACCGAATATTTTCCAGCCGGAATCGATCCGCCGCGGAAGATTTCGACCGGGATGAACGACCGCAATTCGGTGAAGCCGGTCGCGACGGCGGCCTTCTGCATCTGCGCGAATGTCACCGTGTCCGCGAAGATGAATGAGAAATCCCGCTCCACCGCTGGATACTTTCCGAGTGGTGCAAACTTCACCGTCCGCAACCCGAAGTCGTACAGTTGCTCCAGATCAATTTCGGCCAGGAACACGTCCTGCCGCAGTTTCCGCGTCTCCACCACAGCAGGATCAACCTGCCCAAATTCTGCCACGACTACACCGTCCATCACCGCGCGCGCTGACCGGCCCGGGTGATAGTAGCCCGTCGTGCCGGCTTCATATCGAACCTCGCCAGAGAATGCCGCCAGCAGGTTCTCCACGTCTCCTTTGAACCCACGGAATGCCTCGGCGGCAGCCGCATGCTCGCCTTTGCTCACGTCCAGTTTGCTGCCGACCGGCATTGAACCCCGAACGGCTGCAGCGGTCGATCCAAGACAGGCCCGCCGCGGCTCGATCCGCTCGCCATTGAACATCTCGTAAACGCCGCCCATCTCGAACAGCCGCGCTTCGGGCACATCCCGATTCAGGTTCCACGCCAGCATGTCGAGCATGCCGGGCACCAGCGAGGTGCGCATCACGGACGCCTCTTCGCTCAGCGGATTTTCCAACTCCAGCACCCGAGCGCCCGACGAAAACTTCTCCGCATCCGCGTGCGACATGAACGTTAGCGAGATCGCCTCGTTGTACCCGAGCGCCAGCGCTCGCATACGAAATACGGCGTCCGGAGCCGCATGCGGCAACTCCACGACAGCTCCGCTATACGCCGGCAATGTGTTCGGAAACTTATCGTAGCCGTGCAGCCGCGCGATCTCTTCGATCACGTCGATTTCGCGCTCCACATCCAGCCGCCAGCTTGGAATGTGCACCCAGAACTGGGCGTCGCCCTGGCCCTCCGGAATCAGAGTGAACCCCAGCCGTTTCAGCAAACGGAAGATCTGTCCCGCATCGAGGCCGCCTCCCAGGATGCGCCGCACTTCAGAAACATGCAGCAGCACCGGGGCCTGGTCCATCTTCTTCGCGATGACGTCCACCATGCCACCGGCAAGTTCGCCACCGCCAGATTCGAGAATCATCGCGGCTACCAGATCGCATGACAGCACGGTCGACTCGAAATCCGCGCCGCGCTCGAAGCGGTGCGAAGCATCCGTATGTAGCGCATGCCGTCGCGACATTTTGCGCACGGTAATGGGATCCCACCACGCCGACTCGATCACGATGTTCCGAGTCTTCTCCGTGATCATCGTGTCGTAACCGCCCATCACGCCAGCCAGGCCAACCGGCTTTTTCGCGTCGCAAACAACTAGGTCATCGCCGGTCAGTTTGCGCTCGACACCGTCTAGCGTCTTCAACACCTCGCCCGCGCGTGCCTTGCGGACAATAATCTTTCCGCCCTCGAGTAGATCGGCGTCGAAGACATGCGTCGGCTTGCCGATTGTCCAGAGAACATAATTGGTCGCATCAACCGCGTTCGAGATCGGCCGCTGATCGAGCAGTTGCAGCCGATGCGCGATTCTCTCGGGCGATGGCTTGATGTGGGTATTCCGGATCACCCGCGCAGAGAAACGCGGACAAAGTTCCGGTTCCTCGACGGTAATCGGAAATGCCGCCTCCAGCGCCGTGGAAGAGTGGCCCTTAAAGGCCGCGTCGCCGGAGCCCTGATTCGCTTTAGCCGCTGGAGGCAACTGCGGCGTAATCGGCTTCAGCGGCCGGTCATAAATTGCCGCCGCTTCACGCGCTACTCCGTAATGATTCATCGCGTCAGGACGATTGGTCCCAATCTCGACTTCGTAGACCGCATCCGCGCCAGACCCGTCGATCCCCTCGACCCCAATCCCGACGTCAGTCAGATCGTCAGCAAGTCGTCGGTCGTCGACCGTGAGATCGACGTAGTCGCGAATCCATTGTGGAGAAAGTTTCATGCCCGCTCAGCTTGTCATCCTGAGGCCGCTGCTCTTGCGGCCGAAGGACCCTGGGCGCGCCGCGCGAATCGTGCGCGTTCTCTGCGCACGAATAAACGCGCGTTTGGCGCGCATCCTCATCCAAATTGCTCCAAAAACCTTACATCCCCCTGAAAGAAATACTGCAGATCATCCACGCCATACTTCAGCAGCGCCAGCCGGTCGACGCCCATGCCAAAGGCAAAGCCGGAAACTTTCTTCGGGTCGTAGCCGTTCTCCTTCACGAACTCGAAGACATTCGGATCGACCATGCCGCAGCCCAGAACCTCAATCCATCCAGTCTGCTTGCATGGACGGCACGGGTCCGCACCCCGTTTTCCGCTTCCGCCGCAGATGAAGCATGTAACGTAGAGCTCGGCACTGGGCTCGGTGAAAGGGAAGAATGACGGCCTGAAATGCGTCTTCACGGATGACCCGAACAGCGCCTTCATGGCGTGATCGAGCGTACCCTTCAAATCGCCGAACGTGATGTTGGTATCGACGGCCAGCCCTTCGATCTGATGAAACATCGGCGAGTGGCTCGCGTCCGGAGGATCGTTGCGGTGTACGGTGCCGGGAATCACGATGCGGATCGGCGGCCGCATCTTCTCCATCGTCCGAATCTGCACCGGCGACGTGTGCGTGCGCAGCAGCAGCCGTTCGCGCTGCGGCTTCGACTGCTGCCCCGCAATGAACAGCGTGTCCTGCGTATCGCGTGCCGGATGGTTCGGCGGAAAATTCAACGCCTCGAAGTTGTAATAATCCGTCTCAACAACCGGGCCTTCCGCAACCGAATACCCAAGCCGCTCGAAAACAGAGACGATTTCATTTCGAGTCTTGATGACCGGATGCTCGGCGCCAAGGGACCGCCGCGCGCCGGGCAGCGTGATGTCGACGGATTCCGAAGCCGAGACCGCGGAAGTCGATACGTGCGCGCCCTCAACCAGTTCGGTGATGCGCGCCTTGAGCGCGTTAACCCAGAATCCGGCGAGCTTCTTGGATTCTTTGGGAGCTTCCTTCAGCCAGACTTCGTTGACCTGGGTCAGGATGCCATTCTTGCGCGCCAGCCAACGATCGCGGAATGCTTTTAGTTCGACGTCATTGTGGATCGCTGAAGCATCCGTTAAGCACGCTGCGACAAATTCCGTGAAAGCGCGCTCCAGAGCGTCAGTCGTGTACTCGGTCGGTTTGGCGACTGTGTATGGCACGACGGTCGAGTAACCAACAAGCATTGTCATCCTGAGCGCGTTTTCTGCGCGAAGGACCTATGCAACTCTTCCGCCCCAAGCAAGATGCATAGGTTCTTCGCTTCGCTCAGAATGACAAAGCGTAATTGAATGGTGGCAAGCGGCACGGCTGAGGCCGTACCCTTCCCGGTTGGTGGAGATTCCCATGTCTCGCAAATGCGGCGAGACATGGGGCACCCCCTTTTTCTTGGTTATTGAAAATCAAACTGAAAGCTGACGGCTGATCGCTGAAAGCAGCCCTATGCCAGCGCCGTCTTCGCCTGCTGCGCCAAATTGGCAAATCCGGCAGCGTCGTTCACCGCCAGGTCCGCCAGGATCTTGCGATCCAGTTCCACGCCCGCTTTCTTCAGCCCGTGAATGAACTGGTTGTAACTCATCCCATTCAGCTTGGCGGCCGCACCGATACGCACAATCCACAGCGAGCGAAATTGCCGCTTGCGCTGCTTCCGCCCGGAATAGGCAAACTTCAGCCCGCGCTCCACGGCTTCTTTAGCCGAGCGGTACAGCTTCGATTTTGTCAGGAAATAACCGCTGGCGCGGTCAAGTATCTTTTTGCGTTTCGCGCGGCGTTTCGTTCCGCGTTTTACACGAGGCATGGTGGTTCTCCTTTTTGCTTTCGGTTAACGGCGGCTGGAGGTAAGGACGATTCGCCGTGGCGGCGATCTCTGACCTCTTCACACGCCTTGCTTATGTGGTGCGGCCGCCCTCGGCCGCATCGGGACAGAGCGACGATTCTGTCCAGTACGCGGACGAAGGCGCCCGCGCCACACGTTCCTCATTGGTACGGAATCATGCGCAGCACCTTGGCGAGATCGCCATCACTCACCAGGGCCGACTTGCCCAGCTTCCGTTTCGTTTTGTGTTCCTTGGACGTCAGGATGTGACGCAGTTTCGCGTGCCCCCGCTTCACTTTTCCTGTCGCCGTCTTCTTGAAGCGCTTGGCAGCGCCTTTGTGTGTCTTTAGTTTCGGCATAAAAACCTCGGCTGTTAGCAATTAGCAGTTGGCAATTAGCGGAGCAACAGAACACCCCAGGCATTTTCTCGAACTGGCTAAATGCCAATTGCTAACTGCTAATTGCTGGTTTCCTACGACGCGGGCTTGGCGACCTGCGCCGGCGGTGCACTCTGGCTCGGCGCACTCGGAGCCGAAGGCTTTGGCTTCTCCGCCTTCTTCGGCGCCTCTACTTTCTTCGGCGCGAGAATCGCGTGCAGCGTGTTGCCTTCCTGTCGCGGACGAAACTCCACAATGCTCTGCGGTTCCACGTCCTTGATCAGGCGCTCCAGAATCTGGCGTCCCAGGCCGGTGCGCGTCATTTCACGGCCGCGGAAGAAAATCGTCGCCTTGACTTTGTCGCCCTCGCCCAGAAACCGCAGCACATGATTCTTCTTGGTCTCGTAATCGTGGTCGTCCACATTGATGCGGAACTTGACCTCTTTTACGGTAATCGTCTTCTGGTGCTTCTTGGCTTCGCGCTCTTTCTTTTCCTGCTGGTAGAGATATTTCCCGTAATCCATGATGCGGCACACGGGAGGCTGCGCGGTGGGCGAAATCTCAACCAGGTCCAGATTCTTGCTGCGGGCCAATTTCAGCGCTTCAAACGGGGGCATTACGCCAATCTGTTCGCCCTCGTCGCCGATCACGCGAATTTCGCGTGCCCGGATGCGGTCATTGGTT
>Ga0307474_10002190_pt1 | contig 14049 bp, 14 predicted proteins | sample atmos_gasesECM1C_2_FD_203312 | JGI IMG/M metagenome (GOLD analysis project Ga0307474, IMG submission 203312) | Hardwood forest soil microbial communities from Morgan-Monroe State Forest, Indiana, United States - atmos_gasesECM1C_05 | ecosystem: Environmental > Terrestrial > Soil > Temperate... | reverse complement strand
GAGGCCTAATCCGGTTCAGCCGAAACGGAAGCACAAATCGGTGGCGAAGAATTATTACGGCGCGCCGCCAAGGATGCTGGTTGCCCAGCAGCCGCCTATCATGATCTTCGGCAGCAGCATCTGGTGATCGGCAGCGAAAAGCGTCTGAGGCGCGACGAGATCAGCGCCGCTGCTTGACCCCGATCCAGGTGCCCGAACAGCCGTCGGAGCAATCATAGGTTCCGAAGCCGGAATCGCCCGACAAAGTTCCCTCTGCCGTCAGCGTCATTCCGTTGCCAACGCCAACCGTATGGATGATTCCGTTGGATGTTACGCTTGCGCCGCCGTGAACGATCACCTTGCCGTTTGATGGTCGCGGCTACCGAGCCGGCTCCCTACTAGTCGTCGTCTTCGTCGAGGTCATCTGCCAGTTCAGCTTCCTGGGCTTCTTCCATGGCGATGTCGATCACCTCGATCGCCTGCTGGATCTGGATGATGCCCTCGATCGCGGCCGCGGGGATATCCCCAGGTGTTGCGATGGTCTTGGCCAAGGTGTGACGCTTGCTGACAAGAGCCTTTCGTGCATCGACCAGAACTTCCAGATCTTCATCGGTCATGGCGAACCCTCGTTTTCCTTCGGCGCGAGTTAGCAGCGGCTCATGTCGCGAGTGTGTCGCAAGGAAATCAGGAAAATTCCCGCGGGCCCGGACACGTACCGCCATGCCCCGCGGATTGGGGCGCTAACGGGGAATTAATCTGATCAGCCCATAATCCAGGGCAGTTTTGGGTGAGTAACGCGTGAGGGAGTCGTCGCGACGACGATCCAGCGGCGGCTCCCTTTTTATTCACATATTTGGGGTCGATGCCGTGACCAACACATCGGAAACACAGAGCCAAGCCGAACAACTCGAGTCCGTCGTACCGAGCAAGAAACCCAGCCGGAAGTCCATTTTGGCGCTGTCGGTGTTCGCTTTGGGCGTAAATGCCTCGGCGGCCGTATATACACAGTCGCCTTCCGATTTTGCCTTGCCGAACATCAGCGCCTTGGCCGAACTGCTTCCGCACGAGAGAGCGTCCGCGCCGGTACCGGATCCGGTTGTCGTCGCTTTGAAGGATATTCAGTCTGTCCAGCAGCAACACGCCGACGCGCTGCGGGACAACGGATCCACGTTGCAACAAAATACAGCTCTGCTTCAACGCGATTTAACTTTGCTTCAGCAGGATTCGACGACGCTTGCTTCGCTGAGACAGAGCATCACGGACGAGCACGTCGATATCAGGAAGATATCTACTCAGCTTTCGACGCTGATGGCCAAAGTCGACGCTCTGCAAAGCGCAATAGCGCCGGAAATAACTTCCTCGATCTCGAAAGGACGGGCTCGCAACCGGTTGTCCGCGTTGGCTCACAAGAGATGGGCCAGGCAGTCAAAACCAGTGGGACCGGTTTCGGTCGGAGGAGCTCCGCTGACGACAACTCCGGCGCAAAGCTGGAGCCCAGCACAAAGCCCGGAAGGCTGATGCGCTAGGGCAGGGCGCGGGGCTTCGGTCCCGTGCTGCCCATTGGTCATAATTGGGCCCGCAATGCACGGCAAACGAGGTGCATGCCTAACGGCCGAATAGCGCTTCTTGCAGTGGTGCTGTTGTTGAGCATAACGAACGCGTGTGCCCAGGCTCCGGCGACAACCAGCTATCCATCGGTCAACCAACTCCCGCCAACGCGCGATCTGCCGGCTATGACGGTCGACGAGCGATCACAGCTCAAGAAAGAGCTGAGCGCCGCACGCGATCGCCAGGCAGGGGCAGTCAAAGCTAGAGACGTCAAAGCAAAAGACAAAGGTGGACACTAAGCAGGGCGTGTCACGTTCTGCAGAGGGCCAACCATGCCAGCGCCAGCCGCGAAAACGTGGCGCGCTCGGAGAGATTCGAACTCCCGACCCTCGGAATCGAAATCCGATGCTCTATCCAGCTGAGCTACGAGCGCGTGCGCGTCCGATTATCAGAGTTAAGCAGGCGGGGCCAGCGGCCACGAAGCTACCCATGCGGCGCGTCACGAAAGGCCATTCAGAAGCAGGGGTAGCGGCCGCCTTGCGCGTTATAAGTTGCCGAACTCTGGATGCAGAAATTGTTCGACGGCCCGTCATAGTAAGCAAATGTTCCCGGTTCGAGGCCCGGACCGTAGTTGTGCTTGTAGCTGATCGGGTAGGGCAGCCCGTAAGCATAGCCATGCCAATGGTGATGGTACCGGCGCGCCTCGGCCGTGCTTGTGACCGTGGCCAGTGCCGCCAGGGTGGCTGCGGCGAACGCAATTTTGCGAGGAATCATAAGGGACCTCCGAACGACGAACCCCGCCATTTTAGGCCAAACCTTCTCCCCATCCAGCGAGAAATCGGACAAAGCCCATCAAAAATCGCCCGTAAGTCCCCGAAATTTTGGTGTTTCCGTCATGCTTAACGGTTTTCCAACACAGTCTCGCCAGAGTCCTACCCTCTGATCCCCTGAGAATACGAACGATTTTACCTCTACCGCCATTGCTCATGCGCATCACGTCCGTCGCATCGCTGCTGATCTTGTGCCTCGCCGCCATCCCGGCGCGGGCCGATCTGCATATCACGCGGGACCACGGCGGCTATGTCGAGGAGTACAAGGCGAAATATGCCCGCATCCGCGACAACCACGAACGGGTGATCATCGACGGCATCTGCAATTCAGCCTGCACGCTCGTATTCGGCATCGTGCCGATGAACAAGATTTGCGTGACGCCGCGCGCCAGCGTTGGCTTCCATCAGGCCTACTACGACAAGGCGTTCACCTTCGGCCTCAAGGTCACGAGCGCCGACGGGACCGCGGACCTGATGTCTTATTATCCTGATGCGGTGAAGGACTGGATCCGCCGCAATGGCGGGCTCACAACCGAAATGAAGAAGATCAAGAACGGCGTTGAGCTCTGGAAGATCGTCGATCCCTGCCCGGAAGATTGGTGATTTGATCGGGCGTCATGGTTCTCCGAGCGAGGCGAAGCATCGTCCGGAGATGCCGCGTAAAAGGCTCCTCACCATGAGGGTCTTGCCGAGTTAATCCCGGCCTCATCCCGAGGAGACGCCAACGGGTCCGCGCGAGCGCGGCCCGATGACAGGCTCCGCGCAGTCTCGAGGGATGGTTCTAGGTTAGATCAATCGTTCCCGACATGACCGGCACGCCGCCGCCGCCTCGCCTTTGCTATGCGATAGCGGGCGGGCCGCCCGGTACGTTTCGTGATTGCCCGATAGCCTAGGTTCGGGCACTCACGGCGACAATGAGCAAGGATTTCGATCAATTCGCCGCGCGTGCGGCGCCGGCGATATTTGTCGTGCTGTGGAGCACCGGCTTCGTCGCGACAAAATACGTGCTTCGCAGTGCTGAGCCTTTCACCTATCTCGCAATCCGCATGGCGATCGTGGTCGCGATCATGGCGCTGATCGTCGTCGTGGTGCGGCCGCGCTGGCCGGATCGCATCGGTATCACGCACAGCGTGGTCGCGGGCCTTCTCGTGCACGGAATTTAGCTCGGCGGCACGGCGGTCGCGATCTCGCTGTCGATCCCGGCGGGGCTGTCGGCGTTGATCCCGGGCTTGCAGCCGATCCTGACCTCGACGCTTGCCAATCGATGGCTGGGTGAGCGCGTCACGCCGCTGCAATGGACAGGCCTTCTGCTGGGATTGGCGGGCGTCGGGCTGATCCTGCACGAACGTCCGATGGGTGGGGAAGCCGGCTGGGGTTGGCTGGCATCGGCCGTGTCGCTGGTCAGCATCACGCTCGGGACGCTCTATCAACGCCGCTATTGCCGCGACATCGACTGGCGTGCGGGGAATCTCGTTCAGTACATTGCGGTAACGATCTTCTTTGCGATAGGCGCCGCGCTGTTTGAAACGCGCACAGTGCACTGGACCGAAGAATTCGTTCTGGCTCTCGCCTGGCTTGTGATCGTGCTTTCGATCGGGTCGATCGGATTGTTGTACTGGCTGATCCGTCATTCGGCGTCCACCTCCGTGGCGAGCCTGTTTTATCTGGTTCCGGCCGTGACCGCCCTGATGGCGTATGTGTTGGGCGAACGTCTCGATGCAGTTGCGATCGCCGGCATGATCGCCTGCGCCGCCGCGGTGTTTCTGGTCAACCGATAACGGCAGCTCAACCCGCGCGGACCTTCTCGTAAGCTTTCAGCGCGCGCTCGCGGCCCTTGCGGTGATCGATGATCGGCTGCGGATAGGTCTTGCCGAGCGTAATGCCGGCGCTCGCGAGTTCGAGTGGCGCGGCTTCCCAGGGATGGTGGATCAGCCTGTTTGGCAGTTGCGCGAGTTCCGGCACCCAGCGCCTGACATAGGTGCCGTCGGGATCGAACTTCTCGCCCTGAAGCACCGGATTGAAGACGCGGAAATAGGGCGCGGCATCGGCGCCGCAGCCGGCGACCCATTGCCAGTTGGCTGGATTGCTGCCGGCATCGGCATCGACCAGCGTGTCCCAAAACCATTGCTCGCCTTGGCGCCAGTCGATCAGGAGGTGCTTGACCAGGAAGGACGCCACCACCATCCGGACGCGATTGTGCATCACGCCGGTGTGCCAAAGCTGACGCATGCCGGCATCCACGATGGGGTAGCCGGTCCGGCCGCGCTGCCATGCTCTGAGCGCCGCCTCGTCTTCCCGCCATGGAAAGGCTTCGAACGATGGTTGCAGGTTGCGCGTGGCGAGATCGGGCACGTCGAATAGCAGGTGCCGGCAGAATTCACGCCAGCCGAGTTCGCTCAGGAATTTGTCGGCATCGCCAGCGAGGGCGCGACGCTCGGCGGCAGCAAACTGCGCAGCGTGCCAGACTTGGCGCGGACTGATTTCGCCGAACCGCAAATGCGGGGACAGGTTCGAGGTGCCGTCACGGCCGGGCCGGTCGCGTTCGCCAGCGTAGCCGGCGAGGCCCGATTTCAGAAAATGCTGAAGCCGCTTTTGCGCCGCGCTTTCGCCAGCCGTCCAGGTCTCGCGCAGGCCACCGGCCCAATCGGGGCGGGCTGGTTCGAGTTTGAGGCTCTCGACTGTTTCGCCAGAAAGATTTGGGCCGGGGTGCAAGCGACGCGGCGCGGGCAGGGGATAGGGTAGGGCACCCATCGCCTGAATGCGCCGCCAGAACGGCGTGAACACCCGCAATCCCCGGCCATCCTTGGTCCGTATGGTCGCGGGCGCAGCCAGGAGATCGCCGTCAAAGCTGTGCACATCGACGCCGAGTTCACGCAGCGCGTTGGCGATGTCGTGCTCGATCGCCTGATGCGGCGCCTGCGCGATCTCGTTCCAGAACACGTCGCTGGCGCCGCTCTCGCGCGCCACTTCAGGGATGATCCTGGCGGCTTGTCCTTTTCGCAGCAGAAGCGATGCGCCGATCGCGCTCAGGCGCGTCTCGAGGGCGCGCAGCGATTGCGCAAGCCGCCAGCGTGCCGCGCCGCCCATTGGCCGCGCGCACGGCTCACGCGAAGCTTCATCGAGGACATACACGCAGATGACCGGACGGCGGGTCGCGGCGGCCGCATGCAAGGCGGGATGGTCGGAAAGGCGAAGGTCGTCGCGAAACCAGACGATGCAAGGCGCGTCGGATCGGTCAGCCATCGAGGGTTAACTTGTCACCGGCATGCGAGGTCCCGAACAGCGGCAAATATTGCAACCTGACCCTCCCTGATCCGTACTACATCACAGGCATGCGAGAACAGTGCGGGGAGGATGTCTTGCAGCGGTATGCGGTTCTTTATGTCGCGACGTTGATTGTGCTGGTGCCGGTCGATTTTCTGTTTCTCGGAATGGTCGCCAAGGGGTTTTTCACCTCGCAAGTCGGCGACATGCCGGGTGAGATCAGGCTCGTGCCGGCCGTGCTGTTTTACCTGCTCTATGTCGCTGGCGTTCTTGTGTTCGTCAGTGCGCCGGCGGGCGCGAGCTGGCAGTCCACGCTGCTCTATGGGGCGCTGTTCGGGTTGTTTTGTTACGCGACCTTCGACCTCACGTCGCTGTCGCTGCTCAAGCACTGGACCTGGCCGGTCGCGGTCGTCGATGTTTCATGGGGAGCCGTGGTGACCGCCTTCTCTTCGACGGCGGGTCTTCTGATCGCCAATCAGATCGTACCAAGGATGTGAAACAATCGGCGTGAAAACAAAATGCCCGGCGCAGGCCGGGCATTTCGCAGAGCATATGCGGGCGCCGCTTACTTCGGGTGCGGCACGATCCGGATGTACGGCTTCGGCGCCTTCCAGCCCGCGGGATAGATGGTCTTCGCCTCGTCGTCGGACACCGAGCCCGCGATGATCACGTCCTCGCCCTGTTTCCAGTCAGCCGGCGTCGCGACGCGGTGCTTGGCGGTCATCTGCAGAGAATCGATCACCCGCAGAATTTCCTGGAAGTTGCGACCCGTCGTCATCGGATAGACCAGCACCAGTTTGATCTTCTTGTCGGGGCCGATGATGAAGACGTTGCGGACGGTCTGGTTGTCGGCGGCGGTGCGGGTCGCGACGTCGCCGGAGGTCGAGGCCGGCAGCATGTCGTAGAGCTTGGAGACGTGGAAATCGGTGTCGCCGATCATCGGATAGTTCGGCGCAGCGCCTTGCGTCTCGCGGATGTCTTCCGACCACTTGGAGTGCTTGTCGACGGGGTCAACGGACAGGCCCATCAGTTTGACGCCGCGCTTGTCGAATTCCGGCTTGAGTTTCGCCAGCGCGCCAAGCTCGGTGGTGCAGACCGGGGTGAAATCCTTCGGATGCGAGAACAGCAGCGCCCAGCTATTGCCGATCCAGTCGTGGAATTTGATCTTGCCTTCAGTGGTTTGAGCCTCGAAATCCGGGGCCACGGCGCCAATTTGGAGAGCCATAGGGAACCTCTCATTTGTTCATCTTGGAAGGTGAATTGTTCTCTCGAAGTATAGGAGGCAGGCCGTCTCAAGTGAACGGCTGCCGCAAAAAGGGAAGTTTCTTCTCCTCAAAGGGGGTGTCCTAGCATCTTCTTTCGGCTATTGGCGAGTGGCAGAACGCCGCGGCTCCGTCGAAGTCTCGCTGCCCTGATTTGGCCGCGTATGGTTCTGACAAGCCCGCCCTCCGCCATTGCTTGAACCGTGACGAACATCACTACGACAAACCGGCAACCCCGTAACTAACCCCGTAAAAATCTCTTCGTTCAGGTTTCGAATCGTTAACCACTCGTTTACGCCCACAGGGCTTTGCTGGTGCCAGTACCGCCGATCTGCTCACGAACTTCGGAAAGTGGGCACGAGAAAAAGAAACAGAGAGTACCGACTATGTCTGCCCCGTTGGCCACGTTGGCCGAAACTGCCGCCGCTCTTGAGCCGTCCGAGATCTCCTGCCGTGACACCGCCGCCCGCGCGCTGACGATTGTCCGCGATGGCGTCATCACCGGCGAAGGACCCACCACCAAAGGCCGTGTGCACTTCTCCCGCGAACTCGACGCCTACGACGTGGCGTGGTGCGAGCGCATCCTGACCGCATCCGCGGTTGCGGATCAGCCGGTCAGCCGCGCCGAGGCCGAAGCGCTGTTCGAGATCGACGGCGCCGCCACCGAACGCAAGGACTCGGGGCGTTTCGACGACCTCATCGCGAAAGCCGTCGTGCATCATGCCGCCTCCGCGTCCGGCCTTCCGGTGCCGCCGCGAACGGTTGCGCTGGCGCCGGACACGGCGATCGAGAGCTGGGCTCCCTCTCACGCCGCCAATGTCGACATCGAAGTTCTGAACTGGATTGCAACGCAGATGCGAGGCAACAAGCGTCGCAACCGCAAGCTCGCGGCGCTGATCGCCACCATCGTCGGCGTGGCGATGCCGCTGGCGCAACTGCCCAATGTCTTCGATATCGGGATGTGAATTCGAGAGAAGTTTTGCAATTCAGCGGCGGGGTTATTTCCCCGCCGTTTTTTGTTTGAGCACGTCGGCATCGAGACCGACGGTGCGGCCGGGGAAGCCGGCCACATCGAAATAGAGTTGTGACAGCACGCGCTGGAATTTGACCACCGTGCGCAGTCCGTTGGCCGCTGGCTTGGACACGATCGTGCCGTCGGCGGATTTCTGGACGATGCCATTCGGCAGCGCCTCCGACATCATCCGTCCGGTCAGGCCGCCATTGTTTGAGCCGTGCAGGCCCATCAGGCCTGCGATGGTCATTCCGACGTCGGCATTGTTGACGGGCAGGGGATCGGCATAGCCGGCTTTGAAGTCCGGGCCGATCGCCGCCATGAAATTCAGGGTATCGCCGCGTCCGAAACTGCCGTGCATGCCCTGGCCCTGGCGCAGCACGGTGTCGGAAACCTCCACCGAGCAATTCGTCGGCTCGTCGCATCCTTCCACATACGAGCGGAAATTGACCACGATCGACGGAGTCGGCGTCACGGCTTTGCCTTTCAGCCCGATCTGCGACATCTCAAGCGTGCCGGGAAAACGTCCGAGCTTGTCATCGACGAATATGCCGCTGACGTAGTCCTGCTCGAGCAGGGCCTTGATGGTTCGATCCGCGAGTTTCTTGTCGAGCTTGGGCAGATAGATCAGGTCCGAACCGCCGTTGGTGGCGACCACGAGTTCAGGCTTGGCGGGATCCTGACCCAGCAGGCCGTTGCCGGCCTTGGGGTGAGCGCCGTCCGCCACCTTCACGTTGTTGTCGTTGGGATCGTACAGCGGAAGATCAAGCGCTTTCGCGAGATCGAGCGCCAGAAATCCCATGGGAAGTAAATCCCTGGGCGTATCGTCATAGGATGCCTTCGCCGACGGGCTGGTCTTGCTCTCCTTGGAAATGGTCGAGAAGCCGTGATCCGAGGAGATGATGATGTTGGTGTCGGCCGCAAGACCGAGATCGTCGAGCGCCTTGCGCAACGCGGCAAGGTTGTTGTCGGCATTTTTGATGCCGGCAAGCGAGGTCGGCCCATTGATGCCGGGTGTCACGGTGTTGAGGCTGTCGCCTTGATTGTGCTGGCTGCCGTCGGGATCGCGCGACCAGAACACCAGCACGAACGGCTTGTTGCGCGCCTTGAACATCGGCAGCAGCACCTTGGTGGCAACGTCGACAAAATAAGCCTGCTGGGCCGTGTTCGGAACCAGCGTGCCCGGCGTCTTGGCATCGCCGGCCTTGCCGTTCTCGCCGCGCGGCGGCGTCGCCAGCGGAAGGCCAGCCTTGGTTAGCGCGGCCTTGACCTCTTCGGACAGGGGCACGCCGTTCTTGGTGCCGGTGGCGTCGTCGAGCACGATCGAATGGTTGCCTTCAGCGCCGATCTTGTCGGTGTGATCGAAAATCAGGGTCGGGCCGAGCTTGCCCAGCGCTGCGGTGCTGTATCCCTTGCCGCGCGCCATCTTCAGGATGGTTTCTTCGTTCAGGTAATCGCCGCCAAAATGCTCGTCCGCATCGATGATGACGGGATTCACTTCCAGGAACGGCGTCACCGTCCCGCCCGCAGGGCCGACAGGGTAGCCGGTATAGATCGTGTTGGAGAAATCGCCGGTGTCGCCGAGATAGTGGCCGGTCGCCATCGCGGAGGCGTTGGCGGTGGTGAAGGTCGGAAACATCGAGTGCGAGTTCTTGAAGTTGACGCCCTTGTCGCGAACCTCGGCCATCGCCGGCGCGGTCTCGGGAGAGACGATCCGCCCGCGCAAGCCGTCTGGCACGAACAGGATGATGTTGTGGGGCCGGCTGTTTTGCGTAAAGCCTGATGTGGTCGACAGCAGGACCAATCCGGCAGACACCATCACCAAGGTACGGCGCATTTTTTTAAATCCCCGAAGAATCGAAATGACCAGCCCAATCGGCCAGTTTCTGTCTAGGTTTGCCGCATGACAGAATTGTTACAGCACAGCCGAGTCCAAAGCAGCGACTTTAGCCAAAGGTTTTGTTCGTGAGCCTCAAGCGTTGGGCGAGCACGCGCATGACCTTCAATGCGAAGAACGGGGTCTGGCTGACCAGAAACAGGAATTGCTTTTCAGACACCGGCACCAACTCGACGTCGGTGATCGCAGTGACGGTCGCGCTGCGCGGTTCGCTGTCGATCAAGGCCATTTCGCCGAAAATGTTGTCCTGGCCGAGTTCGGTCACGGTCCGGTTGCCGATCTGAACCCGAACTCGTCCGTTCTTGATCACGAACAACTCTTTCGCCTCGTCGCCTTCGCGAAAGACAACGTCGCCGGCCTTGAAATGCAGCGCCTCGATATTGTTGCCCGTTAGTACGCTGAAACCCGCATCTTGCTGCATCGTCTTCCCCTTTGCCGGATTTTCACATTAGGAGCCGGCGTCAGGCAGAGCAAGAACGTGAGGGATGTCGATCACCGCAAGTTGTGGTTCGACGGCGCAGTAGCCGGCTCAGCTTCGCTGACGCGAGAACGGACGGCAGTTGTACGCCTTGCGGAATCCGGCCGCCTTGGCATCGTCCTCCGAACAGAACCAGCGATCGGGATTGGTCATCGCCGGATAGCTGCGGCAAGCCTGAAGATGATAGATGCCGATATTACCCGTCACGTGAGCGCGCAGCGCGTACTTGCCCTTGATGGCGCAACCCGACGGCATCGCGGAATCTTGCGGAAACAATGCCTCGCGTATTTCGCGATCCTTGTCGGCGCGACAGGCACCGCCGAGCAAGGCGCCGTCTTTTTTTCCGGCACGGAATTCCTGTGGCGCGACAAAGCAGCCCTTCCAGAGGCCGCGGCGATTATTTTTGGCCTCGCTCTCGTCCGCACCGAACCGGTTCTGTGCTGCGGTGGTGACGTTCATCGCAAGGCCGCGGCGGACCAGAAGCTGGTTGAGGCTTGTCGTATCGTTGCCGGCAGTGCAAATGCCGAGACGCCATTTGTTGTAGACCGTGTCCGGTCCCAGGTCCTCGCAATGAACGTCGCGGTCGCCGATCAGACTGGCCAGTTGATCGCGTGCCTCGGCGCCGCAGGCCCAGCTATCGGCATGGTCGTCGATGCAGACCTGGTCGGGTGCCGGCGCATCGATGCTGCCGAGCCGATAGGTCACGCCGCCGACATCGATGGTGCCACCGTCGTGCGCGCTCGCATTGGCCGCCAAACTTGGGCCGGAGGCAAACAGTGCCAGGATCAGGATAAGCCAACGCATCGAGGTCAGGACTCAAAGTAGGCGCGATAACGGATTTTTATAGCAGGAGCAAAGTCGGGGCCATACTGTAGCAGGCGCCTGCGTCGCCACAGCGCATGCCAGCGCCGCAGGAGCGGCGGCGGGGTGGTTTTCCAGCATATAAGCCGTTGCCTTAGTGTGGCGGCCCAGAAGTCCGCATAGTGGCTGCCGCGGGCTCGTTATGCGGACTTCTGGACCATGGCCACACTAATTCGGTAAGGTTTTCTAGTGTCCTTTCGATTCCTAAGTCCGTAAACGAGGGGCCGCACAGCCGTACGGACTTCGGAATCAGGACACTAGCTCGGTTTTGCTGTACGACGAATTGAGCCATCCGCCGCGGCGTGGCAGGGTGGGACCGAGGACACGCCCCAAAGGTTCGCAAGCAAGTCTGCAAATGTTCAAACGAATTCTGATCGCCAACCGTGGCGAGATCGCCTGCCGCATCATCAAGACGGCCCGCCGGATGGGAATTCAGACGGTCGCCGTCTATTCGGAGGCCGATCGCGACGCCCTCCATGTCGAAATGGCCGACGAGGCCGTCTTTATCGGCCCACCGGCCGCGGCTGAAAGTTACCTCTTGATCGACAAGATCGTGGAAGCTTGCCGCGAGACGGGGGCTGAAGCCGTCCATCCCGGCTACGGATTCCTGTCCGAGCGCGAGGCCTTTCCGCGCGCGCTTGCGAAAGCGAAAATCGTCTTCATCGGTCCCAATCCGGGCGCGATCGCCGCGATGGGCGACAAGATCGAATCCAAGAAAGCGGCCGCAGCCGCCAAGGTCTCGACCGTTCCGGGCCATCTCGGCGTCATCGAGGATGACAAGCATGCGGTGAAAATCGCCGATCAGATCGGCTATCCCGTGATGATCAAGGCCTCCGCTGGTGGCGGCGGCAAGGGCATGCGGATCGCCCATTCCAGGGCGGAGGTCGCCGAAGGCTTTGGGCTTGCCAAAGCTGAAGCGAAAGCCTCGTTCGGCGACGACCGCGTCTTCATCGAAAAATTCATCGTCGATCCCCGCCACATCGAAATCCAGGTGCTCGGCGACAAGCATGGCAATGTGATCTATCTCGGCGAGCGTGAATGTTCGATCCAGCGCCGCAACCAGAAGGTCATCGAAGAGGCACCGTCGCCGCTGCTCGATGAGAGCACCCGCCGCAAGATGGGCGAACAGGCGGTCGCGCTCGCAAAGGCCGTGAATTACGATTCGGCGGGTACGGTCGAATTCGTCGCCGGGCAGGACAAGAGCTTCTATTTTCTCGAGATGAACACGCGCTTGCAGGTCGAACATCCCGTGACCGAACTCGTCACCGGCATTGATCTCGTCGAGCAGATGATCCGCGTCGCAGCCGGCGAGAAGCTCAAGCTATCGCAGAAAGACGTGACGCTGACCGGATGGGCAGTGGAATCGCGCGTCTACGCCGAAGATCCCTTCCGCAATTTCCTGCCCTCGGTCGGGCGGCTCGTGAAATATCGTCCGCCGGCGGAAAACCATGCCGACGGCATCACGGTGCGCAACGACACCGGCGTGCAGGAGGGAGGCGAGATACCGATCTATTACGATCCGATGATCGCCAAGCTTGTGACCCACGGACCGTCGCGCGCGGCAGCGATCGAAGCGCAGTCGATGGCGCTCGATTCGTTTTATATCGACGGCATCAGGCACAACATTCCGTTTCTGTCCGCGCTGATGGACCATCCGCGCTGGCGCGAGGGCCGGTTGTCGACCGGCTTCATCGCGGAGGAGTTTCCGCGCGGATTTGGCGCGCGCATGCCGGAAGGCGAAGTGGGGCGAAGGCTCGCGGCAGTCGCCGCCGCCATCGATCATGTGCTCGGCGAACGCAAGCGGCAGATTTCAGGCCAGATGATCGGACGGCCAGTATTCCGCGAGCGCCGTCGTGCGGTGTGGCTCGATCGCGAAGAAATCCCGCTCGAGATCGTGCGCGAGGCGGACGATCTCGTCGTTCGCTTCATCGACGCCGAGGGCAAGACCGGTCATCCGCATCATCTGGCTTCGTCGTGGAAGCCGGGAGAACCCGTGTGGCATGGCAAAATCGACGGCGCCGACGTCGCGATGCAGGTACGGCCGGTTCTCAACGGCTTTAAGCTTTCGAATCAGGGTTTCGACGTCGCCATTCAGGTTTTCACCGAGACCGAAGCCACCGCCGCGCGGCTGATGCCGGTGACATCAGCGTCCGATTCCGGCAAGAAATTGCTGTGTCCGATGCCCGGCCTCGTGGTTTCGATTGCGGTCAGCGAAGGCCAGGAAGTCAAGGTTGGCGAAACGCTCGCGGTGATCGAGGCGATGAAGATGCAGAACGTGCTCCGTGCCGAGCGCGACGGCACGGTGAAGAAGATTTACGCCAGCGCCGGCGCGACGCTGGCGGTGGACGCGCTGATCCTGGAGTTTGCATAGATCAACTGTCATTCCGGGATGCGCGATGCGCAGACCCGGAATCTCGAGATTCCGGGTCCGGTCCTTTGGACCGTCCGGAATGACCTTGAGGAATTGAAATGGCCTTCCGCACACGTAGAGATCAACTTCGCTCCATTCTTTCTGGATCGGTGTGCATCCGTCCGGGTTCGGTCTATGACGCGATTTCGATCCGGACTGCGGAGGATCTCGGCTTCGAGCTTGGCATGTTCGGCGGCTCGGTCGCCTCGCTCGCGGTGCTCGGCGATCCCGATGTCGCGCTGATCACGCTCACCGAACTTTCGGAGCAGATGCGGCGGATGTCGCGCGCCTCAAGTTTGCCGGTGCTGGTCGATGCCGATCATGGCTATGGCAATGCGCTCAACGTGCGTCGGACGATCGAGGAACTGGAGGCCGCCGGCGCCGCGGGGCTCACGATCGAGGACACGCTCTTGCCGCCGGCTTTTGGCGAGACGAAAACGCAACTCATTTCGCTGGAAGAGGGCGTCGGCAAGATGAAAGCTGCGCTCGATGCGCGGCGTGATCCCTC
>Ga0307474_10002189_pt1 | contig 14052 bp, 9 predicted proteins | sample atmos_gasesECM1C_2_FD_203312 | JGI IMG/M metagenome (GOLD analysis project Ga0307474, IMG submission 203312) | Hardwood forest soil microbial communities from Morgan-Monroe State Forest, Indiana, United States - atmos_gasesECM1C_05 | ecosystem: Environmental > Terrestrial > Soil > Temperate... | reverse complement strand
CGGCGAGACCCGCAACCAGCTTCGCCCCAGGTTTCGATAGTCCATGACAGATGCCTCCTGAATTACCGGCTATCGACCTTACACCGGACGCGGTTGAATGACCGGATGGCAAGTCCCGATTCCATCGAGCCCGTCCGCCCGAAAGCCCAGACCCGGCCCAGCCTCGCTGCCTTGTTTGTCGGCTTTCTCATCATCGGCGCCATGAGTTTCGGCGGCGGCCTCGCCGGCTGGATCCGCCGGGAAGTGGTGCAGAAGCGCGCCTGGCTGGACGATCAACAGTTCATCTCCGGCTTCGCCCTATGCAACATCGTGCCGGGTGCCACGAATGTGAACCTCGCCGTGTTCATCGGCACGCAACTCCGCGGCGGGCCCGGCGCACTGGCCACGCTCGCCGGCATGATGCTGTTGCCGCTGCTGATCGTGCTGGTCGCCGGCATGCTCTATCTCGCCACACGCGGCATGCCCGGTGGCGGCTGGCTCGGTGCCGCGCTGGCCGGAGCGGGAGCAGCGGCAATCGGCCTCAACCTTGCAACCGGCATCCGCCTTGCACGCCGCAACATTCGCCGCGTGGCGCCCGCCCTGATCGCCGCGGCAATAACCGTCGGCATCGGCATCCTGCGCGTCCCGCTGTTCGCGGCACTGCTGGTGATGATCCCGCTCAGTCTGCTGATTTCCTGGGCAGGGTATCGACGATGATCGCGATCTTGCTGCAGCTCGCCGGGTTGTTCGCCATGCTGTCGTTGTTGGCCTTCGGCGGTGGCACCGGCGTGCTGCCGGACATCCAGCGTGCCTCGGTCGACGTGCACCATTGGCTGACCGCGCGCGAGTTCCTCGACATGTTCGCGATTTCGCGCGCGGCGCCGGGCCCGGGGTCCCTGATCGTCGTTCTGGTCGGTCAGAAGGCGGCCGGGATCGCCGGCGCGCTGGTCGCATTTGTTGCGATGTTCGCACCTTCTTCCCTGGTGGTGTACCTGGCGGCCCGCGTGTGGCACGGCGCCGCGCAGGCAGCCTGGCGGCAGATCGCCGAGCGCGCGCTGGCGCCGATCGGGGTCGGGCTGACGCTCGCAAGCGGCCTTGCGCTGGTCCACGGCACTGAACACAGCCTGCCGGCCTATGCAGTGACGGCCGTGACGACACTGCTGCTGGCGTTCACAGATCTGCATCCGTTGCCGATAATGGTGGCCGGCGCTGTGCTGATGGTGCTCGCCGGCGGGTGAGGGGGTTGTCACGCACACGCGCGACGATGTGCAGCGCACGCGTGTCCTGGATCGTGGCTCGTTGCGGCACATCGGAGACGATGTTTTCGTTCTGATGGTCGAGGCGGCGGAATTCCAGCCGAGCTGAACCTGCGATAGAACTGCGGCTCCGGACTAATGGCCCCGGACAAATGAAGGACGCGCATGGCGATCCGTGTCGGTATCGGTATCATCACCTGCAACCGCAAGGATGTGCTGCTGGAGACGCTGGCCCGCGTGCGGGCCCATACGCAATCGCCTTGCGTCCTGGCTGTGGCTGACGATGGGTCGGACGACGGAACCGCGGATGCGGTGCGCTCGCAGCAGATCACTCTGGTGACCGGACAGAACATGGGTATCGCCTGGAACAAGAACCGCGCGCTGTTCCTACTCGGCAACATGATGCAATGCGACGTGGTCATTCTGCTGGAAGACGACTCATTCCCCACCAAGGACGGCTGGGAACAGGAGTGGGTGCTGGCTGCCCAGCGCTGGGGCCATGTCAACCTCGCCGGCGAGTGGTTCCGCAACAGCTTCCTGAAGGGCGCCGGTACGCTGGACGACCCGATCCTCAGCAAGGACATTACTGCTCAGTGCAGCGGATTCTCGCGCAGCGCGTTGGTCCATGGCGGCTATTTCGATTCGCGCTTCCGCGGCTACGGCTTCGAGCACGTCGAGCATTCGCGCCGCCTGGTTCGGGTCGGTTACGGCGGCAGTTTCGAGGATATCGATGGCGAGGTCATGCCGATCTATAAGCTGTTGACCAGTAATATCGCAGTGACCAACCCCATCAGTTTTTCCAATCCGGCCGACCGTGAACGCAACGAGATGCTCTGCCGGGAGCTGCTGTTCGAAGAGACCTACCGCATGCCTTGGCGCGACGACACCGAACTCAACCAGTTTCGCGGCGAAATAGCCCAGGCGCTGCGTCCCGCCTGAACCGTCGATCAGGGGCTCAACAGCGCCCGCAGACGCGGGAGGAACCGCAGGGCGCGGGTATCCCGCACCGTGGATTGCTGCTGAACGTCGGAAAAAATTCGGTCGCCGTAAGGGTCGAGCGAATCGCCACGGCCACGTCGGCGCTTGAGGCTCCATTCCTCCACCGACTTGGTGAAATAGTGGTTGATCACCATCATGTCGTGACAGACCGTGGGCTGCATGGCGTACGACATCACCGCTTCGCCGCGGGTGTTGCAGGTCGGTCCACTGCAATCGAAGATGTGCGGCGTGCTGCCGATGCTGACCAGATCCTTCGTCCGTACCAGGGATTTCACATGCCGGTTGGCTTCGGCATCATCTGGTATCCGCCATGTGAAGTTCTCGATCACCAGCCCGCCGGGCCGCTTCGTGTGACCCGACGGACCGAAGATCAGCCAGTTCAGCACGATAGCGGAATATGACTCGTAAGCCTTTCGCAGCAGGATATCGCGGATCGAGCCGCCGCTGACCGGCATGATGAACTCGTCCAGGTCAATGAACGCGGCCCAGGTGAAAGCCTTCGCATAGTTCGCATGGAAGTGGCGATAAGCCGAAATCTGCCCCGGCCGATCGGACCAGTCGATCAGGGTCACATTTCTGGCGAAGCTCGATTGACGGATCAGGTCGCCACCGCCATCGGTGCTGCCGTTGTCGTACAGCACGAACAGGTCCACCCCGATCATCTTGTGGAACGCCAGCCATTCCAGAAGGTAGGGCGACTCGTCCTTGAAAATCGCGCAGACGGCGATCTTGTCCATGGTCCCCCCTTCGCCGCGGCTGGTTGGCCAGCCAGTTCCAAAAGCGCACCTGACGTGTCCTGTCCAGGGCCGCCCGCACGCGCGTTCCGTATTACGCCGGCAACAGGAAGGTCCCACACTGCGAGCGACCGAGGAAGGCGCACAACACTGCACCGAGGGAGCATGAGCCGAGGAAGCATGAGCCGAGGAAGCATGAACGGAATGGCGTTGCACACGAAGCGCGATCATCCGGTTTTCCGAGTGGCTTCCGGTGGTCCTGAATGAACTCTGTGCGGAGCCGCCTTGCCTGCTTCGCGCACGACGCTTCGCCTTGACACGGGCGGCTTTCTGCGGGAAGCGCTGGATGACCCCCAGCGCAGCAGCAAACCTCGGGCGCATCGGCCGGACGCGATGGGCTGGACAGGAACCGACCGGCAATGCCGCTTTCCCCTGAATTACCAGAAGCGACATCAGTCGCCGATCTCGGCGAGGCGCTGGCCGGCTTCTTCGATCCGGACTGGTATCTGTCGCGCTACCCGGACGTGGCTGCTTCCGGGACTGAGCCGATGCATCATTACGTGCATTACGGCGCCGCCGAAGGTCGCGATCCGAACCGGTTCTTCGACAGCGCCTGGTATCTCACGCACTACCCTGACGTTGCGAATTCCGGACAGCATCCGCTGCTGCATTATCTGCAAATGGGCGCAGCCGAACTGCGCAACCCGCACCCGCGCTTCGATGCCAGCTATTACGTTGACCAGCATCCTGAAGCGGCAGCCAATCCGCTGCTCTACCATCTGCAGTTCGGCATCGCTCGCGGCTGGCTGACCGAGAAGCCTATCGCGATCGGTTATTATTTGCCGAGTGATGGCGAGCCTCCGGCAACGCCACGTGATGTCGTGGTGGATGTGGTCATCCCGACGTATCGCGGCTTGAGGCAGACACAATTCTGCATCGCATCCGTGCTTGCCGATGCGGATCGACCGCCAGGCCGCGTGATCGTGGTGGACGATCATTCGCCGGAACCGAAACTGTCGGCATGGCTTGATCGGCAGGCCGCCGCCGGGCGCATCGAATTGGTGCGCAACCGGCGCAACCAGGGGTTTGTCGCCTCGGTGAATATCGGTATCGAGGCAGCCGGCACGAATGATGTGGTTTTGCTGAACAGCGATACCGAGGTGCCGACTGGGTGGCTCGCCAGGCTGGCCGGCCACGCCTATGGGACGCCGCGCGTGGCCTCCGTCTCGCCGTTTTCCAACAACGCAACGATCTGCAGCTATCCAAGCATCGAAGGCAGTCCGCCCGCGTTCGGGCTGACGGTGGCCGATCTGGATGCGGCATGTCGGTCGGCGAACGGCGGGCGCAATGTGGAATTGCCGACCACGGTCGGGTTCTGCATGTATATCCGCCGCGCGGCCCTGGGTGACGTAGGCCTGTTCGACGTGGATGCCTTCGGCCGTGGCTACGGTGAAGAGAACGATTTCTGTCTGCGTGCCAGTGCGCGAGGCTGGCGCCACCTGCTCGCCTGCGACACCTTTGTCTACCATGAAGGCTCGGTGAGTTTCGGCGCCGCGACCGAAGCTGCCACGCAGCAAGGCATGGATGTTCTGGCAGAGCGCTACCCGCACTACGCGCGCCTTGTCGCGCAGCATGTAAAACTCGACGTTGCCGGACCGTATCGCTTCGCCATTACCATCGAGCTGTTCCGACGATCCGGGCGGCCGACCATCCTGATGCTGACACACGACCTGGGCGGCGGCGTGCGACGGCACATCGACGATCTGGTCGAGCGCATCGCCGACGAAGCCAATGTGCTGCTGCTTGAATCCACCGCGCGCGGCGCGGCACTCTCTGTTCCGGCGCTGCCTGGCCATCCCGAGCTGGCGTTGCCGGCCGAGAGGCTGCGGGATCTTTCGCTGGTGCTGCAATCGGCCGGCGTGACCCGCGCACATATCCATCATCTGATGAGCATGGATGTCGATGTGCGCGCGCTGCTGCACCGCCTCGGCGTACCGTTCGACGTGACGGTGCACGATTATTTCGCGATCTGCCCGCAGGTGAATCTGCTGCCCTGGATGCAGGGTGCCTATTGCGGAGAGCCGCCGCTCGCGGGATGCAATGCATGCATCGCCGATCGTTCGAGCCACGGCTCGCGCGATATCGTGTCGTGGCGGCGCGGCAATGCCTGGCAGTTCCTGGAAGCCGACCGCGTGATCTGTCCGAGCGGGGACGTGCGCGATCGCCTGGCGCGCTATGGGCTCGATCGACGGGCCATCGTGGTGCCGCATGAAACAGTCGCCGCCGGGTCGTGGCCGCTGTCGCCCCCTGCACTGAGCAGGCGCGGCAGGATGCGTGTCGCGGTAATCGGCGTGCTGGCCTACCAGAAGGGCGCATTGACGGTGATGACCGTCGCATCGGCCGCCGCCCCAACCGAGTTGTCGATCCACCTTATCGGCTACGTCGAACAGGGCTTGCCCGAATCGATTGCAGATCGCATCGAGGCCACCGGCGAGTACCATGAGGCCGAATTGCCGGCACTGCTTGCCAAGGTGAAGCCGCATGTCGTGTGGTTTCCGGCGCAATGGCCTGAGACCTACAGCTACACCCTCACTGCGGCGATCGACGCCGGCCTGCCAATCGTTGCCACGCGCCTCGGTGCATTTTCCGAACGCCTGGAGGGACGACCGCTCACCTGGCTGGTCGATCCGCAAGCATCAGCCGACGACTGGCTCGCAACGTTCGACACGGTGCGCGGCGAACTGATGCGGCAACGCAAGCCGATCGCTGGCACACCGCGCCCGATGGTGCCGGACTTCTATCGCGAACACTATTTGCGGCCGCCTGCCGTCCGTGCCGCCGGCGAGCTGATCGATCTGCGTCGCAATGGACGCATCAGCATCGTCGTCATCGCGGAACACTTCCCCGGTGGCGCACTGACGCCCTGTGCATACATCCGGCTGCTGCAACCGCTCGATCATCCGGCGATCGGGGGAACTTGGGACATCGTGCTGGCCGATGCCGACGCCGCATTGTCCTATCGTGCCGACATCATCGTGACACAGCGCTACGCTGTACCCGACGTCGATGCGGCTGATGCGCTGATCCGCCACTGCCGCGATCATGATATCCCGCTGCTGTATGATCTGGATGACGATCTGCGGCATATCCCGCGCGACCATCCGGACGCGAAGCTGCTGCGCCCGCGTGCGCGGACGATCTCTCGCCTGATCCGCGGCGCCGGCGCGGTTTGGGTTTCCACACCGGCGCTCGCCGAGACCCTGGCCGATCTGCGCGATGATGTGCGCGTCGTGCCGAACGGACTGGATGAGCGTCTCTGGGCCGCGTGGCCGCCACCGTCGCCGCCTCGCCAAGGGCCGGTACGCATCCTGTTCATGGGCACCGCAACGCACGATGCGGATTTCGCGATCGTCGAGCCAGCGCTGGAGCGGGTGAAGGAAGTGTTCGCCGAACACGTCTCCATCGATATGCTGGGTGTCAGTACCCGGGTGGACCTGCCATCGTGGGTCAACCGTGTCGGCATGACGGCTCACGCAACGTCGTCATACCCCGGCTTCGTCAACTGGATAACGCAGCAGCATTGGGACATCGGCATCGCGCCGCTTGCCGACACGCCGTTCAACGGCTGCAAATCGTCGATCAAGACATTGGATTATGCGGCTCTCGGCTTGCCGGTGCTGGCATCGGATTGTGCGGCGTATCGCGGCACGCTGGCGGACGGGCCGGGCGGCATGTTGTTGCCGGACGATGAGGGTGCGTGGTTTGCCGCGCTGTCCCGCCTGGTGCGCGATGTGACGCTGCGCCGACGACTGGCCGAAGGAGCGCGGGCCGCCTTGACGATGGGCACACTGGCTGCCCAGGCAAGTGAACGCCGCGCCGCGTGGCTGGGTCTGGTGCTCGCGGATCGGTCGCATGCACACGTCGAAGGCGAGACTGCCCAAGCGGGCTAGCCGGTCGGCTTCACGATACTGTTCCCGCTGCAACCGGAAGGCGATTGCGTCAGTTGTGGAATGTGACTGGCCATCCCACCCGGTCCCTTCAGGATTCGAGCGGGCGTCTGTTCCTATTTCCAAAGGAGAATTTCATGTTCAAGGCCCGTAATCTCGCCACCCTGCTGGCCCTGTCGAGCGTCGCAGTGCTGCCCGCCTGTTCCATGTTCGGCGGCGGCAACCACCAGGCGAGCAGCGCCGCCGGCAATCCCAGCCAGAGCTACGCGTCGGCCCAGCCGGCCCCCATGGCACCGCAGGTGGCTCCGATGTCGCAGGATACCATCCGGCAGGTGCAGCAGGCGCTACAGCAGGATGGCATGTACAAGGCGCGGGTTGACGGCGTCTGGGGTCCTGCCACGGAGGCTGCTGTGCACATCTACCAGCAGCAGCACAATCTGACTGCGACCGGTCAACTGGATTCGGACACGCTCGCCTCGCTCAACCTGGGCAACAACAACCAGAACTACGGCAGCAATGCCACTTCGCCGAACAGCAATCAGCCGGCCAACGACCAGGCGACTGACAACACTCAGCAGCCGAACGACAACGCTCAATCCCACGCCATGAGCCAATCGAACAACGCCAACCCGCCGGCGAATACTACACGCTGATCCTGCCGCACGACGCTGGCGGTGAACCAAGGAACCCGACTGAACTTGGGCCGCCAGCGCGTCGTGCGGCAGTGCGCCAGTACGTCGTGCGCCAGTGCGTCGTGCGCCAGTGCGTCGTGCGCCAGTGCGTCCGCGCGGCCACCTGCCGCGCGGACCAGCGCCGTTGTCAGGCGTTGACCACCTGCCGCATCACCGACAATGCGTCGTCCACCTGCGCCGCGGTGACGTCCAGGTGCAGGCAGGCACGCCCGCGGTATTTCCCCGACGTGGACACCAGCACGCCTTCCCGGCGCAGCTTGCCGGCAAACGCATCCACCGTCATGCCGGCGCCTTGCGTATCGAAGAACACGAGATTGGTCTCCGGCATTTCCACCGTGATGCCAGGGATCTGCGCCATGCCGCGTGCCAGCGATTTGGCATTGGCATGATCCTCTGCCAGGCGATCGATGTTGTGTTCCAGAGCGTAGATGCACGCCGCGGCGCAGATGCCGCCCTGACGCATCGAGCCACCGAGACGTTGCTTCCAGCGCCAGGCCTGGCCGATGAATTCGCGTGACCCGGCCAGCACGGCGCCCAAAGGTGCCGACAGGCCCTTGGTGAAATCGAGCCATACCGAATCGCAGCCTGCAGTGAGATCGGCTGCCGGCACGCCGAGTGCCACCGCGGCATTCATCAGCCGCGCGCCATCCATGTGGGTGGACAGGCCATGCGCGTGGGCGGCTTTGGTGACCGCATGCAATGCCTCGACGCTCCAGCACGCACCACCACCGCGGTTGGCGGTCTGTTCCACCTCCACCAATCGCTGCGTCGGCGAGTAGCGCGAGACTGGCCGGATCGCTTCTTCCAGCGTGTCCACGGTGAACATGCCACGCTCGCCGGTCAGGCCTTTGATCAGCGCGCCCGCGATCGCCGCCGGCGCACCGCCTTCGCTGGATATGATGTGCGACGATTCGTGCGCGAGGATTTCCTCGCCCGGCCGGCAATGCGTCGCGATCGCCACCTGGTTGCACATCGTGCCCGACGGCAGGAACACGGCGGCTTCCTTGCCCAGCAGTGCCGCGCTGCGATCGCACAGCGCCCACACCGTGGGGTCCGAGCCCAACTGCTCGTCGCCGACTTCCGCCTCCATCATCGCCTCCTTCATGGCGCGTGTCGGCTTGGTCTGCGTGTCCGAGGAAAGATTGATGCGGACGGGAATCGAGAAATCGAACCGCTTCGGCTCATACGACATGACGGGCCTCCAGACTCAACTGATAGACTCAACTGATCTTCCGAAGTTTGCGCAGGCAACGCACCCCGTCGGGGATTGGCTGGTCCGCGAAGTATTGCGGCCAGAGCGTGCGCGAAACCTCGCCGATGTAAATGTCGCCGCGCGAATCGGCGCACAGCCCATGCGGACCGATATAGTCGGTGGGCCCGATGCCCGGATGTTGGCCACCGATGCGCGCGAGCAGATTGCCCTTGTTGTCGATGATCGACAACCGTGGCCCGAGGTTCGGGTAGTTGCGGTTGGTCCGCGTCGCAGGACCGAGTTCGCCGACGTAGCAGATCGGGCAGGTGCAGTACGGCATGAACATGCCGCACGGGCGATGCAGATTGTTGAACTGCGCTTCGTAGCGGCCGTTGCCGTCGAACACCTGGATACGATGGTTCTCGCGATCGGCGACATAGACCCAGCCATCGGGATCGCATGAGATGTTATGCACCAGGTTGAACTGGCCGGGCTCCGTGCCGGACTCGCCCCATGATATCAGCGGTTTTCCATCCGGTGCGTATTTATGCACCCTCGCGTTGCCGTAGCCGTCTGACACGTAGATCTCGCCCTTCGGCGACAGCGCGGTGTGCGTGCAGCGATGGAATGGCTTGCCGCTCATGAAGGGCGCCGGCTTGCCGGGCGTGCCGAGTGTCAGCAACACCTTGCCTTCCAGCGTGCATTTGCGCACCGAATGGTCGCCATCGTCGGTCAGGAACACCGTATCATCCGGCGCCATGTGCAAGCCATGCGCGCGCGGAAACAGGCCTTCACCCCATGCGCGCAGGAAGTTGCCCTCTCGGTCGAACACCATCATGGGGTGTTCGCCGCGGTTGAACACGTAGACGTTGTCCTGCTTGTCAACTCCGACCGCGCCGACCTCATGCAGCGACCAACCTGTTGGCACCTTCGCCCAGTTGTCGATCTGCTCGTAACGATAGTCACCGCTGCCGACGACGATTGACATGAACTTCTCCCCCGAATCAGTCCGGGCGTTCCCATTTGCATCACACGACCGCGCGTCTGTACCATGGTGCCCAGAGGTTGGAAAGACGGTTGGAAAGACGCGCTGCCCCGGTTCGCGAAACGCTGCTATAGTTCCGCCAGGGAGCGCGACGACACGGAACGGTCGTGCAACGAACAGTGCAAGGGAGACTTGACGATGCCAACCGTCTCACGTCGCAATACTTTTCGCCTGCTGGGCTCGCTTGCACTTGTACCGGCCGCCTTACGTGGCGCCATGGCGCAGGAGAAAGTCCTGACGATCGGTATGAGCTTTCCGTTGACTGGATCGCTGGCCCTGCAGGCCGGCGTGGCGCGCGACGCGGCGATCTACGCTGTGGACGAGACGAATCAGAAGGGTGGTGTCGCAGGCTACAAACTTCAGACTCTGGTGCTTGATGACGCATCCACCACGACCGGCCAGTACGATCCTGCGATCGCCGCAACCAATGCGCGCAAGATGCTGCAGGATGCGTCGGTAATTGCCGCGGTTGGCCCGCTGAACAGCGGTTCGGCGAAGGCGGTGACGCCGATTCTCAGCCAAGGAGGCTTGGCGACGATCAGCGGCAGTGCGACCAACCCCGACCTCAACGATCCGAAGTTCGCTCAGATCTACCGGCCCGCGGGTCTGCCGATTTTTTTCCGCACCGTGACGACCGATGCCTATCAGGGGCCGAACTTCGCCAATTATCTGGTCGAGGTATTGAAGCTGCAGAAAGTCGTGGTGCTGGACGATGGCGGTGCTTATGGCGTCGGCATGGCGGACGCGTTCGCGGCACAGGCGGCGAAGAAAGGCATGACGGTGCTGATCCGTGATCGGCTGGATCCGTTGAATGCCGACTACACGGCGATCCTGACGCGGGCAAAGAGTCTGGGCACGCAGGCGCTGTACTATGGCGGCGATCCGCTGGCTGGTGCGAAGGTGGTGAAGCAGTCGTACGATATCCTGCCGAATATCGCGAAGGGTGGTGGTGACGGCGTGCATACGCCGGACATGCTCACCGGCGGCGCGATGCCGGCGATCCAGGGCTGGTATGCGACATCGGCGGCATCGCATGTGCTGGACGACGCCAGCAGCAAACCGTGGGCGGACAGGTTTTTCGCCAAGACCGGCAAGTATCCGGCGGATTACACCATCACCTACTATGACGCGACCCAGGTGATCATCGATGCGATTGCGCGAGTGGCGCAGTCGGGCAAGCCGGTGAACCGTGCCAATGTACGGGACGCAATTCAGACGACCGATCTGAAGACACTGCAGGGCACCATGGCATTCGATGCCAATGGTGATCTGAAGTCGAGAACTGTGTCGATCTTCCAGGTGCAATACGACGCGAAATACCCGTTGGGTGACGTGGTGCATCAGTTCAGGTATGTCGGCGTAGCGCCCGAGACCTGATGTCAACATATAGGAGCCACGCTTGAAGTTCAGCAACTTCCTGTTCCCGGAGAGCCGCGATCCTGCGCGCGATGGTCAGGTCATTGACGAAACGATTGATGAGGCACGGCTTACCGACGAGTTGGGTTTTGACGTGATCTGGCTGGCCGAGCATCATTTCGACGGGATCTGCGCTTATGTCGATCCGGTCAGTTTCGCGGCATCGCTTGCAGTCGCTACGAAGCGGGCCAAGATCGGCTTTGCCGTGGCACAGATGTCGCTGCATCATCCGATCCGCATGGCCGAACAGCTCGCGCTGATCGACAACATCAGCAAGGGCCGGTTGATTGTCGGTCTCGGCCGCGGCACTGCGTACAATATCTACGATTATCAGGGCTATGGGCTTGATCACACCGAGGCTCAGGCGCGCTTCGAAGAGGCTGAAGCGATCATGTTCCAGGCCTGGCGTGGGGAGAAGTTCGAGCACCACGGAAAGTTCTGGGACATCAAGGTGCCGATGCTGCGGCCGCTGCCCTATACCAAGCCGCATCCGTACGTGATTCGGTCGGCCTCCAGCGAGGAGGGTATGCTGCATATCGCGCGCCAGGGCCGGCCCTTCATGATGAACGTGCAGTCGAACGAAGTAACGAAGCACCGCATGGACCTATATCGGCAAACGTTGCGCGAGCAGGGCAGCGATGCCGCGACCGTAGCGGCGAACGTCGATCAGTGCTGGGTCTGGCGGAACGTGTTCGTGGCGGAGACCGATGCGAAGGCTGAGCGCATCGCAGTGCCGGCGTTCACGGCGATGCACGAGCAGCGTACGGCGATGCGCAGGCGTGTCTATGATGAGCAGGGTGTTTCGATCGTGGCCATGCCAACGCCCGGTGCTGCGCCGGCGGCACGGCTGGTCATTGAGCACTCGCTGATTTATGGCTCGCCTGCGACTGTGGCGGAGGCGCTGGCGAAGGTGAATGCGATTGGCGTCGGCGGGGTGATCATGCAGTTCCGGCTTGGTCCCATGAGCTACGATGATGTGGCGCAAAGCCTGACCCTGTTCATGCGGAAGGTGGCGCCGGAGTTGGCGTCGTAGCGCCTGTCACGCGTCGCCAGTGCGCGTGCGGTTGGTCTACCGGGGCGCACCACGCAATAGATCGATCAATGCCATCGGATCGTCCGGCTGCGCATTGCCTCGCCATGCAACGTGCTGGTCGGGGCGAGACAACACAAGCTTGTGCGTATATAGCGCCGGCGCTTCGTCCGATTCGACATCCAGCACGGCAAGCGGCACACGGCGTTTTGCTGCTGCACCGACCAGCGTGTCGACCGATACGGACCGGTCGAAGCGCAGCAGTGTGAAGCCCGGATCAAGCGCGTCGTATAACGATCTTCCGTCGCGCAACCGAAGATGCGGTGTACGACAGCCGGCTACGGTTGATGGTGTGAAGTCGTACATCGTGTAGGGTGGGGGCGCCTCGCCGTCATATGCGATGATCGGCGAACGATCGTAGAAATAGCCAAAATTCAGCCCACCACAGCAATATTGCGGTACATTCAGGTCATGCACTGCGCGGCCAAACTGCTCGCGCGCGGCGTCACCGTCCGGGCCGATATCCTCGATGGCAGGCGGCACTTCGGAACGGGCCCGTGCCAACGACGTGGCGGTATTCATCGCGAAGTGCGAAACCTGTTCGGTGATCGGCCAACGTTCCGCCGCATAGGCATCGAGTATCGTCGGCGCGGCCCAGCCCTGCAGCACGCCGGCCAGCATCCAGGAGAGATTCATTGCGTCGGCGATGCCGGCGTTCATGCCATAGCCGCCAAATGGCACCCAAATATGTGCTGCATCCCCGCAGATGAACACGCGCTCGTCGCGGAAACGATTCGCCAGCAAACGACGGCCAATCCAGTCCTCCTGGGTCAGGATCTCGTATTCGAACTCTGGTCCGACACCAAGGATCAGTCGAATGCAGCGGTCGCGATCAACCGAGGCGAAGTCCGTTTCGTTGGGACGCAGGTAATTGTGGATCAGCCAGGTCTCCCGCCCGTCCACCGCAAACATATTGGCGCTGCGTCGCGGGTTGAGTGATTGCGTCGACCACGCCGGTTCGGCCTGCATCATCCGCTGCAGCGAGGGCGCCCGGATGTAGCTGGATTGTGTGCGGCCGATCATCGCATCGCCGGTCAGCCGCGCGCCAATCTGGCGGCGAATTTCCGATGATGGACCGTCGCAGCCGATCAGATAATCCGCAGCGATCAACAGCGTTTCTTCACTGTCGAGTTCCTGGGCCTCCGCTATCACCCCGTCAGCGGTCTGCGTGAATCCCAGCACTTTCACGCGGTTCAGATAGCGCACTCCCGGCATCGCGGCGGCGTGCGACACCAGTTCCGGCTCCAGATAGATCTGATTGATCCGGTGCGGGGGCTCCGCGGTCGGCCACCAACCATCCGGGCCGTCCTTTGCCGTGTAGCGATCGCGCCGGCAGGGGATCTTTATGCGCGCAAACTCGATGCCCGTTGTGGTGGTGCGGAACGCCACGTCATTCGCATGGTCATGCGGCAGCCCGGCGTTGCGCACGCGACGCGCTACCCCGAGGCGGCGGAAGATCTCCATCGTGCGCGCCGAGACGTGATTGCATTTTACACTTGGCGGTTCGCCGCGGTGACGCTGTTCGGCCACCACAACATCGATGCCGCGCCATGCAAGGTCCATCGCGAACGTCGTGCCGACGGGACCGCCTCCGACCACCAGCACGCGTGTGGCGAGACGACGCATCAGGGTGGGCAGATCACGTTTACCAATGCCTGTTGCCCGCCGCGGACCGCCGTCGCCGCGCGTTTCAATGCGTCCG
>Ga0307474_10002188_pt1 | contig 14060 bp, 13 predicted proteins | sample atmos_gasesECM1C_2_FD_203312 | JGI IMG/M metagenome (GOLD analysis project Ga0307474, IMG submission 203312) | Hardwood forest soil microbial communities from Morgan-Monroe State Forest, Indiana, United States - atmos_gasesECM1C_05 | ecosystem: Environmental > Terrestrial > Soil > Temperate... | reverse complement strand
CGGCCCAGGATGGCGGTGGTGGCCATCGTCACCGCGGTGCTGTCGGCCCTGGTCGGCGGCGTGATCGGCGGATACGTCGGCTCCCGGTCGGGCGGGTCCAGCTACAGCCTCGGCTCGGTGCCGCCCGCGCTGACCAACAGACCCGCCGCCTCCATGGCCGGCATCGCGGCCCGGGTGCTGCCCGGCGTGGTCATGATCAAGGTTGACGGGGCCGAGGGCACCGGCTCCGGGTTCATCATCAACGGCGGCTACATCCTCACCGACAACCACGTCGTCACCCTGGACGGGCAGGTCCGGCACGCCTCGCTGCAGGTCGTGCTCAACGACGGCCAGGCCGAGCCGGCCCGGCTGATCGGCGCCGACCCGTACTCGGACATCGCGGTGCTCAGGCTGCAGCATCCGGCCCGGCTCCCGTCGCTGGCGCTGGGCAACTCGGCCGGCGTGGCGGTCGGCGACCCGGTCCTGGCCGTCGGCTCGCCGCTCGGCCTGTCGGGCACCGTGACCAGCGGCATCGTCAGCGCGCTGGACCGGCCGGTGCAGCCCGCCAGTGCCGTCTCCGGCCAGCCGCAGGTCTTCTACGACGCGATCCAGACCGACGCGCCGATCAACCCGGGTAACTCCGGCGGCCCGCTGGTCAACGCCCAGGCCCAGGTGGTCGGCGTGAACGCCGCCATCGACACGCTCGGCGGCGACCCGATGACCGGGGCCCAGGGCGGGAGCATCGGACTCGGGTTCGCGATCCCGATCAATCAGGCCCGGCTGGTGGCCACCGAGCTCATCCGGACCGGCCGGGCCGCGCACGCGGTACTCGGCGCGAACATCAGCACCAGCTTCACCGGGGCCGGCGCCCAGATCGTCCCGCCCGGGGCCAGCCGGGCCCGGCCGGTCACCCCCGGCGGCCCGGCCGCGCAGGCCGGCCTGCTCCCGGGCGATGTAATCGTCCGGTTCGCCGGCCAGCCGATCGGCAGCGCCACGGCACTGCTCGACGCGGTCAGGTCGCAGCCGCCCGGGTCCCGGGTCGGCGTCACGTTCCTGCGGGGCGGGGCCCGCCACTCCGTGACCCTGACCCTCGGATCCGCACTGTCCTTAATTGAACTGTCCTTAGCGTGAACGGCCCGGCGCAGGCTTCATGCCGGCCGGCCGGACGGTCTACATTGGAGGCAGCGGACCCTCCCGGGCTGACCGCGAGCCGCCGATGATGCTGGAGCGCCCTCGTGTTCGAACTGAACTTCACCAAGATCTTGGTGCTCGCAGTGATCGCGCTGCTTATCTTCGGCCCCGACCAGCTGCCGCGAGTCGCCCGGCAGGCCGGGCAGGCCCTGCGCGATCTGCGCAGGATCGCGGAGAGCGCCAAGGCCGACCTGCAGGAGGGCCTGGGCCCGGAGTTCCGCGACTTTGACATCAACGACCTGCATCCGAAGACGTTCGTGCGCAAGCACCTGTGGGACGAGTTCGACAACGGCCCGAACGGCGGCACCAACGGCGGCAACGGGAACACCCGGCCCCGGACCGCGCAGGACGACGTCACCCCGATGCTCGACCCGGGCGAGAGCCCGCCCTACGACTCCGAGGCCACCTGACCGGCCGCGCCGGTTATACCGGGGTCAGCCCGAGCGGCCGCCCGGCCAGGCCGCGGGACTGCCCGGCCAGGCTCTCGGCGATCCGGCTGAGCTCCTTCGCCGCGGGCGAATCCGGGTCGGACAGCACCAGCGGCGTGCCCTGGTCGCCCGCCTCCCGCAGCCGCACGTCGATCGGCACCTGACCGAGCAGGGGCACCGGGGCGCCGACCATCCGGCTCAGCGTGCCGGCCACGATTTCGCCGCCCCCGGACCCGAACACCTCGACCCGCTCGCCGCAGTGCGGGCAGGGCAGGTACGACATGTTCTCGATCACGCCGACCACCCGCTGGTGCAGCTTCTGCGCCAGCGACCCCGCGCGCTCGGCCACCTCGGCCGCGGCCACCTGCGGGGTGGTGACGACGATCAGCTCCGAGCCCGGGATCAGGTGCGCCGAGGAGATCGCGATGTCGCCGGTGCCCGGCGGCAGGTCCATCAGCAGCACGTCCAGGTCGCCCCACCACACGTCGGCCAGGAACTGCTCCAGCAGCCGGTGCAGGATCGGCCCGCGCATCGGCAGCGGCTCGTTGCCGCGCTTCATCATCCCGCTGGAGATGGCCGAGACGCCGTGCGCCGACGGCGGCATGATCATCTGCTCGACCTGGGTCGGGTGCCCGGTCACCCCGAGCATCCGCGGCACCGAGTGCCCGTAGATGTCCGCGTCGAGCAGGCCGACCTTCTTGCCCGCGGCGGCCAGGGCCACGGCCAGGTTCACGGTCACCGACGACTTGCCCACGCCGCCCTTGCCGCTGGCCACCGCATACACCTTGGTCAGCGAGTCCGGCTGGGCGAACGGGATCACCCGCTGCGGCTGGCTGCCCCGGAGCTTGGACTGCAGCTCGCTGCGCTGCTGCTCGCTCATCACGTCCAGCTCGACCCGGACCCTGGTCACGCCGTCGAGCTTGCCGACCGCGGCGGTCACGTCGCGGGTGATGGTGTCGCGCAGCGGGCAGCCCGACACGGTCAGGTAGACATCGACCCGGACGGTGCCATCGGCACCGACCTCGACGTTCTTGACCATGCCGAGCTCGGTGATCGGACGGTGGATCTCAGGGTCGCTGACGCCGGCGAGCGCGTGGGTGACCTGCTCTATCGTTGGCGGCGACGACAGCGCCGACGTGGTTGCCATGCCCCCAATGCTACGGAGCGCTCCCGGGCGCGTCGAAACGAACGCCCGCCCGGGGGGAACGGAAAGACCCTGGGGGTGGGCCAGGCCGGGCCGGGGCGTGCCGGGCCCCGCGAGAGGATGCCGTCCATGGCGGAACTGCAGCAGATCGGCCTCAGGCACCCGGCCGCCGACCTGGTCAGGGATATACAACGCAACCGCACCGGCATCCCCCGGCGCACCTTCGTCGCGGAAGGGCTGTTCGAGAACAACGTCGTCCTCGAGGCCGGTGTGACCATCGACACATTCCTGTGGTGCCCGGAGGCCGCCTACTCCGACGAGGCCAGGACCCGCAGCAGGCAGCTGGCCGAGCGGGCGCGGCGTTGTTACCGGATCTCGGAGAAAACGCTGACGTACCTGGCCGAGAGGCCGAATCCCGATGGCCTGATCTCGATCGCGAGGCTGCCCGACATTGACCCCGAGACGTTCGCGTTCGGAAAAAATGGGTTGATTTTGGTCATCGACGGGATCGAGATCCCCGGGAACCTGGGCACGCTGATCCGCACGGCGGACGCGTGCGCGGCCGACTGCCTGGTGCTGACCAACCGCCGCACCCGGCTGACGCACCCGAAGGTGCTGCGCAGCAGCCAGGGGATGAGCGTCAGGGTCCCGGCGATCGAGTTCGACGAGGTGGCCGGCGCCGTGGCCTGGCTGGGGCGGCACGAGTTCGCCGTGTACCTCGCCGATACCGACGACAGCCAGAACTACCGGACCTGCGACTACCGCGGGCGGACCGCGCTGGTGGTCGGCAGCGAGCGGTACGGGATCTCCCCGGCCTGGCAAGAGGCCGGCTTCCGCCGGATCGGCATCCCCATGCTGGGGGCCGCGGATTCACTGAACGTCGCGGTCAGCGCCGCCGTGCTGTTGTACGAGGCGCGCGCCCAGATGAGCCAATGGGGCAAAACCGGTTAATTTACGCTCCGGCTCGGCCGAATCTGGTTACGCCAGCGAGTCGATCAGCGGGTTGGTGTACGGCACGCCGTTGCGGCGGGTACCGCCCTTGCCGCCGACCGCCCAGCAGCCGCCGCCGCAAGCCAGCGCGCTCAGGTAGCCCTGGTGCCGGGCCGAGGGCACGCTGACGGCGGCCCAGCCCTGGGCGCCGCCCTGCCAGCGCAGCGCCAGCGGGCGGTCCTTGCGGGTCATCCCGAGCAGCCAGCAGCCCCGGCCTCCCGAGCAGCTCAGGCCGACGGGGTAGGTCAGCTTGCTGCTGGTCACGGGGGTCCAGGCCCGGCCGTTCCAGGCGTCGGTGACGAGCTGCTTGGTGCCGGGGAACGCGGCCAGGCACAGGGTCGGTGCGGCGCAGCCGAACAGCGACGGCACGGTCGCGCTGGTCGCGCTGGCCGCGCTGGCCGCGCCTTTCGCGCCTTTCGCGCCGGGCGCGGGCGGGGGCGGGGCGGGCGCCCAGCGGCCGCCGGAGTAGCTGGCCGCCGCGGCGGCGCCGTTGCGCAGGCCGACGGCCAGGCAGTGGCCGCTGACCGGGCAGGAGAGCGCCGTCGGCTGCAGGCCGCCGGGCAGCGCCGTGGCCAGGCTCCACCGCGTGCCGTTCCACTGCTCGAACAGGTCAGCGGGTACGCCCGAGCGCGACTGCGTGCCGCCGGTCGCCCAGCAGGCGCTGGCCGAGGCGCAGCTGACGCTGTTCAGCTGGCTGCCCGGCAGGTCCGGGGCCGCGGCCGGCTGCCACGCGCCGCCCTGCCAGTGCTCGATCACCGTCTGGCCGCCCGCCGCGTTGCCGCCCACGGCCCAGCAGTCGGCGGCGCCGGGGCACGCGATGGATTCCAGGGCCGAGCCCGGGGCGCGGAGCCCGGCCACGGACACCGTGGCCCACCGGCCGGCCGTCTCGTGCTTCACCAGCGGGCCGCGGGCCTCGCCCAGCGTGTTGCCGCCCGGGGCGTCGCCGGTCTGGCCGACGGCCCAGCACTGCGCGGCGCTCGGGCAGGCCACCGCGTTCAGGTAGTCGTCCGGGTACGCCTTGGTGGCCGCGTTCTTGCTGAAGTGGTGCAACGCCCACGCGTCGGTGCCGGCGATCAGGAGTACCACGACGACCGCCACCAGGCCGACCACCTGTCGCCTGGTCACGCTCATTTCCCCGGGCCCTCCAGCTCGCTGTCCGCTCACCGGAAAACCGCCGGCTCGCTCAATATATCGGCGGGAACTCGACCGAATCCGTCGAGGGCGGGCGCGGATCACCGCCCCGCTGCGCGGCTTAGGCCGGGTAGGCGTCCCACGCGGCCAAGTAGCCGGCCAGGCCCTTGGTCAGCGGCAGGGCCGCCATCTCGGCGCCCGTCACCCACCGGGCGTCGTCCGCGTCGTCCCCGGCCGCGAGATCGCCGCCGGTGACGACGGCCAGGTAGTCGCCGACGTGGATGACCGCGCCGTCCGGCCCGGGCAGGTCGGCCGTGCCGAGCAGCCGGCCGCAGTCGACCCGCAGGCCCGTCTCCTCCAGCACCTCCCTGACCACCGCCTGCTGATCGGTCTCGCCCGGCTCGATCCGGCCGCCGGGCAGCGACCACAGGCCGGCGCCCGGTTCGTGGCCCCGCTTGATCAGCAGCAGCCGCCCGGCCGCGTCCTTGATCACCGCTCCGACGCACGGGATCCGTCTGGTGGCCATTCGTTCAGTATGGAGCCGCGCGTATTTCACCCGGCTCGCCCGGCGGGGAACTTGACGTCCAGCCAACAAAGCGTAACCGTCTGTATTCATGAGGAAGGCGCCGAGTTGCCCGCGGTGCGGCGGCACGGTGCACGCGCCCAACGCCTGGTCCAGCTCCTGGCACTGCGATACGCACGGCGTCGTGCACCCGTTGCGGGCCGGGGGGCGCCCGTCGGCGGCCGGGCTCGAGGGGTTGCTGCGCGACGCCGCGGTGCCGGTCTGGCTGCCCTGGCCGTTGCCCCCGGCCTGGCTGGTCACCGGGTTCGCTGGCGCGGGCGACGAGCGGACCGGCGCCCGGGGCTGCGCGGTCGCCGTGTCCGGGCCGAACCCGGTCGGCGGGCCGGGCGAGATGCTGCTGGTCTCCGAGGAGCTCGGCGTCGGCCTGGGCGCCAGGTGCGCTGGCCTGGACGGGCCCGACCCCGGCGACGAATTCGCGGTGGGCCCGTCGGATGGGCTGGTCAGGTTCGGCAACCACGAGTTCCCGGTCTGGCACGTCGAAGCGCCGGACCGGGCCGCGTTCGCCGGCGAGGTGATGGGCAACTGGCTGTGGCTGATCCTGTGGCCGGACACCGCCGGCATGCTGCTGGTGGACCCGCTGGAGCTGCGCGACCTGCGCGATCCCGGCCAGGATCTGGACCTGCCGTTCGGCGCGCGGTCGCCGCGGCTGCCCGGCTAGATCTCGGCTGGTTCTCGGCTGGTTCTCGGCTGGCTCTCGGCTAGGCTCAGCTCGCGTGCGAGCGGATCTGCACAGCCACAGCACCGCATCGGACGGCACCTGCCCGCCCGCCGAGGTGATGCGCCGGGCCCGCGCGGCCGGCCTCGGCGTGATCGCGCTCACCGATCACGACACCGTGGCCGGGCACCCGGCGGCGCGCGCGGCGCTGCCGCCGGGGCTGACGCTGGTGCCCGGCATGGAGCTGTCCTGCCGCCTGGACGGCCACAGCGTGCACCTGCTCGGTTACCTGTTCGACCCGGCCGACCCGGACCTGGCCGAGGAAACCGCCCGGATCCGGGACAGCCGGCTGCACCGGGCCCGGGCGATGGTCGAGCGGCTGGCCGAGCTCGGCGTGCCCGTCACCTGGGAGCAAGTCGGCGCGATCGCCGGGGGCGGCGTGGTCGGCCGGCCGCACGTGGCGCGCGCGATGGTCGAGGCCGGGGTGATCGACACGCCGGACCAGGCGTTCGGTCCGGAGTGGATCGGCGACGGCGGGCGGGCCCACGTGGCCAGGTACGCGCTCGACCCGGCGCGGGCGATCACGCTCATCCGGGCCGCGGGCGGGGTCGCCGTGCTGGCCCACCCGCGGGCACGGGGCTGGATGGTGCCCGACGACGTGATCGCCGGCCTGGCCGCGGCCGGGCTGTCCGGCGTCGAGGTCTGGCACCCGGATCAGGACGCTCAGCAGCGCGTTCGCCTGGGGGATCTGGCCGCCCGCCTCGGCCTGGTCGCCAGCGGCGGCAGCGACGATCACGGGGAACTCACCGGATACCGGATCGGCTCCGATACGATCTCGCCCGACGCCTGCGAGCGGCTCCTGTCGCAGGCGACCGGCGACGCGCCGGTGAGCGGGCGATGAGCGTTCGCCCGGCCCGGCCCAGAAACGGAGGCAGGTCGCCATGAAGGCGCGGATCGAGCGGACTGGAAAGGCTTCCAACAGCTGGGTCGTCGGCGACGACGAGGAGGTCATCGTCGTTGACCCGGGCCGCGACGCTGCGGCCGTGCTCGACCTGGTGGGCGAGCGCGAGGTGCTCGCGGTCATCTGCACGCACGGGCACTCCGCGCACACCGCGGCCGCGGTGGACGTGGCGGCGAGGGACGAGGCTCCGATCGCGCTGCATCCCGCGGACCGGGTGTACTGGCGGGAGGAGCACCCCGAGGACAACCCGGACATCGAGATGGAAGACGGCGGCGTCTTCGAGGTCTCCGACGCCGCGCTCGAGGTGCTGCACGCCCCGGGGCACACCCCCGGCTCGGTCTGCCTCTACAGCGAGGATCTCCAGGCCGTGTTCACCGGGGACGTGCTGTCCGGGAACGGCCCGGTGGCGCACGAGAAGGAGTTCCCTGACTTCGCGCGCCAGCTCAGCTCGATCGGCGCGCACGTGCTGACGCTGCCCGGCCAGACGCGCGTGCTGCCGGGACACGGCGACGAGCTCACGGTCGCGGCGGCCGAGAAGCGCTTCGACTCCTGGGTGACGGCCGGCCCCAACCTCCTGGCCGAACCCGAGGAGTAGCAGCCGACGCTCCCGGCTGGCAGTCCGCCCGCGCCGTAGCTCCGCGCGCCCTGGCCGGCCTAGGGAGCCACCGGGGCTGCCCCGCCGCCCTGCCACCGGGCCGCCCCGCGCGCCCTGCCACCGGGCCGCCCCGCGCGCCCTGCCACCGGGCCGCCCCGCGGCCCTGCCACCGGGCCGCCCCGCGCGCCACTTCCATCCCACCTGCCCCACCCGACTCAACGCCCTCGGCGCCAGCCGTCGTCGATGTACCAAAAGGCGTGCTGCAACGCGCCCTCCGGTACATCCACGGGCGGCTGGGCCCGGAATGTCGGCGGGCCGTGCCAGGATGAAGGCCGTGCAACAGCTTGGCTTTGAGGGAATGCCGCAGCGCCTGTACGTCTGCACGCCGACCAGGCTGGGCACATGGCTGGACTGCCCGCGCCGGTACCGGATGACCTACCTCGACCGGCCGTCGCCGGGCAAGGGGCCGCCCTGGGCCCACAACAGCGTCGGGGCGAGCGTCCACAATGCGCTGGCCGGCTGGTGGCGCCTGGCCCGCGAGGAGCGGACCGTCCCGGCCGTCGGGGGGTTGCTCGAGCGCGGCTGGATCGACGAGGGCTTCGCCGACGCGGCACAGTCTGCCCGGTACCGGAACTGGGCTCGCGGCCTGGTCGAGACCTATGTGGTCGGCCTGGATCCGGCCTGCGAGCCGATCGGCGTGGAGCGGACCGTGGCGACTCGCACCGACCTGATCGCGGTATCCGGCCGGATCGACCGGCTCGACGAGCGCCGCGGCCCGGACGGCGCAAGCGAGCTCGTGGTGGTGGACTACAAGACCGGCAGGCACCTGCTGACGGTGGATGACGCGCGCACCTCGCTGGCGCTGGCCCTGTACGCGCTGGCGGCCGAGCGGGTGATGCACCGGCCGTGCCGCCGGGTCGAGCTGCATCATCTGCCGAGCGGCCAGGTGCTCGTCTGGGAGCACACCGAGGAGTCGCTGGCCAGGCACCTGCGCCGGGCCGAGGCCATCGCCGCCGAGTGCGCCGAGGCCGACGAGCGGTTCCGTGGCCCGGCGTCCGTTGACGCCGGGCCGTCGCCGTCGCCGTTGCCGTCGCCGTCGCCGCAGGACGATATGGCCGACCAGGTGTTTGCGCCCCGTCCGGGTTCGTGGTGCGGCTGGTGCGATTTCAGGGGCCATTGCCCGGAGGGCTCAGCGGCATCGGAACCGCGCCGGCCCTGGGACGGGCTGGCCGACGAGATCTCGGATCCGGGGGCCGGCGTCGCGCTGAGAGGCCTCTCCGCCTAACGCACCGACCGGCGGCCGGGTCAGCCGGACATGATGCGCCGGGTCGGTCAGGTGGCCCGGCAAGATCAGTGGCCTAAGCTGCGGTGGGTGACCGACTGGTCGACGATCGCCTCGTTCTTGACCGCTGGCGGCACCCTGGTGCTTGCGCTGGCCACGTTCGCCTCGATCCGGTCGGCGAACCGCTCGGCGCGGATCTCGGAGCGAGCCGCCCGCACGGCCGAACGGTCGCTGCTCCGCGCCCAGCGCCCGCTCCTGGTGAACTCACGGCTGCAGGATCCCCAGCAGAAGATCCAGTACCCCGAGGGAAAATGGCTGACGGTCGACGGCGGCGCCGCCGCGTTGGAGGTCACCGACGAGGTGGTGTACATCGCGCTCTCCGTCCGGAACGTTGGAACCGGACTGGCGGTCTTGCACGGCTGGCATGTACTGGTTGGCCTGCAGAGGGAGCGGTCCCACCCGCCGCTTGAGGAGTTCACAACCCAGAACCTGGACATCTACGTGGCGCCGGGCGATGACGGGCTGTGGCTGAGCGCCCTGCGCGACCCGGCGGCGGATATCTTCCATGCGGTGGCCGGCGCAGTCGAGGCCGGCGAGCCGCTGGTGGTCAACCTGCTCTACGGCGATTTCGAGGGCGGACAGCGGGTCATCACCCAGTTCTCGCTGCGCCAGGCGCGCGAGCGCTGGCTCGCGCAGGCGGCCAGGCACTTCAACGTCGACCTGCCCGATCCGCGCTAAGCGCTCGCGGCCGAACGCCGGGTGGGCGTCGTTGGGGCTGCGGCGCGGCCGGGATGACCGTCGCTCATCGCCCGCGCGGACCGCCGCCGGTCCTCCTCCTCCGCGGTCCGCCAGAACGCGGTCAGCGTGCTCGCGGTGGTCTCGGGGGCCTCGACCGCGGGCGAGTGGCCGACGCCCGGGATGCAGACCCGGTGCGCGCCCAGCCGCCTGGCCGTGCGCTCCTGAGCGGCCGGCGGCCATGCGTCATCGTCCTCGCCGTACAAGACCATGATTGGTAGATCCTCAAGGCCAGCGAGTTCCGCGGTGCGGTCCGGGCACTTGAGCAGATACCGGCCCATGGCCATGAGCCCGGTGGGGCTGTTGCCCATCATCCGCTGGTGCAGGAAGCCGATAACGGAATCGGGAACCGCGTCCTGCCGGGCCTGGGGCTCCAGGTGCTCGTCCCAGAGCTTCTCGACCATCACCCGCAGACGCTTATCGGCCCGCACGCTGTCGCCCGTCTGGCCGGCCGGGTCCTCGGCGTCCTCGGCCGCCGCGGCGTCCATCAAGGCGAGCATGCCCCGCAGCAGCTCGGCGCGCTGGCCGGCGATCCGGCCCGGGCCCGATCCGAGCAGGGTGAGCGAGATGACCCGGGTCTGGCGCGCGAGCGCCACCTCGCGCGCGATCAATCCGCCGAGGGAATGACCTACGAGGTGGACACCCTGGCGATCATCGGCGATGGCATCCGCGACCGCGGCCACATCGGCCGCGAGCGCGTCGGGCGCGTAACCGCCGGGGCTCAGCGCCGGCGGGCTCTGATACTGCCCGCGCATGTCGATGGCCACCACCCGGCGACCGGCCAGGGCCAGCGGCTGCAGCACCGGGATGAAGTCTTCCTTGCTGCCCGTGAAGCCGGGGATGAACAGCGCCGGCCGACGCTCGCACACCCCCGTGGCCGGCTCCGCGTCCAGGGCCGCGAACCAGCCCCGCAAACTGTGGATGGTCACCCGCTGCACCTGGTCTGGCAGGTCAAGCGATCTCGGTGTGCTCACTAGCTGGCACCCTACTCAGCGCGACGTCTCATCTATCTGCACAAACCCGGAGAGTCAGCCTAAAGGTTTCCTGGCGTTCAGGCGATTTTGCCCGACCGCAGGCTCCAGGCCGGCATCCGGTGGTGCTTCGAAGGTAACCCGCCGATTTTGCCTGCGGATAACGGTCGCGTATCCGGCCGGTTATCTGCCCGGAAGCGAGAAGGGGTGGGTCCGCCTCGATTCGCCGTCGCCGCCCGGTTACTCCGCCGGGCCCGCGCCCGTGGCCTGACCGCCCGCGCCCGTGGCCTGACCGCCCGCGCCCGTGGCCTGACCGCCCGCGCCGCCGCGGCCGCGGCGGCGTGACGGCCTGCGCCGCTTCCTGGCCGGCTGGCCCGATTCCTTGGCAGTGTCGGCGGCCGGAGCGGCGGTAGTCACGGCCGCGTCGCCCGGCTCGCCGCCGCTGTCGCCGATGGCCACTCCGGACCGCGTCCGACGGCGAACCCGGGGCCTGCGCTGCCCGCCCTCGTGGCCCCGGCCGGAGTCCCCCCGGCCGGAGTCCCCCCGGCCGGAGTCGCCGTGGCCGGCCCGGGTGCGGGAACCGCGGTCCCCGCCCCGCCCTGCAGGCGAACGGGTGCGGCCCGTCTCTCCGATGTCCTCGAGGACCTCGGCCTCCAGGCCGAGACGCTCGCGCTTGGCGTTCGGCAGCGTTCCGGTGATCCCCTGAGGGATCCGCAGCGCGCTGAACAGGTGCTCGGAGGTCGAATACGTCTCTTCGGGCTCGGGCTGACCGAGCCCCAGGGTCTCGTTAATGATCTTCCAACGCTGCAGGTCGGCCCAGTCCACGAAGGTGACCGCCACGCCGGTGCGCCCGGCACGGCCAGTCCGGCCGGTGCGGTGCAGGTAGGCCTTGTCGTCCTCGGGGCACTCGTAGTTGACAACGTGCGTCACGTCGTCAACGTCCAGCCCGCGGGCCGCGACGTCGGTGGCGACCAGGACGTCGACCTTGCCGCTGCGGAACGCGCGCATCGCGCGCTCGCGCTGGCCCTGGCCGAGATCGCCGTGAACGGCCGCGGCGGCGAACCCGCGGGTCGTCAGGGCGGTCGCCACCTGGTCGGCGGCCCGCTTGGTCCGGCAGAACACGATCGTCAGGCCGCGGCCTTCGGCCTGCAGCACCCGGGCCAGGACCTCGATCTTGTCCATCTGATGCGCCCGGAACACGTGCTGCTCGGTGCTCGGCACGAGCGCCAGCTCGTCGGAGTGCTCGGCGCGTACGTGCGTGGGACGGCGCAGGTGCCGCCGGGCCAGCGTCACCACCTCGCCCGGCATGGTGGCGGAGAACAGCATGGTCTGCCGCTCCGGCGGGGTGAGACGGAGGATCTTCTCGACGTCGGGCAGGAACCCGAGGTCCAGCATCTTGTCGGCCTCGTCCAGGACCAGCCCCTGCACCTGAGACAGGTCCAGGTGCCCTTGCCGGGCCAGGTCAAGCAGCCGGCCGGGTGTGCCGACCACCAGATCCGCACTGGCCAGGGCCTCGATCTGGGGCTCGTAGGCGCGCCCGCCGTAGAGCGTGACCACGTGCGTGCCCAGGCGCGAGCCTGCTATCCGCAGGTCATCCGCGACTTGGATGGCCAGCTCCCGGGTGGGCACGACGACCAGCGCGCGGGGGGCCGGCCGCCCGTCGGGCCGGGCCGCCTCGTCCAGTCGCTGCAGCAGCGCGGCGCCAAACGCCAGCGTCTTGCCGGTGCCCGTTCTGGCCTGCCCGATCAGGTCCTGCCCGTCCAGCGCGATCGGCAGGGCCAGGGCCTGGATCGGGAACGCGGTAGTGATTCCCGCGTCCTCCAGGGCGGCGCAGATCGGCTCGGCCACCCCGAGGTCACGGAAGGTCTTGGTGGGCTCCCCGGGGTTAACCTGCTGGTCAGCAACCAGGTCAGGCGTTTCGCGCACTTCGTCCGGCGCGTCCGGCATGCTCCATGACTGTGTTGTCGTCTCTGTTGTCAGGACGTCCGCCTCCATCAGCAGCCCGCTCTGAGCCGGGCGCGGATGCAGCCTCGGCCGTTAGGCGGGTAAACCAACCTCTCCGGCTGGACCATCGCAACCCTCATGAGAGGCACGCGGCCGCACGCTCGCGGAAAGGAATCAGCGCGGTTGTTTCCGGGGCGCTCACCGCTCTCGGCAATCGCCGCGCCTTACGTTGTGTGTAACGACGAGTGGGGGTTACCGCATTCCAGATGCGGATTGATGAACAGTGTAGCAAGGCCGAGCGCGAGGTCACGGGCGCGAGCATCCGGGGCGGCCGCGTGTCCGCCTTGTTAGGCTCCGCTTGTGACCCAGAACGGTCCCGATGGCTCGGTGCCGCCAGCCGTGGCGGCCGGGGCCGCTACGGCGCCCGCTGGCGCCGAGTCGGCCGATGCGCCGCCCGGCGTGGTCGACCTGCTCGGTGTGCTGGCTTACGCGCTGCTGGTGGCGTTTTTCCGCCTCGCCGAGGATGCCGCGCTCGCGGAATCGCTCGCGGACAAGGCGGCTCTCGGCGAGATGGCTGTCGCAGAATTCGGTCAATTTCAAATGGTGCGGGACCGGATGCAGGAGCTCAACGTCGACCCGGACGAGGCGATGCGCCCGTTTGTGGAGGGCATCGACGAATTTCACGCCAGGACCGCACCGTCCGACTGGCTGGAGGGCCTCGTCAAGGCCTACGTCGGAGACGGTATCGCGGCCGATTTCTGCCGCGTGGTGGCCGAGGTGCTCGACCCGGGCACCCGGGAGCTCGTGCTGGCGGTGCGCCGCGACACCGGGCACGCCGAGTTCGCCGCGGCCCGGGTGCGGGAGGCCATCGAGGCCGATCCGAGGGTCGCCGGCCGACTCGGGCTGTGGGCCCGGCGCCTGGTTGGCGAGGCCCTAGGACAGGCGCAGCGGGTGGCCGCGGAGCGAGAGGCGCTGGCCGGCCTGCTCGCCGGCGCGGAGGTAACGCAGCTGGGCGAGATCGGCCGGATGTTCGCGCAGTTGACCGACGCACATGCCCGCCGGATGGCGGCACTGGGCCTGGCCGAGTAGCCAGGCCGGCCGCATTGCGCGCCGGATGGCCACACTGGCCTGACTGAGAACGCGGGCCGGCCGAATTACCGGCCGGATCCCGCACCGGCGCTATCCCTGAAAACCCGACCGGAACTGGTCCGCAAAGCGAGCCAGAATCCGCGGTGCCCTTCCCGCCGCTCGCCCGTCGCGTTCACCGCCATGCCCGCCCTACCCCGGCGTATCCGCCCCCGGCCCATTTCGCTCCGGCCGCCTCGACGTCTGGTCACCCCAAACCAGCACACGTCTCGGGTGCGCTGCCAGCTTAAGCGGATCTTCAAATCCCCTTTTGTTACGCCACACC
>Ga0307474_10002187_pt1 | contig 14061 bp, 15 predicted proteins | sample atmos_gasesECM1C_2_FD_203312 | JGI IMG/M metagenome (GOLD analysis project Ga0307474, IMG submission 203312) | Hardwood forest soil microbial communities from Morgan-Monroe State Forest, Indiana, United States - atmos_gasesECM1C_05 | ecosystem: Environmental > Terrestrial > Soil > Temperate... | reverse complement strand
CTTCAGGCCTGTCCCCGATTTCGCCTTCCTGATAGCCGATCATGGCCTTCCAGCGAGGGGAGAAATGCACAACGTTGGCAGAAAGATTCCAATCCCACAGGCCATCGTTGGAGCCGCGAGCTGCCAAGGCATAGCGCTCTTCACTTTCCTTCAAAGCTTCCTGCGCTTGTTTGTGCGATATTTGAGTACCTATGCGGGCCACGGCGACAGGAAAATCGATCGGCTTCGTCAAATAATCGTTGGCTCCTAAATCCAGCGCTGTAACAATGTCGTCGCTCTCTGTTTTTGCCGTGACCATGATGATCGGGAGTTCGGCCGGAGAATAGTGCTCGCGCAGAGTTCGCAAAGCGTCAAGGCCGCTGATTTCCGGCATTTCAATGTCCAACAACACCAGATCCACGGTTTCGCGTTTGACACGAGCGAGCAGCTCTTTCGCGTTCTCCGCCAGTCCGACGATATAGCCCTTGCGCTCTAGGCGGCGGGCGAGCATATCCCGGTTCAGTTCATTGTCATCTACGATGAGCAACCGGCTCGGCTGCGCATTCCTCATCATTTCTTCACCGTGAGCAAGTTTTCCATTTTTTCACTGAGACGTCCAAATTCAACCGGTTTGGTGTCGTAGTCATCGCAGCCTGCCTCAATTGCTTTCTCGCGATCCGTTACCCAAGCGTGCGCGGTGAGTGCGATGATGGGGATATGGCGAGTAGAGTCGTTAGCCTTGAGGAGACGAGTTACTTCCCAGCCGCTCATAACTGGAAGACTTATGTCCATCAGAATGAGGTCAGGTGTTTCAGAACGCGCCAGCAGAAGTCCCTTCTCGCCATCTTCCGCGGTGAGGACCGAATAGCCCTTGCGCTGAAGCCGTCTCGACAGCATGTCCCGATTCATTTCGTTGTCTTCGACCAGCAAAATTTTCGGCATCTAGTTTCTCCTGCTCCTGGAAGTTCTGGTTCCGGCGGTCTTGCTGCCTGCTGGGCGATCTACGACATAAGATAAGGGGACCGGATTGTCATCCGTGATAGAGGTAGACCGATTGATTCGGTGCTTTTCTACAAGAACTGCAAGACGGTCCCGGTCAACTGGCTTGATTAGATAATTGGAGGCACCCAACTCCAGGCCCATGGCCTCGTTGTCGACGACCGTGACCATAATGACCGGAATCTCGGCCAAGTTGGAATCGCTCTTGAGCCTATTCAGAACGGCCCATCCATCGCAGTCCGGCATGACCACATCGAGAGTTATAAGCAGCGGATGAACCTGCTTGGCAAGGCGAATTCCCTCTTCCCCATTCGCGGCGGCGACCACGTGGAAATTCAGTTTTGTCAGGAAGCGCGACATCAGATCGCGAACCGACGGATCATCGTCTATCACTAGAATCGTTTCCAAGCCGGTTTTGGTTTCGGATGATGCCGCCAGAACCTTACCGGCACTCTCTGATTGCGTGGATTCCGATGGCTCGATAACGACCTGAGCCGGCAGCTGCACTGTAAAGATCGCGCCCTGTCCAGGCTCGCTCTCAACGTTGATCTGCCCCTTCATCAACTGAACGAACCGGTGAGTAATGGCGAGTCCCAGGCCAGTCCCACCATACTTGCGGGCAATCGAGGCATCCGCCTGGGCAAATTCTTGAAACAAATTTTGCTTTTGTTTGGCGGAGATTCCAATTCCGGTGTCGCTAACGCGGAATTGAATCCAATCTCTCGCCTCTACCTTGATTTGATCCACGTCTACGGTGATGGCGCCGTGGTCCGTAAATTTGCAAGCGTTACTGAGCAGGTTGAATAAGATTTGCCGGACTTTTGTAATATCCGCCTTCATCACGCTCACGTTCTTCCCTAAATGGACGTGAATGGAGTCGGCGTTCTTCGCTGCTGCTGGCTGAAGAGTTGTGACCATCTCCTCGATCACTTGCGACACGTCGAAGGTCTCTAGGTGGAGGCCCATTTTCCCGGCTTCGATTTTCGAAAGATCAAGTACGTCATTGATCAGTGATAGTAAGTGTTTTCCGGCCGATTGAATTTTTTTGAGGTCCTGAACATTCTCAATCTTCCCTGAGTCTCGGGTTTCCTCCTCCAGCATTTCGCTATAGCCGATGATGGCGTTGAGCGGTGTCCGCAACTCGTGGCTCATGTTCGCAAGAAACGTGCTCTTGGCCCGATTGGCTTCCTCAGCCGCGTGTTTTGCGTTGAGCAGTTCTTCCTGCGTCTGTTTACGCTGAAATACTTCTTGCTCCAGCTCTTGCGTTCTAGTCTTCAACTCACCATTGGTACTCTGCAGCGCGGTATCCCGCTGCTGGATTTCCGACAGCATGGTGTTAAATCCATCGATCAATCTGCCAATTTCGTCGCCATAGGTTTTGACAGCTCGGACGGCATAATTCTTGTTTGCAGAAACCATTCGCATCGTGTCTTCCAAGTGCAGAATGGGCTTGGAGATCAAACCCTGCAGCTTCGAAGAGACAAAGAGTGCGAACAGACCGGAGACGAGCACAAACATGATGAGAATATTTGCATACCGTTTTGCGCGCAGACTCCATTGGCGCATATCGGACTGTAAGAATAAGGTTCCGACGTGTTCCCCATTGATCGTGACTTCCTGGAAGACCTCCAGGTATCCTCCTTCAAAGCGGTAGCCTCTCTCTTGCAAGCGGGAAGGAAGAAATCCCGGAAGCACCGCGTTATTACGAAAATAGTGGGCAAAGATCTTTCCATCGGGCTTATATAAGACAGCGGTGACAATGTCTTCTTTGGCCGTGAGGGCTGACAATGTGGCCGTCGCAGCGGGCTCGTCCTTGAACTCCATGGCTCCCGCGCTGTTGTACCCGATAATCTCAGCCTGGGTCATTAAATCCTGTCTGAGCAGGTTGCGAAATGAGACGAGATCGTAGATAAGAAAGCTAACGGAAGAAAGGATCAGAGCGATGCTGCTCGTTAGCATCGTTATCAACGTGAGTTTCCGCTTGATAGATAGATTCTGGAGGATCATCCCGGCTTCCTCGCATCTGTCGTGGCTTGCTGGATGATTCTTGCCAGAGTGAGCAGCCTGGAACTGATCGTTAGGTCTGCGTGGTGAGCCGCTTCCACGTTGATCTCAAAACGCACTCGATTGTCTTCCAGGACAAATCGAATCACGCCGCCACGCTCGGCAAACCCGGGCGTTTCGCCGACGGTCAGGATTGGCAGGTTCTTTACAATCTGCACCAATTCATCCAGGTGCGCTTTTTCTGACGCGCCCACAAACAAGATCTTGCACTCCTGGAGATCCTTGATGTCCGTGCCCCACTTCAGCCGCTTGACGACAAGCCCCCGAGCACCGATTTTCTTGTTTTCGACGATTCGGTCGATGAGGTTGCCGAACGGGTCTGTGCCGAGAATGCCGATCACAATTGGGGAGTCCGGCTGGGCAAAAGCCGCCGCCGGCCATTCTACAAATTTGGCGAAATTGTAGATAAAGCCGGCTTTGATCAAGTATTCCGAAGAATCGGACGAGTCCGAGGCCTGTGCAACGGACTCGGGAGCCCAACTCAGCGAAACACTGAGCGCAACGATCAGAATTCCCAGTCGTCTTAACATCAAATTAACCGCCCACTGGTATCCGGCAATCTCAAAGTTCATCCATCAATCAAACTAAAACTTGAAAGTAATACTTCCAAAAACGCTGCGCTTCACAACGGTCGGCGAAGTGTTTACGAAATCCGGCATGAACTCAAAATGCCATTTATTCAACAAGTTCTGGCCGCCGATCGAGAATTCCAGGCTTGTTACCGGCCTCCAGCCCAAGTGCGCATCCAATGAGTAGTAGCTGGGCACATTCAGGCTGGGAAGTTGGTCCACAAATCGCAGAGTCGTGTCTTGCTCGAAATTCTTGGGCAAGTCGATAGAAGACCTCAAATACCATTGGTGCCGAGGGCTTGAGCCGTTTGGAAGGTCGGGAGTCGGATCCTGACTATCCTTGTTCTTGTGGATGTCCATCTGCAGATAGCTGTAGGAGCCCACCAGCCTCCACTTCGGAACGACTTTCCAGTCTGCGAACAGTTCGACGCCGTAGGTTCCACCGCTCATCTTGTTTCCTGCCACAAAGGGGATCACGATATCCGTCGGGGCAGGGCTCCCTTCTAGGAAAGGCGCACCGGGCTCCGCGGTGCGGAGGTTTGAGTAATTGTTGTAGAAAGTTGAGATGTCGAGCGAGAGATTCTTGGTAGCCTGCACTCGATATCCAAGTTCGTAGGCGAGAAGGTCTTCGGAGTTGAACTGATGGCTGCCGAAAACCGCCTCCACGGCTGGCAACGGCGTGGGGTTCAGAGGAGTCCCGGGAGGTATAACTTGTGAATTTAACCGCAGGCCCTCCTCGGTAAGGGCCGGAGTCCGGACGGCGCGTGATACTGCGGTCCAGATCGATTGATTCGGAGTGAGGTTCCAGAGCAATCTTGCATTGGGCTCAATTTCAAACCCCGTGAACTCGTTGCGCTCGAATTTGGAACCCAGCGTAATCTGTAGGCGATTGTCAACCAAGCTGATCTCATCCTGCAGGAATGTGCTGAACTGATTCAGAGTGACTTGATTGGGCTGCAGGGAAACCGTGAAACTCGCGTCATTCTTGTCTTGGATCGAGCGGTAGCCCAGCCCCCATACAAATTGCTGTGCGTCTCCAACGTGAAACCCATGCTGGAAATCGATGTCCAATATGTTCTGGTGGTCGCCGAAAAGAGAATGGTCGCTAATCGTGGTGTTGTCGTAATACATCTGCAGCGACATCGACGAACCTTCGGAAGTGTGGTTCCAACGCCCGAGGATGTTTCCTCCACTGTACTTCCCATCATTGGGAAAGGTGTTGGAATAGGGAGCAGATAGCGATGCCACCGTCAGAGTCTCATCGAATCTGGTGCGATAAATGTCTCCTTGCAGGGTCAGCGAATTAGCTCCAGCAGGTGTCCAATCGGCGCGAAATCCTCCGCGCAAGGCATCCCAGCCGTCGTGAGCTGTCATTCCCGATGGGTATGCTGAAGGCGCCCAGTCGAAGTACTTTGTATAGGCTCTGTAGTACGTGTTGTCGCCCAGCTTCCCGCCATAGCGAACTCCACCGGCGGCCCGCTCATCCGTTCCGGCTCCAGCCGTGACGACCGCGGACTGCGTGGATTTGGCCTTCTTGGTGATGACATTGATGACGCCGTCGACGGCATTGGCGCCCCATAGTGTTGCTCCAGGGCCGCGGATCACTTCGATCCTGTCCACGTCCTCCAACATCACATCCTCGACATTCCAATACACCCCTGAAAACAAGGGGGTGTAGACGCTTCGTCCGTCTATCAGAACCAGCAGTTTGTTGTCGAATCGTCCATTGAAGCCGCGCGAGCCAATGGCCCACTTGTTCTGGTCAATGCGAGCCACTTCAAGACCAGGCACCAGTCGCAACGCTTCCGGAATGCTGGTCGCTCCCGACCGTCGGATATCTTCTTGCGTTATCACGAAAATCGCCGCCGCGGCGTCCGCCACTTTTTGCGTGTGCTTGGAGACGGAGGTCACCTGCAGATTCATCAGGTCTTCCATGCTCATGGCAGTGACGTCGGGGACGTTTCGTGGATTCTGGGCTAGCGTGCTGCCGACCAGTAATACCGAGAGAAATCCGGCCAATAAAATACGCCCAGCTCTCATCAGTGGACCGGTTTTGTGGTCACGATTGAACAGCATATTTAGCTTCCCTTCTTGAAAATCGTCAGCAAGACGAGCGCACGCTTTCCGGCGCTGAACCATCTCGGACAATCGGAACGGGTCTCTGCCACGTTCCAGATGATGTCGATCCCTTTTGTCATTCATTTACGCACCCCAGCCAAACACTTTCAGCAATCAGAATTAAGCTATTGGCCCATTTCCAAACGTGGCCCATTTGTCCCGCCCGCACTGACGCACATCCCCAGAACTCCTTAGCTGATGGCAAGAACTTCTACGAGCTGCAGCTCCAACTCATAAAGACTTCTTCCCCGCCACCGTGAAGACCGTCGAATACGTAAGCGTGTCAGGCCGGCGAAGATATTCAAGGAATGCCAACGAGTGTTTTTCAGCTTCGTGTTCACTGCCGAGAACCCGAGCCAACTGCGGCCTGGCAATGTTCAGCTTCAATTCCCACTGGTTCAAGATGTCTGGATCTGCCTCGCCTGCTATTAAGTGGTAGGACTCCGCATGGACTTCGATATTGTTCAGTCCAGCATGCTGCGCCAGCCAAAAAAGTTTCCTTCCGACGAACGGGTCAAAGCCCGTAGCAGCCAGAGCCGCTACAACTTTTTCAAGCGTTCGCTGAACCAAGGGATTCTCCGGGTAGTGCCACAACAGCTGGCCATCCAGGTCCTGCAGCAAGACGGTGCCCCCGGGCTTGCAAACCCTCGCCATTTCGGCCACGGCCTGTTCCTTTTCCTTCAGGTATTGCAGCAACATGCGGCAGTACACCAGATCGAAGCTATCGGACTGAAACGCCATCGACTGCGCATCCCCGCAAACAAATTTCACACGTGAATTCTCGCGATTCTTCTTCATCGCTTGCTGCAGGCGGTCCTCGCTGACGTCTATGCCCGTGGCCCTAATTGACGAATCCAAATTGGTGACCGCGCGTAAAATGACGCCCGGACCGCATCCCACCGAAAGGACCTCTGCCCCCGGGCAGACTCGATGCGCCAGGTACTTTTGGACCCAAGCATCTGGATGGACCTTGAGCTCAAGGCGCAATGCCTCGCGAGGGTCTTCCATGATGTAGTCAGTCGTTGCCGTGCCTCTACTCATCATCGTTCCTGACCTATGAGTACGGGTTGCAGCTCCTGCTTTTCCATGCGCGCCAATAATTTTGTATAGAAGCCGTCGACGTGCCGGTAGAACCGCGGATGTCCGTCCTTGAGCCAGATTCCCTGGCAATAGTGGCGGAGAAACTCCGCGCCTAGCTTGTATAGGACGTGTGTCGCCATTTCTTCGGCAATTACCGGAATTTCCTCCAATTCGAAATCGTCGTACGCTTTCGAACACGCGGACAGAAGCGCGGAGGCTGCCTCGGAAACCTCTGATTCAGGAAGCGTCGGGTGAAGCAGCAGGTCGCAACGATTTTCCAGATAGCTGAAATTGACGCCCAAAGGTCCGCGGTAGGCGATCGCCGCCCCAATGGGCTCTTCTTTGTTTGCCCGGTAGGCCAGCCACACATGTCGCGTCCGTCGCAATCCCACGCCGCGGTAGAGTTCATCGACCGCTGCGAATTCGACGTCTTGCTTCAATTCTTCTGCTGCGATGTAGATACTGCCACGCGCCGCAGCCGCTATCTCCAAAAGCGCTTCTTGATGAGACGAGTTGTAGGGCACCACGCGAATGCGCTTTTCCGTCGGTAGCGATAGTGTTCTGGGCAATGCGAAATATGCGTGCCTTTGAACAGACGATAGAGATTCTCCGATCGTCTGCACCATCGAACCGAAGACTCGCGCCGGAAATCGGTTCTCCGGCCGAAACCAGTTCTGTGCCGAGAGATCGCTCCCTTTGCGAATACGCGCAGCGGCCGCGGCCAGCATCACCGCCCGCGATGCGTACGGATTGTTTTCAGAGACAAGGTGCTGTGACATCCAGCCGTTTTGCGTGGTCCGCCAAACCGCTAGGGACGCCTGCCCTCGCTTTTTGTCTCCCGAGGTCAACACATAAAGCAGTGAGTCGCCGACACTCATCATCCGTCGCCAGTTTTCACGAACTTGTGCGAGGTGTGGAAAAAGGCGTGCCGCCTTGTCCGGATACAGAAAGCCCGCGCGTTCGTAGAGTGCAAAGATTTCCTCTACGGACAAAGCATTGACTTCGACGCCGTAAGCGTCGTAGACCTCTGATAGCCCGGGAAGGCTGTTCAGCGTTTTCTGATCTAACGCATCTAAAGGCATATCGCCACCCCGCCGTTAATCGCGAGTCCGACCTAAGAACGCACTACTCGATACAAGCTAGTTCTCGCAGCTGGGATTCCCTTCGCGACTCCCGACGGCCGAGTCAGGTCTCAAAGGGGAATCCCAAAACTAGAAAGTATAGTACTATCAGTACCTTAAAGATTTCCTCCCAGTGTCCAAATGGACCGTCAGTACTGTTTTAAGGGGACTTTCTAATGGACTATTGGCTTCTTGGATACACTCCGAGCCCGCGTCCCGGCAGAAAATGTGAAGCCGACGTGTACCCCCTGACGGTTCCTACATTATAGAAAATACATGACTTAGCAATAATGGCGTCAGACCATCGCAGTCCGGAATTAAGGGTCGGATACCCTGGCCGGGGCCGTCGCCGGGAGAACCGCCGTTCTGCTGCGCAGTTGAACGGCTCTACAGGAAGCCCTATCCTTGTAGCGCCCTAAACCTAAAGCTAGACAACGGACGTCCTAGAAGAGGCAAGTCATGAGCTACCGATCGGAAACCCCGTTCGATAACATTGAAAGCGCTCTCGAGTATGTGAATCACCTGTTCGCAGCGACCCGCGAAGCACAAGATCAAATTGGGACAGAAATTCTTCGCGCGGCAAATCCCCAACTGGCACGCCGAAAGCAGGCTTTGGAACTGGTGAACTACAAATTGGACAAGCTTTCCTCTCATATCGCCGCAAGCCGCCGCATCCTGAATGATCTGAGGACGTTGCGCCGATTACTATTGGAAGAACGGCAGACCCCGAGTCCCTCCGCCGTAACTTGACAGGCAGAAATTCATGCGCACAACGATGGTGTCATCTGCGAGCACAATGTTAGTGGACATGCAAACTCCGTTCGCGTCACACGCCGAGATCATCCCGTAGCGAGATGACGACCGGGTTGTGGTTCGCTCCATGAAACTTCAACTCCAACTTACCGCTGCTCTCAATCTCTTGACAAAACTCACCGAATTGATTTGTCGCTGCCTGGACCACGCGTCCACGCAGGTTCGAAAGCGTGACCGGCAGGCGAGGTCCGACGATCTCCGGGCGACCTAAATCCAGCAGCTGTCCGGTGACGACTATACTGCGGCCGCCGGCCTGGGATTCGATCAGCAAATCAATCTGAAAGGGGTCTGCCCGAAAGAGCATTTGTCTTGTTCTCATGTGATAAGAGCTCCTTCGCGAGCTGAAATATAAACCGCCGCGAGACGTATTGATGGTGGCCCGGACTTCATCCACTTGATCGTCCATGAAATCAGCGGAGGGTACGCGAATCGGCAATGAAATCGTCGCGCGAGGGTTTCGTCTTCTGTTCTCCTCAGGAATTCTTTTCGCATCAGGATGATCGGTTGTAGGCATTAGTTGGACGCTGGGAACAATATGTCTGTCGATCATTGTCGGTAGGTAATAGGCTCCTGGCCACTTGGGACCCTGACGGTGGTGTTTTAGCGAGACTTCTCTGAGACCTTCAATCCACGACAGTAGAATTGCATTTGACAGCGGGTCGATATCTAGGAACTCCGGGCCCATTCCAGTCTGCGCAGCCCTCCGGATCGCCGCGAGGATCGCTACTTTCTGTTTCTTCCTCGCTAGCGTCAGGCGGAGCCGCGCACGGACCGCTAGCAGCTAGAAGGCTGGCTGTGCGCACAAAACACCCGCGCCGAGAAAGATCAGAAGTCACGCCCCGCAAACGAATTCCCGTTTCGAGTTCCAGGATCTCTGCCGTTACTGAGAAAGGGTAGCGAACCGTATACCGGTGATCCAGGAGACTAGCGACAGCGACAGTCCTATCGAAATCGCTGACCATAAGGGCCATAGTGCCTGCGGCAGACTCAGCCTAGAACGTAAACAAATGACTTGGGGAACGGTCGGGAGGGCCCTTCCCGAAGGTGAAGTCACGGGGCCTGTCACTCTCCTGTGGAGTAAGGGAAAGAAACGCAACTAATAATATAGGCCCAACATAGCGCCCAGTTGCCGCGACTTGTTGAGCCGCCTATCTGACTCAGTTGTTGGGCCATTCGATCGGGTTCATTGATGATCGATCCCGCTGGATTTCAAGTTCATACCCAGGGGTGTCAGCTACCGCGTACAGAAAGCCAGTTACCTCTTTCGGCGTTTCAGGGCCCAAACGTCTGGATGTGCGGCGCTGCGGCTTTGTACAATGTAATCACACGAATTGCGACGTTCACGCATTGGAGAGACACTATGGCTGCAGGTCCCTATACAGTAAGGCGCGCCAATCCGCGGTTCTCTTTTTTCGCAGATGCCGAAGTTACTCTTCGAGACGGAACGGGAGTTCGTGGGCAGCTTGCGGAATTGAGCGCGCGTGGTTGCTATATCGATGCGCTCGAACCCATCCCCGTTCGTACCAAATTACGTCTCCGCATCTGCGATGGAATGAACACATGCGAACTGCAAGGCAAAGTGCTCTATATGCATTCTGGCGGCGGCTTTGGAATTTTCGGCATGGGCGTAGTGTTTGAAGAGATGGGTGCTGAGCAGCACTCCACAATCGGCGCATGGCTGCATAAACTCGCGGGACGTCCTAGGAAAGATGCGCCAGATATTTTTGCACCCAGGCGTCGCGAGCGACCTTGAGCTCGAGGCGCAATACCGCGCGGGGATCCTCCCTTGATGTATTCCGTCGGTGCAGTGCTCTTAGGCATCACCGTTCCTGGCCTACGAGTGTTGGTTGCATACTGTGTTTCTCAACTCGCGCCTGTAATCTCGAATAGAAGCCATCCACGTGCCGGTAGAAACGGAGCTGTCCTTCCTGAAGCCACGCTCCCTGACAGTAGTGGCGGAGGAACTCCGCTCCTAGTCGAAACAAGACTGGCGCGGCCAATTCCTCGGCGATCACCGGAATCGCGTCAAGCTCAAAGTCTTCATAAGCGGAAGAAGAGGCCCGGAGGAGCGCCGCCACAACGTTCACCGCGTCAGCTTCAGGAAGCGTCGGGTGAAGCAGCAGGTCGCAGCGATTCTCGATATAGCTGAAGTTCAGGCCCAAAGGACCGCGATAGGCGATTACGGCACCGATTGGCTCATCCTTATACTCTCGGTAGGCTAGCCACACACGACGAGTCCGCCGGAGCCCGACCTCGCTGTACAGCTGGTTTACCTCGGTCAGTTCTGGATCGGTTGTGAGCTGCTCCGCGGTGACGTAAATGCTGCCGCGCGCGGCAGATGCGATAAGGGTCAGGGCATCTTCATGAGAAGAGTCATAGGGAACGACGCGAACCCTTCCCCCAGTTGGCAGTGACGAATTCTTCGGCAGGGCAAAATACATGTGCCGCTGAACAGAGGAGAGCGACTGGCCAATCGTCTGCACCATGGATCCGAACACTCTCGACGGGAAGCGGTTCTCCGGCCGAAACCAATTTTGGTGTGACTCATCAACGCCTTTCAGGATGCTTGCGGCGGTTCCTGCAAGCATTACGGCGCGAGACGCGACGGGGTTGTTCTCGGAAACGAGGTGCTGGGAGGTCCAGCCATAATGACTGGTACGCCAAACTGCAATCGAGGCGCGGCCTCTTTTCTTGTCTCCAGCGGTCAGCACATAAAGAAGCGAATCCCCGCCACGTAACATCCGGCGCCAGTTCTCCCTGACTTGTTCAAGGTGCGGTAACAAGCGGGCAGCCTTATCGGGATAAAGAAAACCCGTGCGCTCGTAAAGCGCGAAGATCTCGTTCACGGACAAAGCATTGACCTCGACACCGTAGGCGTCGTACACCTCGGAGAGCCGAGGCAGGCCGCTCAACATTCTCTGATCTAGCGCATCTAGGGGCATTTCGCCTCCGCGACTTGATCCGAACCGCGAGTCGTACCTGGAGTCCAGATGCTCTACATCCGCCCGAAAACAACCTCCCTTGGGCGGTCATTCCCTGCGAGATCTCGCCGACCCGGCACGGATCTCGGGGACAAAGGGCCCAAGTGTCAATGATCTATACTTTGTAGCGGCCTGGCGTGTTCTGAAATGGAACTCTCGTACCGTTTTGCACAGTACATCTGGGCGACTAACAGCATCCTGGATAAATCTGGAGGGCGGCCGTCTGGGCACAGATTCTCGGATCATCCAGGTCGGCCCGCAGGCTGCGGAAGCAGTGTAGTGTCTGTAGAAGTGCTTTTCAGGAGGATCACCCGAATGCGGCTGGTCGAGGGGATGTGGCCTAACAACTTCGCTGCGCTGTGCTTCCTACCCTCGGCCAACAGTTCTCGTCGCGCGGCGAACCTGCCTTCATTTCATGCGTGTCTGATAAACAACTCGCCCTGTTGATTCCGTGCGGTCTACCCTCTGGTCTGAGAGACGGAGTTGTTTCCCAGGTCTTTCCTGGACTGCGCTGCGAGTCCGCGCAGCCAGGCCTCGATTGCGGAGCGCTGCCCGGCGTCCATCTCTTCAAACAGCACGCCCATACCGAAGATTCCAAAACCGCCGCCGGAATGCATGTAGATCACTTTGCCGTGCAGTTCGCACGTGCTCGTGCCATCGGATATGCTGAGATGTAATTTCGTGCGAACGGGAATGGGTTCGAGCGCATCGATGTAGCAGCCACGCGAACTCAATTCGTCAAGTTGCCCTAAAACCGATGTCCCGTCGCGAAGGGTAACTTCGGCATTCGCGAAAAACGCGTACCGTGGGTTGGCGCGTCTTGTGTTGTACGGACCTTCAGCCATCTTGCCTCTCCCCTGGGTGAACGCCGTAATTTCTCTGAATCCATTATATAGAACCGTAGCGCGGCGCCTCCAATATGTTTGTTCTCTGGATCGCCGAAAGAGGTAACTGGCTCTCCGTACGGGTCCCGCGAAAGGCCACAAATTGTTATTTGTGAAGTAGATGCTGGTAGAGGTCGCAAAGATTGCGGCTGAAGACATCATCGGTTTCCGAAGAAGCATCTCGCACGGTTAATCCTACTAAGGTCTTACGCCTTCACCGGCCGCTAAGCTATCTTGTTTTCTCCGTCCAGAGATGCCAACGACTTTGAGGTTTTCCCCTGACGGTTCGACAATCGCTACGCTCAACAGTTGAGGGCCATCTTTCGTCAGGGTGTGTCAACGGCATTTGCCAAGTCGTTCTGTCCAGGCCAGCAGTGTTGCTTTCGAGCTTCGGTCAACGTCCAGAAATTCGAGGCCCATTCCCACTTGCGCTTTTACCACTCGGACCACTGCGAGCACCTCTGCTTTCTGGCCCCCGCGCGTCAGTGTTCCGCGGACGCGCGCGCCGACCTCCAGGGTGCGGCGCGCACACACGAAGCATCCTCCAAGAGAAAGATCTGAGGTCACCCCGATCATGCGAGTCCCGGATTTTAATTCCAGCATTTCCACGTCGGCTGTGAAAGGATAGCGGATCGAATACCGCCGGTCACGCACACCAGATTCCTTGGCGCGTTTGCCGCTGTCAGGCTCCCTGCGCGTAGCACTCCGCATTGCGACCTCGGGCACACATGGCTCGGGGGCGTAGCCGACGTCCAGTGCGAATGGGTTCAAATCGAGTTTCATAGGGACTCAGTTGTCGACAAGTTTGGAGAGCGGCTTGTGTAATCTAGAGGTCACGGCTTTGCGGCGAGTCCGAGCGGCACTCTCCTTTCATGTTCCGCTTGTACTGACATCCGTTGAGCTAGACGGTTTGCTCACAAGCTTGCCACGTCAGCTCTCCTGCCAACAATTCCGCGGCCCCCTCGGCGGACAGCGGTCTGGAAAAGTAATATCCCTGGGCATATTTGCAATGCAGTTTTTGCAGTAAAGCAACCTGTTGAATTGTCTCTACCCCCTCCGCAACTACGTCTAAGCGAAGATTATTGGCCATCGGCAATATGGTCCGCGCAATCTCCATACCTTCTCCAGCGTCCTCCAAGCCGCTGATGAAGGAGCGGTCAATTTTCAATGTGTCGAGAGGAAAACGGTGTAGGTAACTCAATGAAGAATAACCCGTGCCGAAATCATCGATGGCCAGGCGAATCCCCAGGGATTTCATTTGCTGTAGCATCTCCGCGGCTCCAGAAGGGTCTGCCATGACCGTGCTTTCCGTGATCTCCAGCTTCAAGGCTTCTGGAGGAAGGCCGAGTTCACTCAGCAACTTTCGAATGTCTTCGACCAGATTCGGTTGTAGAAATTGCTTGGCGGACAGGTTGACGCTAATGGTTAAATGGCGATGGGCAATGGCGCTTGC
>Ga0307474_10002186_pt1 | contig 14064 bp, 12 predicted proteins | sample atmos_gasesECM1C_2_FD_203312 | JGI IMG/M metagenome (GOLD analysis project Ga0307474, IMG submission 203312) | Hardwood forest soil microbial communities from Morgan-Monroe State Forest, Indiana, United States - atmos_gasesECM1C_05 | ecosystem: Environmental > Terrestrial > Soil > Temperate... | reverse complement strand
GTCCTCGTCGTCGGGCACAGCGTCGTGCCCCTCAGGTTCGACCGGGGGCGCATCGGAGTCGTCCGATTCACCCAGACGCCTGGACCTCAGACGAATCGGACGCGGGAACCATCCATTGTGCCGTATCCCGGCCAGAATGGCCGCTCCGGCCGCCGCGACCAGCACCCATTGCAGAATCGGGGCCCACCGGGTCGCCGGCGTCAGCTGGGTCTTGAGGCGCACCTGGATATCCAGGTAGGCGGGCTCGAAGAAGCCCGTGCGGACCAACTCCCCACCGTCGGGCGCGATCACCGAACTGATCCCGGTGGTACCGGCAACCATGACGTATCGGTCGTGCTCTACGGCCCGAACCTTGGCGAACGCCAGCTGCTGCTCGCTCATCCTCTTGTTGAAGGTGGCGTTGTTGGCAGGCACGGCCAACAACTGGGCGCCGTTGAGGACCGCCTTTCGCGGCTCACGGTCGAAGATCACTTCCCAGCAGGTGGCCACGCCGACCGGCACTCCCGCGATCTGCACCACATCGCTGCTTTTGCCGGGAACCATGTGGCCCGCCCGGTCGGCATAGGCGGACAGATGCTTGAACAGCCACGGCATGGGCAGGTATTCGCCGAACGGCTGCACGATTTCCTTGTCGTGGCGGTCAGCCGGCCCGGTGACCGGATTCCAGACAATCACGGTGTTGGTGTATTCGGCGGGTCCCTGGGTGCGGCCCGGCACCGCGAGGATGGTCCCCAACAAGATCGGCACGCCGATCGCATGGGCTGCCTCCGCGATCTGTTGCCCGGCGTCGGCATTGAGTAATGGATCGATGTCCGAGGCGTCCTCCGGCCAAATGACGAATTGAGGTTGTGGGGCGATTCCCGCACGCACATCCTCGGCCAGCCGCAGCGTCTCCTGGACGTGGTTGTCCAGGACCACCCGGCGCTGCGCATTGAAGTCGAGACCGAGCCTGGGCACATTGCCTTGCACGGCCGCGACGGTGACCGTGGGTTCGCCACCCGATCCGGCGCCGGCATGTCGCACCTGCGGCCAGACGATGACGGCGGCGAACAACACCACACATATGCAAAGACCCGGCAGCAGCACCGCGGGTGGCGGCTGGTCGGCATCCCTGGCGTCTTTGTCGGGCGCCGTGTCAGCGGCTCCGTCACGGGCCCCGCCGCGGGCCTCGTCGGGAGCACCGCCACGCTGGCCGATCCGCCACCACTTCACGATTTCCAGCCCGATCGCCATCGCGCTGAATCCCACCAGCACGACCGCCGTTGACAGCAGCGCAACGCCGCCGAGCTTGACCAACGGCAGCAGTGGACCTTCGGCTTGACCGAAGGCCACCGACCCCCAGGGAAAGCCGCCGAACGGAAAGATCGACTTCAACCACTCCTGGGCCGCCCACACCAACGCGAACCAGATCGGCCAGCCGGGCAGTCCCCGCACCACGACGGCGAACAGGCCGAAGAGTGCGGGAAACAGCGCACACGCCATCGCCAACGCCAACCACGGCACGGCGCCCACCAGAAGGCTGATCCACGGCAGCAGCGGCAGATAGAACGCCAGTCCGAACAGGAATCCGTAGCCCAGACCACCCGCGGGTGTAGTGGCGGGACGCTTCAGCACCCAGGCCAACAGTGCGGCCGCAACGACGGCGGCCCACCACCAGCTCAGTGCCGGGAAGCTGGCGCAGAGCAGCAATCCGCCCACGATCGTGAGCACCAGCCGCGGCAGACGTGGCTGCAGCGCGGCCTGAGCAGCCGGTAGCCGCGCGACCGCCGCGGCTACCGCTCCCGCCAGTGCCCGGCGTGCTAGCGCGCCCGCTCGTTCAGCCAGGCTCGGAGCCTCAGGCGCGGTCGGGACCTCGGTCGCGTCGGTGGGCTCTCCCTCGTCTTCTCCGTGGTCGTGGTTTTGCTCCTGTTGCGTGTCCACGTGGATCTCGGCGGACTCGTCTTCCCGCTCCGATTCGGCTTCCTCGCTTACCCGGCACGTGTCGGGGGGGTTCTCAAGGCCCTCATCCGCCGGGGTGGCGTCGCCGGCCTCGTCGGGCAGCTCGTGCCGACCTTTAGCCATAGATGACAGCGCCCCGATGGACGGTTCGTCGGCAACGCGGTGAAGCGTCGGCCGGGCCCAAGCGCGGCAATGCAGGCACCCGGGAGCGTGGGTCGGTCGACCAGCGCTGGACGGCGTCGCGCGGTGCGCTCACATCCAGGGCACCGGCGTCCCAGACCGCGTAGGAGGCCGGCGCACCGGGCACCAGGGTCCCGGTCGCGCCGTCGCTGACACCGCTCGCCCGCCAGCCGCCCCGGGTCGCGGCGGCGAATGCGGCCCGTGCCGACACCGCGCTGCCCGGAGTGTGATGATTGACCGCCGCGCGCACGCTCAGCCAGGGGTCAAGACCCGTCACCGGGGCGTCGGAACCGAGCGCGAGGGGCACGCCTTGGGATGCTAACAGCGCAAGTGGGTTGAGCAGGCTGCCTCGTTCGGCACCAAGCCGACGGGCGTACATGCCGTCGCCGCCGCCCCACAGCGCATCAAAATTGGGCTGCACGCTGGCGATGACTCCCCAAGCGCCCAGTTTGGCGGCCTGATCGGCGGTCACCATCTCCAGATGCTCCAGCCGGTGGCCGCAGCGGGCGACGGCAGCCAGCCCGAGGTCTGCGACGACTCGTTCGAAGGCGCCGACCACCGCCGCGACCGCGGCATCGCCGATGACGTGGAAACCCGCGGTCACCTGGGCCTCGGTACATGCCCGTAGATGCGCTTCGATGAGGTCGGGGTCCAGGTAGCAGGTACCGATGCGGTCCGGCGCGTCGGCGTACGGCTCATGCAGCCACGCGGTGCGTGACCCGAGCGCCCCGTCGACGAACAGATCACCGGCCAGCCCGCGGGCTCCAGTCTGGTCTATCAGCGCGCGGGCCTGTGCGGGCGTGGTGACCGCCTCACCCCAGTAGCCGATCACCTCGACGCCGTGATCGAGGGCGCGAAGCTGCAGCCAATCCTCCAGCCCGCCGATTTCGGGGCCTGCGCATTCGTGCACCGCGACGATGCCCGCCGCGGCGGCGGCCTGCAGCGCCGCGGCCCGGGCGTCGGCCAGCTGCTCGGCGGTCAACAGGTCGCGGGCGGCGGCCCGGACCAGGTGGTGCGCATTACCGGCCAGCGGCCGCTCAGCGGTCAAACCGGCCGCCGCCGCGAGCTCTGGAACCCGCCGTCGCAGCGCCGTCGAAGCCACCGCGGAGTGAACGTCGACCCGAGCCAGATAGGCGGGCCGGTCACCGAGCACCGCATCGAGGTCGGCGGTGCTCGGTGGCGTGTTCTCGGGCCACGACGATTCGTCCCAGCCATGCCCCCACACCGGCCGGCCCGGGTGGGCGGCGGCATAGTCGCCGATCATCCGGACGCACTGCGCCCGCGACGCGGCAGGCCGCAAGTCCAGCCCGGTGAGGGTGAGGCCGGTCGCGCTCAAGTGGATGTGGCTGTCGACGAATCCCGGCGCGACGAAGCCACCGTCCAGGTCCACGACCTCGGCGTTCGGGAACTGGCTGCGCCCGACGGCATCGCTGCCCAACCACGCGACGACGTCGCCGCGCACCGCCATGGCCGTGGCGTCGGGGTGGGTGGGGCTGTGCACCCGGCCGTTCACCAGCAGCGTTGTGGAAATTTCGTCCGGCGACGATGCAGGCCGCGGCGACGATGCAGGCCGCGAAGACGATGCGGGCCGTGAAACGGCCTGAGGAGCGGCCGGACGATCGGTTTCGGTCACAGACCAAAACTTAGATCGAGCCCCGCGACGATGTGGGCCGCGGCGGCCCGTCGTCAATCGGTCCTCGCGGCAAGATCGGCGGCTCGAAGTCTCTGACGTCTATGACCTCGCTGTCGATATAGTCGCGGCCGTCGCCGGAATCTCCGCGTCGGGAGTCGGCCGTGAAAGCCGTCGCGTCGGTGATCAGCGGTACCCGCCGCCGCAAACCACGCAGGGCGATCCCGGTCAGACCAGGGCCGGCGACGGCTCGTATCGGCGGGACCAGCAGTAACAGCCCCAACACCGTGGTGACCAGCCCGGGAACCAGCACCAGCGCCGTGCCCAGGGTGACCAGCGCGCCGTCGCTCACCGCACTGCGCGGTTCGGTCAGGCCGGATCGCAATTGCCCGGCTTGGCGAATGAGATGCGACCCGGCCATAGGCGCCAAGAGGCCCCACCCAAGCAGGAAGGTCGCCAGCAGCACCAGCAGGGTCCAGCCCCACCCGATCGTCGAAACCAGCGCGATGATCACCGCGAGCTCGACGACCGCGTAGACGAGCAAAAGCCGCGACAGCATGTGACGCCAACGTCCGCGGATCACGCCCGAGTTCCCCTGGTGAGGGGCAACCCGGCTGCAGTTAGATGACGATATGACGACGATTCAGATCGCTGCCCCTGACGGACCAATCGATGCGCTGCTGGACATTCCCCAGGGAAAAGGCCCGTGGCCGGGTGTGGTGGTGATCCACGACGCGGTCGGCTACGGGCCGGATAATGCACTGATTTCGCAGCGTATCGCGCAGGCAGGGTATCTGGCGCTCACTCCGAATATGTTCGCCCGGGGTGGCCGCGCCCGATGCATCCCCAGGGTCATGCGTGAGCTGCTGACCAAGCGTGGTCGCGCACTCGATGACATCTTGGCTGCTCGCGATCACCTGCAGTCGATGCCGGAATGTTCCGGCCGGGTCGGCATCGCCGGCTTCTGCATGGGCGGAGGTTTCGCACTCATTATGTCGCCCAAAGGTTTTGGCGCTTCTGCGCCGTTCTACGGCAACCCACTGCCGCGCAACTTGAGCGAGACGCTGGATGGGGCGTGCCCGATCGTGGCCAGCTTCGGAAACCGTGACCCGTTGGGCGTCGGCGCTCCCAACAAATTGCGCGAAGTGACCGCGGCCAAGCACATCACCGCCGATATCAAGGCCTATCCCGGTGCGGGGCACAGCTTCGCCAACCAGCTCCCCATCCAACCACTGCTTCGCGTCGTGGGTTTCGGCTATAACCGGGCCGCGGCCGACGACGCTTGGAGCCGCGTCTTCGCGTTCTTCGGCGAGCATCTGGGGGCGCGGGCCGCGACGTAGTGTTGTCAGACCGCTACCGCGCACACTGGCCGCGTATCGGCGCCATCATCGCGATGTTCGTCGGCGGCGTGACCGCTATGGCGGGAAAACGGCTGACAAAGCCGCAAATCCTTTCGGCCGCAAACCTTATGGCGCTGATGGCCCATCAGTACGAGGAGTATGTGGACCCCGGCTACTTTCCCGGGCAATTCAACCGCGGCCTGTTCACGAGTGAATCGCCGCGCAATTACCCACTGAACCCGCAGACGGCAATGGTGATCAACACCGGCTTGATGCGCGACAGGAACAGCCCCTACGCCTTCACGGCTAAGCAAATGGGTCCATACGATTCGAAGCCGCCAATGCGACCGAAGCCGTGATTTAGCCCGGGATGGCAACGAGGACACGGCCATTGCGGGGTCCGTTGTCGACGTGGTCGTGCGCGGCGGCGATCTCGGCGAGCGGGTGAGGTGGTGCGATGGTGATCCTCAGCGCATCGGCTCGGGCGGCCGCTGTCAAATCATTGCCGGCCTGCTGCTTGGCTTCAGCGGAGAAGTCATCGCCGCCTAGGAGCCGCAGTGTGGTGTTGGCGAACAACATTGGCCAGAAGGGCAATTCCGGTCGGTCGGCGCGGCTCGCGTAGGCGGCGATCACCGCGTCGTTGGCCACGACCGCCGCGTCCAGGTCGGCGTTGTCGGATAACGCCACCTCGACGATCCGGTCCACCCCGTCGGGGGCATGCTCGCGGACGGCAGTTGACGCGTCGCCGTTTTCCAGCGCGACTGGATGGGAAACCACGGACGTGTCGACGTTGTCGAGGTCTCTGCTATGAACGACGGTGCCTATCACGGTGGCGCCGCCCCAACGCGCCAGCTGGGCAGCCAGCGAACTAACCGCACCGAGCACGCCGTGCACCAGGACAGTTTTGCCGGCGACCGGCCCGTCGCTGAACACAGCCCGATGTGCGGTGATGCCTGGGATGCCAAGGCATGCGCCTATTTCATCGGAGACTTCATCGGTGAGCGGAACGGCCTGCCGGTGCGGGACGCAGGTCAGCTGCGCGGCTGTGCCGAACGGCCGGTAGGACTGCGCGCCATAGGTCCACACCCGTTGCCCGATTCGGCTGCTGTCCACGCCGTCGCCGACGGCGTCAATCACACCGGCGCCATCGCTGTGCGGGATGATCCGCGGAAAGCTCATCGGAGTTCCCAGCCAGCCGGAGCGCTTTTTGGTGTCGCCGGGATTGATGCCAGAGAGGTTGATTCGCACCCGGACCTCACCCGGACCGGGTTCGGGATCCGGCAGCTCTCCAACTTGCAGCACGTCTGCCGCGGGACCCTGTCGGTCATACCAGGCCGCCAACACGTCAGGCACCTCCGCAACGCGGCACGCAAGTCAAGTCCATTCCATGGTATCTGCTTCCACGATGGCTAAATGGTCCCGACATCATCACGGCGCTGGATCGATGGGCGCCTACTTCAGCTTCTGCGACACAACGGTGGCGAAGGTGTGGGTATCGCCGGGCCAGCGCGCCGACACGTAGTTGCCGTCGTCAACGACGAATGCCGGCCGCGAGTTGGTCGCCGTGTCGCGCACCATCCCAGAGGACTTGAGCCACCAGTGCCGCGATCCGCGGACGACGTCACAGAAATCCGCCGAATCTTTAAGGGCGCGAGTGACTTCGGACTGCACCGACATGTACCCGCCGGGCTGGCCGGGCTCCTCGGTGTAGGTCCGGTAATAGTTGGGATCCCAGAATCGGGTGACCCGGGTGAGCCGCCAGGCGAGGCGCTCCATTGCCCACGTCAACGCCGTGGTCCTGTGTCCGTAGAGCACCGAACGACCTGTGACGGGATCGACGCTGCGCGCCGCAAGCAGCACACCGTGACAGATCGCCGCCACGATCACCCCGCGGGCAACGGCGTCCACGACCAGCCGCTGCAGTATGTCGCTGTCGATGTAGCTGCGCATTCCGCGGGCGCGATGCCCGCCGGGCAACAGCAACGCGTCGATGCCGTCGAGGGTGGCCTGAGACCAGCTGACGGGATGCTGGTACTCGACCGACCGCACCATCTCTTGGTAGGCGCGGCGGCCGTCCTTGTTTGCCCGCAGCATCAGGCCGACTACCGGGATGGCGCGCAATACCGGTAGCGCGGACCAGATGTCCAACCCGCGGCCGGTGACCATGATCTCGTCAGCCGCCCCGGGTGTGCCGCTTTCGGTGGCAAAGATCACCCGATGACCGTTGCGGGTCAACACGCGCCAGCTGACCGCGACCTCGGTCGGGTCGAAGTCACGGTCCGGGATCGGGATCAAGACGGTGCCCATCGGCGCTCTAGCCTTGCGCGACTCTTAGCTCGAGTCCGACGTTGTTTTCCATGCCTCCGCGCAACTTGCTGAAGAAGTTGAATACCTTGCCCACGATGCCGTACCGCTTGCCGATCGCGTCGTACACGGCGCCCGTCTGCGACTTGTCGAGGATGGCCGCAGTGCCCTCGACGGCCTCGCTCGTCGGGCGGCCGCCCAAGGTGCAGGTGGCCAGCGTCACCCGCGGCGTGTTGCGGATCCGCTTGACCTTCCACGACTTTGCTTCGGTGATGACGAGCAGCCGGTCGCCGTCGGCCGCGGCCCAAATTGGAACCGGCTTGGGCCGGCCGTCCCTGGTGAAGGTGGTCAGCAGGATGTATTGGGCCTTGGCGAGATCGGCGAAAGCAGGCGTCACGGTGTCAACCTACCGCGAGCAGAGGCAACGTTGACATTCTCGGCCAGCGGGTGCCATAGTCATCCGGCGTTAAGCGAAAACACGGTTTTCACTTAATGGCCGGTAGAAACGACCGAAACGGGGAAACGTGGGCGACCCGAAGAAGCCGCTGGCCTGGTTGCCGTTCTCGATCGCCGAGGCGGCGTTGTCGGAGGACTCTGGCCACGTCGACCTGGCCCCCGCGTGGTCGTATCTCTTGGACCGGCTGCGCGGCGCGGCGCAGGTCGTGGAATCCGACGCGGCGAGCCGAAATCGAGTTGATCTCGCCGCAGGTATTCGGCACCTCCTCGTGCTGCTTGCGGCGGGTATCGATGAGGTGCTGCGGTTCGATCCGGATCCGATCCTGTCCGTCCAACGCACCAGTACCGATGACATCGTGACTTGGGGAATGGAGTGCCCCGACTGCATTTACACCCGCGCCGTGCTGCGCGGCGGCGAGAGTTACCGACTGTTCGGCAATCGCGGCACCGCACGTTATGTCGGGCTGCAGACCATGAACGGCATCGCGGCAACGGCGAACGAACTGGTCGATGAACTCGAGGTGGATACCGACGGGAACTTCGAGGTGGTGTTGTCAGCCGATGAGCGAGCGGGAAATTGGATGCGGATTGAGGGCGACCATCCCACGTTGACGGTGCGCCACTTTTTCTACGACTGGGACACCGAGGTGGCATCGTCGTTGCGCATTGAACGGCTTGGCGACGCGGTGGACGCCAAAAGCCGTTCGCTCGATCCGGAGATGGCGGTGTCGCGGCAACTGGTCGCCCTCGGCGACTTCGTTCCGGATAACCTGGCGTTCTTCCTGCAGTTCGGTGCCGCGCCGCCGCCGAACGGCTTCCTGCCTCCGATCGACCGGACTGATATTGGCGCGGCCGCGGAGAACAAACCGGTGATCGGTCGGTGGGAGCTGCGCCCCGACGAGGCGCTCATCGTCGAAGTGGAACCGCCCGAGGGGATCTACTGGAGTTTTTCTATCGGCAACCCGTGGTGGGAGACCATTCATTACGGGCGCCACCAATCCAGCCTGAACGCCCATCAGGCTGCGTTGGATCCCGACGGCCTGGTGCGCGTGGTGTTGTGTGACCGGGACCCCGGGGTTGCGAATTGGCTCGACACCGCCGGCTACAGCAACGGTCCGATCATCCTGCGTTGCGTGCGGATCAAAACCGCGCCGACGCCGACTACGCGAGTGGTGCCGTTCCGCGACATTCACGCGGAGTTGCCTTCGGACACAACAAAGGTCACGCCCGAAGAGCGGACGTCCATCCTCGCGGCACGCCGCCGCGCGGTGCGCGAAAGGTTCGGCCGGTGACGTTCGACGCTGACCAGTTGGAGGCCGGGGCTTGTGCCGCAACCGATCTCGAGGATTTCGGGTCGCCTTACTACCGCGAGGGGCTCGAACGAATCGTGGAAGCGCTGAACACCGAGGCGGACCTGAACGACATGGGCCGGGTCATCCAGCACGCGACCACCAGCAACGCCTTGATTCAGCGCCTCAAGATCGAGGACACCTACCGCCGGCACCCCGAGATCGACGACCAGGTGGTCGGCGGCCCCATCTTTGTGATCGGGTTGCCGCGCACCGGCACTACCGCCCTGAGCCAATTGGTGGCCGCCGATCCCCAGTTCCGGTCACTACGGACGTGGGAATCCCAAGCGCCCACACCGCCGCCGGAATCCGCCACCCAAGACAGCGACCCGCGCATCGCACAGGCGGAGGCCGGCCTGAAGATGCTCGACGACATGTTCCCGTTGATGAAAACGATGCACAACTCCGAGGCGAAGGCCCCGACCGAATGCCAGGACCTGATGGGCATGAGTTTCCGTACGTTCCACTTCGACGGCGTCGTCCGCGCGCCGGGGTATTTGGCGTGGCTCATGGGCTGCGACATGCGCGAGACCTACACGTTTCACCGGAGAGTGCTCAAGCTGCTGCAATGGCATTGCCCACCGGTTCTGTGGCACCTCAAGACGCCCGTGCACATGTTCGCCCTCGACGCGCTCGTCGAGGCATATCCGAACGCCAAATTCCTCTGGAGCCATCGCGATCCGGCTAAGGTGATGGGCTCGGTGTGCAGCCTTATCCAGTATGTGCGCAGCTGGAGCAGTGACCGCAACGACGCCAAGGAACTTGGCGCCGAGCAACTCGACAGCTGGGTCGAAGGTGTGCGGCGGGCAATGGATTTCCGTCGCCGGGTGGGCGATGATCGGTTCGCTGACGTCTCCTTCGCCGATCTGCAGACCGATCCGGTACGCACCCTGCAAACCAGTTACGAGTCACTTGGCTTGAGCTTTACCGATGCCACTTTGCACGCGGTCACCCAATGGGCGCAGGAGCATCGACCGAGCTCACGCGGTGCGCACGATTATGACCTGGCCGACTACGGGCTGACACCCGAAGGTGTTCGCGAGCGGTTTACGGACTACCTCGCCGTCTACGATGCGACTGCCTGACCCCGTGGGCGCTCCTCGCACGCGGCGACGCGACAAACTGGGTCCGGACCCCACGGTTCGCCGCGAAATCCTCGCCGCCGCAGCAACAACTCTGCGGGAGAAGGGAGTTCGAGGACTCAGCATCGCCGCGGTTCTGGAACGGGCCGCAATTGGCACCCGCGCATTCTATCGGCATTTCGACTCGAAGGACGAACTGGTGGCCGCACTCTTCTTTGAAATGGCGCGCGCGGAGGAGCGGCGACTACGGCGCCGAATGGCGTCGGCCGGCACGGAGATCGACGCGGTGGCGGCGTGGATCTATGGACGACTCGACTTGGCGTTCGACGACAACATCGAATCCGATTTGCGCCGCGCGTCCCTGGAGGCTCAATCGCAGATGTTCGGCTCGCCCAATCTGGTCATGCCCGCCTACGCGCAGTTGCTCAAGCCACTCAGCGAAGCTCTGCAGCGCGGCCTGCAGCACGGGGTGTTCCATCACGTTGATCCGGTGGCCGACGCGCAAGCCATCCACGCCGTAGTGTGGGCGGGCATTGAGCGGCAATGGACGACCGGCGGTTGTGATCGCGAAGACGTCCGCCGACGCGCGCTCGATTTCTGCTTGCGCGGGCTGGGCGTGGCACCGGAAGCGATCGCCCAGGTTCGCCGTGACTAACCGACACAAACCAGAGGGACAAATTCGATGGACCTAGGCTTCGCCGGATCGACGGCCGTCGCCACAGGCGGCAGCAAGGGTATGGGGCTGGCTATCGCCGAAACCCTTGCGGCCGAGGGCGCCAGCGTGGCGGTGATGGCCAGAAGCCAAGGAGCGCTCGACGCCGCCGTGACATCGCTGCTCGAGGCCGGCGCTCCGGATGCGGTGGGGATCAGCGTGGATATGGCTGATGCTCAATCCATCATCGATGGCTTCGCAGCAGTCTCAGAGCGCTGGGGACGACTTAACAGCCTGGTCCATACGATTGGACCGGGCGACGGCTACTTCGAGCAGATGGACGACATTCAATGGGACGCTGCTTCGCACTGGGCACGATGTCGGCTGTGCGATCGATCCGCGCCTCGTTGCCGCTGCTGCGCTCCGCGGAGTGGGCACGGATTGTGACGCTGTCCGCGCACTCGATTCAGCAGCAGAACCCGCGGATTGTGGCCTACACGGCATCGAAGGCGGCATTGGCCAGCGTCACCAAGAACTTATCGAAAAGCCTTGCTAGAGATGGCATCCTGGTCAACTGCGTGTGTCCCGGGACAATCGTGACCGCCAGCTTCACCGAACAACTCAAAGACATTCTCGCGGCAGATGGCCTGGACGCCACGAACCCGCGCGACGTCATGACTTGGATCGACAACAATTTTCACCAGCCCTGCGACCTCGGCCGCGCAGGACTGCCCGAGGAGGTCGCTTCCCTCACCGCCTACTTGGCGTCCCGACGAAACGGCTATGTCGCGGGCGCCACGGTGAACGTGGACGGCGGATCGGATTTCGTCTGAGGTTTAGCAGTCGGTTAGCCCTCCAAGTCACCCTCGGTTTGCAACAGCGCCTGACGCAGCCCGTCGAGGGTTCCCGGTTGCGGATCTGCCCACATGCCGCGGCCGGCCGCCTCCAGCAGCCGCTCGGCCATGCCGTGCAGTGCCCACGGGTTGGATTCCGCCATGAACTTCCGGTTCTCCGCATCCAGCACGTAGCGCTCGGTGAGTTGTTCGTACATCCAGTCGGCCATCACCCCCGCGGTGGCGTCATAGCCGAACAGGTAGTCGACGGTCGCGGCCATCTCGAACGCGCCCTTGTAGCCGTGCCGGCGCATCGCGGCCATCCAGCGGGGATTTACGACGCGGGCGCGGAATACCCGGGTGGTCTCCTCCGACAAGGTACGGGTGCGGATCGCGTCCGGTCGGGTGTTGTCGCCTATATAGGCGGCCGGCGCCTGGCCGGTCAGCGCCCGCACCGTGGCCACCATGCCGCCGTGGTACTGGAAGTAGTCGTCGGAGTCGGCGATGTCGTGTTCGCGGGTATCGGTGTTCTTGGCGGCCACCGCGATTCGCCGGTACTGCCGGTTCATGTCGTCGATCGCCTCGCGGCCGTCCAGGTCGCGCCCATAGGCGAACCCACCCCAGGCGGTATACACCTGGGCGAGGTCCGCATCGTCACGCCAGTTGCGGCTGTCGATCAGCTGCAGCAGGCCGGCTCCGTATGTTCCCGGCTTAGAGCCGAAAATCCTTGTGGTGGAACGTCGTTGATCGCCGTGCTGGGCCAGGTCAGCTTGGGCGTGCGCACGTACGTAGTTGTCGTCGACCGGCTCGTCGAGGTCGGCCACCAAACGCACCGCGTCGTCGAGCATGGTCACGACATGCGGGAACGCATCGCGGAAAAACCCGGAGATCCGCACGGTCACATCGATGCGCGGCCGGCCCAGCTCGGCCAGCGGAATCGGCGTCAGCCCGACGACCCGCCGCGACGCGTCGTCCCAGACCGGCCGAACGCCCAGCAGTGCAAGGACTTCGGCGATGTCGTCACCGGCGGTGCGCATCGCCGAAGTGCCCCACACCGACAGCCCAACCGATTGCGGCCACTGCCCATGGTCGCTTCGGTAGCGGGCCAGCAGCGAATCCGCCAGTGCCACACCGGCTTCCCACGCCAACCGGGACGGTATCGCTTTGGGGTCGACGGAGTAGAAGTTGCGTCCGGTGGGTAGCACGTTGATCAGACCGCGCAGCGGGGAACCCGACGGCCCGGCCGAGATGAACCGGCCGTCCAGCGCCCTTAACACCTGGTCGATTTCGGATGCCGTGCCGGCGAGTCGGGGTATCACTTCGGTGGCCGCGAACCGCAGCACCGCCGCGACATCCGTGTTGTCGGTGAGGCTGTCAGTGGCATCCGGATCCCACCCGGTGGCCTGCAGCGCCGCGACCAGCTCGCGGGCGGCGGCCTCGGCCTGGTCAACCGCGGACCGTTCATCGTTGCCGTCCTCGGCCAGGCCCAACGCCTGCCGCAGGCCGGGAAGGACATGCTCGCCGCCGAACAGCTGGCGCGCCCGCAGAATGGCCAGCACCAAATCGAGTTCGGCTTCCCCCGTTGGCTTTTGCCCAAGGATGTGCAATCCGTCGCGGATCTGGACGTCCTTGATCTCGCACAGCCAGCCGTCGATGTGCAGGATCATGTCATCGAACGAGTCCTCGGCGGGTCGTTCGGTCAGGCCCAGGTCGTGGTCCATCTTGGCGGCCCGGACGAGCGTCCAGATCTGCTGGCGGATCGCGGGCAGCTTGCCGGGGTCGAGCGCGGCGACGGTGGCGTGCTCGTCCAGCAACTGCTCCAACCGGGCGATGTCGCCATAGGTTTCGGCGCGTGCCATTGGCGGAATGAGATGGTCGACGAGCACCGCGTGCGCTCGCCGCTTGGCCTGGGTGCCCTCGCCGGGGTCGTTGACCAGGAATGGGTAGATCAACGGCAGGTTGCCCAGCGCGGCGTCGGATCCGCAGGCCGCCGACATGCCCAGTGTCTTTCCGGGCAGCCATTCCAGGTTGCCGTGCTTGCCCAGGTGCACCACCGCGTGGGCGTTGAAGCCCTCGTCCAGCCAGTGGTAGGCCGCCAGGTAGTGGTGGCTGGGCGGCAGGTCCGGGTCGTGGTAGATGGCAACGGGGTTTTCCCCGAACCCGCGGGGCGGCTGCACCATCAGCGCCAGGTTGCCCGCTTGGATTGCGGCGATGACGATCTCGCCGTCGGGATCGTTGCTGCGGTCGACGAAAAGTTCGCCCGGCGGCGGGCCCCAGTGCCTGACTACGGCGTCGGTGAG
>Ga0307474_10002184_pt1 | contig 14068 bp, 11 predicted proteins | sample atmos_gasesECM1C_2_FD_203312 | JGI IMG/M metagenome (GOLD analysis project Ga0307474, IMG submission 203312) | Hardwood forest soil microbial communities from Morgan-Monroe State Forest, Indiana, United States - atmos_gasesECM1C_05 | ecosystem: Environmental > Terrestrial > Soil > Temperate... | reverse complement strand
CGGCACCGGATCCGGCGCCATCGCACTGGCGTGCGCGAAGGCTTTTCCGCGTGCGCGGGTGGATGCGGCCGATATTTCCACCGCGGCGCTCCAGGTATGCCGCCGCAACGTGCGCCGCCTCGGGCTGGCCGCCCGCGTCACTCCGTTGCGATCCGACTATTTCAGCGCCGTTGCGGGTCGTTACGATATCATCGTGAGCAACCCGCCCTACGTGGGTCGCGCCGAGATGCGCACGCTGCCGCCCGAGTATCGGCACGAACCGAAGTTGGGCCTGGCATCCGGCGCCGACGGCCTGGATTCGGTACGGGCGATTTTTGCTGAAGCGCGGTCTTATCTCGAAGACGATGGCATTTTGGTCGTGGAGGTCGGCAATACCGAGGCGGCACTGCTCAAAGCATTTCCGCGTCTGCCGTTTGTCTGGCCGCGCATTGCGATGGGCGGCGAGGGCGTATTTCTGCTGAATGCGCGTGATCTGGACTATGCGGGAGATCCTTAAGACGTGGCGGGAGATCTTTAAACGTGGCGGGCAACACTTTCGGGCGGATTTTCACGATAACGAGTTTTGGGGAGAGCCATGGCCCTGCGCTCGGTTGCGTTGTAGACGGCTGCCCGCCGGGACTCGAAATTACCGAAGCGGAACTGCAGGTCGATGTTGACCGCCGCCGGCCAGGCACCTCGAAATTCACCAGTCAGCGGCATGAGCCCGATACCGTGCGCATCTTGTCCGGCGTGTTCGAGGGCAAAACCACGGGCACGCCGATCGCGCTCTTGGTCGCGAACGAAGACCAGCGCTCGCGCGATTACGAGAAGATCAAGGACCGCTTTCGCCCGGGTCACGCGGACTACACTTACCAGCAAAAGTACGGGTTTCGCGACTATCGCGGCGGCGGCCGTTCCTCGGCGCGGGAAACGGTTGTGCGCGTGGCGGCAGGCGCCATCGCGCGCAAATATTTGCGCGAGCGGCAGGGCGTCAGCATCCACGGATACCTGGCCCAGCTCGGCCCCATCGTGCTGCAGCCGGTCAACAGCCAGGCCGCATACGAGAATCCGTTTTTCTGCCCTGATCCGAGCCGTGTGCAGGAGCTCGAGGATTTCATTTGGCGCATTCGCGAGGCGGGAGATTCCATCGGCGCGCGCGTGACGGTCATCGCCTCGGGAGTCCCTCCCGGTTGGGGCGAGCCGGTGTTCGAGCGTCTGGATGCCGACCTGGCGAGCGCCATGATGGGTATCAACGCGGTCAAGGGGGTGGAGATCGGCGCGGGGTTCAGGTCGGTCGAACAGCGTGGATCGGAGCATCGCGACGAAATGACTCCCGAGGGCTTCAAAAGCAATCACGCGGGAGGAATATTGGGCGGCATCTCGTCCGGCCAGGACATCATCGTGAGCCTGGCCTTGAAGCCGACCTCCAGCATCACTCTACCGGGTCAAACCATCAACATTCACGGCGAGCCCGTCGAGGTGGTCACCACCGGCCGTCACGACCCGTGCGTGGGCATTCGCGCCACACCGATCGCCGAGGCGATGCTGGCGCTGGTGTTGATGGATCATTGTTTGCGCTTTCGCGCGCAATGCGCGGATGTGGTATCGCCCACGCCCGACATCACGCGCTCACCCGACATCACGCGATGAGCGCCGCGATGTCATTCCCGCGCGTCGCCGTCGTCGGTGTTTCCAGCCTGATCGGCGCGGCGGTGATCGAGGAGCTGCGGGCACGCAATATTGCAACGGCTGAATTGCACGCGCTCGACGACCAGCGCAGCGTCGGCGCGGCGGCGGGCGGTGATGGCGAGTTGAAGGTGGGGGATGTTGCCGCCTTCGATTTCTCGCGCGTGGACCTGGTGTTTTTCTGCGGGCGTGCGGCGCTCTCGGAACGCTATGCGCAGGCGGCGGCTGCGCATGCCTGGGTGATCGATGGATCGGCGGCGTTTCGCGCGCGCACCGAAGTGCCCTTGGCGGCCGCTGATGTCAATCCGCAGGTGCTCGACGGCGTTGGAAGGCGCGGGCTGATCTCATTGCCGGGAAGTGCGAGTGTGGCGCTCGCGACCGCGCTGGCGCCGCTGCATCAGCTTGGCGGTCTCACGCGGGTCGAAGTGGCGACCTATCAAGCGGTTTCGGGCAGCGGGCGCGGCGCCATGGAAGAACTCGCCGGTGAAACCGTCGCCATGCTCAGCGGTAAGACGGCTCGCGGCCGGGCGTTTGGCCGGCAAATTGCGTTCAACGTCATACCCGTGATCGACAGCTTGGAGGCCGATGGCGTGTCGCGCGAAGAGCGTCGGTTGTGGGAGGAGACCCGGCGGGTGCTGAATTTGCCGGGGCTTGAGATCAATGCCACGGCCGTACGCGTGCCGGTGTTCTTTGGTCATAGCTTGGCGGTCCATGCCGCGTTTCAGAGGCACTTTGACCTTGGGGAGGCGCTAAATGTGCTGCAACGCGGGAGCGGACTTGCCGTCATTGATCCGGAATCGGATGACGAATTTCCGACACCCGCCACACTGGCGAACGCGCCCGATCGGGTATATGTAGGCCGTATCCGGGCTGATTTGACGCGTGATCGAGGTCTAAATTTTTGGGTAGTGGCAGATAATGTTCGGAAATGTGCGGCGCATAACGCAGTTTCAGTGGCCCAGATTTTGGTAAATAGATCCCAGTGAGATATAGTTATTGGCTTATGTAAAAGGCAAGTGAGAATTCGCATCCAAGCCCCTATAGCGCAATGAACTTTGTTCGCTCGCTTGCCACCAGAATTCTGGGAGTAGAAATGTTTGTGACCCTGTCTCGCCTCGTGCTGATGGCGTGCCTGCTTATCCCATCGTTGTCGTGGGGCTTAGGCCTGGGTGAAATACACCTGAACTCGGCGCTGAACGAGCCAATGAATGCCGAAATCGACCTGATTGCGGCCGGTCCCGAAGAATTGACCGCATTAAGGGCATCCCTTGCCCCGAAGGATGCCTTTACCCGCTATGGCATCGATCGTCCGCCCTTTCTGTCGACGCTGACTTTCAAGGTCGGCAAGAGCAAGGACGGCCGCGACGTATTGTTGGTGCGCTCAACCGACTCGATTCCCGAACCCTTCGTGACTTTTCTAGTCGAGGTCAACTGGGCCCGCGGGCGCCTCATGCGTGAGTACACCGTGCTGCTTGACCCGCCGGTCTATACGCCCGGCGAGCGAGCCAGCAGCGCCGCGCCCGTGGCGGCGGCAACCACGGCGCCGACCGCGCCCGCCACTGCACCGACGCCTCGCGTCAAGACAACCCCCCTCGCCGCGACTCCGGCGCCCACTGACACCACGGCCGCGCCAGGCGCGACCACGCCTGCCGCGACGCCGAAGCGTGCGAGCCGCTCTGGCCGATCTGCGAGCCGCGCCGCGGGTGCGAGCAGCACGGCGAGCGCCGCCGCCGCCAGCCCGCCGCCCGAGAGCAGTTCAACGCCAAGCAGTGCGGAGAGCGCTGCGCCGGCCGCTGAGGGCACGTATCGTGTCGCTCAGGGCGACACCCTGACCAAGATCGCGCGCAGCTTGCATGCCTCGGCGCGAGGCGACATCGATCAGACCATGATCGCCATGTACCGCGCGAATCCCGAAGCGTTCGGCGGCAACATCAACATCCTGCGGCGCGGCGCCGTGTTGCGCGTGCCGGGCGCCGATGACATTGCGGCGCTGAACCAATCCGAGGCGATGAGCGAAGTGCATCGTCAAATGGATGCCTGGCGCGGCAACAGCGCCTCGGCGTCCAGCGGCCATTTACGTCTGGTGACGCCGGGTGCCGGCAGCGGCGCCAGCAATAGCGGCAGCGAGTCCGCTGCCAGCGGTGAAGCGCAAGCGCTGAAAGGTCGTGTCAAGGATTTGGAAGAGCAGCTCGCGGACGCACACCGCCTGCTCGATCTGAAGAACAACGAACTGAGCGAACTGCAGCGCAAGCTGGGCACGCCGGCCGCGCCGGTACCGCCGCCGCAAACGGCGATGGCACCCAAGCCCGCTCCTGTACCGACGCCAGCGCCGGTGGAAACGAAGCCGAGCACGCCTGAATCAACGACGCCGGCGCCGACACCCGCGCCTGCGCCGGTCGAAAATACCGCCACGCCGCCGCAGGCACCCGCGCCCGCGCCGATTCCAAAGCCGGTCGTGACGAAGAAGCCGGCTCCTGTCGCGGAGAGCGGATCGTTGCTCGACTGGCTGACGGACCATTGGTGGATGCCGGCTGCTGCGATCCTCGCATTGATCGCCGGCCTGGCGATTGCCTCGTGGCGCCGCCGACAAGCAAGCGGCGGCGGCAGCAGCGGCGGCGGAGGGGATTTCCCCGGCCTGGACTCGACCGATATTTCTGAATATCGGGATCCGACCGCGCGAGTCGCGAGCAGCCGCGGCGCCGCCGATGACTCATTCGTCGTTGAGGAATCCGGCGAGCATCGCATGCCGGATTTCAACGAGCCTGCGCAGCATTACGGCGAAACCACGGCGGACCTGAAGGCGTCTGACGACACGATGTCCAGCGAAAGTGCCGTCAACCTCGACCAGGGCGATCCTCTGGCCGAAGCCGACTTCCATATGGCGTACGGCCTTTACGATCAAGCCGCCGACTTGGTGCGCATTGCGCTCGAACGCGAACCGGATCGACGCGATCTGCGCCTGAAGCTGTTGGAAATTTATTTCGTCTGGGGCAACAAAGAAGCCTTCCTGCAAACGGCGAAGGGCCTGGAATCCACCCGGGACCGCGCGCCTGCAGGCGAGTGGGACAAAATTGTCATTATGGGCAAACAGATCTGCCCGGACGAACCGTTGTTTGCCTCCAGCGCCGGCAGCGGCCGCGGCGCCGGCGCGTTGGTCGATTTGAATCTCGAGGGCGGCGAGAACCGCGTCGATATCGACCTGTTCGGCGACCCGGAAGGCGAGCGCAGCATTGACCAAACCATCGCCAAGGATATCGACGACACGGCGGCTACCGGCGAATCGCCCAGCTTGCACCCGGCTTCGGATCTCGATTTCACCTTGGACCATGCGGAACGCGGTGCGGATGATTCCCCGACGCGCGATATGCCGCCCCGCGATGAACCGACGGTCGAATCCGAACTGATGAATTTCTCGGACGCGCCGACCGCAGAGTCGCCGACACTGAAGCCCACGGATTTGCGCGACCGCATTTCGTCCAAGTTGGACAAGGTGAACAAGGCGGATCAAACCGCCGAGCTTTCGATCGATGATTTGGGTCTGGATTTGGATCATCTTGACGGCGCGAACTCGGGAGCTTCGATCAGCATCCCAAGGCTCGAGGAAACCGATCATCCGGCGGATGCCCCCACGATGGTCGCGGGTCTGGATGAAAAATCGCGGCGCATGATGGCGGAAGCCGAGGCCCGCGCACGCGACAAGGACCTGACGGAACTCGAGCGCGAACTGGAAGCCTCATTCGTCGCCGACTTAGGGTCGGACCACGAGGAGATCAAGACGGCTGTGTTGGGGCCTGAATCGGCGCCGACCGTGCAGATGCCGCGTGGCGCGGCGCATGACCCCTCGGCGACATCGCGCTTCAAATCGCCCGAGTATTCGGACGTTCAAGAGCCGGAGCGGCCCGATGTGGATTCAACGTCACGACTGCGCGGCCTCAACGCCGACAGCATCGATTTGGATCTCGATCGGCTCGCCAACGCCTTGGGATCGGGCGACACCGTGCAACAGCCGCGCGCGGAAGACGAGGTTTTCTCGACCGAGGTGTTCGAGGCCAGCCAACGCAACCGCAAGGTCGATTTGGACGTCGGCGAAGCGCTCAATGGTTCGGAGGCAGCCGCCACCAACAAGCTCAAGACGATTTCCACCCAGCGCACCAGCAAGATAAAGACGGAGGAACTCGCGCTTCCCGAGCTCGAGCCGGTCACGATGAGCGAGGTGGGAACCAAGCTGGATCTGGCGCGGGCCTACATGGACATGGGCGATCCGGAAGGCGCACGCAGCATTCTCGAGGAAGTCGTCAGCGAAGGTTCTGCGAGCCAGAAACAGGAAGCGCAGCGCCTAATCGAGAATCTCCCCGGCTAGAGACAGGCTCCGTGTGACCGAGCCCGGCCGACGCGTTGCCGCCATCATCGAGTATGACGGCACCGACTATGCCGGCTGGCAATCGCAGGCGCACTCCAGCTCGATTCAAGACGCGGTCCAAGCAGCGTTGTCCTTCGTGGCCGGGCATCCGGTCGTGGCGATCTGCGCGGGGCGAACCGACGCCGGTGTTCATGCCGTCGGACAAGTGATTCATTTCGATACGCATGCCGAGCGAACGCCGCGGGCGTGGGTTTTAGGCGCCAACACGCGGCTCACGCCCAGCATTGCCCTGCAATGGGCGGGCGAAGTGAGCATGGGGTTTCACGCGCGCCACAAGGCGTCGCGCCGCATCTACCGCTATGTCATTTTGAATCGCAGCGCCCGATCCGCGTTGCAGCGCGCACGCACGGCGTGGATTCACAGGCCGCTCGACGCCCCGGCGATGCACGCGGCGGCACAGGCGCTCATCGGCGAGCACGATTTCTCGGCGTTTCGCTCCTTTGAGTGCCAGTCGCCAACCCCGATCAGACGCATCGACGCCATTGAGGTAGCCCGCCAGGGCGACTTGATATCGCTTGAGATCACCGCTAATGCCTATCTGCACCACATGGTGCGCAATATTGTCGGGACGCTGCTCGATGTGCAGCGGGACGCCGACCCTAGGGCCGCCATGGCCAAGGTACTGGCCAGCGCCGATCGGCGCTACGCCGGGGCTACCGCGCCTGCCGGGGGCTTGTACCTCTGGCGGGTTGAATACCCGAAGGATTTCGCGATCCCCGCGCCGACCGCCCAAATTGGTTTAAACTAAGTTGATCCAACCAACTCCCGATAGGCTCCTTAGCATGTCCTGGTTTGAGCGAATCGTCCCGCGGATCAAAACCGAGCGCCGCACCCGCTCGGTGCCCGAGGGCTTGTGGACCAAGTGTCCTGCTTGCGATGCCGTGCTGTACAAAGCCGAGATCGAGCGCAATTTGTATGTCTGCCTCAAGTGCAGCCATCACATGCGCATCAACGGCCGCGAACGCATCATGAAATTTCTCGATCCTGGGTCCACCACCGAAATCGCGGCCAAGGTCGAGCCAGAGGATCCGCTCAAATTCAAGGATTCCAAGCGCTATAAAGATCGGCTGGTCCAGGCGCAGAAGCAGACCGGCGAGCGAGACGCAATCATCGTCATGGCCGGAAAACTCGAAGGTCTCGGCGTGGTGGCCTGCGCATTCGAGTTTCGGTTCCTCGGCGGCTCCATGGGCTCGGTCGTCGGCGAAAAATTCGTGCGCGCGGTTGAGCATTGCCTCGAGCACCGGATGCCCCTGGTCTGTTTCTCGGCCAGCGGCGGCGCGCGCATGCAGGAAGCGTTGTATTCCTTGCTGCAAATGGCGAAAACCAGCGCGGCGCTCAAGCGTCTGTCCGAGGCGCGCCTGCCTTTTATTTCCGTGATGACTGATCCAACCATGGGCGGGGTATCGGCCAGCCTCGCCATGCTCGGCGATATCAATATCGGCGAACCCAAAGCGCTGATCGGGTTCGCCGGACCGCGGGTCATTCAGCAGACCGTGCGCGAAACATTGCCTGAAGGCTTTCAGCGCAGCGAGTTTCTGCTCGAGCACGGCGCTCTCGACATGATTGTCGACCGGCGCGAATTGCGCGACCGCATCGGCGCCATGCTGCGATTGTTGAGCGGCAAAGAACCCGCCGCAGCTTAGGCTCCTTAAGGCCCCCTCATGCGGAGTCTCGATCAGTGGTTGGCCTACCAAGCACAGGTGCACCCGCAAGCAATCGATCTGGGATTGGAGCGGTTGCGCGTGGTGCTCGAGCGGCTCGAGTGGCGGCAGCCGACCGTCCCGGTCATCACGGTTGCCGGCACGAACGGCAAGGGTTCGGTCAGCGCGTATTGCGCGGCAATCCTTCGTGCCGCGGGCTACAGAGTGGGGACCTTTACCTCGCCTCACCTGCGCGACTACCGCGAGCGCATCCTGATCCACGACCGCTTGGCGCATGCCGAAGAACTGGTGGCAGCCTTCGAAAAAATCGAAGCCGCGCGCGGCTCGGTGTCCTTGACGTTCTTCGAATTCAACGCGCTGGCGGCACTGCTGATCTTCGAAGCGGCCAAGCTCGATGCGTGGGTGCTGGAGATCGGCATGGGGGGGCGGTTGGACGCCGTGAATGTGGTTGATCCGGAGGTTGCCGTTGTCACCAGTATTGGCCTTGACCATCAGGATTACCTGGGCGACACGCTGGAAGCCATCGCGCGCGAGAAGGCCGGTATCTTTCGTGCCGGCAAGACCGCGGTCATCGGCGGCCGCGAGCCGTCGCCAGTGCTCGAAAGCGTTGCGCGCGGCTTGAATGCGCCGCTGAAGCGACTCGCCATTGAATACAACTACGTTCTCGACGGTGCCGGATGGCGCTACCGGGGGACTCACTGGGACTTGCCGCATCTGCCTGCGCCAGCCCTGAAGGGCGATATTCAGTTCACCAATGCGGCGACGGCGCTGGCCGCGCTCGAGGAAATTTCCCCGCGGTTGAATATACCCGCCGAGAGCCTGGCACGCGGACTCACCGGCGTGCGCTTGGTTGGCCGCTTCCAATTGATCAGTCCCGGCGTGGCCTCGCCGGCGTGGATCTTGGATGTCGCGCACAATCCCGACGCGGCGCGGGTGCTGGCGCGGAACTTGAGTGCCAATCCGATCTCGGGCAAGACACTCGCGGTGTGCGGGATTCTGGCGGACAAGGATGCGGCGGAGATCGTCTCCATGCTCGAGCGCAGCATCGACTCGTGGTGGTGCGCGTCGGTCGATGGCACGCGCGGCCGCAGCGGACAGGCGTTGGCCGATGTGGTCCGGCAAGAGGTGCAGACCCCGGTCATCGCTGCGGACAACGTCGCGAGCGCGTGTGCCGCGGCGTTCGATGCAGCGGGGCCGCTGGATCGAATCGTGGTTTTCGGATCCTTTCATACCGTGGGACCGGCAATCGATTGGCTCGAGTCCAGAGGATTGCTGCCGGCGGCGGCGCGTCCCGAATATACTTCAGTGTGATGGACCGTCGCGTCAAAGAACGGCTGATCGGCGCATCGATCCTCGTTGCGCTTGTAGTGCTGGTCGTGCCCGAATTGTTGTCGGGCCCAAAACCGAATATCGCGACTGCGCCCTCTCTTCCAGCCGCCGCGCCTGAACCGGTTCGAAACGTGACGGTGGACCTGACCACCAGCAAGGCGCCGGAAACTGCAGACAATGAGCCGGCAACACCACAGACCGCGTCATCCGCCGCGTCATCCGCCGAGGCGTCGGCTGCTAATTCAGCCGGTGCGGAGACTGCCGCTGCGCCGAGTCCGGCGCCGTCTGGGGCCGCGGCCTCGGCCCCCGCGCCGACGAGCACCGGAGGACCGGGGAAGTCCTCGGCGAAGCCGGCTGCGGCGCGGCCGGCGCTGGTTGAATCTGCCGTACATTCCCCCACATCTGCAGGGCATGGTGGTTCCTGGTCCGTGCAGCTCGGCAGCTTTGCCAGCCGTGCGAACGCCGATAACTTGACCCGCCAGGTGAAGGGGCAAGGGTTTTCAGCGTTTGTGCTGACGGGAGGATCGGGAACCTCGGTGCGCTATCGCGTGCGTGTAGGACCGTTGGCCGACCGTGAATCAGCCGAGCGGATGGCCGCCAAGCTCAAATCGGTGGGGCATGTAGGAAGTGTGGTGTCCCCGACGGCTTGATTTCTCAATTTAGAATCGATTCAGGACGGCGCTCGCGCGCCTCCGGTAGAATATGTGACACGTAGGGAGGAGGCTGAATATTGACCGGGGCGGACGTTCTAATCCTGTTGATTCTGCTGGGGTCAACACTTATTGGCGCGCTGCGCGGCTTTATACGAGAAGCAGTCTCGGTTGCCTTTTGGGTCCTCGCCATTTGGGCCGCCTGGCAATTCGGCCCCATTATCGAACCGCATCTGGGCGGTCTGCTCACGGATCCGAATATAGCGCCCTGGGTGGGACGCTTGGTGATTTTGGTGCTCGTGCTGTTGGTGGGCTGGGTCGTGGGAATGGTGCTCAGCTACTTCACGCGCTCGATGGGCTTGGGCCCGCTTGACCGGGTCATTGGACTATTCTTCGGTATCCTGCGCGGCATGGTGCTGGTGGGACTCGTCGTCATCGGCGGCGAATTGCTGCATATGACCGACGAGGATTGGTGGGGCCGCTCGAAGCTGATCCCCTATGGCGAGACCGTCGGCGATTGGTTGCGCGCCATGGTCGGCGAGAAAGGCGAGCCTTGGGCAAAGCTCGAGCGCCTGACCGGAGTGAAAGTTAGACCTAAGTAGCGGAGATCCTTCATGTGCGGAATCGTCGGAATGGTCGGAACCAGCGCGGTCAATCAACGCATCTATGATGCGCTGACGGTGCTGCAGCATCGCGGCCAGGATGCCGCCGGCATCATGACCGCGCAGGACGGCGAGCTGTTCATGCGCAAGGACTCAGGCCTGGTGCGCGATGTGTTCCAACAGAAGCACATGCTGAAGCTCAAGGGCAACATCGGCATCGGTCATGTGCGCTATCCGACGGCCGGTTGCGACAGCGCACACGACGCACAACCTTTTTACGTCAATTCTCCTTACGGAATTTGCCTCGGCCACAACGGCAACCTGACCAACGCGCGCGAACTCACCGAAGTATTGGTGCGCGAGGATCGCCGGCATTTAAATACCAGTTCCGATTCCGAAGTACTTCTCAATGTCCTGGCCTCCGAGCTCGAGCGGGTTGGAACGCCTCGAGTGACGCCGGCAGACGTATTTGCGGCGGCCAATGCCGTGTACCGGCGCTGCCGGGGCGGCTATGCGGTGACAGCCATGGTGATCGGCCATGGCATTTTGGGCTTTCGCGATCCCAACGGCATCCGGCCGCTCGTGATCGGCAAGCGCGACAGCAAGAAGGGCACCGAATGGATGCTGGCGTCCGAGAGCGTGGCGCTCGATATGCTCGGTTTCGATATGGTGCGCGACGTGGCGCCCGGCGAGGCGGTGTTCATCGATGAGCAGGGGCGTTTTTACGCTCAGCAATGCGTTGCCATGGCGCGCCACACGCCATGCATTTTTGAGTATGTCTATTTCGCTCGGCCCGACTCAATCATCGATAACATTTCCGTCTACAAGGCGCGGCTGCGCATGGGCGAGCGACTGGCCGAGAAGATCAAGCGCGAGCGGCCCGAGCACGGGATCGATGTGGTCATTCCGATTCCGGACACCAGCAGAACCAGCGCCGTGCAGGTCGCGCAATTGCTCGGCGTCAAATATCGCGAGGGGTTCATCAAGAATCGCTACATCGGCCGCACCTTCATCATGCCGGGCCAGGAACAGCGCGCCAAGTCGGTGCGCAGCAAACTCAACGCCATCGATCTGGAGTTTCGCGGCAAGAACGTGCTGCTGGTCGATGATTCCATCGTGCGCGGCACCACCTCGGCACAAATCATCGACATGGCGCGCGAAGCCGGCGCCAGGAAAGTTTTTTTCGCCTCGGCGGCGCCTCCGGTGCGCTACCCGAACGTTTATGGCATCGACATGCCGGATGCTTCGGAGTTGGTCGCGGCCGGACACACGGACGAAGAAGTGCGCGACATCATCGGCGCCGATTGGCTCATTTACCAAGACTTGGATGACCTGGAACATGCGGTCCGCCACGACAACGCAAAGATCGAGAACTTCGATACCTCGTGCTTCTCGGGAGAGTACGTGACCGGGGATGTGACGCCGGAGTATCTGGCGCGCCTGCAGGCGGAGCGGTCCGACGAGGCCAAAGAGCAGCGCCGTCTGGGCGGCGGCCGCGGCCTCAGATCCGTTCGAATACTGTAGGAACCCGCGCTGGATTAACCGCCGGCGCCGGTTTCGGCAAAGATTATGCGCCTATTGGTGATTGCAGCCCGCGACGAATTTCGACTGCTGGTCCGAAAGCATGTTGAGATCCAATGGCCGGACGCCGCCATTGTCGAGCATGTCTTGGGCCGGGAACCTGCCCTCGATGAGCATTTTGCCGCGGCCGGTTTCGATGCGGTCATCATCGTCAGTGCCCCGCCGACGGATGCGGCCATTGACTTGGCTGCGGCTCAGGCCGGCAAGCCGGAGTTTGCGCCGATCATATTGGTGTTGCTCGAGGACACCCCGGAATTTCCCCTGCCCGAGACAGCCGGCGTGACGCGCCTCTACGGCCGCAAAATCGATCGCAACCGGCTGCTCAAGATGATCGTCACCGCCTCGAATGAGCATCGCAAAGCCCTCGCGCTGCTGCGCGCCAATCCGGACTACGAGAATCGTTATCGATTCGGCACCGTGATCATCCGCGGCCATCGATGCATCCGGCAGGTGGGCAGCGGCGGCATGTGCAAGATCTATCTTGCCGAGAGCGAACGCGCTGGGACGCTGGTGGTGCTGAAGGTGTTCAGCCAGGTTCCCGACGTGTCGGAGCGTTTCGTCAGCTTCGACCGCTTCCTGCAGGAATATGAAATCGTCGCGGGCCTGAATCACCAGAACATCGTGCGCATTTATGATCTTGGCGTTGCCGACGATCACGCTTATATCGCCATGGAGCATTTTCCGGCGGGCGATCTGCGCCAGCGCATGCTCAAAGAAGTGCTCGCGCCGCTCACGGCGCTGGGCTTCCTGCGGCAAATTGCCAGCGCGCTGGAGGCCATCCATTCAGTTGGCGTACTGCACCGGGACCTCAAGCCTGCCAATGTGATGCTGCGCCCCGACGACACCGTCAGTCTGATCGACTTCGGTCTGGCCAAGGCGAACGAAGACGACATCTCGCTCACGGGGACGCGCGAGATTTTCGGCACGCCTTACTACATGAGCCCGGAGCAGGGCCACGCGGAGATCATCGACGCACGCAGCGATCTTTACAGCCTGGGCGTCGTGTTCTACGAAATGTTGGTCGGCCGCAAGCCCTACAACGGCGCCACCGCAATGGAAGTCATTTACAAACACAAGCGGGCCGAATTGCCGGAAATTGCGCCGCAATTTGCCCGGTACGAGGGGCTGCTGCGCACGCTGCTGGCCAAGGCGCCCGCCGATCGTTATCAATCGGCCGGCGAGTTGCTGGCGGCGATCTCGGCCTTGAAAATTCCGGCATGAGCGGCCCGGCGGCCTTTGCCCATCCGCTGCTGCGCGCGGCGACGCCGGCTGCCTGGATTGCGGCGGCCTGCGCGCTTCCCGAGCTGTTGCTCATCGATCACGCGAATTGCGAGAAAAAAGCGGCATCCACCGCGCTCGCGCTGATGTTCGCCTACGCGGAAGACCTGGAGCTCGCCGATAAGATGTCGCGGCTCGCGCGCGAGGAGCTGCGGCACTACGAGCAGGTCGCGAGGCTGATCGGCGCGCTGAAAATAGCGCCGCAACGTCTGGCGCCCGGGCGCTACGCGACGCAGCTGCGGCGCCTGGTGGCGAGCGCGGAACCTGCCCGCGAAGCGGATCTGATGATCTGCGGCGCGTTCATCGAGGCGCGCTCATGCGAGCGCTTCGCCGCGCTGGGAGCGGTCATCTCCAAGCCGCTCGATGAGTTGTTCCTTGGCCTACACGAAGCCGAAGCGCGGCACTATCAGCTCTATTTGGAGCTTGCGGAGCGCGCGGCGGCGCGTGCGGGCCTTGGGCTGGATGAGCGAATCGCGGCATTTGCCGCGCGCGAGGCGCAGCTGATCACCGATCCGGACCCGGTGTTCAGATTTCATTCCGGGCCGCCGTAACCGGGCCGCCGCAACCGCTAAGCGGCGCTACACTTCAACCGCGCGGCAGCGATTGAAGCTTGGGGCCGCGCCGATCCCAGCGCAGCACGCTGCCTTGATCGTACCAGTCCCCCAGGACGATGCGAGTGCGGGGCCGCCCGTCGACTTCCAAGGCGTGGATGGCCGGCCGATGCGTGTGGCCGTGCAGAAGAGTTGAAGTTGCGGCGCCGCGCAATGCCATCGCAACGCTCTCGGCATTGACGTCTGTGATGGCGTTTTCCATCGCGGCGGTGTGCGCTTGGCTCCCGGCGCGCGCCGCGCCCGCAAGCGCGCGGCGCGATTCGATCGGCAG
>Ga0307474_10002181_pt1 | contig 14085 bp, 12 predicted proteins | sample atmos_gasesECM1C_2_FD_203312 | JGI IMG/M metagenome (GOLD analysis project Ga0307474, IMG submission 203312) | Hardwood forest soil microbial communities from Morgan-Monroe State Forest, Indiana, United States - atmos_gasesECM1C_05 | ecosystem: Environmental > Terrestrial > Soil > Temperate... | reverse complement strand
ATTTCTAAAGTTTGCCTCTGCCAATGGGTTCAGTGCCTATGGCTTTGACGCTTCAAGGGCACAGGCTGAACACGCACGGACTTACTTCCCCGAGGTCCGCCACGCAAGCTCGCTTCAGGACTATCTCGAGATCCTGAGCCGGCCTGACTTGAAGTTCGATTGCATCACGCTGTGGGATGTCTTCGAACACATTCGGAATCCCATTCCCTTCCTACATCAGTTAGCCGAAGCTTTGGAACCAGGGGGGCACTTATTCATCTCGGTTCCCAATGGCCGCGCAATTCCGTGGAAGATCCGGATTCATCGCGCATTGAACATGCCTTTGGATCTCGCACCCTGGGAGCACGTCTTCTATCACTCCATTCAATCGCTTCACAAATGCATTGAGGCCTCTTCACTCGAGCCTGTTTGTTGGGGGGCGGTTGCGTGCTATCCACGGCCTCTCTCGCTGTTTGAATTCTGCAGACGCACCGGCTTTTTCATGCTCAGAGCAGTTCCCAACCTGTCGCCTCAAATCTTTGTGTGGGCGCAGAAACCATACACATGACTAGGCCAGAAACGATGATGGTTCGCGGTGCCCTCGCAATTCTGGTGAATCACCGGCGTGAGCGATTTGATGGTTGAATCCAGCGCCGAGAAGCCTTCGGAGATTTATTCAAAGGACGCGGAATCAAAGTCCCGTCTCAAGGTCGGGTTTCTCATCTATGACCTTCAGCGCAACACGGAGGATGCGCTTTTTGAGGTCGCTCAGGCAGCGCCATTTTCTGTAAAAGCATTTCCGCTTTATGCGCATCTTGATCAAGAGCGTTCGCGAGTTGCGTCTCGTCCGGCCACTGCGCGCGGAAAACATCTCGGCGTCAGCGTCAAAGGCAGCACACCTGAGGCGTTCGTTTCCAATCCTGAATGGCGGGCGGGGCTGGCCTGTGCGCGCGAATCCGACATCGTAATTCTGAAGGGGTTGCTAGGTCTGGGAGCAATCTGGTGCGCGCTCTGCGCTAGACTTCTGAGCCGGGTCGTGATCTCAACCAATCAGACGCTGCCCGTGAAGTGGGAGAGGAAGCGGCGTTGGTGGATCCGATTATCGAAGCGGTTGTTGCTTCGCATGTGTCACTACCATATTTATCAAACCCCTGCCTCGTTCGAAGTTCTCACCGAAATTTACGGATGCGCTCCCGAAAGGCTGATCTCCGCCCCTTTCGAAGGCGGGGCCTCATTATTCAGGAGAATCCTTAACGAGGTAGGAACGAAGCGAGATACGCGCGATCGTTTCGGATTTGATTCAAGCGTCATTTTTCTCTACGCGGGCAATCTCATCTCGCTTAAGGGAGTAGGCGATATCGTTAGAGCCTCGGCGCTGCTTCCCGAGGACGCTTGTTTCCTGTGTGTTTTTGTCGGGCCCGAGGAGCCGGCAAACAAAGAGGGCGGGACGATCGAGCACTTCATGTGGCTCGCGCAGTTGATCGGGGTCGATCATCGCGTTCAGTTCCTCGCCCCCCTGACACCGGAACAACTGGCGGAACTCTACTGTGCAGCTGATGCCGTGCTGCTGCCATCGCATAGAGAAACCTTCGGAAAGGTTCTGGTGGAAGGCGGGCTTGCCGGAAAACCGCTTGTGACGACGAGCGCTTGTGGGTCGGCGGGGCTGATCGTACAAGACGGCGTAAATGGGTTCGTGATTGAGCCCGGCGACATCACTCAGCTAGCCCAAGCAATGACGAAACTCATCGACCCCGGGGTACGCGCCAGAATGGGCGCAAGGTCGAAGGAGATCGTCGATCGATATTGCAGAATGGATCTGGAAGCTAAAGGATATCTTGAGGCGATGGCGCGCGGTGCGGAGTACCTGAATTTTCGAAGAGGCGCCTGACTTCGCGGATGACCAGCACCAATCGATTAAACCGGTCTTTCTCTTTTCATTCGTGACCCATGCCCAGATCGCAATATCGACTATCCGTCCTGACCAATTCAATCTCGAGGATGAATGGCGGCATTTTCGATGCGATGCGCAATCTAACCATCGCGATTGCGGCGGAAAAACGCTATCTCCCCGTCGTTTTTGGCGTCAACGATCGATACGCAGAGAGCGACTTGCCACTCTGGGAAAATATAGCCACCAGGAGGTTCCCCGTCCGCGGCCCGCGTATCTTCGGTTACGCGCCGGGGCTGGCGAATGCGGTCGAATCGAGTAACGCCGACATTCTCCACATTCATGGAATCTGGATGTATCCGTCGCTTGTGTCTCTTCGCTCTGCGCGGGAAGCGAGACCCTTCGTTATCAGCCCACACGGCCTGCTCAAGCCTTTGGCTCTGCGTAATTCCGGCTGGAAGAAACGGATTGCGGCTGTGCTTTACGAGAATGAACATCTGCGCCGCGCGGCTTGCCTGCACGCATTGAATGCGGCCGAAGCGGATTCATTCCGTGCGTACGGATTGAAGAATCCGATCTGCATTATTCCGAACGGCACAGTATTGCAAAGCGATTGCGCCTCTCCGAAGCCGCATCCTGGCCGGTCAATTCTTTACCTCGGGAGGTTTCATCCTCTAAAAGGACTACGCAGGTTGCTTGAGGCCTGGGGCGCAGTGCGTGAGAAAGCGGCGGCGGCAAACTGGCGCCTAACCCTTGCCGGCTGGGATCAGAACAGTCATCGCGCCGAACTGGAGCGGCTTGCGGATCAGCTTCAGGTTCGTTCCACCGTTGCTTTTCTCGGTCCACAGTACAACGTCGACAAGGATCGCTGCTTTGCCGCAGCATCCGCGTTTATCCTCCCGAGCGAAAGCGAAGGCCTACCAGTAAGCATTCTCGATGCGTGGTCGTGGCGACTGCCGGTTCTGATGACGGACGCATGCAATCTGCCCGACGGCGCGGATGCGAAGGCCGCCATCATGATCGCGCCAGAAGTGGACAGCATGGCGGAAGCGTTGCGTCGGCTGTTTTCCCTCTCAGATTCAGAACGTGAGGCAATGGGGCGCAACGGACGACGCCTCGTCGAAGAACGCTATCAATGGCCGCGCATCGGAAAATCCATGAGCGAGGTGTACGACTGGATCCTCGGCCATGGACCAAGGCCTGACTGCGTTTTGATTTAACTAAAGCGACGCGAGAGACAACCTTTGTGCGAGGCACACCCAGCAGATTCGAGGCCCCGGGCTCTCAGAAGGGATTGACTTCTCACGCGAAAATCATCGTCATCAGTCAGTTCTTTGGCCCAGATCAGTCGGCAGTTGGGCAGTTTCTGGCGGACTTCGCGAAAGGAGCTGCTGCCGCGGGCCACGATGTCAGCGTAATTTGCGGCGCCAATGACTATGCTGCGAGCGATGTTGCGGCACCTAGCGGCGGCCAACGCGAGAAGCCAGAGCCCGCTGCGGAATTCGGCAGTGGCGAAGGTGGAATTCACATCACGAGAGTACGAGCTGCGGCTTTTTCGCAGAGCAAAATGCGAAAGCTTCTCTCCTACACCACGTTCTACGCGGGAGCCGTTTGGAGAGCGCTAAGTATCGCTAACCCCGATGTCGTTGTGACTCTCACTGCGCCGCCAGGGCTGGCATGGATCGGCTGGCTGGCACAACGGGTGCGGGGCTGCCGTCACGTGGCATGGGAGATGGACTTGTATCCCGACATAGCCATCGCACTGGAGATCCCCGTTGCCGCGTGGACCTCGCGGATCCTGGATTTTCCGCGACGACGCGCGGACACGATCATCGCCCCCGGCGATTGTATGAAAACGCGCTTGCTGCAACATCGGATACCCGAGGATCGGATTATCGTCGCGGAGAATTGGGCCGATGGCAGTTCTATTTTCCCGCGGCCATTTCCGGAACCACCACCGATGCGTATTCTCTACTCGGGAAACCTGGGGTTGGCGCACGATGTGGCGACCATTCGCGCTGTGATAGAGCATTTGGCGGATCGTCGCGATCTTCTCTTTGTTTTTGCGGGCGGCGGTCTCGCGCGCAGAGAGTTGATTAAATTCTGCCAGGAACGCGGAATTGAAAATGTCTCTTTCCAGGGTTATGTTCGCCTGCAGGATCTTGGAGCAAGTTTGGCCGGGTGCCATATAGGACTTGTAACGCAGAAGCCGACGACTCTTGGCGCTATTGTGCCGAGCAAGATTTACGGATTGATGGCGGCAGGTCGACCGGTGCTCTATATCGGTCCTGCTTCGGCTACTCCGGCTGTACTCATCCGGAACTTCGATTGCGGTTGGCACTTTGATTGCAGTGACGAAGCCGGCGTTTCTGCCCTGCTTTTACGGCTCCTTGAGAATCCGGAGGAGCTGCACAGAAAAGGGCAGAACGGGCGAAAGGCATTCATCGAGAATTACGATAAGCCCGCTGGAGTGGCACGAGTGATGCGAGCCATGGGCTTGGAGACACAGAGTACTTACTGAAATGACTTTCCAAATTTGTCGCCACATAATCAGTCGCGATGAAGAAGATGTTTCCTGACGAGCCGGCATGAATGAACGAGTATTGGTGACAGGTGCGGACGGGTTTGTGGGGAGATACGTCTGCCGCAAGTTGATTGAATCGGGTTACTGTCTCCGCGCTGGCGTACGAAATGCCGAGTCGATTCCCGACCTGCAGCGGGCTGTCCCGGGATTGAGTGATTCTTCGCTTCTGGGAGATCTCGGCGCGAGTCCGGAACTGAGAGGGCCGCTCGCTGCCGTGTCTGCTGTCGTGCACTTGGCGGCTCGTGTCCACGTCATGAAGGAATCTTCCGGCGATCCCCTGCAGGAATTCAGGCGAGTAAATGTCACGGGCACGAAGTCCCTTGCTTACGCCGCAGCAGCAGCAGGTGTTCGGCGGTTTATCTTTGTGAGCACGATAAAAGTCAACGGCGACTCAACATCTGGCGAGCCGTTCAATGTGGATATGCCCCCGGCCCCTCAAGACGCGTATGCAATTTCAAAATGGGAAGCCGAAGAGGCGCTTCGCTCCGTGGCATCAGAAAGCGGACTCGAAGTAGTCATAGTTCGCCCCCCGTTGGTTTACGGCCCGGGGGTTCGAGGAAATTTCCTGCGGCTCATGAGGCTCATAGATCGCGCTCTGCCGTTGCCCTGGCCCAGAAAAGAGAATTGCCGCAGCATGATCGGTGCGGAAAATCTTGCCGATTTTCTGGTGCGATGCGTCGACCATCCGAAGGCTGCCGGCCGGAGTTTCCTCGTAAAAGACTCCGAAGACATATCAACACGCGAATTGATCACACGATTGGCGCAACTCCTGGGTCGGCCCGTGCGCCTTATTCCTGTTCCTGAATCTTTGATTCGGTTGGCCGCCAGACTGACGATGAAGAAGGAAGCGGCCGGCAGAATTTTGGATTCGCTTGTGGTCGACTCCGAACGCGCACAACAATTGCTTGAGTGGGCTCCGCCAGTGACGCTTGACGAAGGATTGGCAACAACTGCCCGGTGGTATCGGGAAACTAATCTGCCAGCACGAGCGAAAGCCTTCTAATGAAATTTTGGGTTTTGCTCTTCGTCTTTTCGGCTCTCGTTACGGCAGGCGTTCGTGCATTTCTCGTCCGGCACGGCGTGATGGATCTCCCTAACGCGCGAAGCTCTCACTCGGTTCCGGTTCCGCGCGGAGGGGGTGTGGGCATCGTCGTGGTTTTCTTGTCGGCGGTTGTCTGGCTGCTCCTGAGGCAAGTCATCCCTGCCAGACTTGCATGGGCGCTTTTGGGGGGCGGGCTCGCCATCGCCATTGTCGGGCTAGTTGACGATCGCTTCAAGTTGGCGCCTTGGCCGCGCCTCGTGGTTCATTCTTTGGCGGCAGCATGGGCTGTTTGGAGTCTCGATCCCATTCACCCTTTTCAATCAGGGGGCGGCGCTTTCTTTTGGGTTTGTGTAAGCCGAGCCGTCGCGTTCATTGGATTGATCTGGCTCACCAATCTTTTCAACTTCATGGACGGAATCGACGGATTGGCCGGAACGGAAGCTGTTTGCGTGAGCGGGTTGGGTGCAGTCCTGTTATTTCTAAATGGATTGCCGAGTTATGCGGAGCTTTCATGGATGCTGGCTGCCGCAAGTTTGGGTTTCTTAGTTTGGAATTGGCCGCCTGCCAAAATCTTCATGGGCGATGTGGGAAGCGGATTTCTGGGATTCACATTGGGGACGCTCGCGCTCTTCTCCTCGAAGGCAGGTCCGGAACTGATTTGGCCCTGGCTGATCCTCCTCGCCGCTTTTCTTGTGGACGCGACTGTGACTCTCTTGCGCCGCATGCTTTCGCGCGCGCGCTGGCATGAGGCTCATCGAAGCCACGCTTACCAACATGCGGCCCAAGCACTTGGCAGTCACGGGAAGGTATCGCTGGCGGTCGCGGCAATCAATCTTGGTTGGTTGTTCCCGCTGGCATGGGCTGCGTCGCGGTACTCCGGAGCCGCGCCTGCGTTGGCCGCGGTTGCCGTCATTCCGCTTCTGTATATAACAATTCGATTTGAGGGTGGCCTCGAACGGCATCCTTCAAACGCTGCTCTCCGGGACTAGCTCGACTTATTTGCGCCGGAAGAATCGTGAATAATCAATCCACGCTTTACTGAGACACTTTGCCGCACAGAATCCCCCTATCGCCTGCACGGTTTCGGAAGGTGAGTCCTCGATCATGATTAAGCAACCAGGTTTCCTTATTCGGAATATCGCCGTGCGCCGGGTTCTCATCTGGATCGCGCAGGCCGGTATTTTCGCCGCCTCAGCCGTGGCGGCATTTTTGCTTCGCTTCGATTTCAGCGTGCCCGCCTTCTATCTTCGATATCTTCCCTATGCTCTTGCGATCTGGCTGCCCGTAAAATTTGTGGTGTTTTACGCGGCCAGGCTCGATCGAGGCTTTTGGCGCTACGTATCGGCAATTGACCTGATCAGAATCTCAGTTGCAAATGTCATTGCCTCAATCATTGGCTTTCTTCTCATTCGCTGGCTGGCGCCGCCGGGATTCCCGCGATCGCTCTACGTGCTCGATTTGATGGTATGTCTCTTCGGCACGTGCGGCCTTCGGCTGCTGGCACGCGCAACATCACGGCTCAGCTCGCAGGCCGGGAGCAACAAGGAGCCACTGAAGAGGACCCTGATTTATGGCGCAGGCGACGCGGGCAATACGCTTCTCAGGGAGATTCGCAACAACGCAAAGCTGGCCTACCGAGTGTGCGGATTCATTGACGACGATCCCAGCAAGGCGGGCCTGCACCTCGCTGGAGTGCGGGTATTTGGAGGAGGCGGCACGATCGGTGCGATTGTTGCTCGGCACAGAATCGCGGTCATTCTGATTGCAATTCCCTCTGCGACCGGCGCCGAAATGACGCGGATTCTCGAGCTGTGCCATAACGCAGAAGTTGAGTTCAAGACTGTGCCTGGATTGGGCGAAGCTATGGTAGAGCGCGGCCTGGCCGGCCAGATTCGAGAAGTCGCGCTAGAGGATCTCCTTGGGCGCACCCCCGTGCACCTTGAAGAGGATTCGATACGGAGCACGTTGCAGGGCAAGATTGTTCTCGTGACCGGCGCGGCCGGATCGATAGGGTTCGAACTTTGCCGGCAGATCGCCCGTTTTCATCCTGCTGGAATCGTCGGATTTGAAATCGCGGAGTCATCGTTGTTTGAAATCGAACGCGAAATGCGTCAGTCCTTTCCTCTTGTTCCCTTCTATCCTGAGATTGGGAGCATTCAGAATCGCGATCGCTTGAACGAAATCTTTCAGTACTACAAACCGGCGGTGGTTTACCACGCCGCCGCCTACAAGCACGTTCCATTGATGGAGACTCATGTATTTGAGGCAATCGAAAACAATATTTTTGGAAGCTACAACATGGCCGTCGCGGCCCAGGATCATGGCGTCGAAGATTTTCTGCTGATTTCATCCGACAAGGCGGTCAGGCCGACAAATGTGATGGGCGCGACAAAGCGCGTCGCCGAATTAATTCTGCTGGGGCTGCAAAACGGCCGCACGAGGTTCGTGGCTGTTCGCTTCGGCAATGTGCTTGGCTCGAACGGTAGCGTGATCCCGATCTTCAAAAAGCAAATCGCCGCCGGGGGGCCCATCACCGTCACGCATCCCGATATGCACCGTTTCTTCATGACCATTCCGGAGGCTTGCCAGCTTGTTTTGCAGGCTTTGGCGATCGGAGTGGGCGGCCAGGTATGCGTTTTGGACATGGGACAGGCCGTGAAGATCGTCGATCTCGCCAGGAACCTGATTCTGCTGTCGGGACTTCGTCCTGATGAGGACATCAAAATCGAATTCACTGGAATGCGCCCTGGGGAAAAACTCTCCGAAGAACTCAGCACTTTACTTGAAAACACAGTGCCTTCGAAGCACGACAAGATTCGGATTTTCGTTGGCAACGGCGTTCCGAAGGAAGATATACGCATCTGGCTCGAGGCGCTTCACGAGATCTGCGAGTCTAGAGACTTAGGTCGCTTGGTCGTAGCGCTTAAGGAGCTCGTTCCGGATTACAGCCCAAGCGTTCACCTGCTCAAGCGCATCATGGCGCGAGACGAGCGCAAGTCCGCTTTCATTAAAGCCAATTAACTCCGTCGCGGTTTGAAGATGCGACCTGCGTGGTGTGAGTCTCACGTTTGATCGCGCCTGAGATTATTTAGATAGATTAGAAGTCACTTAAATCCCTTCCCGCGCCTTTTAGCTCCCGCATCCGGCAAGTTCCTGCCGCCATATTCCTCTCATCTTTTCCTCTCATCAAGAGAGACTTGAGCTGCTCGCGCTGTTGCGGCAGTTATGTGAGTCTGTGTGTCCTCGTGTGCGGACGGTAGTCAATGGCCGCCACCGTTTGGCTCGAGGCGGGCGCCCGAAGTCTTGCGGGGAACTCTGGGATATACTTGCACTGTTGCCTGGACAAAGTGGACCAGGTGTTAACTGGATCTTTCAACGATTTCTGGAACGCTGCGAGTGAGAGCATCTCTAAAACAAAGGTGCGGAGCGCACCCAGTATTGCGGCTGGAACTCTTGGGGCCTTTCCTGGTTTTGTAAAGTTCTTATCGGAGCGTGAGATGTTCGACAGTCCCTGGCGTGTTCTGCACGTTGTCGCAAACCATGAAAAGCGAGTTGCACAACATCTGACAGCGCGCTCCCTCGAGCATTACCTTCCCCTCTATGCGACGCGATCCAAGTGGTCTGATCGAGTAGTCGATCTGGAGCGGCCGCTCTTTGCGGGCTACGTTTTTGTGCGGTTCCCGAGCGAGGTCCGGATGTCGGTCGTGAGCGCACCCGGCGTTCTGCGCCTGCTGGGAAGTGGCGTTGGCGAAACGGTGAGCACCGTTGAAATCGATAGGATCCGCGAAGGCCTGGCCAGCGGATGCATTTTGCGCCCACATGCGCCGGTTTCCGTCGGGGAAGTTGTGCGCGTGCATCGAGGCGTGTTTGCCGGTGTTGAAGGGATTGTGACGGAACTTCGCCATGAGTGCAAAGTCATCATCTCCCTTGCTGCGACCAAGCAGTGCTTCTCCCTGGAAGTCGATCTGGATGACATCGAGATCCTGCGTAAGCCGGTCGCAAGGGAAGCGGTTGCCGAGAGTAAGAGCCCAGCCACGGTTCGGTCGTAGCGAAGCGAGCACAGGCAGCAAAGGAAAGCGGGCATATCTCGGATGAGATATGCCCGCTTGTTTTTTGAGCGAGGAGCCGCTGAGACGGCCCGAAGTTACGCGGCCTTCTCGCCACCCTCAGGTTCGTCCGCGTCCTTCTTCTGTTCTTCGAGCTGCTTCTCGAGTTCGGCGCGCTTTTTCGCTTTGAGGTCATCGCGTTTCTGGCGCTTGACTTCAAGCTGTTTTTCGGCGCCCAGCAATTCAATGAACACCTTTTCGGCGCCATCGCCCTGCTGGAAGCCGATGCGAACGATTCTCAAATAGCCACCGTTGCGGTCGCCGTAACGCGGAGCCACGACATCAAAAAGCCGCTTGACGGCATCGTCGGTACAGAGAAAGGCGTGCGCCTGGCGGCGCGAGTGCAGATCGCCCTTCTTGCCCAGCGTGATCATTTTCTCAATGTGCGGACGAACCGCCTTGGCCTTGGCCACGGTCGTCTGCACGCGGTCTTCATTAATAACGGACGTCACCAGATTGCGCAACAGCGCGCGGCGATGGCTGGTATTGCGTCCGAGTTTGTATCCTGCATTGCGATGGCGCATGATGAAAAACTCTCTTTCAATGAAAGGTAGCCAGTGAGCAACAATCAGTCTTCAGTTGTCAGCGATCACTTACTGGTCGCTGACAACCGATCGCTGACAACTGTCTTAAAAATTCTCCGTTTCGGTGGGCAACTGGAGATCGACCGAATCCAGCGGCTCCTCTTCATCGTCAAAACGGCCATAACTTGCGGCCAGCGCCGTCTGTGGCGGAATGCTGGTTGGCCCCGGTACCGCGTTGCCCTGCTCGTCGATCTTCATTCCCAGCGAAAGGCCCATCTGCGCCAGGATTTCCTTGATCTCGTTCAGGCTCTTGCGGCCGAAGTTCTTGGTCTTCAGCATTTCGGCTTCAGTCTTTTGCACCAGCTCGCCAATGGTCTGAATGTTGGCGTTCTTCAGACAGTTGTAGCTGCGAACTGAAAGCTCAAGTTCTTCGACAGAGCGGTTGAGGTTATCGTTGCGCAGCAGGATGCGGCTTTCATCACCGCGTGCCTCTGCCTCGATTTCCTCCTCGAAGTTGATGAAGATGTTCATGTGGTCCTTGAGCAGCTTGGCAGCCAGGCCGATAGCATCGGCCGGCAGAACGGCGCCATTGGTCCACACTTCGAGCGTCAGCTTGTCGTAGTCGGTGATCTGGCCCAACCGGGCCGCGTCGACGGAATAATTTACGCGACGCACCGGCGAGTGGACTGAGTCAACGGGAATAAAACCAAGCCCGAGGTCAGCGTCAAAATTCTTGTCTGCCGAGACGTAGCCGCGTCCGCGCTTGAGACGCATCTCCATGTCAAGCTTGCCGCTTTCTGAAAGCGTTGCGATGTAAACATTCTTGTCGAGGATTTCGACGTCGCTGTCGGCCTCGATCATGCCGCTGGTCACAGGGCCAGGCTGGTCGGCGCGCAGATACAGTGCCTTGGGGCCCTCACCCTGAAGCTTGAAGGGAATCTGCTTGAGGTTGAGAATGATGTCGGTGGCGTCTTCGACCACTCCGGTGATGGACTGGAACTCGTGCAGCACGCCTTCAATGCGAACTGCCGTGACCGCTGCGCCCTCAATGGAGCTGAGCAGCGTGCGGCGCAGGGCGTTGCCGATGGTTGTGCCGAAGCCCCGTTCAAAGGGCTGGGCGCTGAACTTTCCAAACGTTTCGGTAAGCGTCTCGGCTTCAACTGCAAGGCGCTTCGGTTTTTGAAATCCTCTCCACAACATATAGCTCTCTCATTTCCCGCGCGGCATGTACGTCGCGATGCATTTTGCGGCGGCCGCGCAAGTTCTCCTTTGGTTGAGTTCTCAGTTCGTAGTTCACAGTTCTCAGTCCGATTGCCACCATATTGCGTGACTGCGAACTAAGAACTGCGAACTGCCTTCTTTACTTCGAGTACAGCTCGACGATCAACTGTTCGTTGATCGGCAGGTTGACGTCCGCTCGCTTGGGCAGGTGCAATACGCGCCCGGACAGGTTTTCAAAGTTCGCTTCCAGCCAGCTTGGAACAGGGTTTTGTGCGGCGTACTGCGAGGCCTGCTCCACAATCAACAGCTTCTTGGCGTTGTCGCGGACAGCAATTACGTCGCCCGCGTTCACTTGATACGAAGGAATATTCACCTTGCGCCCATTTACCGTGACGTGCCCGTGACGAAGCAACTGCCTCGCCTGGCGACGCGAGATGGCATATCCGAGGCGATATGTAATATTGTCGAGACGCCGCTCCAATTGCTGAATGAGCAATTCGCCGGTGACGCCTTGTGCGCGGCTGGCCTTCTCGTAATACTCGCGGAACTGGCTTTCCAGCGTGAAGTACATACGCTTGGCCTTCTGCTTCTCATGCAGTTGCAGGCCATAACCCACGATCTTGGCTTTGCGGTCTTTGCCGTGCTGGCCCGGCGGAAAGTTGCGCTTCTCCAGCGGGCAGCGGTCAGAGGTGCACTTGGTGCCCTTCAAAAATAACTTTGTGCCTTCGCGTCGGCAAAGGCGGCAAACTGGTCCGGTATAACGTGCCATTTCTTCTCCTGACTTCGGATGTCGGCCGGTTTACGTCCGTAGCGGACTTCGTCCCGGCCCGGTTAAAGTTCTCAGTTCTTAGTTCACAGTTCTTAGTTTTCTTTCGCCTCGTGCTGTCCGGCTGTGAACTAAGAACTACGAACTGTGAACTGCTCCATTACACGCGACGTCTCTTCGGTGGCCGGCAGCCATTGTGCGGCACCGGGGTTACGTCGCGAATTACTTTCACCTCAATGCCCGCAGCGGCGAGCGCACGGATTGCCGATTCGCGGCCCGAACCTGGGCCTGCGACACGGACTTCCACTGCGCGCACACCATGATCGCGAGCAAGGTTGGCGGCGTTTGAAGCCGCTTGCTGCGCCGCAAACGGCGTGCCCTTGCGCGATCCGCGGAATCCCAGCGAGCCTGAGCTCTTCCAACTCAACGTGTTGCCCATCTGGTCGGTGATGGTGACGATGGTGTTGTTGAACGAGGCCTGAATGTACGCAATGCCGAACGGCACATTCTTGCGCTCGCGCTTCTTGAACTTTTTGGTTTTGCCCTTCTTGCCTGCCTCGGGCTTCTGCTCTGGTTTCGCCATTAGGTCTTCGCACTCGCTTTCTTCTTGCCGGCAATCGTGCCCTTACGCGGGCCCTTGCGAGTGCGAGCATTGGTGTGGGTGCGCTGGCCGCGCACCGGCAACGACTTCCGGTGGCGTAGGCCGCGATAGCTCTGAATGTCGATCAGGCGTTTGATGTGCATTGAAACGTCTTTGCGCAGGTCGCCCTCGACGTCCCCCTGGTCCTCAATCACCTGGCGGATGCGGTTGACCTCTTCCTCGCCCAGATCCTGAACTTTCTTGAAGGCATCTACATTCGCCTTGTCCAGAATTTTGAGGGCGCGGGGCTGCCCGATCCCGAAGATATAAGTGAGCGCGATCCGTGCCTGCTTGTTGCGGGGCAAATCGACGCCAGCAATACGTGCCATTCTCTGTTTCCTTCTCTAGGTTGTGTGCCTCCGGCCTCAACCGGTCCGCACGGGTTAAAAGGAGCAACTCCCGAGGTTCATCGCAAGCCTTGATTCAAGCTAACTAGCCTCTTGAAAGTTCTTAGTTCGTAGTTCGCAGTTCTCAGCGAATTCATTCATCTGTGAACTTCGAACTGCGACCTCTGAACTGTCTGTGGAAGTCTCCCGTTTGTGCCAGGCCTAACTTATCCCTGACGCTGCTTGTGCTTGGGATTTTCGCAGATTACGCGAACTACGCCGTTGCGAGTAATCACTTTGCACTTAACGCAAATCTTCTTTACCGATGCTCGAACTTTCATTGTTGCTACCCTTCTTCGCGCGATGATCGTGGCGCGGGAAAATCTTCGGCTCTTAGCCGCTTGCTACTTGTATCGATACACAATCCGTCCGCGATTCAAGTCGTATGGACTTAGCTCAACGGCCACGCGGTCGCCGGGCAAAATCCGGATGAAGTTCTTGCGCATCCTGCCCGAGACATGCGCCAACACCTCATGATTGTTCTCGAGCTTCACCTTGAACATGGCGTTTGGCAGCGTCTCCAGGACGGTTGCCATAACCTCAATCGCATCTTCCTTCGACAATCAGTGTCCACTTCTGGCGCTTCCCGCGCCTTTACATTTTGGACAAGAGCATTGCTACTCCGTCAGAATTCTTGCTCCAGTTGCAGTTACCGCAACCGTGTGCTCAAAATGAGCGCTCATGCTTCCATCTCTGGCGACGGCGGTCCACCCGTCGTCCAGCACTTGCACATCCGGCTTACCGGCATTCACCATGGGCTCGATAGCAATGACCATGCCCACTTTCAGCTTCATGCCCTGGCCGGCTTCGCCAAAGTTCGGCACTTGCGGATCCTCGTGCATCTGAGCGCCGATTCCATGTCCCACAAAATCCCGCACCACCGAAAATCCTTGACCCTCAACTACGTTCTGCACTGCCGCTCCCACATCGCCCAAAGTTGCACCCGGCC
>Ga0307474_10002180_pt1 | contig 14087 bp, 13 predicted proteins | sample atmos_gasesECM1C_2_FD_203312 | JGI IMG/M metagenome (GOLD analysis project Ga0307474, IMG submission 203312) | Hardwood forest soil microbial communities from Morgan-Monroe State Forest, Indiana, United States - atmos_gasesECM1C_05 | ecosystem: Environmental > Terrestrial > Soil > Temperate... | reverse complement strand
CCCGCTGGGCTCCGGCGTCAACGCCGTGCTGGCCACCGTCTTCCTCATCCTCAACATCGCCATCATCTCGGGCTTCATCGTCTTCATCGCCTACTCGAAGCACCTGCACATCTTCATAGCGCCCATCAACGTCGCCTTCTCCCGCCGTCCCCGTGCCCTGGGCGCTCTGGGCAGCACGCCCGACATGGACATGGAGAACGTCGACGAGGACACCGTGTTCGGCGTGGGCGAGATCGGCCACTTCAGCTGGAAGCAGATGCTCGACTTCGCCACCTGTACCGAGTGCGGACGCTGCCAGTCGCAGTGCCCGGCCTGGAACACGGAGAAGCCGCTGTCGCCCAAGCTGCTCGTCATGGACCTGCGCGACAACATGTTCGCGATGGCCGGCCCCCTCCTCAGCAATGAGGGCGAGCAGACCGCGCTCGTGCCGAACGTCATCGACCCCGACGTCCTCTGGGCGTGCACGACCTGCGGTGCCTGCGTGAACGAGTGCCCGGTCGACATCGAGCACATCGACGCCATCATCGACATGCGGCGTTACCAGGTGCTCATGGAGTCGGAGTTCCCCTCGGAGGCCGGCCTGATGCTGCGCAACGTCGAGAACCAGGGCGACCCCTGGGGCCTCGGGCAGGCGAAGCGCACGGAGTGGACCCAGAGCCTCGACTTCGAGATCCCGGTCATCACCGGCACGATTCCCGACGACATCGAGTACCTCTACTGGGTCGGTTGCGCGGGGGCGCTCGACGAGCGGGCCCGCAAGGGCGTGCAGGCCACGGCGCGCATGCTGCACCGCGCCGGGGTCACCTTCGGCATCCTCGGCCCCAAGGAGTCCTGCACCGGCGACCCGGTCCGCCGCCTGGGCAACGAGTACCTGTACCAGGAGCAGACCAAGATGAACATCGCCACCCTCGACGAGGTCGGCGCCAAGAAGATCATCGCCACCTGCCCCCACTGCTTCAACACCATCAAGAACGAGTACCCGGCGCTCGGCGGCAATTACGAGGTCATCCACCACTCCCAGCTGCTCGAGCACCTGGTGAAGGAGGGCAAGCTCGTCCCGGGCGCGGGCTACAACGGCACGGTCACGTACCACGACCCCTGCTACCTCGGCCGCCACAACCGGGTCTTCGAAGAGCCCCGTCACGTCCTCGACGCCATCAAGGGCGCCAAGCAGGTGGAGATGCGCCGTTGCAAGGAGCGCGGCTTCTGTTGCGGTGCCGGCGGCGCGCGCATGTGGCTCGAGGAGAACATCGGCAAGCGCGTGAACATGGAGCGCACCGAGGAGGCGCTGGGCACCGGTGCCGACGTGGTCTCGACCGCGTGCCCCTATTGCATGATCATGCTCGACGACGCGGTGCGCGCCCACAGCAAGGAGGACGAGGTGCGGGTCCTCGACCTCTCGCAGCTCGTGGAGGAGTCACTCGGTCAGCCGGGTGGGGGCAACGGCGCCAGCGCGGCAGCGCCCGAGCCGGAGCCGGAGCCTCAGCCGGCCGGCTGACCCGACTTACACCCCGAGCCCGTACGCCCGCTCGGGATGCAGCGTGAGCACCAGGCGCTTGTCCGAGACCATCGCAGCCCGGTATTCCTCCCAGTCGGAATGCTCACCCGACCCGAGGCGGTAGTACTCGACGAGCGCGTCGACGGTGGCGTCGTGCGGGTCGGCCGCCACCGGTGACAGCTCCGCCGACGCTTCGATCACGACCCACGTCCAGAAGTTCTCGCCCTGCACGTAGAGCGACGCCCGCGGGTCGCGCCGCAGGTTGCGCGTCTTGACCCTGTCATCCGTCATCGAGATCAGCAGCGTGTCGCCCTGCCCCGGCACGAACAAGATGTTGGAGATCTGCGGGCGGCCCTTGGCCCCGATGGTGACGAGCGTCCCCTGCTTCCGGTCGCGGGCGAACGTGAGTGCCTCGGTCAGATCCATGGATCCGACCGTAGCGGCCTCCGCCGCAACGGCGGCCGGAACAAAAAAGTCCGAGGGTGGGAGCCGGCCTATACGACCGACTCGACCACCTCGTCCTTGGAACGGTCGGCGATCACCAGGTGGATGATGGCCGCCACGATGCCACCGACCAGCGGGGCGACGATGAACAGCCAGACCTGGCTCAGAGCGGTGCCACCCACGACCAGGGCCGGCCCCAACGAACGGGCCGGGTTGACCGAGGTCCCCGTCAGCGGGATGCCGATGAGGTGCACCATCACCAGCGCGAAGCCGATGGCCACGCCAGCGGCGCCCTGAATGGCGGCCTTGTGCGTCGCGAACAGGACGACCAGCACGAACACCGTCGTCAGGACGACCTCGATCAGGAAGGCGCCCCCTTGGCTCACGAACAGGTGCGAGGCCTTGCCGTACCCGTCGGCCCCCAGGCCCTGGACGGACTTGTGGTACAGCGGTGACGTCGTCATCATCCAGTACAGGAGGTAGGCCCCGGCGATGCCGCCCGCCACCTGGGCCACCATGTACGCGATCCCCTCCTGGATCTTCATGCGGCCCGTCGAGATGAACCCCATGGTCACCGCCGGGTTGATGTGGCAACCCGAGATCGGGCCGATGGCGTAGACGAGCGCCACCAGCACCAGGCCGAAGGCGAGCGCCGTGGCCACGACGCCGGCGGAGTAGCTCAGGCCGAAGAGGTGGAACCCGAACGACTCCGTGGCTACCCCGACCGCGATGACCACCAGTACCGCTGTGCCGACGAACTCCGCGAGGAGCTTCTTGATGCCAGGCATGTGGAAACCTCCTGTCCAGACGAGGAAATGGACAATCGGAAGTCTCGCAGCGCGTCCTGACCAGGGCGCGGATGGTTTAGAAGCGTTGATGCGGCTATACGGCCTGTACCTGCCGAAACGCCGGCCGTGGTCGTCCTGACCGCCCGCTTTCTAGATGCTGGCCATCGCCTTCTCGTCGGCGTCACGCAAGCGCGTCGCCATGGCCGCCAGCATCTTGCGGGCCAGTGCCGGCACGGCGTCGAGCACGCCGTTGAATTGGCGCTGACCGAGCACGAGCAACGTCATGTCGGTCTCGGAGATGACGGTGGCCGAACGCGGGCGCCGGTCGAGCAGCGCCATCTCGCCGAAGTACTGGCCCGGCCCGAGGGTCGCCACCTTTCGATTGTTCCGCTTCACGGACGCCTGGCCCTTGACGATCAGGAAAAACTCACGCCCGATCGTGCCTTGCTCGCAGAGCATGCGCCCCGGGGGCACGGTCACTTCTTCGAGCGCCCTCCGGATGGTGCGCAGGTCCCTGGCCGACGACGTCGAGAACAGCCAGATCTTCGAGAGGTCAAGTTCCTTTGCCATGGCCGCAGACAGTAGCCGTACGTGCCTTTACGTGCCCATTTACAGGGCTTTCCGCCTTGTTGCAACGCCGGCTCGTCGAGTCAACCGCACACTTTGGGGCCCCGACTGATCCGGCCTCCTACCCGTCTGTAGCGGCAGGGCCCCGCCCTACCGCCGGACTCACACGGCGTCGGCGCCGCGCTCGCCCGTGCGCACTCGCACGACGGTCTCGGCCGGCACGACCCACACCTTGCCGTCGCCGATCTTGCCCGTGGTCGCTGCCGCCACGATGCCGTCGACCACCGCCTCGGCCTGCTCGTCCTCGACGAGGACCTCGAGACGCAGCTTGGGCACGAAATCGACCTGGTACTCCGCACCGCGGTAGTTCTCGGTGTGGCCTCGTTGGCGTCCGAAACCTTGGGCTTCGGTAAGGGTCATCCCCTCGATACCCATGTTCTTCAGGACGTTCTTGACGTCGTCCAGCTTGAACGGCTTGACCACTGCCACCACGAGCTTCATTCGGCCTGCTCCCGTCGATCACCTGGGCCTTCTTGCCCTCATGAGCACCCTAGCGACGCAACCCGGACCCGGCCCCGGGCGAATTCACACCGCCGTAATGTGCCGGAAGCAGCCCGTTCTCAGGGCGGCGGTAGCCTTCATCGATGCCCGCCAACCGGGACACCGGAAGCAGCGGCGATGACGGCGCACCCATGACGCGATGGGAGCGCCTGAAGTACGCCATGGTCAAGCCGGACGACGACGCCGACGCGCGCCGGGTGGCGCCCGACGAGCGTTCGGCGGAGGAGCTCCAGTACGCCATCCACTACGCCGACGACCGCGAACGCGCCGTCGGCCTGATCGCCGGCCCGGTTTCCGCGCTGATCTCGTTCATCGTCATCGGGTCGATGATCAACCGCAACTCGAACCTGCAGACGACCGCGGCGAAGAATTACGTCCCGGCCTCCACGTACCACTGGGTTCTGTTGGTGTTCCTCGCCCTCGCAGCGGTGATCTTGGTGTCCGCCTGGTGGCGCAAGCGCATGGCGATGGCGATCTCGCTCGCGCTCTACGGTGTCGGCCTCTTCCAGTTGGGTTGGCTGGGCTTTGCCGTGCCGTTCGTTCTCGCGGGGGCGTGGTATCTGGTCCGTGCCTTCCGGCTGCAGCAGGCCTTCAAGAAAGCGGAAGCCGAAGAGGGTGGGACGAGCCGCTCCACCGCTCGAACCAACAACGGGTCGAAGCCCCGGGCGAGAGCGAACCGCCGCTACACACCGCCGACCTGACGGTCAGGGATTCCGGGTAGCAACGCGGCGTCGTCTGCGCCGCAGGAGCACGGTGAGCCCGAGCATCGCGCCCACACCGAGGAGCACCGCCGGAAGGATGAACACGTTCGTCGAGGCGCGTTCCGAATCCACGATCGCCGGCGTGGACAACAAGGTCGGGTCCGATGGAACGGAAATCGCCTCGACGCGGTCGCCCGGTGCGTGCTGCGAGGACCCGGGCAGGTTTTCGAAGACGCGACGGCCGTTGATCGTGTAGCTGCCCTGGCAGGAGTAGCCCGCCCCGTTGCTGCCGCTGCCTCCGAGTAACCCGAGGCACTTCGACACGACATAGGTGACCGGGACGCCGTGGTCCTTGAGCTCGTTGATCTGGTCGTTCTTGTTGATGCCCACCACGATGAACACGATGCCGAGCGTGGCGAGCGTCGCCAGGATCAATCCGACGACCACCTGCCCGGCGCGATGGGCGTCGACCGAGACAGTGGCGCCGCGCAGCGTGGAGATGGGTGCATCTGCCTTGTGTGACGCCGTGTCGCCGGCACTCAGTTCGGGCTCTTCAGAGGTCGTCGCGATCGCCAGATCGTAGTGTCAACACTCCGCGTCGCTCTTGGCAGTAGCTCCTCATCAAGCGCTCGTTGTCCACAGGAATGTGGATTAACGCGCTCGAAACACGGCAGTGACGATGCGGAAACTCCTGGACTGCATTCTTTCAGCGGCGGAGAGCAGACCGTCTGAAGTGGCTTGTCGAACCGGGTGTTCTGTGCGTAAAGCACACAGGGTGGATCACCCGGCCGGCAATGACAGGAGGAGAGCATCGCGTGATCCATCTATTGGGAGCTGCGGTTCCCGTTCCTTATCCGAGCTGGTTGAATCCGGCCGACAACACGTGGCAGCTCACCGCCGCCACTCTCGTCGGCCTGATGAGCATCCCGGGCCTGGCCGTCCTCTACGCGTCGATCGTCCCCAAGAAGTGGGCCGTCAACGTGTTGTCGATGATGTTCGCCGGATTCTCGTTGGTGCTCGTCGTATGGGTCCTCTGGGGCTACAAGATGGGCTTCGGAGCAACGTCCATCGGAGGTGGCGTCCGCGACGGAGTCCAAACGCAACTCACCGGTGCGACGGGGACCTGGCAACACTTCTTCGAGAACTTCGTCGGCAAACCCGGGCAGATACTGAACAGCTATAGCGAACAGGGACAGGCAACATCTGCCGCGAACACGATCATCCCGTTCCACTTCCCGACGGCGAGTCTGGCGTACTTCCAGTTCGTATTCGCAGCCATCACGCCGCTTCTCTTCCTCGGCAGCGTCCTAGGGCGGATCAAGTTCACGGCCTGGTGCATCCTCGTCCCGCTCTGGTCGACCTTCGTCTACTCGGTCGACGCGTTCCTTCTCTGGGGCGGTGGGTACTTCGCCCAGGAAGGAGCTCTGGACTTCTCAGGTGGTTACGTCATCCATATGTCGGCTGGCGTCTCGGGCTTCGTCGCCGCGTGGGTCCTAGGACCGAGACTGCTCCGAGATCGGCAGCATGCCTTGCCCAACAACCTGGTGATGGCCGCGGTCGGTGCGGGCATCCTGTGGCTGGGTTGGAACGGCTTCAACGGTGGCGACCCGTATTACGCCGGCGCCAGCGCGGCATCCGCCGTCATCAATACGAACCTCGCCACCGCGACGGGCGTCCTCGTATGGATGTTGATGGACGCCTGGCTCACCAAGGAACGCAAACCGACGTTCCTCGGCGGCGTCAACGGCATGATCTGCGGCCTCGTCGGCATCACGCCGTGTGCGGGCTGGGTCAACGGCTGGGGCGCCATCGCCGTCGGTGCGATCTGCTGTGCCGTCGTCTGGGTTGCCTGGAACTACCTCTCGAAGGTGCGTCCGTTCTCGAAGGTCGACGATGCTCTCGGTGTCGTCTACACCCACGGAATTGCCGGCTTCATGGGCGGAATGCTGCTCGGCATCTTCGGGGACCCGAACATGATCGAGTACGGATGCGGTCACCTCACCGCGAACGGTCAGGTTGTGGCGACGACGGGGGCGACGTACCTGTCGACGACAAAGTCCTGCACGCCGTTCGGCGTCCAGGGACTGATGTACACGGGGTCCGCTCACCAGTTGTGGGAGCAGTTCCGGGCGGCCATCTTCGTCATCCTCTGGTCGGCCGTGATCACCTTCCTGATCATGTGGCTGATCAAGCTGGTACTCAGGGGCGCCCGCTACAAGGACGACACACTCGAGGTCGGTGACCTCGCCATCCACGGCGAGGAGGCCTTCCCCGAGGAGACGCTTGCCACCCGCAGCGACGGAGCGTTCGCCATGGCCGGCATCGGCGAAGGACGATCACCCGATCCCGAACCGGCGTCGCCCCCCGGCGGCGGTTCCTAGGCCCGGACACTCAGGACGAAAGGAGATCGACAGTGAAGCTGATCGTGGCAGTGCTCAAGCCGTTCAAGCTCGACGACGTCAAGGAGGTCCTCAAGGGCAAGGGTGTGCAGGGGATGACGCTCACCGAAGCCCAGGGCTTCGGGCGACAGCGTGGACACACCGAGGTGTACCGGGGAGCGGAGTACGAAGTGGACTTCGTCCCCAAGATCCGCCTCGAGGTCCTCGTGGACGACAGTCAGGTCGACGATGTGGTCGATGCCATTGTCGGCACCGCCGCCACCGGCAAGATCGGTGACGGGAAGGTGTGGGTCGTCCCGGTTGACACGGTGGTGCGCGTGCGCACCGGAGAACGCGGGGCCGACGCGTTGTAACGACGCCGGTTCTGTTTGCGATCGGATTGGCCGGGGCGCGGCGAGGCGCCCCGGCCTTCCGCCGTCTTGGGGCAGGTTCGGATCAGGCGCTTGCGTCGCCCTGACGGGCGACGGCAGCAGCCGCTGCGGCCGCCGCCGCGGGGTCGCCGAGATATTCGGCGTCGTGCACCTCGAGGTCGTCGTCGAGGCGCATGCGGTACGGAATGCCTGTCGGGATCTCGACCTCGGTGATGTCTTCGTCGGCGATCTGTTGCAGGTGCTTGCGTAGCGCACGGATGGAGTTGCCGTGGGCGGAAACGAGGACGGCACCCCCCTGCGCGGCGGCGCTTCGCAGATCGGGAACGATGGCCGATTCCCAATAAGGGACGGTGCGGGCGACGACGTCCTTGAGGCATTCCGTACGGGGGAGGTCGGCCGGGTTGAGGTCCCGGTAGCGGGGGTCAGTGCTCACGTCGTACGGGTTGTCGGCCGACAGTGGGGGAGGCGGGCTGTCGTAGCTGCGGCGCCAGAGCATGAACTGGTCCTCGCCGAACTGCTGCTTGATCTCGGCCTTGTTCTTGCCCTGGAGGTCGCCGTAGTGCCTCTCGTTGAGCCGCCAGTCACGGCGAACGGGCAGCCAGCTGCGTCCGGCGGCTGCCAGGGCGAGGTCGGCGGTGCGGATGGCCCGAGTGAGGACTGACGTGTGGAGGGTCCGCAGGTCGAGGTCCTCGGTCTCGGCGAGCAGGTCGCCGGCGGCCCGGGCTTCGACCTCGCCTGTGGCGCTGAGGTCTACGTCTACCCACCCAGTGAACAGGTTCTTCGCGTTCCAGGTGGACTGGCCGTGGCGTAACAGGACCAGGTCGAGCACGCTCCGATCGTAGGGGGACCGGCCGAATGGCTGTAATCCACCTGGCAGACGGCTCGTGGCCCTTCGCCGGACATGTTCCGGCACGGCTCATCAGGCAGTCACTTTTGGCGGTCGCCATGACGCAAAGGGGAGGTTCGGCCCTAGCCTCGGTGCAACCCCTAGTGCCAGGATGCGGATTGCCGGGTGTTCTGAACGGTGTGGACTCGCCACCTGCACCGCCAGCCTCGGATGTTGGGGTGATGGTGGCTGGCCCCGTCGACCGCCGAACTGCGGGGCCAGCCCGCACCCCTCTCGAGCCCCGCCAGCCCTCCTACCTGGAGTTTTCTCTCCCCGACGCGCCGTGGCGCCCGTCGCGGCAGAATGGGGGTGGCAATTGGCATCAAAAATCTTGACATAAGCAGACTCAACTTTGCTACAATGGTGCAGACCAATCGGAGAAGGACTGGTAGACGAGCAAGGGCCGGAGGCCGCGGAGGCCGGCTGGCGACGACATCGACCGACGGCAAGGGCCGGCGGCGGCAGAGAGTAAGGACAAAGCAGACATGGCCAAGGCCGTAGGCATCGACCTGGGAACCACCAACTCGGTGGTCAGTGTGTTGGAGGCGGGCGAGCCCGTCGTGATCCCGAACGCCGAGGGAGGCCGCACCACGCCGTCGGTGGTGGGCTTCTCCAAGACGGGCGAGGTGCTGGTGGGTGAGGTGGCCAAGCGACAGGCCATTACCAACCCCGACCGCACCATCCGTTCCGTGAAGCGCCACATGGGCACCAAGTGGACCGTCGACATCGACGGCAAGGCGTACACCGCGCAGGAGATCTCGGCCCGGATCCTCGGCAAGCTGAAGAGGGACGCCGAGTCGTATCTCGGCGACACCGTGACCCAGGCGGTCATCACCGTGCCCGCGTACTTCGACGACGCGCAGCGCACGGCCACCAAGGAGGCCGGCGCGATCGCGGGGCTCGAGGTACTCCGCATCATCAACGAGCCGACGGCGGCCGCCTTGGCCTACGGGCTCGACAAGGAGGGCGCGGACCAGACCGTTCTCGTCTTCGACCTCGGCGGCGGGACGTTCGACGTTTCGGTGCTCGAGATCGGCGAGGGCGTCTTCGAGGTGAAGTCCACCTCGGGCAACACGCAACTCGGCGGCGACGACTGGGACGACAAGGTCATCGAGTGGCTGGTGACCGAGTTCAAGAACACCGAGGGCGTCGACCTCTCCACCGACAAGATGGCCATGCAGCGTCTGAAGGAAGCGGCCGAGAAGGCCAAGATCGAACTCTCCTCGGTGCAGGACACGCAGATCAACCTGCCGTTCATCACCGCCACGAGTGAGGGGCCGAAGCACCTCGACTTCAAGCTGACGCGGGCGAAGTTCAACGAGCTGACGTCGGATCTGGTCGACAAGTGCAAGGGGCCCTTCGAGGCCGCCATCAAGGACTCCGGCCTGAAGACGTCGGACATCGATCACGTGGTGCTGGTCGGCGGCTCGACGCGCATGCCCGCCATTCAGGACCTGGTGCAGAGCCTGACCGGCAAGGAGCCGCATAAGGGCGTGAACCCCGACGAGGTCGTCGCGGTCGGCGCCGCAGTGCAGGCCGGTGTGCTGAAGGGTGAGGTGAAGGACGTCCTCCTCTTGGACGTGACGCCGCTGTCCCTGGGCATCGAGACCAAGGGCCAGGTCATGCACAAGCTGATCGAGCGCAACACCACCATCCCGACGAAGCGTTCCGAGGTCTTCACCACGGCCGAGGACAACCAGCCGTCGGTGGAGATCCACGTGCTCCAGGGCGAGCGCGAGATGGCGATGTACAACAAGACGCTTGGCAAGTTCCAGCTGGTCGACCTGCCGCCGGCTCCGCGGGGCATCCCGCAGATCGAGGTCACCTTCGACATCGACGCCAACGGCATCGTCCACGTGGCCGCGCAGGACAAGGCAACGGGCAAGGAGCAGTCGATGACGATCACCGGCCAGTCCTCTCTGGCCAAGGACGACATCGAGCGCATGGTGCGCGACGCCGAGGCCCACGCCGAGGACGACCGTCAGCGCCGTGAGGAGGCCGAGGTGCGCAACCAGGCTGACACGCTCGTCTACCAGACCGAGAAGCTGCTCAAGGAGCAGGGCGACAAATTCGAAGGCTCCGAGAAGGACGACGTCGAGGCCGCGCTGAAGAGCGTGAAGGACGCCCTGGCCGGCACGTCGATCGAGGAGATCAAGGACACGACCGAGAAGCTGGTCGGCGTCTCCCAGAGCTTCAGCCAGCGGCTGTACGAGCAGGCGTCGGCTTCCGCTTCAGCCGGGTCGGGTGGCACAGGTGGCCCGAGCGGTGACGGTGCGGGTGGTGCCGAGGACACCTCGTCGGACGAGGACGTCGTCGACGCCGAGATCGTCGATGAGCAATGAGCCTCGGAGACGAGCACCTTCCCGAGGAGGAGGCCGTCAAGGGGACTGAGACTGGCGGGGCGGCGGCTTCGGAAGAGGCCGCGGCTCCCGGCCGGCCTCCCGGCGCGGGCAAGAACGGCAATGGCGTCACCGGCGCCGGTGCTGGGGCGGCGCCGCGCGGCGGCCCTCTCGCCGAGGAGGCGAGCCATCTCGAATCGGTGGCTCGCGAGCGCGACGAGTACCTGCTCGCGCTCCAGCGCACCCAGGCCGACTTTGAGAACTACCGCAAGCGCATCACGCGCCAGCAGGGCGAGATGACGGCGCGTGCGGCGGCGGACCTCGTGGTCAAGCTGCTGCCCGTGCTCGACGCGCTGGACCTGGCGGAGGCCCACTTCAACGAGTCCCTCGACTTGACCGAGGACGGTAAGGCGCTGCGCGCTTCACGGGCGATGCTCATGGACATCCTCACCAAGGAGGGTCTCGAGCGCGTCGACCAACGCAACATTCCCTTCGACCCCTCGGTGCACGACGCCGTCGCGCACGGCGAGGGTGAGGAGGGCGACGCCGTGACGATGGTCGACGAGGTGCTGCGTTCCGGCTACCGCTGGAAGGGGCAGCCGCTGCGCCCGGCCATGGTCCGCGTGCGGGGGTGAGCTGAGCCATGGCGGCACAACGCGAATGGTTCGAGAAGGACTATTACAAGGTGCTCGGCGTCGTTTCGACGGCGTCCGACAAGGAGATCACGCGCGCCTATAGGAAGCTGGCGAAGGAGCACCACCCCGACGCCAACCCGGGCTCGGAGGAGCGTTTCAAGGAGATCAGCGCGGCATACGACGTGCTTGGCGACGCCGAGAAGCGCAAGGAGTACGACGAAGTCCGCACCCACGGGCCGCTGGGTGGCTTCGGCACGCCCGGCGGTGGTGGCACCTTCCGCATGGAGGACATGGGCGACCTGGGCGACATCTTCGGGGGCCTGTTCCGGACCGGCGGGACGCGCACGCAGCGCGGGCCGCAGCGGGGCGCCGACATGGAGGCCCAACTGCACCTGTCCTTCCAGGACGCGGTGCACGGTGTCACTACGTCGGTCAACGTGCCCCAGGAGGTGCGCTGCTCGAACTGCCGGGGGAGCGGCGCCGCGCCCGGGACGTCGACGCACACGTGCCCGCGTTGCGGGGGAACCGGGAGCCTCAACGACAACCAGGGTCTCTTTTCGCTGAGCACGGTCTGCCCCGACTGCATGGGGCGGGGGACATTGTTCGACACCCCGTGCCCGGTCTGCCACGGCACCGGCACCGAGCAGAAGGTTCGTTCGGTCAAGGTGCGCATTCCGGCGGGCGTCGAGGACGGCCAGCGGATCCGGGTGAAGGGCCGCGGCGCGCCGGGGCAGGGCATGGCGCCGCCAGGCGATCTCTACGTGATCGTGCACGTTGGCAAGCACCCGGTGTTCGGCCGCAGCGGACGCAACCTCACCATCACCGTGCCCATCACGTTCCCGGAGGCGACGTTGGGAACGACCATCACGGTGCCGACATTGGACGGCAAGGTCACGCTCAAGGTGCCGGCGGGAACGCAGTCGGGCCGGGTGCTGCGCGTGCGCGGCCGCGGCGTGCCGGCGGGATCCGGGCGCAACGGCGGGAAGCCGGGCGACCTGCTGGTGAAGGTGGAGGTGCTGGTGCCGACCGAACTGACGGACGAGCAGCGTGCAGCCGTCGAGTCGCTCGCCTCCGTGACTGAAGCGGCGCCGCGGATCGCGGTGGAGTCGTCGTGACCGGGATGGTGATGAGTCATGGCTGAGCGCGACGGTACGGAGCGCGGCCCCGAGCGTGTGGTGCGCGACGCCAACCAGGCCGTCTACGTGATCTCGGTCGCGGCCGAGCTCACGGGGATGCACCCGCAGACGCTGCGCATCTACGAGCGCAAGGGACTGTTGGACCCGTCACGGACGAGCGGTGGGAGCCGGCGGTTTTCCGAGCGCGACCTGGACCGGCTGCGCCACATCCAGGAGCTGACTGCGACCGGCCTCAACCTCGAGGGGGTACGGCGCGTGCTTCAGCTCGAGGCCGAGCTGGCCCGCCTGCGTGAGGAGCTGGTCCAGGTACGTTCGGCCGCGCTGGACGCGGTGGCGGCGACGCACCGCCAATACCGGCGCGACCTGGTGCCGGTGCGCCAAGCACCGGTGCCATACCGGACGGTGCGACGGAGCGAGGCATGACGAGGATCGACAAGACGAAGACGAGGAACAGGACGAGAAGGACGGCCCCATGCCGATAGACCCAGAACGCTGGACCAACAACATGAAGGCCGCCTTTAGCGCGGCCACCGGCCACGCCGCGTCGTCGAACCATCCAGAGCTGACGCCGGCGCACCTCCTCGACGCGCTCCTGCAGCAGCAGGACACCACGACGCGCCCCTTGCTTTCCCAGGTCGGGATCGACCCGGACGTGCTGGCGGGCAAGATGCACGACCAGCTGCTGCGCCTGCCCCAGGCGAGCGGCGGCGCCGAGCCGGGCCTGTCGCGAGACGCCCGGGCCGCGCTCGAAGAGGCGGACCAGAACCGCCGGGACCTTGGCGACGACTACGTGTCAGTCGAGCACCTGGTGCTGGCGCTGGCCGACCTCATCGGAGCGAGCAAAGACGCGCTGCTGAGCGCGCTGCGCACGGTGCGCGGGAATCACCGCGTCACGACCCCCGACCCCGAGATGACCTACCAAGCTCTCGCCAAGTACGGGCGCGACCTGACGGAGGCCGCCCGCGAGGGCAAGCTCGACCCGGTCATCGGGCGCGACGAGGAGATCCGTCGGGTGATCCAGGTGCTGTCGCGGCGTACCAAGAACAACCCGGTGCTGATCGGCGAGCCAGGCGTGGGCAAGACGGCCATCGTCGAAGGGCTGGCGAACAGGATCATCGAGGGCGACGTGCCCGAGGGTCTGAAGGGAAAGCGCGTCGTCGCGCTCGACCTCGGCTCCATGGTCGCGGGCGCCAAGTACCGCGGCGAATTCGAGGAGCGGCTGAAGGCCGTCCTCAAGGAGATCACCGACGCCGAGGGCGAGATCGTCACGTTCATCGACGAGCTCCACACGATTGTGGGCGCCGGCGCGGCCGAAGGGGCGATGGACGCCGGCCAGATGATCAAGCCGATGCTGGCACGAGGCGAGCTGCGCATGATCGGCGCGACGACACTCGACGAATATCGCACGTCCATCGAGAAGGACGCCGCACTGGAGCGCCGCTTTCAACCGGTGTTCGTCGGCGAGCCGTCGGTGGAGGACACGATCGCGATCCTGCGCGGACTGTCGGAGCGCTACATGGCCCACCACAAGGTGCGGATTCAGGACGCCGCGCTCGTGGCAGCGGCCGTGCTGTCGGACCGCTACGTGACCGGGCGCTTCCTGCCCGACAAGGCCATCGACCTTATCGACGAGGCGGCGTCGAAACTGCGCATCGAGATCGACTCCATGCCGACGGAGCTGGACCAGATCACGAGGCGCATCCGCCAGCTCGAAATCGAGAAGCTGGCCCTCGAGAAGGAGACCGACGACGCGTCGCGGGAG